>JACDJA010000386.1_pt1 | contig 52439 bp, 55 predicted proteins | sample 7449241 | NCBI WGS metagenome assembly JACDJA01 (sample SAMN14253289, study PRJNA609438) | sludge metagenome | isolation source: initial anaerobic sludge | collected 2018-12-20 | reverse complement strand
CGGTCGGCGCCGGCGTGGTGGCAAAGGTATTCGAGTAGGCCCGCGAACGGGAATGGAGGATCGGCAGCGCAGGCGCAACCGCCCGTGCTGCCGAGCCACCGGATGAACCCGCAACCTGCGGTTGATTGAAGGCCCGGCCTGTACGCCGGGGGTTCCCGGCAGCCAGGCAGGACGGCACAGGCAGGAAAGGCTTTTCTTCATGAAGAAAAGCCAGTACAATGCGCGGCTCCCTGCTGGTAGGGACCGAACAAGACAGCGAAATGAGGCACAGGAGGTGCTTCGAGTTCGCGGGCAAGGAAGCCGATCGTGGTGGTGGCGGACCCAGGTCCGGCGGAGCCGCGATGATCGAGACAGGCCTGGGCGGACCGACTTTCGGTCCGCCCGTGTTTTCGCAGTTCAAACATTCGACATCGAAAGTCGCAGCCGAACGGCATGCGGCGGTGGGGCGACAGCCTTGCCTCCCGGTGGGTGAAGTTCTTTCAGATCAGGACACGGCAATGGCGGAACAGAAGATTCGCATCCGGCTCAAGGCGTTCGATCATCGCTTGATCGATCGTTCCGCGAGCGAAATCGTCGAAACGGCGAAGCGTACGGGCGCCCAGGTGCTCGGCCCGATCCCGTTGCCGACCAAGATCGAGCGCTACACCATCCTGGTGTCGCCGCACGTGGACAAGGACGCGCGCGACCAATACGAAACGCGCATCCACAAGCGCGTCCTGGATATCGTCGATCCGAACGACAAGACCGTGGACGCGCTGATGAAGCTCGATCTGGCGGCCGGGGTCGACGTCCAGATCAAGTTGCACTGATGAGAGCAGGGAGCAGGGAATAGAAGTGGGAAATGGTTCGAGCCAGCGCCTGTTGCGCCTTGGGCCTTCCCGATTCTCAATTCCCCATTCCCGTACTAGAGAGATACGAACATGAGTATCGGGTTGGTGGGTCGTAAATGCGGCATGAGCCGTGTCTTCACGGAGGACGGCCGCTCGGTGCCGGTGACGCTGATCGAGGCGACGCCGAACCGGGTGACCCAGGTGAAGACGGCCGAGGTGGACGGCTACAGCGCCATCCAGGTGACTGCCGGCAGCAAGCGTGCAGCACTGGTCAACAAGCCGCGCGCCGGACACTTCGCCAAGGCGAAGGTCGAGGCGGGCCGTGGCTTGTGGGAGTTCCGCGTGGACGCCGGCGAGCTGGACAAGTACGCACCCGGGGCCGAACTCACGGCGGCCGAGGTGTTCAGCGTCGGCCAGAAGGTCGACGTCTCCGGTGTGAGCAAGGGCAAGGGTTTCCAGGGCGTCATCAAGCGCTGGCACTTCGCGATGGGCGACGCCACGCACGGCAACTCGCTGTCGCACCGCGTACCCGGCTCGATCGGTCAGCGCCAGACGCCGGGCCGCGTGTTCCCCGGCAAGAAGATGGCCGGCCACATGGGCAACGTCAATCGCACCTCCATGAATCTCGAGGTCGTGCAGATCGACAGCGAACGCCACCTGGTCGCCATCAAGGGCGCGGTCCCCGGGGCGCCGGGCGGGAACGTGATCATCCGTCCGGCCGTGAAGTCGAAGTAAGGAAGACGCCATGGAACTCAATGTCATTGGCGCCAGCCCCGTAGCCGTTTCGGAAGCCGTGTTCGGCACGGAGTGGCGCGAAGATCTGGTGCACCAGGTCGTGGTGGCCTACCGCAATGCCGGACGTGCCGGCACCAAGGCGCAGAAGACGCGCTCCGAGGTCAGCGGTACCACGAAGAAGTCCAAGCGCCAGAAGGGCGGCGGTGCGCGCCATGGTGCGCTGACCGCGCCGATCTTCACGGGCGGTGGCGTGACCTTCGCCGCCAAGCCGCGCAGCTTTGCGCAGAAGATCAACCGCAAGATGTATCGCGGTGCGATGGCCTCGATCCTCTCCGAGCTCAACCGCCAGGGCCGCATTGCCGTGGTGGGCGCGTTCGGCATCGAGGAGCCGAAGACCAGCGCGATGGTGAGCAAGCTGGCTGAACTTGGTGCCAGCGGCCGCGTGGTGCTGGTGGCCGAGAACGCGCCCGAGGCGCTCTATCTCGCCGGCCGCAACGTGCCCTACCTGCACATCGTCGACGTCGCCGCACTCGATCCGGTCAGCCTGGTCGGTGCCGACAAGGTCGTCATCAGCGTCGATTCGGTCAAGCGCATCGAGGAGTGGCTGGCATGAACGAGCGTCTCCTGAATGTCCTGCGCGCCCCGCACATCTCCGAGAAGAGTGCGCGCCTGCAGGGCGAAAACCAGTACGTGTTCGTGGTCGCGCCGGAAGCGACCAAGGCGGACGTCAAGCAGGCCGTCGAAGGGCTGTTCAGCGTCCAGGTGCAGTCGGTGAACCTGCTCAACCAGAAGGGAAAGAGCCGGGCATTCCGCAATCGCGCCGGTACGCGCAGCAACAAGCGCAAGGCATATGTGCGCCTCGCAGATGGCCAGACCATCGACGTCACTGCCAAGCCCTAAGGTGAACGACTCATGGCACTGATTCCAGTAAAACCAACTTCAGCCGGTCGTCGCGCCGTCGTGCGCGTGGTGACGCCTGGGTTGCACAAGGGTGCGCCGTACGCGCCGCTCGTCGAGCCGCAGTCGCGCACGGGTGGTCGCAACCACTACGGTCGCATCACCACGCGGCACAAGGGTGGCGGCGCCAAGCAGCACTACCGCATCATCGACTTCAAGCGCGACAAGGAAGGCATTGCCTGCCGCATCGAGCGCATCGAGTACGATCCGAACCGCACCGCGCATATCGCGCTGCTGTGCTTCGTCGATGGCGAGCGTCGCTACATCATTGCGCCCAAGGGTGCGAAGGTCGGCGACCAGCTCATGAGCGGCCACGATGCGCCGATCAAGGTGGGCAACTCGCTGCCGCTGCGCAACATCCCGATCGGCTCGACGATCCATTGCATCGAGATGAAGCCGGGCAAGGGCGCGCAGCTGGCGCGTTCGGCAGGCGCCTCCGTGCAGCTGGTGGCGCGCGAGCAGGGTTATGCGACGCTGCGCCTGCGCTCCGGCGAGATGCGCAAGGTACCGGTCGAGTGCCGCGCGACCATCGGTGAGGTCGGCAACTCCGAACACAGCCTGCGCAAGCTGGGCAAGGCCGGCGCCAATCGCTGGCGCGGCGTGCGCCCGACGGTTCGCGGCGCGGCCATGAACCCGGTCGATCACCCGCACGGTGGTGGCGAGGCCAAGGCCGGACAGGGCAACCCGCATCCGGTGTCCCCATGGGGCATGCCGACCAAGGGTTACAAGACGCGCAAGAACAAGCGCACGACGAAGTTCATCGTTCGCGATCGCAGGGGTTGATAGATGGCACGCTCTCTGAAGAAAGGACCGTTCGTCGATCACCACCTCCAGAAGAAGGTGGAGATCGCGAGCGCCACGCACAACAAGCGTCCGATCAAGACCTGGTCGCGCCGCTCGATGATCATCCCGGAAATGGTCGGCCTGACGCTCGCCATCCACAACGGGCGCCAGCACGTGCCCGTACTGGTGAACGAGAACATGGTCGGCCACAAGCTCGGCGAGTTCGCGATCACGCGGACCTTCAAGGGCCATTCGGGCGACAAGAAGTCGAAAGACGCCAAGAGGTAACGGGTGAGCACGATGGAAGCCAAAGCGATTCTGCGCAGTGCGCGCATCTCCCCGCAAAAGGCGCGCCTGGTCGCCGACCAGGTGCGTGGCCTCGGGGTGGAGCGTGCGTCCAACCTGCTCAAGTTCAGTGACAAGAAGGCCGCGCACCTGATCCGCAAGGTGCTGCTGTCGGCCGTCGCCAACGCCGAGAACAACCTCGGCGCCGACGTCGACGAGCTCAAGGTCGCGCGCATCTTCGTCGACGAAGGTGCGATCCTCAAGCGCATGCATGCACGCGCCAAGGGCCGCGGTTCCCGCATTTCCAAGCGCACCAGCCACATCACCGTGGTTGTCGGCGAATAAGGTACAGGACGGCAACGATGGGTCACAAAGTACATCCCACTGGCATCCGCCTTGGCATCAGCAAGGACTGGAACTCGAAGTGGTTCGCGGGCAAGCGCGAGTACGCCGAGTACCTTGGCGCCGATCTCAAGGTGCGCGAACTGCTGCGCAAGAAGCTGGCCCAGGCCGGGATCTCGAAGATCCTGATCGAGCGGCCGGCCAAGACGGCGCGGGTCACGATCCACACGGCCCGGCCGGGTGTCGTGATCGGCAAGAAGGGTGAGGACATCGAGAAGCTGCGCAAGGAGATCACGACGGTGATGGGCGTTCCCTCGCACATCAACGTGGTCGAGGTGCGCAAGCCCGAGCTGGACGCCCAGCTGGTGGCCGAGTCGATCGCCCAGCAGCTCGAGCGCCGCATCATGTTCCGCCGCGCCATGAAGCGCTCGGTGCAGAACGCGATGCGCCTGGGCGCCCTGGGCATCAAGGTCAATGTCGCCGGCCGCCTCAATGGCGCCGAAATCGCGCGTTCGGAGTGGTACCGCGAAGGTCGCGTGCCGCTGCACACGCTGCGCGCCGACATCGACTACGGCTTCGCGGAAGCCTCGACCACCTACGGCATCATCGGCGTCAAGGTCTGGGTCTACAAGGGCGAGATCTTCGACCTGCACGCCGCCCAGCAGGAAGCCAAGGCCGAGGCCGCGGAAGACCGTCCGCAGCGCCGCGCGCCGAAGGCAGGAGCGTAAGTCATGCTGCAACCCAAGCGTACCAAGTACCGCAAGGTCCAGAAGGCCCGCAACCGTGGCCTGTCCTATGTCGCCAACAAGGTCAGCTTCGGTGAGTTCGGCCTGCGGGCGACCACGCATGGCCACCTGACGGCGCGCCAGATCGAAGCGGCGCGACGCTGCATCACCCGCTATGTCAAGCGTGGCGGCAAGCTGTGGATCCGCGTGTTCCCCGACAAGCCGATCTCCAAGAAGCCGATCGAGGTCCGCATGGGCAACGGCAAGGGCAGCGTGGAGTTCTGGGTCGCGCCGATCCAGCCCGGCCGCATGTTGTACGAGATCGAGGGTGTCGCCGAGAGCGAGGCACGCGAGGCGTTCCGCCTGGCTGCGGCCAAGCTCGCGGTGCAGACCCAATTCGTTGCCCGAACGGTGCTGTGATGAAGCTCAACGAACTCCGTCAGAAGAACGCGCGCGAACTCGAGGATCATCTGCTCGAGCTGCGCCGCGAGCAATTCAACCTGCGCATGCAGAGGGGCTCCGGCCAGATGGCGCAGACCCACCAGTTTGGACGCGTCCGTCGCGAGATCGCGCAGGTCAAGCACCTGCTTGGCACGAAGAAGCAGGAATCGCAGCAATGACCGAAACCGCGAAGATCCAGCGTACCCTCGAAGGGCGCGTGGTCAGCAACAAGATGGCCAAGACCGTGACCGTTCTGCTCGAGCGCCAGGTGCAGCACCCGCTGTACGGCAAGATCATCCGCCGCTCGACGAAGGTGCATGCCCACGACGAGGGCGGCGAATGTCGCGAAGGCGACCTGGTGCGCATCGTCGAGTGCCGTCCCCTGTCCAAGACCAAGAACTGGCGCGTCGTCGAAGTCGTGACGCGCGCCGAAGCCTGAAGCGTGAAGGAGCGGAAGGAGTAGCAACATGATCCAGATGCAAAGCACGCTGACCGCAGCGGACAATAGCGGTGCCCGCGAACTGATGTGCATCAAGGTGCTGGGCGGTTCCAAGCGCCGCTATGCCCACATCGGCGACGTGATCAAGGTGTCCGTGCGCGAGGCGATCCCGCGCGGCAAGGTGAAGAAGGGCGAGGTCTACGACGCGGTGGTGGTGCGTACCCGCAAGGGTGTGCGCCGTGCCGACGGTTCGCTGATCCGCTTTGACGGCAACGCCGCGGTCCTGCTCAACAACAAGCTGGAGCCGATTGGCACGCGCATCTTCGGGCCGGTGACGCGCGAACTGCGCAGCGAGCGCTTCATGAAGATCGTCTCGCTGGCGCCCGAAGTCCTGTAACGAGGTTGATGGCATGAACCGTATCCGCAAAGGCGACCACGTTGTCGTGATCGCCGGCAAGAACAAGGGCCAGAGGGGTGATGTGCTGCGCGTCGCGGGCGACTCCGTGTATGTCCAGAACATCAACCTGGTCAAGCGCCATACCAAGCCGAATCCGCAGGCGAACCAGCCTGGCGGCATCATCGAGCGCGAAGCGCCGATCCACACGTCCAATGTAATGCTGTTCAACTCCGCCACCGGCAAGGGTGAGCGCGTGGGCTACAAGACGCTCGGTGACGGGCGCAAGGTCCGCGTGTTCCGCCCCTCCGGTGAAGTGGTCGATGCCTGAGGTCGCCGCGATGACACGCCTTGAGAAAATCTACAAAGAGCAGGTCGCGCCCAAGCTGACCGAGCGCTTCAAGTACACCAACCCGATGCAGGTGCCGCGCCTGAGCAAGATCACGCTCAACATGGGCGTGGGCGAAGCCGTCGGCAACAAGAAGATCCTCGAGAACGCGGTGGCGGACATGGCCACGGTCGCGGGACAGAGGCCGGTCGTGACCCTGTCGCGCAGGGCCCATGCGACCTTCAAGATCCGCGAGAACTGGCCGATCGGCTGCATGGTCACGCTGCGTCGCGAACGCATGTACGAGTTTCTCGATCGCCTCATCAACATCTCGCTGCCGCGCGTGCGTGACTTCCGCGGCGTGTCGGGCCGTTCATTCGATGGTCGTGGCAACTTCAACATGGGCATCAAGGAACAGATCATCTTCCCGGAGATCGATTTCGACCAGATCGATGCCCTGCGCGGCATGAACATCTCGATCACCACGACGGCGCGTACCGATGAGGAAGCCAAGGCGCTGCTCGAGGCCTTCCGCTTCCCGTTCAGGAACTAGGAAAACCAAGATATGGCAAAGACCTCGATGGTGAACCGCGAAATCAAGCGGACCAAGCTGGTCAAGCGTTATGCAGTCAAACGTGCGGAGCTGAAGGCGGTCATCTCCAGCCCCACGGCCTCTTATGACGAGAGGATGGCCGCAGTGGTCCAGTTGCAGAAGCTGCCGCGCGACTCCAGTCCTGCGCGCCAGCGCAACCGCTGTGCGCTGACCGGCCGGCCGCGCGGCGTCTATCAGAAGTTCGGCCTCGGCCGCAACAAGCTGCGTGAGGCGACCATGCGCGGCGACGTGCCAGGCCTGCGCAAGGCCAGCTGGTAATCAAACCGGGAATTCAGACCTGGGATTGGGAATTCGGAATGCGAGGCTTCGCCGCACGCGCTCCTGCTTCTGCGAATCCAGAATCTCACATCCCGAATCCCGGATCTCCGGATATCGATGCAGGAATTGAAACATGAGCATGACTGATCCAATCGCCGACATGTTCACGCGCATCCGCAATGCGCAAGCCACGGGCAAGCGCTCGGTGGCCATGCCGGCGTCGCGCCTGAAACAGGCCATTGCACAGTTGCTGATCGACGAAGGCTATATTGCCGACGCGCAGACCGGCAGCGTGGATGGCAAGCCGACCCTGGAAATTGCCCTCAAGTATCACCAGGGCAAGCCGGTGATCGAACGCATCCAGCGCGTCAGCCGCTCGGGTCTGCGCGTCTATCGCGGCAAGAACGAGCTGCCGAAGGTCCTCAACGGCCTGGGCATCTCGATCGTCTCCACGTCCTCCGGGATCATGACCGACGCGCAGGCCCGCAAGCAGGGCCTCGGCGGCGAAGTCATTGGTCTGGTGGCCTGATCAGGGAGGAAGGAACCATGTCACGAGTTGCCAAGATGCCGATCACCCTGCCCAAGGGTGTCGAGTGCCGGGTCGAGCCCGACACGATCACCGTCAAGGGTCCCAAGGGCAGCCTTTCGATGGCAACGCCTGCCGGCGTGGATGTGGCGATCGAGGGCGGCGAGATTCGCCTGAACCTGCCCGAAGGCAGCGATCACCGCATGGCGGGTACGACCCGTTCGCTGATCAGCAACATGATCACCGGGGTCAGCGAGGGCTATACGCGCAAGCTGGAATTGCACGGTGTCGGCTACCGCGCGGCGATGCAGGGCACGGAGCTGAACCTGACCCTCGGATTCTCCCATCCGGTGCTGTTCAAGGCCCCGGAGGGCATCACGATCGAGGTGCCCGGCCAGTCCGAGATCCTCGTCAAGGGCGCCGACAAGCAGGTCGTCGGAGAAGTCGCGGCCACCATCCGCAAGTTCCGTCCGCCCGAGCCCTACAAGGGCAAGGGTGTGCGCTACGCGGGTGAGCAGATCACGTTGAAGGAAGCCAAGAAGGCCTAGTTGGGATACCGATTCCTCCGCCAGCGCCTGGCCCTCCATGGCCGGACCCTCGACGGAGGAGCAATCCCGCAGCCTTCAGCTTCCCGGAGAACCAAAGTGAAGAAGAACATTGCACGCCTGCGCCGCGCCAAGTCCACGCGCAGCCACATTCGCAAGCTCGGAGTCGCGCGCCTCAGCGTGCATCGCAGCTCGCAGCACATCTATGCCCAGGTCTTCAGTGCCGACGGCGAGCGCGTCCTGGCTGCCGCATCGACGGTCCAGAAGGCACTGGCCGAGGGGCTCAAGGGCACCAAGAACAAGGAAGCGGCGGCGGCGGTTGGCAAGGCCGTGGCCGAACAGGCCCTGAAGGCGGGCGTGGAAAGCGTCGCCTTCGATCGTTCCGGGTTCCGCTACCACGGTCGCATCCAGGCGCTGGCCGATGCGGCGCGCGAGGCGGGTTTGAAGTTTTAGGGAATGGGAAGACGGGAATCCGGATTGGGAAAGGCGGGTTTGCGGGTCCCCATTCACGATTCCCGAACAAAACAACTCCAAGCGGCTGTGCCGCAAGCAGAAGTCCGCATCTTTCGTGAGCGGCACACAGGTGAAACATGGCAAATCCGAATGAGCGCGACAGCGCCGATGGCTTCCTCGAGAAGCTGATCGCAGTCAACCGCGTCGCCAAGACCGTCAAGGGCGGTCGCCAGATGAGCTTCACCGCACTGACGGTCGTCGGTGACGGCGAGGGGCGCGTCGGCTTTGGTTATGGCAAGGCGCGCGAAGTGCCGGTGGCCATTTCCAAGGCAATGGAACGCGCGCGCAAGGGCATGGTGCGTATCGAGCTGGACAACGGCACCCTGTTCCACGCCGTCAAGGCGAACCATGGCGCGGCGCGCGTGTACATGCAGCCGGCGTCCGAAGGTACCGGCGTGATTGCCGGTGGCGCCATGCGCGCGGTGCTCGAGGTGGTGGGTGTCAAGAACGTCCTGGCCAAGGCCGTGGGTTCGCGCAACCCCATCAACCTGGTGCGCGCGACGATCAATGGCCTGCAGGCCATGGCTTCGCCCGAGCGCATCGCGTCCAAGCGTGGCAAGACCGTCGATGAGGTACTGGGCAATGAGTAAGACCGACAAGACCATTCGCGTGCGTCTGGTCAAGAGCCTGATCTGCTGCCAGGCGCGTCATCGCCTCAGCGTGCGGGCGCTTGGCCTGCGCAAGCTGAACGACGTGCGCGAACTCAAGGATTCCCCTTCGGTGCGTGGCCTGGTCAACAAGGTCAGCTACCTCGTGCGCATCGAAGAAGGCGCGTAAGCCGCAACATTACCGGAGGCAATCCAGATGCGTCTCAATACACTCAAGCCCGCTGACGGCGCCCGCAAGGAGCGTACCCGCGTCGGTCGCGGCATCGGTTCCGGCCTTGGCAAGACGGCAGGTCGCGGCCACAAGGGCCAGTACGCCCGCTCGGGCAAGGGCAAGGTCAAGGCCGGCTTCGAAGGCGGCCAGATGCCACTCCAGCGCCGTCTGCCCAAGGTGGGTTTCAGCTCGCGCATGTCCGCGGACACCAGCGAGGTGCTGCTGTACCGCCTCGACAGCCTCGCTACCGACGTGGTCGATTTCGCGGCGCTGCAGGCGGCCGGCCTGGTCGAGAAGCGCGCCAAGCGCGCCAAGGTGGTCAAGAGGGGCGAGATCAAGCGCGCCGTGAAGCTGGTTGGCGTTCGCGCAACGGCCGGTGCGAAGGCCGCCATCGAGGCTGCCGGCGGCAGCGTGGAGTAAGCAGTGGCCGCTTCGCAGTCCAACCCGCTGGCATCGCTGGGCAAGCTCACCGAACTCAAGCAGCGCCTGCTGTTCGTGGTCGGCGCGCTGGTCGTGTTCCGGCTCGGTTCGTTCATCCCGCTGCCGGGCGTCGATCCGGCGCGGATGACCGAGCTGATCGAGCGTTCCGGCGGGCTGCTGGACATGTTCAACATGTTCTCCGGCGGTGCGCTGGAACGCATGTCGGTGTTCGCGCTGGGCGTGATCCCCTACATTTCCGCGGCGATCGTGGTGCAGATGTTTGCTGCGGTCATCCCGAGCTGGCAGGCGCTGCGCAAGGAAGGCGAGTCGGGGCGGCAGAAGCTGACGACCTATACCCGCATGGGTACGCTGGGCCTGTCGATCTTCCAGTCCTTCGGCGTGGCCTCGATGCTGCAGCTCCAGCAGGGCGTCGTCTATGCGCCCGGCCCGAGTTTCGTGCTGACGACCATCGTTGGCCTCACGACCGGGACCATGTTCCTGATGTGGCTGGGTGAACAGATGACCGAACGCGGCGTTGGCAACGGCATTTCGCTGCTGATCTTCGCCGGCATCGTGGCCGGTCTGCCCGCGGCGGTGGTACAGACACTGGGCATGGCCCAGACCGGCGAACTGCCGATCCTGCGCGTGCTCATCATCTTCGCCGTGGTGCTGGCGGTGACGGCGTTCGTCGTGTTCATGGAGTCCGGTCAGCGCCGCATCACCGTGAACTACGCGCGCCGCCAGGGTGGTGCTGGCAAGGCGTACATGAACCAGAGCTCGCACCTGCCGCTGAAGATCAACATGTCGGGCGTGATCCCGCCGATCTTCGCTTCGTCGCTGCTGATGTTCCCGGCGACGGCGGCGACCTGGCTGAGCGGTGCGAACGACGTGCGCTGGCTGCAGGTGATGACCGCCTCGCTGAGCCCGGGTGCGCCGCTGCACATGCTGATCTATGCCGCGCTGATTGCGATCTTCACCTTCTTCTACACCGCGCTGACCTTCAACTCGCAGGAAACGGCGGACAACCTCAAGCGTTCCGGTGCGCTGATCCCGGGCCTGAGGCCGGGCAAGGCGACGGCCGATTACATCGATGCCGTGCTGACCCGCCTGACCGCCGTTGCCGCCGTGTACCTGGTCGCGGTGTGCCTGGTGCCGGACATTCTGCGCAAGGCCTGGGCCGTGCCGTTCTACTTCGGTGGTACCTCGCTGCTGATCGTGGTGGTGGTGGTCATGGACTTCACCTCACAGGTACAGGCGCATCTGGTTTCGCATCAATATGAAAGCCTGCTGAAGAAGGCGAACCTGCGCAACCGTTGAGTCGCGCCCTCTGCCAGGCCCGGGGTTTTCCGGCCGGGTGTTATGCACTACAATGCGCAGTTCCCTGCGCTTCCAACTCGTTTTTCGGAGACATACAAGCATGGCTCGCATCGCGGGTGTCAACCTTCCGATCCAGAAGCATGTCGTGATCGGCCTGCAGGGCATCTACGGCATTGGTCGTTCACGCTCCAGGCAGGTATGTTCCAGTGCCGGCGTCGATCCTGCCGTCAAGATCCGCGACCTCACCGAGGCCGAGGTGGAGAAGCTGCGCCAGGAAGTGGCCAAGTTCATCATCGAAGGTGATCTGCGCCGTGAAGTGGGCATGTCGATCAAGCGTCTCATCGACCTTGGCACCTATCGTGGCCTGCGCCATCGTCGCGGTCTGCCGCTTCGCGGCCAGCGCACGCGTACCAATGCGCGTACCCGCAAGGGCCCACGCCGCGCCATTCGCAAGTAATCAGAGAATATCCGGAGTCCCATGAACAAGCCGGCTGCAGGCAAGACGAAGAAGAAGATCAGGCGCGTAGTGACCGATGCGGTCGCGCACGTGCAGGCTTCCTTCAACAACACCGTTGTCACCATCACCGATCGCCAGGGCAACGCCCTTTCGTGGGCGACCGCGGGTGGTGCGGGCTTCCGCGGGTCGCGCAAATCGACCCCGTATGCTGCCCAGATCGCCGCCGACAAGGCCGCGCGAGCCGCTGCCGACTACGGCATCAAGACGGTCGAAGTGCGCATCAAGGGGCCGGGCCCGGGCCGCGAATCGGCCGTGCGCGCGCTCAACAACGCGGGCTACAAGGTCACCAATATCATCGACGTCACGCCGATCCCGCACAACGGCTGCCGTCCGCCCAAGAAGCGCAGGGTCTGAGGAAGCAATCACATGGCACGTTACATTGGTCCTACCTGCAAGCTCGCGCGCCGCGAAGGCGCCGACCTCAGCCTGAAGAGCCCGGCACGCGCAATCGATTCCAAGTGCAAGCTGGAGAACAAGCCCGGCCAGCACGGCGTCAGCGGCGCCCGGCGTGGCCGGCTGTCCGATTACGGCGTCCAGCTGCGCGAGAAGCAGAAGGTCAAGCGCATGTATGGCCTGCTGGAGCGCCAGTTCCATTCCTATTACCAGAAGGCCACCGGCCAGAAGGGCAACGCCGGCGAGAACCTGCTGCGCATGCTGGAAGCGCGCCTGGACAACGTCGTCTATCGCATGGGTTTCGCGGTGACCCGCGCCCAGGCGCGCCAGCTGGTTTCCCACGAAGGGGTCCGCGTCAACGGCAAGAAGGTCAACCTGGCGTCCTACCAGGTGCGTCCGGGTGACGAGATCAGCCTGTCCGAACGTGCCAGGAACCAGATGCGCGTGCAGGAAGCGCTGAAGGTTTCCGAAGACATGGATCTGGTGCCGGCGTGGATGGAGGTCGATGCGAAGAAGGCCAGCGGCCTGCTCAAGGCGCTGCCCGAGCGTGCCGACCTGCCGTCGGACATCAACGAAAGCCTGATCATCGAGCTGTACTCGAAGTAAGCGCCTCCTGGCGGGTCTGGTTTTTCGCTACATACACACCATTTGAGGAGTCCATCAGGGATTCCTGGAGTCAAGCCCATATGACGGGATCGTCAATCAATGTGCTGCGTCCGCGCGGCATCCAGGTGGAGCGCAAGAGCGATCGGCGCGCCCGCGTCATCGTCGAGCCCCTGGAGCGCGGTTTTGGCCACACGCTCGGTAATGCGTTGCGGCGCGTACTGTTGTCGTCGATTCCCGGCAGCGCGATCGTCGAAGTCGAGATCGACGGCGTACTGCACGAGTACACGACGCTCGAAGGCCTGCAGGAAGATGTGATCGAGGTCCTGCTGAACCTGAAGGACGTCGCGATCCGCCTGCATGGCGTGGACGAAACCACGCTTACGCTCAGCAAGAAGGGCAAGGGCGTGGTGACGGCGGCCGACATCAAGGTCGACCACACGGTGGAGATCTTCAACCCCGAGCATGTGATCTGCCACCTGACCAAGGACATCGAGCTCAACATGCGCCTCAAGGTTGCGCGTGGCGTCGGCTACCAGCCGGCGACCTCGCGCCGCCTGCCGGACGAGGAATCGCGTCCCATCGGGCGCCTGCAGCTGGATGCCTCGTTCTGCCCGGTGCGCCGGGTGGCCTACAACGTGGACAGCGCGCGTCTCGAACAGCGCACCGACCTCGACAAGCTGGTGCTCGACGTCGAGACCAACGGCGCGATCGATGGCGAGGAGGCCGTGCGCAGCGCAGCCGAGATCCTGCAGGATCAGATCAGCGTGTTCGGCGATTTCACGCGCCGCGAAAGCACCGATGCGGCAGCCGACCAGAGTGGCGTCGATCCGGTGCTGTTGCGTCCGATCGATGACCTCGAGCTGACCGTGCGCTCCGCCAACTGCCTCAAGGCCGAGAGCATCTACTACATCGGTGACCTGGTGCAGAAGACCGAGGTGGAGCTGCTCAAGACGCCGAACCTGGGCAAGAAGTCGCTCACCGAAATCAAGGATGTACTTTTCCAGCGCGGACTGCAGTTGGGCATGAAGCTGGACAGCTGGCCGCCGCCGGGGCTCGTCCACGGCATGCAGATGGGCTGAGAGGCCGGGAATCGGAAAGGGTGAGTCGGGAATCGCCAACAGCCGGCCCGCTCTCCTGATACAGGGACGCCACAGCGGTTGCGGATTGCAGGTGTTCCAGCAGTAGCGTGACACAGCAAAATCGCGGAATGTAGCGGGATCGGGCTTCGAACGACTCCCGATGCCCATTCCCGATCAAAACAAGCGGGTAACCGCGGGATGCCGGACGCAGGTGCCGGTGTCTCATAACAATCGAGACAAGAGGATTCTCCCATGCGTCACCAGAAGTCCGGCCGCAAGTTCAGCCGCACCAGCAGTCACCGCGAGGCCATGTTCAAGAACATGTCCGCGTCGCTGTTCAAGCACGAGCTGATCCGCACCACCCTGCCCAAGGCGAAGGAACTGCGCCGCGTCGCCGAACCGCTGATCACGCTGGCCAAGGAAGATGGCGTGGCCAATCGCCGCCTGGCGTTTGCGCGCCTGCGCGACAAGGAAGCGGTCGGCAAGCTGTTCGTCGAGCTGGGCCCGCGCTACCGTGAGCGCAAGGGCGGTTACCTGAGAATCCTCAAGTGCGGCAATCGCGTCGGCGACAATGCGCCGATGGCCTACGTGGAACTGGTCGACCGGCCGCGTCGTGATACGGATTCCGCCGACGACTGAGGTACGCGTGGCCGCCAACGTGCCCGAACCCCGCAAGCCCCGGCCCGTCCGGGGCTTTGTGTTTGCGGAAGCTGGCGATGCGGCGGCGGGTACCCGGCGCTGGGAGCCCTGGGTTTACGGCGTGGTGCTCGGCCTGCTCTACGTTGTCGCGCTCAGCCTGGCGCTGAAGGGCGGGCTGCGCGGCGACGAGCTTTACCACTACGCGCAGATCCAGCTTTTCCGTCATGGCGACTTTCGCCTTCTCGACACCTACCTGACCACGCTGCCCGGTTACCATGCGGCGGTTGCCGGCCTGCTGGCGCTGGGAGGGTTGGATTCCCTGGCGAGCGCGCGGATCGTCAATGCGGCCTTTGGCCTGCTGGCGTTGGCGGCATTCCATGCCGTGCGCAGGCGCGCATGGCCGGGCACGGAAACCCTGGCAACCGCGCAGCTCATGGCGCTGCCGATCCTGGCGCCCTATTTCTTCCTGGTCTATACGGATGTGCTGGCCCTGGCCCTGGTGCTGGGCGCAACCGCAGCCAGCCTGTCCCGCCGGCATCTGCTGGCGGCGGTGGCGTTGCTCGGCGCGCTGGCCGTGCGGCAGAACAACGTGGCCTGGGCCGGCCTGCTCGCCGTGCTGGCGATCTGGCCGATCTGGCGCGAAGGACGCCTGGCTGCGTGGCACGCGATGCTGCGGGTCGCCTTGCCCTATGGCGTGCCGGTGCTGGCATTCGTGATCTTTCTCGTCGCCAATGGTTCGGTGTCGATGTCGCATGGACAGGCGGCCCTGCACCCGGCCAGCCTGCACCTTGGCAATCCGTTGTTTGCGCTGTTCCTGGCCGGCCTGCTGCTCCCCCTGCAGGTGATCGATGGCCTGCCTGCGGCCTGGGCATGGCTGCGCGCGCGGCCCTGGCGCCTGCTGTGGCCGGCGGGCCTGCTGGCCGTCTACTGGTTCGGTTTCCATGCCGACAACCCCTACAACACGGCGCTGCCGGATTTCCTGCCGCGCAACGCCTTCCTGCTGGCGCTCGAGCACGATCTCCTGTTGCGCGCGGCGACCGGGGTGGTGATCGTGCTGGCTGCGTGTGGCCTGGCCACGACGCGCCTACGCCCGGACGGCGCGTGGTGGCTGTATCCTTTCGCGGCCTTCTTCCTGGCCGCATCATGGCTGGTCGAGCAGCGTTATGCCATGGTGCCGCTGGTCCTGTGGCTGGCCTTGCGCGAGCCGCGCGGACGCGGCGTCGAACTGGCCACCCTGGTCTGGTGGCTGCTGTTGGCCGGTGTGCTGGTCGGCGGGATGATCAGCGGCCGCTTCTTCCTGTAATGTTGCGATTTTTGATCCGGAGCAGTCGAAGGTGAATCCGAATCCGTTTGCGTGGCCCTTCCGCGCACAGTTCCTGCTGGGTGGCGTGGTCTGCTGCGTGCTGGTCGCATACGCCCTGTTCGAGCAGTTCCAGGTAGGCCTGGAACCGTGCCCCAAGTGCATCCTGCAACGGATTGCCTTCATCGTCGCCGGCGTGCTGTTCCTGGTTGGCGCGGCGCATGGCCCTGGTGCCGTGGGCCGGCGCATCTACGGCGTGCTGGTCGCACTGGCGGTGGCCAGCGGCGCGGTGGTTTCGGTACGCCATATCATCGTGCAGATGACGCCCACCGATCCCCTGCTGGCCGGCTGCGGTCCGGGCCTCAATTACCTGATCGACGCCTACCCATTGGCCGAGGCGATCAAGAAGGCCTTCATCGGCACCGGCAACTGCGCGGACATCGACTGGAGCTTCCTGGGCCTGAGCATGCCGGCCTGGGCGCTGGTGTGGTTCGTGCTGCTGGGCGGCGGGGCGCTTTGGGCGGGTTTTCGGCGCCGGCTTGCGTAAAATTTGCGTTGACAGGTCCCTTGCCTGTGGCATGATCACTTTTCCGCATTGCAGCATCGCCCGCCAATGAAGCCCATCCCGCACCTCGTCCCAGTCCGCGAACCGGAACGCTGGTCGCCGTCGTCCTGGCGGGAGTTCCCGCAGCGTCAACAGCCTGCGTATCTGGACGAGGGCGAGCTGGCCAGCGTGCTGGGACAGCTGCGTGAGCTGCCGCCGCTGGTGACCTCGTGGGAAATCTTCGCCCTGAAAAGGCTGCTCGCGGACGCGGCCGAAGGGCGCCGCTTCCTGCTGCAGGGTGGCGATTGCGCCGAAACCTTCGACGATTGCAGTTCGCCGCTGATCTCCAACCGGCTCAAGGTCATGCTGCAGATGAGCCTGGTGCTGGTGCATGGCCTGCAGCTTCCGGTCGTGCGGGTAGGGCGCTTTGCCGGCCAGTATGCCAAGCCGCGCTCGGCGGATCTGGAAACCCGCGATGGCCTGTCCCTGCCGAGCTATCGCGGCGACCTGGTGAATGGGCCGGCCTTCACGGCCGTCGCGCGTCGCGCCGACCCGCAGCGCCTGCTGAAGGGCCACGCGCGTTCGGCGATGACGATGAACTTCGTGCGTGCACTCATCGATGGCGGTTTCGCCGACCTGCACCATCCAGAGTACTGGGATCTCGACTGGGTTCGGCATTCGCCGTTGCAGGACGAGTATGGCCGCATGGTCGAATCCATCCGCGCCTCGCTGCGCTTCATGGAAACCCTGGCCGGCAAATCGATCGGCAGCTACCAGCGGGTGGATTTCTTTACCTCGCACGAGGCGCTGATCCTGCATTACGAGGAAGCCTTGACGCGCCAGGTGCCGCGCCAATGGGGCTGGTTCAACCTGTCCACGCATTTCCCGTGGATCGGCATGCGCACTGCCCAGCTGGATGGCGCGCACGTCGAATATTTCCGCGGCATCCGCAATCCCATTGCAGTCAAGGTCGGCCCGCAGGTGACGCCGGATCAACTTCTGGCGCTGGCCGACCTGCTTGATCCGGAGCGCGAGCCCGGCCGCCTCACCCTGATCCATCGCATGGGTGCGAAGAACATCGAAACGGCCCTGCCGCCACTGCTCGGCGCATTGAAGGCTGCCGGTCGTCACCCGCTGTGGGTGTGCGACCCCATGCACGGCAATACCGAGACGCTTGGCAGCGGCATCAAGACGCGCCGCTTCAGCACCATCCGTGACGAACTGGAGCGCGCCTTCGACGTCCACGCCGCCGTTGGTACGCGCCTTGGCGGCGTGCACCTGGAACTCACCGGTGAGAACGTCACCGAGTGCCTCGGTGGCGCCCGCCACCTGGTCGAGGCCGACCTTGGTCGCGCCTACAAGACCACCGTGGACCCGCGCCTCAACTATGAGCAGTCGCTGGAACTGGCGATGCTGATCGTGCGCAAGCGCGGCGCCGCAGTGGCGGCGGGCTGATTGCGGCGGGTAAACCGCCATCGGCTGCGGAAGGCCGAATTGCCCGGCTTGCCAACACCGTCAACGGGATCCCGACGGATTCGTGCATGGCGTCGATCGGCGCCTTCGGACTGCAGGACGATCGGATCTTCGCTGACGATCTGGAAGCACGTGTCGAGCCGGTGAACATGCAAGGACCGGTAATGCCCCAGGCGGCGCGCGCCTGAGCCGGTCGCAGGCTTGCGAGCCCGTCCCGCCGCATCGCGAGCCGCGTACGGTCAGGCGGCCTGGCGCGACGCCCGCTTGCGATCGTTTTCGGTCAGGTGGCGCTTGCGCAGGCGGATCGCCTTGGGCGTCACTTCGACCAGTTCATCTTCCGCGATGAATTCCAGTGCCTGTTCGAGTGACATGCGCACGGGCGGGGTGAGTTGCACGTTGTCGTCCTTGCCGGCGGCGCGGATGTTGGTGAGCTGCTTGGCGCGCAGGGCGTTCACGGTGAGGTCGTTGTCCTTGGAGTGGATGCCGACCAGCTGGCCTTCGTAGATCTCCTCGCCCTCGCCAACCAGCAGGCGGCCGCGCTCCTGCAGGCCGACCAGCGCATAAGCGGGAGCCATGCCCTGGCCGTTGGAAATCATGACGCCGTTGGGGCGCTTGGCGATCGCGCCCTCGGCCTTCGGCCCATAGTGGTCGAAAAGGTGGAAGAGGAGGCCCGAACCCGAGGTCAATGTCTTGAACTCGTTCTGGAACCCGATGAGCCCGCGCGCCGGAATCAGGTACTCAAGGCGCACGCGACCCTTGCCGTCCGGCTCCATGCCGGTCAGCTGGCCCTTGCGCGTGCCAAGGCGCTCCATCACGCCGCCCTGGTGCTGTTCCTCGACGTCCACGACCAGCTGCTCGATGGGCTCGCTCGGGACGCCATCGATGTCCTTGATGATGACTTCGGGTCGCGACACGGCAAGCTCGTAGCCTTCGCGGCGCATGGTTTCGATGAGCACCGACAGGTGCAGCTCGCCGCGCCCGGAGACCTTGAGCCGGTCCGGATCCTCGGTGTCCTCGACCCGCAGGGCGACGTTGTGCAGGGTTTCGCGCATCAGCCGCTCGCGAATCTGGCGGCTGGTCAGGAACTTGCCGCCGCTGTGATCCCTGACCCCGGCGAAAGGCGAGTTGTTGACCTGGAAGGTCATCGAGATGGTGGGCTCGTCCACGGTCAGCACGGGCAACTGCTCGGGCACCTCGGGTGCGCAGATGGTGTCGGAGATGCCGATGCCCTCGATGCCGTTGATGGCGACGATGTCGCCAGCTTCCGCCTCGGCCACCTCGCGCCGCTCCAGGCCCATGAAGCCGAGCACCTGCAGCACCTTGGCGTTGCGCTTCTTCCCATGGCGGTCGATCACCGCAACCGGCATGTTGGTGTGCACCTTGCCGCGCTGGATGCGGCCGATGCCGATCAGCCCGACATAGCTCGAATAGTCGAGCTGGCTGATGCGCATCTGGAACGGGCCTTCGCTGTCCACCGGCGGCGCCGGCACGTACTGCATGATCGCCTCGTAGAGCGGCGTCATGTCGCCCGAGCGCACCGAGGAATCCAGGCCCGCGTAACCGTTCAGGCCCGAGGCGTAGATCACCGGGAAATCGAGTTGCTCGTTGGTCGCGCCGAGGCGGTCGAACAGGTCGAAGGTCTGGTCCAGCACCCAGTCCGGACGCGCGCCGGGGCGATCCACCTTGTTGATGACGACGATCGGCCGGAAGCCCATCTGGAACGCCTTCTGGGTCACGAAGCGCGTCTGCGGCATGGGACCGTCCATCGCATCGACCAGCAGCAGCACCGAATCGACCATCGACAGCACGCGCTCGACCTCGCCGCCGAAATCCGCGTGGCCCGGCGTATCGACGATATTGATGCGGTTGCCCCGCCAGGTGATGGCGGTGTTCTTGGCCAGGATCGTGATACCACGTTCCTTTTCCTGGTCGTTGGAATCCATCACGCGGTCGGCCAGCACCGTTCGCTCGTCCAGGGTGCCCGATTGCTTGAGCAGGCAATCGACGAGAGTGGTCTTGCCGTGATCGACGTGGGCGACGATGGCGATGTTGCGCAGGTTTTGAATGGACATGCGAATGAGCGGCGGCCGGGGGACGTCGCAAAGCGTGCGGAAAAGGAATGAAATTATACGCGGCTTTGCGTCGCTGCGCTGCAACATCTTGCGCGGGCTGCTAGGCTTGCGGTTTTCCAGCGCAGGATCCGTGAATGTCCAGTCCCAACACACTGCGTGCCACCATCACCACCTCGCGTGGCGCGATCCACCTGAGCCTGTTTGCCGATCAGGTGCCTGTCACGGTGGCAAGCTTCGTCAACCTTGCTCGGCGCGGCTTCTACGATGGCAAGACCTTCCATCGCGTGATTCCCGATTTCATGATCCAGGGTGGCTGTCCGCGTGGCAGTGGCACCGGTGGTCCCGGCTACAAGTTCGAGGACGAGATCGTGGCCGAGCTCAGGCACGACCGCCCGGGGATCCTGTCGATGGCCAATGCAGGCCCGGGCACCAACGGCAGCCAGTTCTTCATCACGCATGTGCCGACCCCGTGGCTGGATGGCAAGCACACCGTCTTTGGCGCCGTTGCCGGCCCGGAAGACCAGAAGGTCGTCGATGCCGTGGAAGGTGGCGACACGATCGAATCGATCCGCATCGAGGGTGATGCCGACGCGCTGCTGGAGAAGCAGGCGGCGCGCGTCGAAGACTGGAATGCGGCGCTGGCGAACGCGGGTTTCGAACTGCGCTGAGGGTGCCAAGGCGCGCGGGCCGGAGCCAGGCTGCGGCCCGCGGCCTCGATGATCAGGCCGCCCCGCGCCGGAACATGCGGTAGATGGCCAGCAGGATCATCGCGCCGATGACGCCGCCGATGAACCCGGCCGGCTCGATCTGCCCGCCCGGCCCGATGTGCGTACCGAAAATGAGGCTTGCCAGCCAGCCGCCGAAGAACATGCCGGCGATGCCGAGGATCGCGGTGATGATGAAGCCACCCGGATCCTTTCCGGGCATCAGGAACTTGGCGACGATGCCGACGATCAGGCCAATGATGAACAACCAAAGCCAGCCCATGGACCACCTCCGTATCGAGAAGACGTCCCTGCACCTTAAACCGGCCTGCTGAATGGCGCCCATCGTGCCGCGCAAGGGCGCGACCCGCACCCGCGGACCCGGGCGGCACAATGGGCTGTGTTAGAATTTCCGGCTGTCCAGGCCCCGCTCCGGGCCCGCATTTCCGAGGATCCCATGCCCAAGCTCGCCGCGCGCACAGCCCGCGCCAAACCCAGTGCAATCATGGTCATTGCCGACAAGGCCCGGCAGCTCAAGGCGGCCGGGCACGATGTCGTCAATTTCTCCATCGGTGTCCCCAACTTCCTGCCCGGCGCGCACGTGTACGCCGCCGTGCGCGATGCGCTGGAACATGACAGCGGCGCCTATGGCAGCAATCGCGGCAGCAATGAACTGCTGGATGCCTTCATCGGGCACCTGAAGTCCAACGGGCTGGAGGGCTACACGCGCGCCAACGTCACCGTGGGCATCGGTGCCAAGCAGGTGCTCTACAACCTCTGCGAGGCCCTGCTCGACGAGGGCGACGCGATCGCGTTCCCGACTCCGTACTGGACCAGCTACGTCGACATCGCCGAGATCCTCGACGCGAAGATCAAGCTGCTGCCCTGTCCGCCCGAGCAGCACTACAAGCTGACGCCCGGGCAGCTCGACCAGGCGCTGGCCGAAAAGCCCAAGGTGTTCCTGTTCAACAATCCGTCCAATCCGACCGGGATGGTCTACACGCGCGAGGAGATCGCCGCGCTGGCCGACGTGCTGGCGAAGCATCCGGACACCTGGATCATCTGCGACGACATCTACAACCGCCTGGTGTTCGACGGGATCGGCTACCACAACGTCGTCACCTTCCGGCCGGAGCTGCGCGCGCGCACCTTCATCATGGATTCGTTGTCCAAGACCTACGGCATGCCGGGCTGGCGCGTCGGCTTCGTGGCCGGGCCGGAGGAGGGCATCCAGGCGCTGGTGACGCTCAACTCCAACCACATCACCTCGCTGCCGGAAGTCACCGCTGCCGCGGCCGTTGCGGCGCTGGCCGGACCGCAGGACGTGCCGGATGCCAAGCGCGAGGAATTTTCCGCGCGGCGCGACGAAGTGCTGGCCGCGCTCCTCGCCATCCCCGGCGTGCATTGCCCGCGTCCGCAGGGCGCCTTCTACGCGTTCCCGGACATTTCGGTGGCCTTTGGCAAGAGCCACCAGGGCACCCGCATCGACAACGACGTCGATTTCTGCAGGGCGCTGCTGGAAACCAAGTTCGTCGCCACCGTCCCGGGTTCAGCCTTCGGCGAACCGCGCAGCCTGCGCATTTCCTATACCTGCCCGAAGGCGCAGCTCGACAAGGGGCTGGCGCGCATCCAGGAATTCTTTGCCGAGCTGGCTTGACGGCGAATCGCGGCAGGTGGTCCGCCCGGCGATTTCCGATTCCCCATTCCCGCTTCCCGAGGTCCCCATGAAAGCTCCCGTACGTGTTGCCGTCACCGGCGCTGCCGGCCAGATCGGTTATGCCCTGCTGTTTCGCATCGCCGCCGGCGACATGCTCGGCCCCGATCAGCCGGTCATCCTGCAATTGCTGGAGATCACCCCCGCATTGCCGGCGCTGCAGGGCGTGGTGATGGAGCTCAACGATTGCGCCTTTCCGACCCTGGCCGGCGTGATCGCCTGCGATGACCCGAACGTGGCCTTCAAGGATGCCGATTACGCGCTGCTGGTTGGTGCGCGTCCGCGCGGTGCAGGCATGGAGCGCAAGGACCTGCTGGCCGCCAACGGCGCCATCTTCGCACCGCAGGGCAAGGCGCTGAACCAGCATGCCAGCCGTGGCGTGAAGGTGCTGGTGGTTGGCAACCCGGCCAATACCAATGCCCTGATCGCGCAGCAGAACGCGCCGGATCTCGACCCCAGCTGCTTCACCGCCATGGTGCGCCTGGACCACAATCGCGCCAAGAGCCAACTGGCAGAGAAGACCGGCGTGCATAGCAGCGACGTGAAGAAGATGATCATCTGGGGCAACCACAGTTCCACCCAGTACCCGGACATCCACCACGCCACGATCAACGGCAGGTCCGCGCTCGACGCCGTCGGCCAGGCCTGGTACGAGAACGACTTCATCCCCACCGTACAGCAGCGTGGCGCGGCCATCATCAAGGCGCGCGGCGCGTCCTCGGCTGCTTCGGCGGCCTCCGCGGCCATCGACCACATGCGCAGCTGGGCACAGGGCACCGCCGAGGGTGACTGGGTATCGATGGCCGTGCCGTCCGATGGTTCCTACGGCATCGCGCCGGGCGTCATCTACGGCTATCCGGTTACCTGCAAGAACGGCAGGTTCGACATCGTGCAGGGCCTGGCCATCAGTGATTTCTCGCGCGCCCGCATGGACGCCACGGCCAGTGAGCTGCGCGAGGAACGCGCTGGCGTCGAGCACCTGTTCGCCGCGCGCTGACCCGGCGCAGGCGCGGCACGCACGGGTCTTTGTGGCGCCATGGTCCCGGCGCGCATTGCCGTCGCCGCGCCGGCTCCTTAGGATGGCGCAAGTTCAGGGGGGTGCATGGCAGTGAGGCGCGACCGGACCATCGCCGTGGTGGGCGTTTCCGACGAGGAAGCGGCGCACCTGCGCCTGCTGGTGCGCAGGTGCGAAGCCGAGCTGGAGGGCCGTTGGGTCTGGGGCGAGGGCGAGGACGTGGATCTGCTCGTCGTCGATCCGGAGTCCTTCGCCGGGCAAATGGCGCGCGCGCGCGCGCAGGCCGGCGGTGTACGCGTGGCGGTATTCTCGGATCAAACGGAGGCCGGCACCGAACTCGTGCTGCGCCGCCCATTGCTGCGTGCCAACGTGGTCGAGGTACTGAACGAAATCACGCGCGCGGCCGTCAGGGGACCGGTTTTCGGCGCGAACACCGACGATTTCTACACCCGTGACGTGGGCAACGAGGACGCCGATCCTGCAGCCAGCGCCGCACCGCAAGCGGCCGACGGCCTGGATGCCCTGCTGCGACCGCTGCCGCGGGAACTGCGTGACGTTCCGCCGCCACCGGCGCCGGGGCCGGCCATGTCGCCGGCATCACCGCTGCCGACGCATGCTCCGAAGGCGACACTGCCAGCCGCGCGCGCTCCTTCGCGCGCTGCTGCCCTGGCCGAGCTGGAGCCCCGATCCTTGCGCGAGTGGCTGCATGATGGCCTGCTCGGCGCGCCGGTATGCGTCGAACTGCCTGGCGAAGCGCCGCTGGTCCTGGACCCGAAACATTCGATGGCCTACACGCCCGGGTCGCTGGTGGCCCTGCGCGCGCACTGCCATGCGCGCTGGGCGATGCGCGACTGGCGCCCGCTGACCAGCGCGGAACTGGTGCGCGCTTCGGCGACACAGAACGCCATTGCCTATGCACGCATCACCTGGCTGGATGCGCTCGAGCATTCGGGGGGACGGCTTGCCAGCCACCTCGATCCGGCGGGCACCTATTGCCTGCGGCAGTGGATGGAGATCGATCGCGAACTGGGCACCACGTTCCGCATTGCCACCAGCCTGCTCAAGCCGCTGCGCCTGCACGAAGTCGCTGCCGCAAGCGGCGCCACGATGGGCGACGTGTTCGACGTGGTCAACGCCTATGCGGCCATCGGCCTGATCGAGTGCCAGCCGCGCCAGCGCGACGGGCCGGCGCCGGAATCCTTGCTCAAGCGCCTGGGCAAGCCATTCACCAAACGCTCCTGAGCGTCGCGCTGGCCACCAGGCCTGCTTCGGGTGCGCGGCGTTTGCCCGACCTGCGTGCAGGCAGGTAGCGTCTGTCCCGGGACGGGCACTTCAGCCCCGATGCGCCGGACCCGTCGTGCTGAAAGATCGCGGCTGACGTCGCGCACCCGGGCAGGTTGCGGCCTGGCGCCTGGCTCAAGCGCTGTCGCCGGAGCGATGCGCCACCCAGGCGCCGACCAGCGCCGAGCCGTAGGGAATCGCCTGCGCCGCGAGGATGGCGATCCACAGCCGGCCCTCGATGTAGTTCATGCCGGTCGAATTGATCATGCCGACGATGCAGGCGATCAGCGCGAGGAACAGCAGCAGTTCCTCGCTGACCGAAGTGAACGGGTTGGGCTTCTTGCCGATGCGCCGGCTCTTGGCGGTGCGGATGAACTCGCCCTTCTTGCGCGCGAGGCCCTCGAAGATGCCGCGTGCGATCGCGTGCGAAAGCCCCATGCTGGCGACCGACGCGGCGAGGGTATCGGCCCATGAACACGGTACCCGCACCCGATAGAGGATGAAACCGAACGCGGCCTTGAACAGGAAGAAGCCGATCAGCGGCACCAGGAACAGGTACATCGGCAGGGTGAAGTACTTGGGCAGCAGCACCATGCCAAGTGTCCACACCAGCGCCATCAGCGTGAACATCAGGTGCAGCGCGTCGCCGAACCAGGAAAACCAGCCGGTCAGGAAGTGGAAGCGCTGCCCGCGCGTGAGGGTGGACGCACGCGACACCATCCAGTTCCAGCGCGCCTTCAGGATCTGCATGGCGCCGAACGCCCAGCGATAACGCTGCGATTTGTAGGCCTTGAAGTCGGCCGGGGTCAGGCCGCGCCCCATGACCTCGTCCACGTAAATCAGCTCGTGGCCCGCCTTCATCAGGCGCAGGCCCAGTTCCGCATCCTCGCAGATGGTCCATTCCGACCAGCCGCCGGTATCGGCCAGCATGCTCCTGCGCACCATGGTCATGGTGCCGTGCTGGATGATCGCGTTGCGCTCGTTGCGGTGGTGCATGCCGATGCGGAAGAAGCCGTCGTACTCCCAGTTGGCCATGCGCCGGAAGGCGTTGTGCTCCCAGTCGCGGTGCGCCTGCGGGCACTGCACGACGGCGACGTTCGGATCGGCAAAGTAGCCGGTCAGGCCGCGCAGCCAGTCATGGCGCACTTCATAGTCGGCGTCCACCACGGCAACGATCTCGGCGCGCGGATCGGTGACCTCGAGGCCATAGTTGAGCGCCCCGGCCTTGAAGCCGGGCCAGGGCTCGAGGTGGTAGAAGCGGAAACGCGGTCCGAGCTTCGCGCAGTGTTCCTCGACCGGTTGCCACACCTCGGGATTCTTCGTGTTGTTGTCGAGGACGATGACCTCGAAGTTGCGGTAGTCCAGTGCGGCCAGCGAGTCGAGGGTGAGGATCACCATCTCCGGCGGCTCGTTGTAGCAGGCAAGGTGGATCGAAACGAAGCGTTCCGGATCGCCCGGCGCCGGCACCAGCGGGCGGAACTCGCGCAGCCAGCGCGGGCGCCACAGGACTTCGGTGAACTCGAAGGCGTTGATCAGCAGGATCACGATGATCGCCAGCTGCGCGGGCAGCAGCAGGGTCAGCATCGCCCAATCGAGCGGGTTCAGGTAGAAGTCGTAGGGCAGGGCCGCCATCCACACCAGGATCGAGGCCGACAGCTGCACCAGCACCAGGAAGAAGGCCAGGCCCAATGCGCGGAAGCGGATGAAGTGCCGGGCGAAGAAGAACATCGGCAGCAACGCCAGCAGCGAGGCGATGGCGGCCTTCCACGGCCAGCCAGGGTTCTCGACCACCGGGCCGGTGAAGGCAAACTTGAGCTGCCGGCTGGCGTTGAACACGCCCCAGTAGGCTTCCGCGCGCCCGCCGATGGCCTCCTTCCAGGGCTGGTCGATCGCCTCCATGACGTAGTAGTCGATGTGCTCGCGCGCCGCGACGTTGAACCAGTCGCGCAGGAAATGCGCCTCGTTGGCCAGCGAAGGCTGGGCATACTTGCGCCGGTCGCCGTTGGAGGGCCAGCCGACTTCGCCGATCACCACCGGCTTGCCCGGTGATACGCGTTCCACCAGCGCCTGCGTGGCACGGTACTGGTCGAGCACGAAGCCGACCGCATCCTTGCGTGGAATCTGCTCCCAGTAGGGCAGGATGTGCACGGTGACGAAATCGACGTGCCTGATGAGCTCGGGATTGCGCTGCCAGCTGTCCAGCGGTTCGGCCGTCGATACCGGAATGTCCAGGTGCGCGCGGGCCCGGTCGAGGTAGCCGATCAGCGTGCGCACGCCCAGATCACCGCGCAGGATCACCTCGTTGCCGATGATCGCGCGTTCGATGTTGTCGTTCTTCCCTGCCAGCGCAATCAGGGCGGCAAGTTCGCGCTCGTTGCGTTCGGCGCGGCCCTCGATCCACGCACCGGCCATCACCGTCATGCCGTAGGACTTCGCGATGCGCGGGATGGCGGGATTTTCCGCCGATGAATAGGTACGCAGGCGTTTGCTGTACTTCGACAGCAGGCGGATATCGCTTTCCAGCTCCGTCTCGTTCGGGAACAGGAGCTTGGTCGGATCCTGATAGCGTTGCGAGGGGTTGAACGCGAAGCCGTCGATCTGGCCATGCCAGTCGGCGATCTGCACCGGCCGGTTCACGAATGCCCACAGGCCGACGTTGAGGGCGGCCACCAGCAGGGCGAGCAGCAGCGCGCGCCAGAACGAGGTGCGCACGATGTGAGGCTGGGCGGCGGTCAACGGGAACCCTGCGGGCATTGGCAAAGGCACGAACCGCGCAGCATAACGGATGCGTCGAAGGGGCCGCTAGGCGCGCGCCGGCGACACCAGATGTGCCGTGGCGGGGGCGCCGCAGGGCCATCGGGTCGCGCGCCGGCATGCGGTTCCGAGCCACGCATGCCTGGTCATCTGCACATTGCCGGCAGCCCGCCTCGTGGTGGCGCCGACAATTCAGCGGTCGCCGCGCCCACTTGCCGGTGCGCGTGCGTGACGCAGACGCCCCAGCAGGATCGGCGCCAGGGCAAGCACAGCCATGCCGAGCAGGGGCAAGACGATGCCGCGATGGGCGATGAGGCTGAATGTCACTCGACCCTCGCGCGCGATCGTCTCGGCCAGGCCGGCGCCCAGCGCCGTTTCAAAGCCGATCATCACCGTGCCGCCGACCGCCGTGGTCAGCGTGAACAGCCAAAGCGGGCAGCGCAGCCACGCCAGCGCCACGGTCACGGCGCCGAACGGAAAGAACGGCACCAGGCGCAGGAACATCGTGTAGCTGGCCGGATGCGCGTGGTAGCCCACGCGCAGGCGTTCGACCAGGGCCGGCGGCGTCGCCGTGCCCGCGGCGAACGCCGAGCGGCTGGCAAGGAACAGCACCAGGGCGCCCAGCGTGGTCCCGATGGACGACCACAGCGTTCCACCGCCGATGCCGAACAGCATGCCGCCCGCCAGGACGATCACGATGGCGCCCGGCAGCCCGGTCGCGATGGCCAGCGTCATCAGGCCGATCTGAGTCAGCGCGGCGAGGGCCGGGTGCGCGTCGATGAGCGCATGCAGCGCCGCCTGTTGGCGCGCCACGTGGTGCGGATCGAAGTGCTGCAACACGCCCGAACCCAGCAAGAGCAGGCCCAAGGTGATCAGCACCAGCAGGGGCAGGAAGGCACGCAGCCGTTTCATTGCGTTCCAGGAATGAAAGGCCGGAGCGACCGGCTCTTCCAAGGGTGTCGCAAGGATAGCGCTGGCTGCGGCGCGGCGGAACCGGTGGGCAGGGTCGGCGCCGGCGCGTTGGCATGTCAGGTCGGCTTGCCCGGCTTCAGAACCGACTGCCTTCTTCGAACCCGTCGGCAAAGAGCAGGTCGGCGAAGAGGTACTCAGCTTGGGTGCCGACTCGACCTTGAGAATTGCCACCGAGCCCGCCCGGCACGAGCCCCTCCGCGCGCAGGATGTAAGGCTCGTCGACCAGCGGTGGGATGCCCGCCTTCTCCCATCCTCCGGCGATACGGCCCATCGCGCCGAGTGTCGTCCATGTCGCGCCAGCGTCCGTGGAACGGTAGAGGATTGGCGGCGCGCCGAGTTCCGGGCTGCTGCCGGCACGCATCCAGCGCACGCGAGTGCCGGCCGCATCCACCTGCTGGGTTTGTTCTGCAGGTTCTGCCAGGGCCACGCGGGCAAGCCTCTTGATCGGCGTGCCGCCAATCTGGCTGTAGCGACCGCCGACCATCAGGTGTCCATCGGCCTGAAGCGTCAGCGCATCGATATAGTGGTCTGCCCCAAGATCGGCGAAGCCGGTATCGAGGCTGCCATTGGCATTGATCCGCGCCAGGCCGGCGCGCGGCATGCCGTCCACGGCATTGAAACCGCCGGCAACGAGCAGCTTGCCATCGGCCTGCAGCACCATCGAATCGGTCCAGCTTTGCAGCTTCGGATCCTGGAACGTCGTGTCCAGGCTGCCATTGGGCTCAAGGCGCGCCAGACTGTGATAGGGCGTCGACCCGATCAGTGTGAACTCACCGCCGATCACGATGCGTTCATCCGGTTGCAGCGCAATGGCGAGGACGTGGTGGTTCGGCCTGGGGTTGAACGCGGTGTCCAGGCTGCCGTTGGCATCGAGGCGTGCGAAATATCGCCTTTCCACGCCGCCGACGTTCTGGAAATAGCCGCCAATCAGGAGCTTTCCATCCGGCTGCAGCGCCAACGCTTCGACCCAGTCATCGACCTGCGGATCGAATGCGGCATCGAGGCTGCCGTCGGCATTGAGGCGCGCCAAGTTGCCGCGCGAGGATCCGGCCACGGCGTCCAGGTGCCCGGCGACCAGGATCCTGCCGTCGGCTTGGACCGCTGTCGCATAGACGCGGCCGATCACCTGCGGGGCAAAGCTGAGGTCCAGTGTGCCATCGGCGTTCAGGCGCGCCACCCCGTGACGCGGCACTCCGTTTATCTGCTGGATATCGCCGCCCACGAGGACCTTGCCATCTTCCAGCAACGACACCGACCAGGCCGAATTGTAGAACACGCTGGCGGCGAAGCCGTCCGGGATATGGCCATCGACGCCGAGCCTGGCGATACCGCCCTGGGGCAACCCGTCGATATTGCGAAAGAAGCCGCCGCTCCACAGCCCGCCATCCACATGGTTGGCCACTGCCCAGACCTGGTTGTCCGGCTGCGGCTGGAAGCCCGTGTCGATCGATTGCGCCTGGGCCAGTGACAGCGTGAACGCAAGTGCGGCGCCCGTCAGGCTGAAGAGGGCGCTCCGAACGCGGGTCGGCAGGCTGGGATTGCAGAGCGGCTTCAGGATATCCATTCAATGTCCCTTGTGGGTTCCGCGGCCCTGAGTGGCCGCAAGTGGGCGAGCCGCCGATTTCCGCAGATCGCGCCGGAGCACGCTTGAGGAACCCGTGATGAAACCGTTACGAAATGTTATTTCCCAGGTCAATCAACCGCGTGCGTGTATGAATCGGCGACGATATCGAGCCCTTCGAGGGCGCTGGCCGCGGCGCGTTGCAAGCTCTCGAGGCGATCCTGAAGCTGCCGGGCGACGGTTTGGTTCTGCGCGGCACGCGCCATTGCGAGCGCGGGCGTCAGCACGTCGACATCCTCGTTGGTGCTGACGTCGAATTGACCCGCCTCGTCGATGTGGGTCGCGACTTCGCCGTCGCTGGCGATGCGCAGGCGCGCGGCAAGGAGACGCTGGCGCGCGACGGCGTCCCGAGCCGCGACGCGGTCCGCCGCATCGAGTAGCTCGCGCGCAGCAGCGGTTTCGCCACGCCGCGCCAGCGCCAGTGCCTGGATTCCCTGCGCGATGGCCGCCAACTGCTGTGGGGCCGCGGCACCGGGCAGCAGGGCGTGCGCATGGCCGGCAAGTCGCTGCAGTGCGGCTGCGTCGCCCGCGTCCCACGCGGCGAGCGCCTGTTCCGGCAGTATGCGAGGCACGAAGGCGTCCCGGTCAGCGCCCTCGAGCACGTCACTAATGGCTTCGAAGTGCTCTAGTGAACGCTGCGGGGCGCCGGCAAGCCGGAGTGCCACCGCCTCGATGGCCTGCTGTGTGGCCAACCAATGGGGTACCGCACGCTGCACGGCAAGCGCGCGCAGATGCCGGATCAAGGGAGCCGCTTGGGCGACCGCGCCGAGCCGGAGCAGCGCTTCGGCCAGGGTCTGGCCCGCGAACAAGCGTTCGTCCACGGCATCCAGCGCGACAGCGTCCCGCCAGCCATGCACCAGCAGCGGCAGCGCGCGCAGCGGGTGACCATCTTCCACGTCCAGCGCGGCGACGTTGAGCGCTGCACCCAGGGCACCCTGGCGATCGCCCAGCGCGGTGGTCACCTGCAGCACGCGGCGATTGGCCTCGCGTGCCGCCGGCAGGTTGCCTTGTGCTTCGGCCATGGCCGAAGCGATGTTGTACAGCCTGGGCTCGTAGTTGCGCAGCCGATGCTCGCGGATGATGGCCGCAGCGCGCATGAACGCGGTATCCGCTTCCTCGGTGCGACCCACTTCTCCCAGCAACTGAGCGAGGTTCATTTCCACCCAAGCCGGCAGGCTGGCAATACCCGAACCTGCGGTTGGGATGCGCAGCGCCTGAAGCTCGCGGATCGCCGCGGTGCGATCGCCGCGTGCCACCGAAAGCATCGCCAGTTCCATTCGCGCGCGCAGCGTGTCCGGGGCGCTGCCGTCGCCGGTGGCAATGAGCGTCTCCAGGTTGCTGCGCGCCTTGCCTTCTTCGCCGGAACGCGCCTGCATGCGAGCAAGGTTGAGGCGCGCGTCGCGAAAGTCGGGGTCCTGCTGGACGCAGACCAGGAAGTAGGGTTTGGCTTCTGCCCAGCGACTGCGCACGGCAAGATCCATGCCCCGAGCATGGGTTTCGGCAAGCCAGTTGGCCGGAGCGTGGGCGGCTGCCGAAGCCGGCCGCCGCGTGCCGAGCAGCGCGTCGATCTCGCCGGCAAGGCTGACCGCCAGCTGCGCCGGCGCAATGCCGGTGGCATGCAAGTGGGTGCGGCGATCACCTCGTTCGACCTGGAGGTCCAGGCGCAACAGTTCCCCGTGACGCTGCAAGCAGCCGCCGACCGACGCCATGGCGCCGCTCCCGCGGCGGATGTGAGCGCCGGCTTCGGGCCCGGCCGGAGCCTGTTCGACCAGCCGCGCCACCTGCCCGACATCCACGCCGTCGACACCGGCGCGCTGCAGCTCGCTGGTCAGCAGGGCAGCCAGGCCGAGCCGGGTCCACTCCAGCGTCGGGTCACCGGTGACGTTCTCGATCGGCATCACGGCGATCGTTGGGCCGTGCAGAGTGTTGCGAGGGACTGCTATCCAGGCCAGCCCGGCGAGCACCAGCAGCAACAGGAGCGCAAAGGTCGTCAGCCGCCAGCGTTTGCGGCCGGCAGGAAGCCCGGTAGGAGCGCGTGGGTAAGGCCCGGGGGTGCTGCCGGCACATGGCGGCGGAACTTCATCCAGCACCTCGATCGGGGCCACCCATTGCAGGCCACGGCCATGGACAGTCCGGATGATGCGGCGCTGGTCATCGCCCAGCGCCCGCCGCGCCTTGTAGACCAGTTGGCTGAGCGCGGCATCGGTGACCGGCCGGTTGCCCCAGAGCGCGGTGATGATTTCCTGCTTGGCAAGAGCGCGGTCGTGGTGCTCGAGTAGCAGCACCATCAGATCGAACACCTTGGCCTCGTGCTCGACCGGTTCGCCATCGCGGAGGATCTGTCGCGATCCCGGTAGAACGACGAAATCGCCGCAGCGGTAGGCGGCGAACACCTTCTCCAGCATTGAAACAACCCGTTCTGGCCCGGTGCCGTTGTATCACAAGCCCTCGGGGAAAAAGGCGCCAGCCGGCGCGCCTTTCCGGCCGCAACAAGCCCGACCACATCACCATCCAGGCTAGGCGGGGCGGTGGGCGAATACGGTGATTTCCTCGCGGTCGTGGTAGAGCTGCCGGGCGCGAAGCTCGACGCCGGGTGCACCCTCACGCACGCGCGCAAGACAGCGTTGCACTTCCTCGTAGCGCTTCTTCATCGGCAGCTTGAGGTTGAAGATGGCGAAGCGGCACCAGCCATTGCCGAGCCACTCGGCCATGCGCGCGGCTACGCGCGCGGGCTGCTCGACCATGTCGCAGACCAGCCAGTCCACCGCCTTCACCGGGCGGTAGCGGAAGCCGTCTTCGCGGCGCTGCTCGACCAGTCCGGAATCGAGCAGCGCGCGATCCATCGGCCCGTTGTCCACTGCCGTAACGTGGATCGAGCGGCGCACCAGCTGCCAGGTCCAGCCGCCCGGGGCGGCGCCGAGATCGACGGCGCGCATACCGGGTTTGAGCCAGCGCTCGCGCTCACCTTCGTCCAGCAGGACCAGCAGCGCTTCTTCCAGTTTCAGCGTCGAGCGGCTCGGTGCTTCGCGCGGAAACTTCAGGCGCGGGATGCCGCCCGGCCAGAGCGGCGCCCGCGCCACTTCCACCGCGGCAAGCAGGCCGCTGCGGCCGCTGGTCATGCACAGGTGCAGGCGCCATGGCGAGCGCCGATCCAGCCGCTGCCGGGACTTGAGGGCCGCCACCAGCGCCGAGGTCAGCCCGCGGCACAGTGCGGCCAGTTCCCGTCCCGCATCGCTGTCCGGTGCTTCGACACGCACGTCGCACCAGCGCCGCGGGTCGCCTTCGACCAGCGGCAACAGGACGCCCAGCCGGTCGTTGGCAGGAAGGTTTGCGGCGCGGCCGATGAGTTCGAGGAGTTGCCGCGCGAAAATGGTTTCCTCCCAGCCGATGCCGGCGCGCGCCGCATCCTCGTCGATGAACTCCGCCAGGCCATCGCCGCGCTGGCTGCGTGCAAGGCCGCAAGTACCGCGCTGCGCCGCCAGTGCGGCGAGTTCCTGCGCGCACTCCGCCTCGAAACCGGGCCGGCAGAACGCCAGCAGGCCCTGGGCCTGCTCGATCCTGGGCGCTTCGCCTGATTCCTGCATTGGCGGGGTGGCTGCAGCGCGCGCCGAAGGCACTGCACGCGACGCGGCAGGCGTTGGTTGAGCGCGCTTCCCGGGATCCCTTGAGGGCCTGGCTCGCTGCACGGCCGAGGGACCGGCGGTGCGTGGCTTGCCTGCTCCTGCGCTGACCGGGGGGCGCGCCGAAGTTCGGCTGCGCTTCTTCATTCTACGTCGCTCAATAGTGCGGACCGCCCAGCCGCGCATACAGCGAGAAGACCTCGCGGGCTGCGTCGCGCAGGATGTCGCGCTGCACGGCGATTCCGCGCGCCTCGAGTTCACCGACCCAGTCGGCGGGCAACGGCCCCTCGTCGAACTCGGACAGTTCCATCACGTCCTCGGCGCGGGCGCCGATCAGGAGTTCGTCGATGCCGGCCCACACGCACGCGCCATAGCATTGGCAGCAAGGCTGTGCGCTGGTGGCGAGCACGTATCGGCGACCGTTGCCATTGAGGCGACTCCTGCCGAGCCTGCGCTGTGCACCGATCATCGCCAGCAGCTCCGCATGCGCCGCCGAGCAGGCTTCAGGCAGTACGCGATTGACCCCCGCCGCGACCACGCGTCCTTCGGGATCGAAGATGACCGCGCCGAACGGCCCGCCACTGCGCTCCTCGACGTTGCGCCGCGCCAGGGCAATCGCCAGCCCGACCTTGGCTGCCTCGTCCGGGTAGTTCCGGTCCGCCGACACCGCCTCGGACAGCCACGCGGGAAGGCCGATCTGCAGGACCTGGCCCGGCGCACCGGGATGCTGTAGCGCCTGGTTCACTTGATCTCGCCTCCACTTCCTGTATCCGAGGTCTCGCACCGGCCCGCGACGCAGGCGCAGGCGCGGATCACCGGCCAGCCGCACACGCTCATCGCACCGGTCTTCTCGCATTCGGCGCGTACCTGTTCAGGGAACGTCGGGCTGTCGCGGTTGACGCATGCCGGGTAGTAGCCGCAGCAGTTGCCGACGTTCTTCACCGCGCAGTCGTTGTCCTGGCCGCAGGAATAATCGACGTGCGCGGGTGGCTCCGCCGTTCCCGCGGGCGGGGTGGCCGCCGCGCAGGCGACCAGCAGGAAGACGAAAGCCAGCGATAGGTAGCGCATGATCCCAGCATAACGTCGTTGGCACGATTTGACTGCAGCCGACGGCTCGCTTGAGCAGGCCATCACGATCGCTCCCGAATGGGACCGTCGCCACGGGCCCGGCGTGGGCATGGAGTCCGGCTAAAGTCACTTCCATAAGAGCCCCGAAGCTTCATCGTGAACCCGTGGGCGCGGCATCACCCGCGATGGGTATCTGCGCTCATCAGGGACGAACGGCATCGGGGCTGAAGCTCCTCCCACGATATCGGCCCCGGCGCGATATCTGGCTTCCAAGCGCATCAGGGATGAAACCCTCGGGGTGATCACCCGCCGACGATGCGCTCCACCCGCTGCAATCCGCGGGGCAGCAGCTTGCCGCGCGCCGCGCGTGCGCCCTGGTATTCGACCAGGTCGTTCCAGCGCAGGGTGAGCTTGCGCTGGCCGGCGTTGAGGGTCACTTCGCCGGTGCCTTCGGCCACCACGGCCACGCCGACGACGCGTTCGCCGCCGGAGAGTTTCGCCTTCGGGATCTCGATCAGCTTGTTGCCCTTGCCGCGCTCGAGTTCGGGCAGGTCGGCCACCGAGAACATCAGCAGATGCCCGGCGTTCGTGACCACCACGAGGCGGTCGCGCGCGGTATCGGCGACCGCCACCGGTGCCAGCACATGCGCCTTGTCGTCGATGTTGAGCACCTGCTTGCCGGCCTTCTTGTTGCCGACCAGCGCCTCGAAGCGGGTCACGAAGCCATAGCCGAAATCCGAGGCCAGCACCAGGCGCGTGTCCGGTTCGCCCATGGCGACCGCCTCGAAGCGTGCGCCCGGCGGCAGGCTGAAGCGGCCGGTCAGGGGTTCGCCGTTGCCGCGCGCGGAAGGCAGCGTGTGCGCGGCGGTGGAATAGCTGCGACCGGTCGAATCGATGAAGGCGGCCTGCTGGGTGGTGCGTCCCTGGGCCGAGGCGAGGTGACCGTCGCCCTCGCGGTAGCCAAGCTCGCTGGCATCGACATCGTGACCCTTGGCTGCGCGCACCCAGCCCTTGGCGGAGAGCACCACGGTCACCGGCTCGCTTGCCACCAGCGCGGTTTCGTCCAGCGCGTGCGCAGCGGCGCGTTCGACCAGCGCCGAGCGGCGATCGTCGCCAAATTTCTTGGCGTCTTCGCGCAGTTCATCCTTGATCAGTGTCTTGAGGCGCGCCTTCGAGCCCAGCACCACGGAGATGCGTGCGCGTTCTTCCTCCAACGCATCGCGCTCGCTGTTGATCTTCATTTCCTCCAGCCGCGCAAGCTGGCGCAGGCGGGTTTCCAGGATGTAGTCGGCCTGTTCCTCGCTGAGATTGAAGCGCGCCATCAGCACGGGCCTGGGCTCGTCTTCCTGGCGGACGATGCGGATCACCTCGTCCAGGTTGAGGAAGGCGATGCGCAGGCCTTCGAGCAGGTGCAGGCGCCGCTCGACCCTGGCCAGGCGATGCTGCAGGCGACGGGTGACCGTGTCCTGGCGGAAGCGCAGCCACTCGGCGAGGATCTGGCGCAGGTTCTTGACCTGCGGCTTGCCGTCCAGGCCGATCATGTTGAGGTTGACGCGGTAGCTCTTCTCCAGGTCGGTGGTGGCGTTGAGATGCTGCATCAGCTCCTCGAGGTCGATCCGGTTGGAGCGCGGCATCAACACGATGCGGATCGGGTTCTCGTGGTCCGACTCGTCGCGGATGTCCTCCAGCATGGGCAGCTTCTTCGCGCGCATCTGCGCGGCGATCTGCTCCAGGATCTTCGAGGGCGAGACCTGCCAGGGCAGGGCGGTGACGACCACGTTGCCGTCTTCCCTGGTCCACACCGCGCGGCAGCGCACCGACCCGTTGCCCGATTCGTACAGGGCGCGGAGCTCCGCGGCCGGCGTGATGATCTCCGCGGCGGTGGGGAAATCCGGCCCGCGCACGTGTTCGCACAGGTCGGTCACGCTGGCCGCCGGATCATCGAGCAGGCGGATGCAGGCACTGGCCACTTCGCGCATGTTGTGCGGCGGAATGTCGGTGGCCATGCCCACTGCAATGCCGGTCGAGCCGTTCAGCAGCACGTTCGGCACGCGCGCCGGCAGCCAGGAGGGTTCCTTGAGCGTGCCATCGAAGTTGGCCGTCCAGTCTGCGGTGCCCTGGCCGAGCTCGGCCAGCAGCAGTTCGGCCATCGGCGTCAGGCGCGATTCGGTATAGCGCATCGCCGCGAACGACTTGGGATCGTCCTGCGAGCCGAAGTTGCCCTGGCCGTCGACCAGCGGGTAGCGGTAGGAAAAGGGCTGGGCCATCAGCACCATGGCCTCGTAGCAGGCCGAGTCCCCGTGCGGATGGAACTTGCCGATCACGTCGCCCACGGTGCGTGCCGACTTCTTCGGCTTGGACCCGGCGTCCAGGCCCAGCTCGCTCATCGAATAGACGATGCGCCGCTGCACAGGCTTGAGCCCGTCGCCGATGAAGGGCAGGGCGCGGTCGAGCACGACGTACATCGAGTAGTCGAGGTAGGCGCGCTCGGCGTATTCCTTGAGGGGAATCTGTTCGTGGTCGGCGTGGACGGTCATGGCGCAAGGTGATCGCTGGGGTAGCCCGCCATTGTACCGAGGCGCGGCGTCGATCCGCCGCCGCCCGATGCGGGCGCAGCGGCGATGCTGCGCGGTTCCGGCGCGGCTGTCTCCCGCGCGTCCTCACCTCCGCTGCCGGGTGGCGCAGGCGCGACCCTCAATCGGTCGGACGACTGCCGAAGCTGCCGTAGAACACGATGCCGGTCTGCTCGATGGCTCCTAGGTCATGCACGCCGAAGCCGTTGTCCCAGCCGGGGATGTCCACCGTCATCCGGTTGTACATGTCGGCCGGAGCTGCGTATTCGAAATCGTCGCAGACGTCGAGGGCGGGCGAAGGCGGCACGGGCCGCAGGTCGAGGTCGAGGTATGGCGCTCCGACCGTCGCGCCAGGCGGGAGACCCGTGGCGTCATGGGTCAACAGGCAGCCGTTGTGGACGATCGCAGCGCCCGAGCCGACGGCGGACCACACGGGCGTACCCGGGGCAGCGAACAGGCTCCCCTGGACGCGGGGCGTGGCGCCGTCAATGGCAAACAGGCGCGTCACCTGGTTGGCAAGGACGGTCGAATAGCCGATCCGCGTTGCGCCGGCGGTGCCGACGAGCGCGCTTTCCGCTCCCGCCGAGTTCCCCTGGAGGACGCTTCGCTCGACGGTCACCTGTGCCGGAGGCTCGGCGGCAATGAGCGCGGCGGTGCCGTCGGGATCGGCGTTGTTGCTGAACCAGGTGCGCCTGATGAACGCGGTGGCCGTCGCCGAACCCGATGGCTGTTCCATGTAGAGGACTCCGCCGCCTGCCGTGCCCGGCGTGCCGTGGTTCGCGGCGGTGTTGCCGATAAGGGCGCTGCAGGAGATCTCGGACCCGAACAGCGCGCACGGACCCCACGCGCGGCTGTCCACGTTGATACCCACCAGGCCCTTGGAATAGATCATTCCGCCGCGCCCATGGGCGATGTTGTTGATGGCGAGCACGTTGCTGAGGTTGAACTGATAGGAGGTCCCGCTCAGCGCGCCTTCCACGTAGATCGCGCCGCCGAAGTTCGCTTCGTTGGTGAACAGGTGCGCGGAGTGGCGGACGTCCCCCGCCGCAGCCGTCAGACCAAAGGGCGCCTGGCGTGCGTAGATTGCGCCGCCGAATCCCTCGTTTGAGGAAAAGGTGTCGCGTCCGGCGCGGTTGCCCACGAATTCCATGGTCGGCTCGGACGAGCCGGGTGGGAGGCCGCCCGACAACGTCAGCAGGCGCGAGCCGGCGTCGAGGGCGATCGCGCCGCCGGCACGGCGCGCGTTGTTGAAGAGGAAGCGCGCCCGGTGGATGTGGACGTCTGACATGCCGGTCGCATGGATCGCGCCGCCATTGCCGGTCTGGTTCACGATGCCGGTTGCCGCGTTGTCGTTGAATTCGGCCCCGTCATGGATGGCCAGGGTGGCGTGTTTGGCGGGGTCCGAGGTGAGGTTGAACAGGGAGATGGCTCCGCCATCGCCCGCTGTGTTCCCGGTGATCTTCATCGACCCGCGCAGTTCCACCCGCACGTTGCCCGAAATGCTCAGCGCGCCGCCGGCGTTGGGCAGGCCCGTGCCGCTGGGCGCGCCATTGGCGAGCACGAGGTTGCTGAGCACGACCTTGCGTCGCTCGTTGTCATTGCCGTTGCTGATCCGCAGCAGCCGCTGCGGCTGGGTGGTGCTGAGGGTGGTGACGGAATCCGGTGCCGATGCGGCGCAGCCTGGATAGCCGCCATCGATCGTGAGATCGGCGGCCGGATTGGCGATGGCGTAGTTGGCGATCGAGCGCGTACCCGCCTGGAGCTTGATGAGATGCGGTCCCGCCGGGTTGGCGAGCGCCTCATCGAGGGCCGCCTGGAGGCTGCTGTGCGTACAGCCCGTGCCCAGGCCGACGGCATAGGTGGCGCCCTGGGCGAACGGTGCGAGCGCGCAGGCCAGCATGCCTGCAAGGAAGAGACGGAACCGGGACATGGATCTTCTCCGATGAGCAAGGATTCATATCCCTGCAATCGGGAAGTCGCGTCGAAGCGTGCCAATTGTCCGCCGACGACGTCGGAAGGCACGCGATTGCGCCACCGCCCCACGCCGCCGTCCGGCCGCTAACGCGGTACGCGATAGCCCCCGGGAACGCCCTCGGGCGAGAACACGATCTGCCAGAGCTGGCTGCGTCGGGCGCGGAAGGTGGCCGCGGAGCCGGAAAGGTAGAAGCGCCACATGCGCCGGAAGCGTTCGTCGTAACGTGCCGAAAGCGCCGGCCAGGCGGCATCGAAATTGTCCCGCCACGCCATCAGGGTGCGGTCGTAGTCGGTGCCGAAGTTGTGCCAGTCCTCCATCACGAACAGGCCTTCCGATTCCCTGGTGATCTGCGCCGCCGAGGGCAGCATCGAGTTGGGGAAGATGTATTTCGCGATCCAGGGATCGGTGTGCGTGGTCGACAGGTTGGTGCCGATGCAATGCAGGAGGAACAGGCCGTCGTCGGCCGTCACGCGGCGCGCGACTTCGAAGTAGGTCCGGTAGTTCTTGACCCCGACGTGCTCGAACATGCCGATCGAGAAGACCCGATCGAAGCGCTCGTCGAGTTCGCGGTAGTCCTGCACGCGGATCTCGATCGGCAGCCCCTCGCAGAGCTGCTGCCCGAACCGCGCCTGTTCCTCCGAGACGGTGATGCCGAGGCCGCTGACGCCGTAGCGCTCGGCGGCGAACTTCAGCGCTTCGCCCCAGCCGCAACCGATGTCGAGCACGCGCATGCCCGGCTCCAGTCCCAGCTTGCGGCAGACCAGATCGAGCTTGGCCTCCTGCGCGGCATCCAGATCGCGGGCTTCCTTCCAGTAGCCGCAGCTGTAAACCAGGCGCTTGCCGAGCATGGCCGCGAAGAGGTCATTGCCGAGGTCATAATGGCGCTCGCCGATTTCGAAGGCGCGCTGGCCGCGCTGCAGGTTGACGAGGCGCGATTCCACCGCCAGCCACGCATCCTCCAGGCCGCCGACCTGCTGATCGAGTTGCGCGGCGATCAGCTTGTGCAGGAAGCCGTCGAGATCGGCCGCATCCCACCACGCCTCCATGTAGGACTCACCCAGGCCAAGCGAGCCGTGGGCCAGCACGCGTGCGTAGAGATCTTCGTTGTGGACCTGGACGTCGGTGGCTGCGGGGCCGTTGATCGTGACGTCGGCAAGCGTGAGCAATGCCTCGATGCGGCTGCGCGAATGGCTCATGGCGTTCCTCGTTGGGCGGGTGGCAGGCTGTCCTCAGGAAGCGGCGGCGCAGGTCAGCCCGAACTGGACCTGCGCAAGGGTATAGAAAAGCTCCGCATGATCCTCGCGCGCAAGGGCGAGCAGCGCCTGCGCCTCGGCATCATTGATGATGAATTCGACGACCACGGTGAGCTGTCCGGCCAGTTCGAAGAAGTGCTGCTGGCTGAGTACACCGTGGCGTCCGAAACCGGCGATGGCACGAAACGCGCTGCCGCCGCGGATGCCGCGCTCGCGCGCCTGTTCCAGCAGCCATTCGTACAGCAGCAGGCCCCGATGGCGCTGGTTCTCGTGCATGTAGAAGCGCAGGGCACAACCTTGCATCGCGCTTGCCTCCGTCCCGTGACTCGCCTCAGCTGCGCAGCAGTGCGCGCACCATGGCGATGCCGGCCAATGTCATCGCGAGTGAACCTGCCACATGGAGTCCAATGATAGCGGCCGCCCAGGTGTATTGCTGACGCAACAGCAACGTGACGGTCTCACCGGAAAAGGTGGAGAACGTCGTCAGGCCGCCAAGGAAGCCGGTAATCAGCGCCAGGCGCCAGGCGACCGGCAGGGACTCGAAATGTGCGAACACGCCCATGGCCGCGCCCATCAGCAGACCGCCGGAAAGATTGGCGGCCAGGGTGCCAAGCGGCAGCGTCGGCAGGATGGGATTGAGCGCGATGCCGAGCCCCCAGCGTACGATGGCGCCGGCGAAGGCACCGAATCCGACGGCAAGGAAGGGGGTCAGGTCCATGGTGCTTCCGGTAGCTGGCAACCCGGCAAGGTTCCACCGAACACGCGTGCGCTGCAACGGGCGGTCCGGCAAGCCGCCTGCAAGTGCCCGTGCCCGAAGCAGCGAGCAGGGCCCGGATCGGTTCCGCTCGGTCGGTTGTGCGCAGCCACGCATTTCCCGGGAGCGACCGGGCCGCAGGTTGCTTGCCGACTCGCGGCCTGCGTGTTCGCGCCCATCGCGAAACCGGACCGGGCCCCCGCCGGGCGCCGAGACGGCGTCGCCTCGTGCGGCGGGCTCTGCACCACCCTGCCTTCCTGCAGGCGCGACATTCAAGGGCGCACATGTAGCATGCCCGGCCATGAGATCGCCCGCCGTGCCCCATCGCCACCTGCTCGCGTCGCTCCTCGCGGCATTGGCGATGTTCGGCCCGTTCTCGATCGACACGATCTTTCCGGCCTTCCCGGCGATCGCAGCGGACCTGGATGCCACGCCGTTCGCGCTGCAGCAGACCATCAGCGTGTACATGATCGCCTATGCGCTGATGTCGCTGTTCCATGGCCCGCTGTCCGATGCCTACGGCCGGCGCATCGTGATCCTCGGCGGCGTGGCCATGTTCGTGCTGGCCTCGATCGGCTGCGCGCTTTCGCCCACCATCGAATGGTTGCTGGCCTTCCGTGCGCTGCAGGGCGTGTCCGCCGGCGCCGGGCTGATCGTCGGGCGCGCCATCATCCGCGACTGCTTCGACGGGGTGGAGGCGCAGCAATTGATGTCCACGGTGTCGATGATCTTCGGCATCGCCCCGGCCATTGCGCCGATCATCGGCGGCTGGGTAATCGCCTTCGCGCCCTGGAGGGCGATCTTCTGGCTGCTGGCCGCATTTGCGGTGCTGCTCTGCGCCGCCTGCATCGTCTGGCTGCCGGAAACGCATCCGCGCGAAGCGCGCAGCCGCATGTCGCCGCGCGTGCTGCTCGGCACCTGGCGGTCGATCTTCGGCGACCCGGGTTTCTATCCGCTGGCGCTGGCGGGTACGCTCAACTTCAACGCCCTGTGGGTCTACATCGCCTCGGCGCCTGCCGTGGTCCTCGATCTCCTGAAGCTCGGCCCGCAGCAGTTCGGCTGGCTGTTCGTGCCGGCGATCAGTGGCATGATGTTCGGCGCGTTTCTGTCCGGGCGCCTCGCCGGACGCATGAGTGCGGCCGCGACGGTGCGCCTCGGCTACCTCATCATGCTGGTCGCGGCGGCCCTGAACCTCGGTGTCGCCTGGCTGCTGAGCGAGCCGCGCGTGCCCTGGTCGGTGCTGCTGATCGGCGCCAACGCCATCGGCATCGGCATCAACTTCCCGACCCTGACCCTGCTGCTCCTCGACCGCTTCCCTCACCACCGCGGCGCCGTGTCATCGATGCAGACCTTCGTCAGCCTGCTGATCAGCGCGCTCATGGCCGGCCTCATCTCGCCCCTCCTCTCCGGCAGCATGGTGCTGCTCGCCGCCGCGGCGCTCGCATCCACCGCGCTCGGCTTCGCGAGCTGGCGCATCTACCGCCGGATCGAGCGCCGGACCCTGCCGGTGATCGTCGCGCCGGCCGAGGAGTAGCGGTCGGATGGCAGAAGCGGCGGAGCCGGGGCTCCGCCCCTCCCGGGTGCGATGCCTGGCTGGGAACGGCCGAGCTCCAGCTTGGCCCATGCGCGGAACCTCGCAATCAGTTTGGGAGCGGCCGAGCCCCAGCTCGGCCCTGCTCTTCATCTCACCGCTCCGTTGCAGGAGCTTCCTCGCGCCGCCTCGCACTGCTCCACTGCCACTGCTCTGCACGTGCGCACAGCCCCGCCGCCACCGGATTGTTCTCGATATACGCCACCACCGCCTGCAGATGCGCATCGCTGCGGATGAACCGGTCCCAGTAATCGGGCATCCAGAACGTCGCGCCCGCGATCCCAAGCGACAGCGTGTCGTTGTTCGCCAACGCCCAGCGCCCGCTGTACGCCTTCCACGCCCGCACGATACGTGGCAACGGGATTCGCGGTTCGATCAGCACGTGGACGTGGTTCGGCATGATGCACCATGCGTGCAGGGCATAACGGCCGCTGCCTTCACCCACTTCGAGCGTCGCCTGCATCATTTCGGCCACGGCAGGATGCGCCAAGGCGCAGCAGCCGTGGCCCGCATCCAGCCACTGGGCGAGGCGCTCGCGCCGGATCCGACTCGACTCACTCTGCGGCAGCTCGCGCAGTTCCCGCGCGAGTTCCTGCACTTTCGTTGCGGGCAAGGAATCGGCAAGCCGGAAGGTGACCGCCTGGAAGACGCCCGGCGCGTCGATGTGCGGGAGCCTTTTGCGACGGAACGTGTGCGGCGTGGCATCCATGTGCGACAGCTTCCTTGATGTTGAAGCAAAAGCGGCGGAGCTGGGGCTCCGCCACTCCCAGCCAGCACTTGCAGGTGCCTGCTTCACCCTGGGAGCGGCCGAGCCCCAGCTCGGCCCTGGCTTTGCTGCTTCGTCCGCCTACTCGAACGCGCCATCCACCCCCAGCACCTTTCCGTTCTCGCGTACGGTGCGGACGGTGACCTCGTCAAAACCCTGCGGGTCGCGCGCTTCGATGTCGACCTTCAGGCGCACCTGACTGCCCGGCCGCGTGCTGAAAGCCTCCACCAGCTCGGAAACGATCTTGGTGAACTCGAGCGACGCACGTATCGGATCCAGCTCCGCCGTCCCGAAGTAGCGTGTCATGCGTTGCGACGCACTCGCAGCGGTTCCGCTCGCAGCCCCTGTCGCCGTGATGGCTGCCGCGCTGCCGGCCGGTCCCGCTTCACCTGCAGATTCATCTGCGCCGACCCCGCTGGACATCGCAGGTGCAGGCCGCGTGCGTTCCTCGTAGGCTGCCGCCGCCGTGGGTTCGATCAGCAGGCAGGTGTCGATGTAGATGGCCGAACTTCGGCCAAACGTGAACCCGCGATACACGTCGTCATCCCGCGCACTCGCCACGCCGAAGAAGTCGCGCGACGGCGCTCCCGCTCCAATGGTGGCCTGCAAGACGCGCGAGTCGAGCAGGCGCGGAAAATAGAGGTAGTTGCAGCTCTTTTCCCACACCTCCTGTGCCTTCACCTCGGTCGCGCCGTTGCGCCAGAACCAGCGCGCGAGCAGGGCGTGCAGGTGGATCGGCGCCCATTCGTCGATCACCAGCTCGTTCTCCTTGAGGACGCGGTCGATCTCCTTGCCGAGTCCGGGCGTTGCGGGATTGAGCGCGTAGGCGCTCCACTCGATCTCGCCCGGGGTGCCGTTCCGCCGCATTGTCTGACCGGGTGCGACCAGCCACTTGTAGACCTCGCGTACCTCGCGCAACAGCGCGTTGTACGTCTGTTCGCGGTATTGCGTGGCCTGCTGCTGTTGGCGATTGTCGATGGTGATGCGGACGGCCTTGGCATCCTCCTCGATGCTGCGCCAGGCCATCAGCGCGCGGGCCGTGTCCTTGAGGTGGCCGACCTGGTCGGCGTCGGCGGCGAGGAACAGCAACCGGTTCTGGCGCAGCCGCGGCTGGTCGCCGCGCATGCGCAGCATGGAGGCCGCCGCTTCTTCGGCGAGATTCCGTCCGCTTCGCACCCAGGGCGAATCCGGCGGCAGGACCGCCAGGCGCAGAGCCCAATCGTCCTGGAGATCCGCGCCGGAAACGAATACATGCGGCGTCAGCGAGAACGGGCCCATCGACCCCGCAAGGACACTGCGCAGCTCTTCCTGCACGTCGGTGGCGGAGAACCGGCGCTTGCGCTCCTCCATCTCGCGGCGCAGGTTCGGCCGCATGTCCAGCCACCAGCGGTCGCCGGCCTTGTTGAGATAGGTCAGCCGGGTTTCCAGCCGGCCCAGCGCATCGCGGAACAGGTGCGGCTGCTGGCCGGGTTGCAGGCAGCCCAGCACCACGCGTTCGGTGTCCACCCCGCGCGCGCCTTCGTTGACGGCGCCGGGCGCAGTGGCCAGGAAGATCGTGCGCGCCACGCGGCGACAGGCCTGCGCGGCGCCGAAGCGCGGATCGTGCGCATCCAGCTCCGCCGGTTCGCTGCGCTCGCCATCCACGTCGTGCTCCACCACCGGATCCCAACCCTGGCCGAGGTAGGCGACCAGCTCGCCGCGGGCGTCGCGGTCGTACAGCGGCAGGCTGCCGGGCAGCAGCATGAGGTCGCGGTTGTCGTCCTGCCACAGGCGGTGGATCACGCGCGCCATCAGCTTCAGCACGCCGCGGGTGCGCTGGAAGTTCGCCAGGCTCGACCAGTCGTTGTAGAGCCGGTCGAACACCTCGGGATGGATCGGATAGGCGGACTTGAGGCGCTGCAGGTAGCGCGATTCCTGCGTCTCGCCGGGCAGGCTGTCCTTGTGTTCGACGTAGGTCTCGGCAAAGGCGCGGCAGACGGCATCGGCGGCGGCGCGGTCGTCGATGCGCGCGAACAGTCGCCGGCGCACGATCTCGAACGCCTCGTCGCTGCCGACCGGCTTCCACAGCGCCTGGATGCGCGTGAAGCAGTGCTCCAGGTCCTTGAGCGTCTTCACGCCGTGCTCGCTGCCCGCCTCGCGGTCGGATTGCGGCAGGGAAGCGAGCATGACGGCGTTGGGGCAGGCCTTCATCGCCTCGGTCAGCGCCTGCACGAAGCTCAGGATCGAATCGTAGGTGCCACCGGCATGGCTGCGCCTGGCCTCGAACTGGCGCATGTAGGCGACCAGCTCGTCGAGCAGGATCACGCACGGCGAATGGGCATTGATCAGCGCCGCCAACGTGTCCTTGCCGGGCGAGGTGCCGCTGCGGTCGGTGTTGGCGACCCGCGAGTAGCCTTCCGCCCCGCCAAGTTGCCAGGCCAGTTCGCCCCAGAGCGTATGCAGGCTCGCGCCGTCCACGTCGCGCGGCTGGTCGGGCGCGATGCGGGTGCCATCCAGCACCACCACGCGCGCCTTCGGCAGCGTGTTCACGCCGGCCCTCGCCAACACGCCCGGAATGCCGGCGAGCCGGTCGGCCGGGGTTCCCGACACCATGTGCATCACCGCCAGCAGCGAGTGGGTCTTGCCGCCGCCGAACGCGGTCTGCAGTTGGATGACCGGATCGCCGCCCTTGCCGGCCAGGCGCTGCAGCACCGACGCCAGTAGCGCCGCTATGCCCTCGGTGATGAAGGTGCGCTGGAAGAACAGCGCCGGGTCCTGGTACTCGTCGGTGGCCGAGCCATCGTGCACGCGGCTGATGTCCGCGGCGAACTCCGCCTGGGTAAAGGTGCCCTTGAGCACGTCCTGGTGGGGAGTGGCGAGTTCACGCCAGGGTTTGAGGTTCATCTATTCCGTATCTTGCTCGTAGACATCGACGACTCTTCCGCTATCAACCGTGACGAGCAACGTCCGCGTCTCATTCATCGAACTCATCGCTTTCTCAATGAGCACCCCTCGTGCGGCATGCCGGCACGTGTTCTCCGTTACGCTCTCCTCAACGGAGTCCACGATTGCGCATATGTCTCCTCGGCGTTCCTCGAGCGTCGCTTCCTTGTTCCAACGCGAGGTAATTTCCGCAGCCGTCTGCCGCATGGTTTTGTTCAGACGTCGTCCAAGCTCCTCGAACTCGTCCACATCCTGTCGAAGCCCATCCAGCCGTTTCCGCAACAGCACGCTGCGCGCCCCAAACAGTGACGCTGCATAGCAGCACGCTTGCCTCACCTCAATGCAAGCACTCATGTCTTCCAAAATTGCGTGCCGCTGGTGGATGGCGGATTTCAGAGACTCGAAGCGGTTCTGCGTGCCAGCCAAGTCCTCGGCAAGAGGCCGCTGACCGACATCATGGAAATCTGCGCGCATCGAGTACAGGGCAACAGCGAGCTCGTACTCGATGGCTTCAAGCTGCTGACGCGTCTCGCGGCTGAGTTCGCCCTGTTCCGCTGCGTGGACCACATCAGCAACGTACCGGAATGCTGCGAGAATCTTTCCTTTCCGGTCATTCCGCAGCAGCCCGATGATCTGATCCAGCTTTGCCTTGATCGTATCCAGTTGTCGGCGGATATCCATCAGGTGTTTCTGCCCGAACACGATCGACGCGACCTGCCAGACCATGACACCCGCGGCCAGGCTCTGTAGCCCCCCGACGCTCAATAGCCGAGCGTTCTGCTCGATGCCACCCGGGCCCATCGCGAATGCGCGCCAGCCCACTCCGTCGGCGGCGCGCACCAGATCACCGCGGATCACGACCTCCATCAGGTTCGTGCCGACAACCTGTTGCGTAAGAGCCAGTTGCGGCAACGCCTGCGGGATGCTGGCCAAGGCCGTCTTGAGTGCCGGGTTGTCCAGCTTGCGCGCGTGGACGAGGGCTCGTCCTTCGTGCAGCAGTCGAATCTCCATCGCGCGTGAATCGCCCATGCCGATGGCGATGGCTGAAGGTGGCGGTGGTTGCGGTTTCGGCTTTGGTTGGACACGAGCGGGAGCGGAACGAGGGCGTGTTGCCACACTCGGGAGCCGCGGGGTCCGGGATGGCTGTACCGCCGGTGGCGGCGTCTTCGGCGGGGCTGGCGTGGACCTTGCGAGCGCATCCGAACGATCGCGTTCCCTCTTGAGCAGGACGGTCAACACCGCGACGGCAACGCCGAGGGCGACGAGAAGCAATAGCAATGCCACATCCATGGAGTGCTTCCTCTCTAGAGTTCCAGGCTTTCCTGCCGAATCGCGGAATCAAGCGAGGCTAGGGAGCTCATCGAAGCTACTCCTCCCCAAGTCCCGGCGTCGCAGCAGATCACGGATCAGAGGCAGCCATACCAGGTCGTATTGATCTTGCACTAGAATTTGGATTTCTTCAGCAGAACGTGCGGCCAGACCAGAAGGCGCAAGTTGGGCAAATACGACGCCGTATGTCGCATGCATTCTCTTTGTTATCAGCCGCTCCGGTGGTACAAGCTTGGAGAGGAACTCACAGCACCATTCTCGCGCGCGCGCCCTTGCGGCCTGTAGCTTGCTCTTGTCATACGTTGATATATCGACGCTCAGGCACAACGCACCATCCCGGTCAAATCCCATCCACGGTAGGAAACCAAGGTCCCTGATGATCGGGGCGGCCCATACTCCCTCGGCGCCTTCATATAGTGTAGTCCGCAAGCCCAATTCCTTTCCAACCTCGTCCTTGATATGAGCAATTGCGGCGTGGGCCACAGATAAATCCGCTCGCATGGATTGTTCCTGCGTGAAAGCGCTGGTCGCAGTGATCGAGGAAAAACGCAGCATGCTTATGAACATCGCGATCTCTTCGGGATCGAGGCCTTCAGACGTGCCATTCTCGATCTGTATCGCACGATTGACGGCGCGCACGAACGACGGGATGTCCTGGCTTGCGCCGGGTCTTTCGGCTTCACATTCCACAACCGCTGCTTTCAATCTGGCGACGAGCGGACGTGACTCCGCGTCGGGATTCGATATTTCCTTGCCGGATTGCAGCATATCGAACGCTGCTAGAAGATCAACCCCCTTCCAGCATGCTATATCCATCAGGGCGACATAGAGCGGCTCGAAGGCCGTTTGCATGCAAAGTGCTGCAAACAGGGCTCTTTCGCGATCTGCCCGAGTTCCTTCCGTGGTCGTTCCGGCAAGGACCCCCTTCCCCTGCGCAACAAGTCGAAGTACCTGAAGACAGTTAGTAAGTCGTTTCAGGCCTCGCGGATTGAACCCGACTGAATGGGCCAATAGACCTTCATAGAGCGAGATCTCCGCATCGTCTTCGTGCGGCAGGAGGACACCGCAGGCTGCGAGACGATTATGCAGGTATGTGGATACTTCCAGCTGGCCCACGGGCATCGAAAATGGCAGCTGGATGATCTTGTCGAAGAAATTCTTTCCTTTCAGGTCCCTCCCGTCTGCACCAAACTTGGAACGTAACCCACGAGAAACAACCTGGTAATCGCAGGCAAGGACGAAGACGCAGCCAGGAAGGTCCAGGAAGATCTTCATTACTTCCAGCAGTTCGACCGCCCGCTCCGGTACGAGCCGATCGATGTCATCGATGAAAATCACAATCCGGTCGATTCCATGATCACGGCGTGTTCTCTGGACGAGACTGTCCAGGTTTGCCCGCATCTCGATGATGCGCTCCGTGAGGTCGAAGTGCGTCCCGGCCATTGTGTTGCTCAGTGCCTCGGCAGTGTCCTTTCCCGCGACGAAGGCAGTGGTAAGCATTGCCGCTCCAGCAGCCGCCTTGCCTGCCGCTCGCCGCATGGAGATTTCCGAGAGCGTGCGTCGAATTGATGACAGCACGCCTTCATCGCGGCTCAGCTGCCTCGAGAACAGGGAAATCACGCTGAATGGGAGGTCTGCGCCAAGGTCGAACTGGGAAAACTGCCATGTATTTATCCAGACACATTTGACGCGCCCTCCGGATCCCTCCCCGATGCGAGCTCGAACGAGGTTCATCAGACTCGTCTTGCCCGATCCCCAGTCACCTTGTATGGCAACGGTCATCGGTGTTTCACAAGCGAGCATGAAATCGTGCAGGGCGTCGACATAGAATTGGAAGCCCAGGGTGTCGTCATCCCCGCTTGAGATCGGAGCATCGTTGGCGCCGTGGCACTTTTCCGTAAACTCCATTTCAGGCTCCTGGTTGGTCGAATCTGGTCTGATACGGGCTTCCCTTCCTGGCGCGACGCTTCGTCCTTCGGCGCGCCTGGACACGGATGATGGATTCAGGCCGGAACTGGAGGTTCATGGGAACTGCCTGTGGCCGCGTGAGACATGGCATCCGCGCCGAGATGGGTCTTCTGAGCGTCTCCACCGTCGACTAGATCCAGTGGATATCCTGGATGCACAGCAGGGAGCCCTTCGCTCTTCTGCAGCATGAACTCGAACTTCCTGAGGATGAGCTGCTTGCGTGCCTCGATGAAGTCGTCATAGCGGTCAAGTTGCCACAATGATGGATCATTCGGGATGAGATGGAGATTCAGATAGTGCGTGTGCTCCTCGTCCGACGTGAACCGGCTGCGCGAAAACCACACGTCGGGTGGCGTGTCACTTTTTCCCGAGAATCCATTCTCCTCGGCGGTCAGCAGCATGCAATTGGCAATCTGATCGCGATCGGCTGCGCGATAACGAAGAAGATTCTTCTTGCCGGTTTCCGGATCCAGTTTCTTGACCGTCTTCAACAGGCTTTGCGGGAAGATGTGGTCGACTTCGGGGCCGTTCGCTCCAAGCGCAGGCGAATAGTCAACACCGGGGTACCAGAGGTTGAACAACAGATGGATGCCACGTGAACCGTACTTCTGGCCGAGAATTGCCGCCGGCGTGATGTCGAGATTCCGTCCGTCAGCACGGATGAGGGCCTTGACCTCCTCCGCAACGAACCCCTGGTTCTGCTCGATCGAGCGGACGATCTTGTCGATCAGGTTGTCGGGGCTGCCGCTGAACGCGCTGGCAACCAACGTGCGCAGCAGGTAGTCGACCATCGGCACCGCCTTGTCCTGGAATTCCTTCTTGTGGTGGAATCTCAGGTAGATGAGCGGGATCATTGGCTGGTACGAGGGCAACGCCCGATCCGAGCGTATGTAGGTCTTGCTGACCACGAAATCCCTCACCGCCCTTATCGCTTCGGAGAGTTCGGGCCAGCGCTGGATCATTTCGACCTTGGTCTTGGGGTCGCGGAACTTGGCGACCTCATAGCGAGCCCCCTTGCCGAGCATCGTCAGGCAGGCCTTGAGCACGAAGTCGCGGTCGAAGGCGAAGTCATGCTGGTTCAGATCTTCGAGCAGCGCTTCCACTTGCGCGTCTGCATCGTCCCAGCTGGATGTGAGGAGCGAAAACAGAAGATCGGATTTGCTGAGCTTCGTGCCACCCGAGTTGGCACGAATAAAGATCTCGACGATGTCGTCCAATGTGTAGGCATCGGGGTTGTCGATGCCGTCGAGCTCCTGGTAGGTGATGTTGCTGTCGTTGACGAACTCCTTGCGCGCCTTGCCGACGTTCAGCTCGATGGCTTCACGTTGGGTATCGGTCAGGGGCTCGGGACTCCTCGCGGCGATCTCCTTGGCAATGTGGCTGTCGATTTTGTTGGTGACATCCACGATGTCACGGAAACGAACCCAGGGCCATGTGGGTGCCTTCAGGAAAGCGAAGCGGAACCTGATGTCTTCGGGTGCCGCCGTGGATTCTCCGCTCAACACGTCCAGATACAGCTGGCGCCCGTCGCGACTGCCGCGCAGGCCGATGAACAGACTTTGCAGCCGCTGCTGTCCGTCGAGGACGAGAAGCTTGGACTTGGGGCCGTCCACCCCTGGGAAGTCGGTAAGCTTCAGGTTGCCGTGATAGTGGTCGATGAACTTGCGGTTGCGGACGTTTTCCCTTGTTTTCCAGATGAGCAGGGTACTGATGGGGTACTCCCGCATGATGGAGTCGAACAGCTTCGCCATCTGTTCTTCGTTCCAGACGAAGGGGCGCTGGATGTTCGGCAGCCAGAATCCACCACCTTCGGCCTCTTCGTTGTTGATGTAGGAAACGATCTGACGGATCGTGAGCTTCTTGTTCTGCATTTCCGGTCCTCTAGATCAGGAGTTCTGATTGCGCATGAGCTTCGCCCGCGTCCTGTGAGGCACCCTCGATCCCCTGCCACGCCGTGACCAGTTCGTTGTAGGCGCGGGCGTCTTCGGCGCGGCCCTTGCGTTCGCACAGGGTGTAGAGCCAGAAGGCGAGGCGGCGGATGTCGCCGCTCTTTTCGGGCATGCGGGCGAGGAGGGCGCCGGCGGCGGATTCGCCGCCCTGCTGCAGGGCGCGGATCATCTGGTGCAGGGCTTCCCAGGCCGGGGTGCGGGTGTCGCTGCGCGGGTCCCAGTCGGCGGGGTAGTCGGCGGGTTTGAGCAGGCGCACCTTGCCGGCGGCGGCTTCCAGCACGCCGGCCTGCACCACGCCGTCCACGCTGGTGGCCTTGCCGCGGGCGAGCACGTCCGCTTCGCCGTAGGTGCCGGCGGTCCAGCCGACCTGCTGGAACCAGCCGAGGCAGAAGTTGGTGTCGGGGTCGAAGGTCTCGCCGCCGAGCACCTCGTCCACCTGCTTGTTGATGAGGGTGAGCGCGGCGTGCACGCTCATCGGCGTGCCGTCGGCTTCGAGCACCGCGGAATAATCCGAATACACCGCCATCCCGGGCCCGATGGCGGCCTGGGCGAGATCCACCGGGGCGATCGGCGAGGCGCTTCCGGCGCCGCCGAGCATGGCTTCCAACGCGTCCTTCAGTTCCTCCTTCAGTTCGCGCAGGAACTCGCCGCGCGAGGTGGCGGGGGCATCGGCCGGTCGGCGCCGGCAGACCAGGATGATGCTGGAGGCGAGGGCAT
>JACDJA010000384.1_pt1 | contig 52723 bp, 44 predicted proteins | sample 7449241 | NCBI WGS metagenome assembly JACDJA01 (sample SAMN14253289, study PRJNA609438) | sludge metagenome | isolation source: initial anaerobic sludge | collected 2018-12-20 | reverse complement strand
TATGTCAGTCTGTAAACCCGCAACTACCGCTGTCTGCCCTCAAGAGTAAAGCTCCAATGCAGGCCATGAATGAATGGCATAAAACTCATCCCCATCTCTTTCATAAAAAACCATACAATCATCCGGGATGCGACAATTAGCATCTATGTCAAGCAACTGCCATCTATCGTTGCAGACAATAAAAAACCCGCAATATTTTAAACATGCTGGTTTTCTACATTGTCGTATACGGTTGTATACTAGCAATTGGCGGAGAGAGAGGGATTCGAACCCTCGATAAGCTTTTTGAGCCTATACTCCCTTAGCAGGGGAGCGCCTTCGACCTCTCGGCCATCTCTCCGTAAATGATATTTCTTGCAGCTTCTTAGACGGCTTACAATTTAAAGAGCTAACAATATTAACATGATTTCACATCAATGTTGTTCGCCTGATCCAGATCAAAGGCCTTATGCAAAACCCGGACAGCCAACTCCATATATTTCTCATCTACTACGACAGAAATCTTGATTTCTGAAGTTGCGATCATTCGAATATTAATCCCTTCCTCAGCCAGAACACGAAACATTTTACTGGCTATGCCAGCATAAGAACGCATCCCTACACCAATCACCGAAATCTTGGCTATCTTTTCTCCACCAATCACATCACGAGCACCAATATGCGGCAACACCTGTTCTTTCAGGATATCCATTGTCCGGGTGTATTCATTGCGGTTAACCGTGAATGAAAAATCAGTGGTACCGTCACGTCCTATATTTTGAATGATCATATCCACGTCGATATTGGCATCTGCAACCGGACCCAGTATCTGATAAGCAATACCCGGATGATCTGGCACACCAACAACCGTGATCTTCGATTCGTCACGATTAAATGCAATTCCTGAGATTATAGGCTGTTCCATCTTGTTATCTTCCTCAAACGTGATCAGCGTACCTTCACCCTCTTCAAAACTGGAAAGAACCCTTAGCTTGACCTTGTATTTCCCGGCAAATTCTACCGAACGTATCTGCAGCACCTTGGAGCCCAAACTGGCCATCTCAAGCATTTCTTCAAAGGTAATAGTATTCAGTTTTCGAGCTTCCGGCACTACTCGTGGATCTGTTGTGTAAATACCATTGACGTCCGTATAGATTTGGCATTCATCAGCTTTGAGTGCTGCAGCAAGTGCCACTGCAGTCGTATCTGAGCCACCTCGCCCGAGTGTAGTGATATCACCCGCTTCGTCCCTACCCTGGAATCCGGCAACGATAATCACATTGCCAGCAGTCAAATCAGCACGAATATGATCTTCATCAATCTTCAAGATACGCGCCTTGGTATGAGCACTATCAGTTGTGATACTGACCTGGGGACCGGTATAACTTTTTGCCTTGATACCCAGTTCACGCAAAGCCATTGCCAGCAACCCGATCGTAACCTGCTCACCCGTTGCCAGAACAACATCCAGTTCACGAGGATTTGGATTGGTTTGAATTTCCTTTGCCAAAGAGATAAGGCGATTTGTCTCCCCACTCATGGCAGACACAACAATCACCAGTTTGTGTCCCTGCGCCTGGAATTCAGCCACTCGGCGCGCAACCTGCTTAATGCGCTCAACGCTGCCTACCGAAGTGCCGCCATACTTTTGAACAAGGAACGCCACGAAAGATATCTCTCAGAAATAAATAATTAAACGGTCGGAAATTCTACACAGTTCTTCGGAAGAATTCTATTTCAGGATTCTGAACAAAAATACCAGGCTTCTCTGCATCAAAGCCTTACCGTAGCGTCATCATTATTCTGCAAAAAACGGTTTTGCCGACTGACTCACACACATTACATCACACCCAGTCAGATTCCATAGCCGGAATAGATTTATTATTCCCGGGCAAAACCGCTATTTGCCGCAGAAAATTAGAAAGTAATTCCCAGTTCCCGCAACGTTTCTTTGGTTATTTTTCCTTCGGCCAAACCATGCTGTTTCTGGAAATCCACCAATGCATTTTGAGTACGAGGGCCCATCATGCCATCTGCCGCCCCGGGATTTAGACCCGCATCCTTCAACGCCTTCTGAATTTTACGAATCAGATCCGGTGTAGCTTTGACAACTTCCAACCCATCATTGACAGTTTCTTTTATTGCCTCATTTACTTTTGGAGTCTCTGCCAGAACAGAATCAGCTTTTTCAGCAAAATTCCCAGCAGTTTCTTCCAATTCGTGTTTTACATCATCACCCTCAGCATTGACTGCCGATCCGGTTCGTTGAATAATTTCATCTGCTCTTGCCAGTATGGATTCCAATGATTCTTCTGTCGCTTCTGCTGCTTCTCCAGCTTCAGATAGTCCCGGTTCAACTGCACTCTCATTACTCTGAGCAGCTTTCGAAGTTATCTCTGGCTGATTTTGCTTGGCGGTTTCTTCAGGTTGGTCACCGCAACCGGAAATAACTCCAACAAGAAACAGAACCAAAACACTCTTTGCAAAACGATCAGAATTTATTCTTTTCATTTCTGAATTTCCCCGTAAAAAATCGATGCATTTTTTAGATACTCTCGGTACTAAAACCAAGCCCGAAAACTCCATCTCCCTAATTGAATCATCCCCAGATCAAGTAAACACACTCCTGATACACATTCTTCCGCAACGTGGTTATTTTACTCTACGTGATTATACGAAACCTGTTTGACAAGGTTAATAATGTATCAGGTTAAAAAATAAAATCACACAGAATTGACAGCAATATGTAATCTGGTGCCAGCCGAGGAAACACCGAATTACAGTCAACAGGCCATAAAACAATAGACAGCCTGCATATAAATTATAAATGCTCGAATTTCAGGTTGATCAGATTACGCTATATAGCCCTATGCATCAGTCATTTATTCGTGTGTTTCACCCACATCACTCTGGATTTCAATAATTCACAAGTTAGCGCATACACCGTGCCAAATCGGTCCCGGCAAATATTTTTAGGAAATTACCATGAACGAAACCATTCTTGTCCTCAATGCCGGTTCATCCAGTATCAAATACGCACTCTATCGAACAACATACGAAAGTATATCGATAATCTGCCGGGGAAAAATCGAGATCGGCAGCAATACTTCATCCCAGTTTCAAGTCAGGGATTCCCGAGGAGAATTACTCTGGCAGCAGCACCTTCACGTTCCCCATCATGAAAGTGCGATAGAAGTGATTTTACAATGGCTGGAGACACAAACAGATAAACAACGACCAACGGTAGTAGGCCATCGCGTCGTTCACGGCGGTATATTATTTGACCAGCCAGTCATCATCAATGAGCAAGACATCACCCAACTGTTCCAACTGGTTCCACTGGCGCCTCTGCATCAGCTTGACAGCCTGGCGGGAATTGAAACATTAAAACGACTCAAGCCAGATTTGCCACAGGTTGCTTGTTTCGACACCAGTTTTCATCGTACCATGCCTGATGAAGAACGGATTTATGCACTACCTAGCCATTTAACAGATCAGGGAATCCAGCGTTATGGTTTTCATGGCCTTTCCTACGAGTATATTGCCCATATTCTGCACGATCATCTAGGCGATCGTGCAGCAGGACGCATCGTAGTAGCGCATCTTGGCAATGGTGCCAGCCTGTGCGCTTTGCGGCAGGGCAAAAGTATCGCCACTACGATGGGATTCACACCATTAGAAGGTTTGCCGATGGGTACACGTTGCGGCAACCTCGATCCGGCAGTATTGCTCTATCTGATGCGGGAGCAACAAATGAATCACGACATGCTGACAGACTTATTGTATCGTCACGCTGGCTTACTAGGTGTTTCCGGCATCAGCGCCGATATGCGTACGTTATTAGCCAGCAATGCCCCCCGCGCCAAACATGCCGTTGACCTGTTCATCTGGCAGGTATGCCGCCAACTGGGTGCAATGATAGCCGTACTGGAAGGTATCGATGGTTTGATTTTCACTGCTGGCATCGGCGAACATGCACCACAGATCCGAGCAGGGATCTGTGCTCGCCTCAAATGGCTGTCGATCAAGCTTGACGAGTCTGCCAATCAAGCCAATGCCATTCGTATCAGCACTGCTGAAAGCCATATCCCGGTCCTCGTTTTGCCAACCGATGAAGAGAGCATCATCGCTCACCATACATTACGACTCATCATGGCGTAACTTGGGGCGATTCCAGATAACCTGACCTTAATGAGGTATTCAACATGACTCAGACCCCACAATCTCTCACGCCGGATGTACTGCAAAAAATAGACGCTTATTGGCGTGCCGCCAACTACCTTTCAGTCGGCCAGATCTACTTGCTCGACAACCCCTTGCTGCAAGCTCCGCTGACATTGCAACACATCAAGCCCCGTTTGCTAGGACATTGGGGAACGACACCTGGACTCAATTTCATCTATGCCCATCTCAATCGCGTCATCCTACGTGATGATCTGAATATGATCTACATAGCTGGTCCCGGCCACGGCGGGCCTGCGCTGGCTGCCAACACTTATTTGGAAGGCACTTACTCTGAATATTATCCTGATATTTCGCAGGATATCCAGGGGATAAAGCATCTGTTCCGCCAATTTTCCTTTCCAGGCGGAATTGGCAGTCATGCCACGCCAGAAATCCCTGGTTCCATCAATGAAGGGGGGGAGCTCGGTTATTCACTTTCCCATGCCTTCGGTGCGGTGTTCGACAATCCGGGTCTGATCGCAGCCTGTGTCGTAGGTGATGGAGAAGCAGAAACCGGGCCATTGGCAGCTGCCTGGCATTCCAACAAATTTCTTAACCCAGCTCAAGATGGTGTAGTGCTGCCGATCTTACATCTGAACGGCTATAAAATTGCTAACCCCACCATTCTGGCACGTATTAGCCGTGAAGAACTGAATCAGCTGTTCTATGGCCACGGCTATCGGCCATACATCGTTGAAGGAGAAGATCCACTGGCCATGCATCAGCTCATGGCCAGTACACTAGATCAGGTATTGACTGAAATCAGATCGATCCAGGCCCAAGCCCGACTCGAGGGCGTAACCCAGTATCCCCGCTGGCCCATGATCATCCTGCGCACCCCGAAGGGATGGACTGGACCCAAAACAGTCGATGGCCTGAAAATAGAAGGCTCCTGGCGTTCCCATCAAGTACCCCTCTCAGAGCTGGCAAAAAAACCGGAACATCTCCAGCAACTTGAAGCTTGGCTCAAAAGCTACCGTCCAGAGGAGCTGTTCGATACTCACGGACGGCTGATTGAACCACTCCAGGCATTGGCACCGCTTGGTAATCGGAGAATGGGTGCCAACCCGCATGCTAATGGTGGATTACTGAAAGAACCACTGCATATGCCAGATTTCCGGGAATACGCGGTTGAGGTTGCACAACCCGGCCAGATTGAAGCTGAAGCGACCCGGGTCATGGGCAGCTTCCTGAGAGACATCATGCGCCTGAATCTAAGAAGCTGTAACTTTCGGGTATTTGGGCCGGATGAAACAGCTTCCAACCGATTGGGAAACCTGTATGAGGTCACACCCAAAACATGGTTGGCCGAAACTTTAGCTGAGGATGAACACTTGGCGCCAGATGGCCGAGTAATGGAAATTCTCAGTGAACACCTTTGTCAAGGATGGCTGGAAGGCTATCTACTGACTGGGCGGCATGGTCTTTTTTCCTGCTATGAAGCATTCATTCACATCATCGATTCGATGTTCAACCAGCATGCCAAATGGCTAAAAATCAGCAAGGAAATCCCATGGCGCAGACCCATCGCCTCACTCAATTATTTGCTGACTTCCCACGTCTGGCGTCAGGATCATAACGGATTTTCCCATCAAGATCCTGGTTTCATTGATCATGTGATCAACAAAAAAGCCGACACCATCCGTATTTATCTACCGCCTGATGCTAACTGTCTATTGTATGTCACAGACAAATGTCTGCGCAGCAGTAATTTCGTTAATGTCATCGTTGCCGGGAAGCAGCCACAACTGCAGTGGTTGGATATGGATGCCGCGATCAAGCATTGCACGGCCGGTATCGGCATATGGGGATGGGCCAGTAACGACCAGGACGGCGAGCCTGATGTCGTCATTGCCTGCGCCGGAGATGTTCCAACTATTGAGGCCCTAGCTGCTGTGAGCATTCTACATGAACACCTGCCTGACCTGCGTATCCGGGTGATCAACGTCGTTGATCTGATGACTCTGCAGCATCACCTGGAACATCCGAAAGGTCTATCTGACCGGGAATTCGACACCTTGTTCACCACAGACAAACCTATCATTTTTGCCTATCACGGCTACCCTTGGCTAATTCACCGCCTAACCTACCGTCGTACCAACCACCATAATTTGCATGTGCGCGGCTATAAGGAAGAAGGCACTACTACCACACCATTCGATATGGTGGTACTTAACGACATGGATCGCTTCCATCTGGTTGATGACGTCATCGACCGCGTTTCCCATCTGGGTTATAACGCAGCCTATCTCAGACAAATCATGCGTGACAAACTGATCGAGCACCGCGAATATATCAACCGCCACGGTGAAGATATGCCGGAAATCAGAGATTGGAAATGGACGACACTACCGTGATATCAATAATATAACCATCAACTGGATTGTTTTATATTGTCTGTAGCTGTTTACTGTTTAGTCCCACGATAAGCGAGGATATCTTACACCAGCATTCGTGGGACTAAATATCGCGTCCCAGATGATTGTATCGTTTTTTATGAAAGAGGTGGGAATGCGTTTTATACCATTCTTTCATGGCCTGTATTGGAGTTTTACTCTTGAGGGCAGACTGCGGCAGTTACTAATTATACAGACTGGCATAACGTATCAGAGTCTGTTTCAGATCTTCAGCGCTATTGAATCGATGTGTTTTGAGTACATCAGCAATACGTCTGTTGAAACGTTCGACCATTCCATTGGTTTGCGCAGTACGTGACCCCCGGATCAGGTGATGTTCGATACCGAGTTCCTGGCATAGTTGGTCAAACTGATGATTGTCACTGGGGTTGCGTTCATGGCTGGCAAACAGTCCATCAGTAAATGACTTGCCGTTGCCTGTCAGAATACGGGGATCCTGATCTGACTGGTTATTCTCATGTCAACAAATATCCTGTAGCCGTTCGCTGATGCAGTAACTGTCTTCTTGCTTCCCGTCGCCCTAATCTGCTTTTTCCTTCTGTATCATCATGCACTTCGAGGCAATTACCTCCATCAGATCACGCCAGGAATCTACAAATTTTTTGGCTCCCTCTTCCTGCAGCCTGGCAGCAAGAGCATCAATATCAATCCCTGCTCCAGCAAATTGTTGCAGAACGGCTTCACTGTCACCGCCATCAACAGGCATAGTTCCACCACTCAAATCACCATGATCTACCAGCGCACTCAAAGTCTTCTCAGGCATGGTGTTAATTGTAAAAGGTGCAACAAGCGCTGTCACGTAAAGCACATCAGAAGCCTTGGGATCCTTGGTACCTGTACTAGCCCACAATAAACGCTGCGGCCGTGCACCCGCATTGTAGATACGCAACCAGCGGGCGGAGCCAAGCTGTTCGCATACCGCTTTATAGGTGCGATGAGCAATGGCAATACCTAGTTTGTTCTGTAATGCTTCTGGAACCTTGCCAGCCACTGCCGCATCCCACCGGCTGATAAACAGGGATGCAACGGAGATCACATCAGGATTCAGTCCAGCTTCGATACGCCGCTCAATTCCACGCAGATAAGCCTCGGCTGCCGCCACATACTGCTCACGGCTGAATAATAAAGTCACATTGATCGGAATTCCGGAAAAAATTGCTTCTTCAATGGCAGGCAAACCTTCCCTGGTTCCTGGAATCTTGATCAGAAGATTCGGCCGCTCCACCTGACTATGCAAATTCTTTACAGCTGCAATGGTACTGGCGGTATCGTATGCCAATAGAGGAGATACTTCTAACGATACCCAACCATCAATGCCATTGGTACGGTCATAAATCGGACGAAATAAATCAGCAGCCTGAGTAAGATCCTCTAGCGCCAGATCGAAAAAAATTACCTCACCCGATTTTCCTTGTGCCAGATCAGCACGGATGGAAGCATCATAAGCATCGCTATGCTTGATCGCATGGTTAAAAATTGTCGGGTTCGAGGTTAACCCTGTTACTGACAGCTCATTAATATAACGTTTGAGTGTGCCATTAATTAATAAATCACGTGTAATGTTATCGAGCCAGAGACTCTGGCCGAGATTATGCAAAAGTTGTGTCGCTTTCATAATTCTGCTCCTTGGAAAATCGCCGGACCGATAACTGCGCGCCGGCAATACCCAGTATACGTGCATCAGATAAAATCGCTATGGCTGACGACCTTTGAATGATGTTGCCGCATCGGCAACCCGGCGCCAACAATCGCTCGGCTACCTCTTCCTGCGACAATTTGTCGCATTCTCATTTCCTGCTTTTGTCCGGATAATTTGATCCGGACAAACAATGGTTATTATGACTCTTTTCGCTACTGCATCATGTCTTCATCGGATTCCCCCGTATTTACAGCACTTTATAAACAATACCAGTCACAATTGATCAGTCGCATCACCTGTCTGGTCGGTTGCCGTGAAACAGCAGCTGATCTCGCCCAGGAAGCCTATATCCGGTTACTGGGCCACCGCGATTTATCGAATATATTGAGTTTGTCCGCTTATCTGTTCCGGATCGGCCATAACCTGGCGATGGATCACCAGCGTGACCCCTTAAATAAAATAGAATACCTGCTGCTCGACGAAACCCTGCCCTGCCCGCTGCTCCAGCCGCATGAAATCGTGAGTCTCCGGCAGCAATGCAGACTATTACTGGATACGATCGCCTCTATGCCGCAAGGTTGCCGTGATGTTTTTCTGCTGCGTAAAATCGATGAGCTCAGTTACAGTGAAATCTCCATCCATCTCAATATTTCCGAGAAAACCGTGCAACGACGTCTGGTACAGGCTATGTTGCGTTGCCACCGCAGCATGAACCGTATGACCGACCGGTAATACTATATGTCCGCTTCCGGCCCTCCTGACGAACAGCTGCTCAAACAGGCACTGAAGTGGTTTTTTCTATTACAGTCTGAACACTGTACGGATGAAGACAAGCGGAAATTCAACCGCTGGTTCTGTAAAAATGAAGCTCATCAGGCAGCCTATACGCATGCTGAGCGCTTATGGTCTGAAACAGACAAACTGAAAGAAACACCCGATATTCCCGGTTTGCATGAAGCCAGACGACGCCGGCCCAAACACCAGCCGGCCGGCATATTCGGCTGGGCACTGTTCTTCCTGATTTCATCTGCTTTGATGAGTATCAGCTGGCTGGAATACAACGCTGAAACCGTCACTTATTCCACCCGATTGGGAGAGCAGCGTCTCATCTCCCTAGCGGATGGCAGCCGTATCAACATGAATACGGCTACCCGTCTGCACGTCCGCATTTCTTACCTGCAACGCAAAATTACGCTGGATGCGGGAGAAGCCGTTTTTGACGTTGCACACGAAACCTGGCGTCCTTTTGTCGTGCATACAGACAAATTGCAAATCCAGGATATCGGTACCCAATTCAACGTACACAGACAGCAGGATGAGATCTCAGTCACGGTATTGGAAGGCGCGGTGGAAATCGATGGCGTACGTCTGGATGAAGGATATCAGCAATACTACTCCTCTCGCGGTGATCATGCGGTCCTCCGCCCGGTCGATACCGAACAGATCGCAGCCTGGCAGCACGGGCGGCTGATATTCCGCCAGACTCCTCTGGCAGCAGTCACAACCGAGCTGGAACGCTATCACCCGGTACACTTCATTTTTACTGACCCCGCCATTGCACATGAGACGCTGAGCGGAACATTCGGCACCCGTGATCTGCCACTTTTCCTCAGCAGCCTGGAAAAGGCTTTACCAGTCAGGGTAAAAAAACTGCCGGACGGGCAAACCCTGCTGATCGACCGGATAAATAAAAAAATGTGACCAGTTCATCGTGTTTTTCACGTCTTACCAGACAGGACATCAGAAACCTTTATACCTTCCTGACTGGAGAAAAACACCATGAAATCTATTGCCGGATTATTTTCGTTACTGCTTCTGCTATGGGCGAATACGGCCAATGCGCAAAATGACATCCCCTATTCCTTCAATCTTCCTGCACAGCCTCTTTCTTCCACACTGAATCACCTGGCCAATATCACTGGCATCAAGCTGATTTATGCGGATGAAATCACCCGAAATCATCTTTCTCCACCTCTACACGGCAACTTCACACTGGCAGAAGCATTGAACCAGGTACTGAATAAAAACCGGTTGAAGTACGAGATGGTCGATAACAGCATGGTCGTCATCAGCCAGGCTGCTGCCAATACGGTTTTACCTGAAATCACCATCACCACTGATTCATCCGCGGCCGGTAACGAAGCCTCACTAACCGTTCCGAATACCGCACAGGCAACGGCCAATATCCAGTACACACCCGGTGCCGTCGAAGTCATATCCGATGCCCGATTCAAAAGTACACCGGCACAAACCATCAAGGACATCGTCGGCTGGATACCCGGTGTCATCGCCCAACCCAAATCGAATATCGATAACCGGATATCGATCCGCGGCTCCGGATTAACGCGCAACTATGGCAACCGTGGCATCAATATGTATATGGACGGCATCCCGATCAACACTGCTGACGGCCTGTTCGATGTCTTCGAAATCGATCCAGGTGCTTACCGCTACGTCGAAGTGTTCAAGGGTGCCAATGCACTGCGTTACGGAGCCAACTCTCTCGGTGGCGCAATCAACCTCGTCACACCGACAGGGTATGATGCTTCCCGGTTCAGCGGGCGAGTGGATACAGGCAGTTTCGGCTATATGAAAGGACAGGTGAGCACGAGCGGAATCCACGGCCCGCATGATTATTTCATCACTGCATCGGCACAGCGCGAGGATGGCTATCGTGATCACAGCAATGGCCATATGGTACTCGGTAGTGCCAACTTCGGTTATCGATTCTTACCGGATGCCGAGACACGCTTTTACCTGAACGCAAATACATGGCGCCAGCGTTTACCAGGCGAGCTGACCAAGCGCATGGCGCTGGATTCACCACGCAGCGCCGATCCCGAGTTCGTACGGCAGGATCAGCAACGCAACATCGACTCAGTGCGGCTCGCCAACAAGACTACGCTACGCTTCGGCCCCACCACGGTCGACTTTGGTCTCTTTGGCCACCATCGCCATGTGGATCATCCTATCTACCGGTACCTGGACTACTATGTCCATGACTACGGCGGCTTCGCGCGTGCAACCGATGACCGTCTGATCGCCGGCTTCCGCAACCGCTTCGTCGCGGGTGCAAACGTTCATAACGGCAAAATCAACTACAAAGAATATATCAACCCGGGAGATGCGGTGAAAAGTGCACTCGCCATGTCCACGGTAGATAAATCACAGAACTATTCAATCTATGTGGAAAACAGTTTCTACTTCCTGCAGAATGTCGCGCTGGTTGCTGGCGGGCAGTTCCTGCATGCGATTCGCGACCGGAATGACCGTTTCCTGGCGGATGGCGATCAGTCGGGCCGCCGTGCTTACAGCATCTTCAGCCCCAGAGGAGGATTGTTGTGGGACATTGCTCCCGATGTACAGATCTTTGCCAATATCTCACGCAGTGCCGAAGTACCGACTTTCGACACGAACACCTTTATGACACCCGCTAGTTCGGAACTCGATGCCCAGACTGCTACCACCTATGAAATCGGAACACGCGGGCACAGAGCCGATTTCAAATGGGATATCGCCTTCTATCGCGCCCATATCAGAAATGAGCTGCAATGCCTGAGAACGTCGCCGTTCAGCCCATGTACGGTAGTCAATGCAGATCGTACCGTACATCAGGGGATCGAACTGGGATTCGGTGCCGCATTTCTCAAAGGAATCGCCGCCCGGAAAGATCTTCTCTGGCTCGACATAGCCTACACCTACAACGATTTCTTTTTTGACAATGACACCCTTTATGGAAACAACAAGCTGCCCGGCGTACCACCCCACTACCTGCGCGCAGAAGTGCTCTACAAATATCCGAATGGATTCCACGCCGGTCCAAATGTGGAATGGATGCCACGAGCCTACTACGCTGATAATGCTAATAATCTCTCCATTGGCTCATACGCGCTCCTAAACTTCAGAATCAGCTATGACCCAGGTAAAAAATGGTCCGGTTACCTCGAAGGACGTAATCTACTTGATACCCGCTACATCTCAACCACGATCACCTCCGGCACGGCTGATGCCACCTCCGCACTCTTCAATTCCGGCTATGGTCGGGCAATTTACGGTGGCATACGGTTCAACTGGTGAAAACAAAAATTTCAAATCTATCGTACAGGTTGTACAGCTTCACACTGCTCACCAATCCAGCGACCGGTTGTGTCAGCAGATACATAAACCGGCATGTCCTGCACTGTACTATTGAATTCTGTTCTCCCAGTAAAACTTTCAGGTGTAGAAAAAACACCTTCAGCATGGCCATTCCCTTTAAAGCGCGGATTATCGCAAACGAGTTCCACTTGATAGCGATTCCCGGATCGACTGGCATTGACAACCGTGCATCCGGACTGATTCTCATAAAAATTAGAGGGAATATCCTGTTGTGCCATCTCCGGCGTGATACAAACCCGAGAAGTAGCCGCACCATCCTTGATCCGCGGAATTTTCACTCCGTACTGTTTGGCCAGCATGGTAATTTGCTGCATCTGCTCGGATGGAACATGTTGAACCAGCCCGAGTAAATCCGATCGGGTTGTCACTTCCCATAACCCGGCCCGGATGGCAGTTTCAGCCCGACCAAGCGTGCTAACCATTAACAGCAGGACAATCAATATAACCTTGAATGTAGTCTTGTACATAGCGGTATCAGTCAATGATGTCCACGGTTCTTTTTATTATCTTCCCTGATTTCAATAATTTCAGCATCCTCGATTATCCCGTTACTCTGCTCAGCCGAAGCAGCCATTGATTGCCGGAGTTTGCGCCGCAGCCACCACAATCGCGCACTAACTACTGCTGCCACAGCCGCAAACAACGCCAGTACAATCGAAAAGAAGAACGCACCCAACACTACCACCACAATCACTACTGGTATCAGCGTCAGATAAAATGCCCACCGGTTAATCGGCGATGTATTCAGTGATTCACCTGTCGGATCAGCTTGCCCCTGATGAATAATCCTTCTAATAATTATTTTTCTGTAGTCGTCATGCATTGCATCCACTCCTCTATCTCAACCACACTTTTAGGCACTGACCGGGTAAGCACTTCATGCCCGGTCGATGTAACAGCTACATCATCCTCGATTCTTATACCAATATTCCAGAAATGCTCCGGGATATCTTCGGCGGGGCGAATATAACAACCTGGCTCTACAGTCAGCGTCATCCCAGAAACCAGTGTACGCCACTGTCCGGCCTGCTTGTATTCTCCCGCATCATGTACATCCAACCCTAACCAGTGACCGGTCCGGTGCATATAGAATCGTTTGTAGGATTCCGTTTCCATCACTGCATCCGGGCTACCTTCGCATAAGCGCAAGTCAATCAATCCTTGTACCAGTACCCGCAAAGCTGCCTGATGCGGCATATCCCAATTATTACCCGGCCGAACTGCATCAATGGCAGTCAGCTGGGCAGCAAGTACCAACTGATAAACATCTTTCTGTGCAGCCGAAAAGCTACCATTTATCGGAAAAGTACGTGTAATATCCGCTGCATAACCATGCAATTCACAGGCAGCGTCAATCAACAACAAATCACCTGCTTTCAGCCGTGCGTCATTCTGAACATAGTGCAATACACATGCATTCGCACCGCCCGCCACAATAGATGTATAAGCGGGAGACTGAGCACCTTGCTGACGAAATTCATAGAGCAGTTCAGCTTCTATTTCATATTCATGCTTACCGGGACGAGTCGCCTGCATGGCGCGCTTGTGTGCATCAGCTGAAATCCTGGCTGCTTCCCGCATCACCGCCAGTTCATGATCATCCTTGACCAAGCGCATTTCATCGAGTAAATGGCGGATATCTCGTATTTCTGCCGGTGCTGATATGCCTTTCCTGATCTGTTCTCGCACACGGCTGATCCACCCGATCACACGCTGATCCCAGGAAACATCATGACCGAATGCATGAAATACCACAGGTTGATTCGCTAGCAGCTCACCGACAAGCTCATCCAGCCGGGTAATGGGATAAGCTGCGTCAAAACAAAATGCTTCTCGTGCCGCATCCGGCCCATAACGAAACCCATTCCATATTTCATGTTCACTATCCTTGTCCCGACAAAATAAAATCTGTTGCGATGTGTTTTCATCCCCGGTAGCAACCAATAACAAAACCGCTTCAGGCTCCTGGAAACCGGTTAAATAGTAGAAGTAGCTATCGTAACGATAGGGATAATTTGTATCACGGTTACGGTATTTCTCCGGTGAAGTAGCAATTACAGCAACACCTTGCTGAATGTGTGACAGCAGTTGTTTTCTGCGATCGATATACGTCTGGACTGGAATCATGTCACCGGATTCCAGTAATAGTTTCAGAAAACAGTCGGGAATTTGCCAGACCACCGACCATGTATCTTCCAGACATCGATAATATGAAAAACCCGTATGGATACAAAAGCATTATTAACTCCCGGTTTCTTTTTATGGTTAAAATGTAACATTTCCTTATGAGGCCAAATCATGTATCGCATTGCCCCTAGCATTCTTTCTGCCAATTTTGCCAGACTAGGCGAAGAAGTCACACAAGTCCTGGATTCTGGTGCGGACATCATTCACTTCGATGTCATGGATAATCATTACGTTCCCAATCTGACGATCGGGCCACTGGTATGCGAAGCGATCCGCCCTCTGACCAAAGCAATTATCGACGTGCATCTGATGGTTGAACCAGTTGATCGCATTATTCCGGATTTTGCCAAGGCGGGCGCCAACATTATCTCCTTTCATCCGGAAGCTTCGCGGCATATTGACCGTACCATCGGGCTCATCAAAGAGCAAGGATGCAAAGCAGGCATGGTTTTCAATCCGGCCACACCGCTTTCGTATCTTGATCATGTTCTGGATAAACTTGATCTGATCCTAATTATGTCGGTCAATCCCGGGTTTGGCGGGCAGGCCTTTATTCCCGAGGCACTGAACAAACTGCGTCTGACAAGAGAACGCATCAATGCAAGCGGTCGCGATATTCTGCTGGAAATTGACGGTGGCGTGAAGGTGAGTAATATTGCAGAAATTGCTCGCGCTGGTGCGGATACGTTTGTTGCGGGCTCCGCCATTTACAGTGCAGGTAAAGACAGCGATCCTCATCGCTACGATAGCGTTATCGCTGCCATGCGGGCCGAATTAGCAAAAGTTACCTGACCAGGAACCAACATATGACCCAATCTAACATACAACCGTCCAATCGAACCTCGTTTCCGATTCCACTTAAAGCTGTCATCATTGATCTGGATGGCACTCTGCTTGACACTGCCCAGGATCTCGCGCTAGCGGCCAATGCGATGCTGCGCGAGCTACACATGGCAGAACTGCCGCTATCCACCATACAAAGTTTTATTGGCAAAGGAGTCCCCAAGCTGGTTAAACGCACGCTTACCAACAGCCCGGATGATGAGCCGGATCCCGCACTGTTCGAGCAGGCATTGCCGATATACGAACGTTGCTACGCAGAGAACTTGCATGTGTATACACGCCCCTATCCTGGCGTCATCGAGGGACTCGAACAGCTCAAGCAGAGTGGATTTCGCCTGATTTGCATTACCAATAAAACAGAAATCTTTACACTCCCGCTGTTACACAAAACCGGGCTGCGGGATTACTTTGAACTGGTACTGTCCGGTGACAGCCTCCCGAAAAGAAAGCCGGATCCGCTGCCACTACTGCATGCCTGCAAACATTTTAGTGTTTTACCCAACGCAGCGCTGCTGATCGGTGATTCATCCAACGATGCTATTGCCGCACGCGCGGCAGGCTGCCATATCTTCTGTGTACCCTATGGATACAATGAAGGGCATGATGTGCACAAACTCGATTGTGACGCGGTTGTTAATTCGATCGTTGAAGCAAACAGTCTGATTACCTGCCAGCGCGATGCCTGACTGGCAATGAAACACATAAAGCTATACCGGCTTGTCACCGTGATAAACATGCAACAGCCGGTATAACCTCATTCCATCACTTTACCATTTTAGTAACACTCTGCCTTCCATGGATCATTGCATATCTGAAAGTGAATTCAACGATCTGAAAGCACAAGGGTATAACCGCATACCTTTGGTGCTGGAGACATTCGCCGATCTCGACACTCCCCTTTCCATTTATCTCAAACTGGCCAATCAGCCCTATTCTTACCTGCTGGAATCGATACTGGGAGGAGAACGGTTCGGACGCTATTCGATTATTGGATTACCCGCAACAACCAGGCTAGAAGCTTGCTCCAACCATATTCGTATAATCAGTAACGATACTATAGAAGAAAAAATCGACACAACCGATGTACTTGGTTTTATTGACTCTTTCCTAAATCGGTTCAAAGTTGCTCCTTACGCCAAGTTACCTCGTTTTGGCGGAGGTCTGGCTGGCTATTTTTCCTATGACACCGTTCGTTACATTGAACCCAGGCTGTCTGGTCGTGCCCGTCCAGATACGTTACAGACACCGGATATTTTGCTACTGCTCTCGGAAGAACTGATCGTTATGGACAATCTTTCCGGCAAACTTTATCTGATTATCTACATCAATCCAACATTGGAAAATGCTTATCAGACCGGGAAAGATCATCTCAAGAAATTATTACATAAACTGCGGGAGCCTCTGCCAGTACCAGTCGAAAAACCAACCTCTTCCGGAATAGCTGTTAATGAGTTTTCCGAAGCTGACTTTATTGCCGTTGTGGAAAAGGCTAAACGCTATATTGTCGAAGGCGACATCATGCAGGTTGTCCTCTCACAACGCACTAGTAAACCCTATTCCGCTTCACCACTCGCATTGTATCGTGCCTTGCGTAGCCTTAATCCAACACCCTACATGTTCAATTATCATTTAGGTGACTTTCACGTCGTGGGGGCCTCACCAGAAATTCTGGTCAGACTGGAAAAGGATACGGTTACCGTCCGCCCGATTGCCGGCACTCGGCCACGTGGATTGAATATTCAGGCAGATCAGGCGCTGGCAGTAGATTTACTGGCAGACCCCAAAGAACGAGCCGAACACATCATGCTGATGGATCTGGGGCGCAACGATATCGGCCGGGTTGCACGGACAGGCAGTGTCAAGGTCACTGAAAACATGCAAATAGAATATTATTCGCACGTTATGCATATTGTTTCCAATGTCGAAGGGAAACTCAAACCGGATCTGAACGCCATTGATGTATTACGCGCCACTTTCCCGGCAGGCACTGTTAGTGGGGCACCTAAGGTCAGAGCAATGGAAATCATCGACGAGCTGGAAATCTCAAAACGTGGAATCTATGCCGGTGCAGTTGGTTATCTCGGATTCAACGGTGATATGGATCTGGCTATCACTATCCGTACCGGAATCATCAAGGATGGTATGTTACATGTGCAGGCAGGTGCAGGCATTGTCGCCGATTCCATTCCGCAGAATGAGTGGATTGAAACATGCAACAAGGCCAAAGCATTATTACGCGCAGCAGAGATTGCCGAAAACGGACTGGACAGTGCAATTACCTGAATATTCTCTTACCTGCTGGCAAAGAAATTTTACTTCAAGACGGATTGGAACGAGTACCTACCCCGTATTCGTAAACAAGCTTGCCTCCCAGCCAACCAGCAATACAGAGAACGATCAACCCTAAGACCGACAAGGCAACAGCAGCCAGGCCTGGTTGTCCCAACCGGGTGCCGTCCAACCGCAGAAACAGGCTAACTGTGTACAACGACCAGCTGGCCATCATCAACAGCATATGCTGATTGGCAATTTTCATGGCAGGGCTTTGCTGATCAATTTTTGCAAGCTCCATCAATCCTGCCACCATGGCAAACAATGCACTAATCGTTCCAATAATGAGCAGCACCCCGGCCATCCGGCTGACCAGCTCATTTGTCGTAAACAAACTAGCAATATCACACAACGTTGATATAAACCAGGTTGCAATCGGAAAATGAACCAACATTGGATGAACGGGGTGTCTCATAGCAAGGTTTCCTTTTTCAGGGTTACGTTAAAACAATACGCTCAACAATGTGAGAAAGCCTGCTACGGCTATCCCCGCATGAATAAAAACAATATTTTTAGATGCCACATTACCTTTCATGTGAATTGAGGCAAGATAAAACCCGCCCAATGCTGCCACAACCAGCAGACCTAATGCAGCGGTCAGACGATTATCACCCGACCCCTCCAGCACCACCAGTATCAGCGTCACCAGACCGGCTGCACCCAGCAGCGCATGCACGATTGAAACAGCCCACGGCGCAAGCTGCCCGGAAAGCACTTTTGAAGCCAGAAACAAACCTCCGACAGCAGCAATCGCAAAAATTATAATTGCAATCATAGTCATTGACATCTTTACTCCCTCCTCTTTTTAATAATGGGTTTTTACTATATTACACGCTAGAATACTTTTGCAATTTAAATATGTCAAAACTTGAAATGATGTTTAATTGATCATGAAATCTGCTTTATCGTTGCTGGGAGAACGCCAGCAGTCTTTGCTCACTACCTTGCTGCATCATCGCAAAGGGTTAACCGTAGAGGAATTATCCGGTCTGCTGGCCATTTCCCGGAATGCCGTCAATCAGCACCTTACTCACCTAAGCGGCAGTGGTTTCATTCAAAGTTCCTTGCAGGAAAGTACCGGCGGCAGACCCGGCAAGGTATACACGCTGACACCCAATGGCCTGGAACTTTTCCAGCGACGGTACTCATTTCTGGCAAAACTGCTACTTTCCTGGATAGATAAGAACATGGGAGAACGCGAGCTTGATACGTGTCTGACCGAGCTCGGAAAAGAAATGGCAAATGGGCTTGAGCATCGCATCACGCAATACTCCTCATACAATGACAGACTGCAGGAAGCCGTTACCATCATGAGTGAACTTGGTTACGACACCAAGCTACATCAGCTATCTGAAAATCAGGCAGAAATCGTTGCGAACAACTGTGTTTACCAGGAACTCGCTCAGCAGCACAGTGAATTTTGCCAACTTGATATTAGTTTTTTGAAGCATCTATTGAAGGCTGATATCGAGCATACGGAATGTATTGTGAGAGGCGGTAAACATTGTCGTTTCAAAATAACCGGCACAAAAGAATCGCGATCGCGATAGCCACACTGGCCCCAAACAGCAGCGTTATAATTTTTCAGCTTCATTCACAACGCGAATAAGCAACAGTGGCTCTTCACATCCGGCAAAATAACAAGCGGAAATAACCAAATGTCCTCATCGCAATTAAAAAGAATTGGCGCTTCATTATTCATCGCATCAAGCCTGCTCTCGATTTCCCTTGCTCATGCAAATGAAGATGGTTTGATCAAAACATTGACTGGTTACAACATCAATGAAATCACACCGACTCCATCCATCAAACTGAAATTTGGCGGATGGGTGGAAACCGGCTTCAGTGGTAATCCGCGTGGTCCGCGTAATAAATCTAACTATCCGGTGTCGTTCAATGATGGCGCCAACCAGTTCAAGCTTCATCAGCTGTATGCCTATATCGAAAAAGAAGTTGATCCCAGTAAAAATACCTGGGATATCGGTATGCGTGCCGATCTTCTGTATGGTACGGATGCAAAGTTTTCGGCCACCACCAACTTCGACACCAGTATTTTTGGAGATAGTCCTAAACATCAATTGGTATTTCCCCAGTTGTACGCAAACCTATTCGCTCCGATCGGGAATGGCGTCACGCTGTCAATTGGCCACTTTTATACACTTATCGGCTATGAATCCGTGATGTCATCCAGTAACTTTTTCTTCTCACATGCCTACGCCATGCGTTATGGCGAACCTTTTACGCACATGGGAATATTGTTCTCCTACCCGGTCAACTCTAATCTTACCGTCAAAAATGGGATCGTTACCGGCTGGGATAGTCTTTCTCGACACACCCCCAATTATATGGGTGGATTAAATTATGCTACCGACGATGGAAGAACCACACTTGCAGTTTCACTGATTACCGGAGATACAAGAACCGGTAGCTTGCATGAGAATCACAATCGCACCATGTACAGTGTAGTGATGGAACATCGTCTCCTAGAAAAATTGCGTTATGTATTTCAGCACGATTTTGCAATCGAGACCAGGGCGACTGAAACTCCCTCTGCTGCATGGTACGGTATTAACCAGTATCTTTTGTATGACATTTCAAAGCAACTCGGCGCAGGATTGCGTGTGGAATGGTTTTACGACAAGAATGGAACGCGCGTAATGGGAGATGGCAATAATGAGGATTTCATCGGTATTACAGCAGGATTAAACTACAAACCTGTTCCCGGAATCACTTTGCGCCCGGAAATTCGCTACGACTTGGCTACTCGCCATCATGTATTCAGGGATGGCAGAGACAACGACCAGATACTGCTCTCGGCCAGTGCTATCCTGCATTTCTGATTCTCTGGATATTTTCTATCTGGCTGGCCAAACAGAAAAAACAGCCAGCCAGTTACTGCTCTACATTCACTTCTTCGGCACGTAGAGATCCGTGATCGTACCCTCAGCCAGTTCTGCGGAAAAAAGGACGGTTTCGGATAAAGTGGGATGGGGATGGATAGTCAGCCCGATATCCTGCATATCCGCCCCCATTTCCAGCGCCAGCACTGTTTCCGAGATCAACTCCCCTGCATGAGCACCCACAATTCCTGCACCAAGAATTCTTCGGGTAGTCTTGTCAAAGAGTAATTTGGTCATGCCTTCATCACGCGCCAGGGTGATGGCACGACCACTAGCTGCCCAGGGAAATACTGCTTTCTCATAAGCAATACCCTGTTTTTCGGCTTCGGTCTCTGTCAGTCCCATCCAGGCAACTTCAGGATCGGTATAGGCCACCGAAGGAATGGTGCGCGCATCGAATGCCACCTTGTGCCCGGCAATAACTTCTGCTGCTATTTTGCCTTCATGTGAGGCCTTGTGTGCCAGCATAGGATCTCCAACAATATCGCCAATTGCAAAAATATGAGCAATATTGGTTCGCATCTGCTTATCCACCGTGATGAAACCGTGCTCATCCACGCTCACACCCGCTGCCTCAGCATTGATCAGCTTTCCGTTAGGTCGACGCCCAACCGCAACCAACACTCGATCATAGCGTTGTGGCTCCGGTGCCTGCTCGCCTTCAAAAAACACCTGCACCTCCTTACCGTCCACTTCAATCCGACTGACACTGGTATTGAGGTAAATCGCCTCACATCCAGCTTTCAGTCTCTTATGAAGCGGTTTAACCAGATCAGCATCGGCGCCTGGAATAAGCTGCGCCATCTGTTCCACAATACTGATTTTGCTACCCAGTGCATGATAGACCGTAGCCATCTCCAACCCGATGACTCCACCTCCCACAATAAGCATGCGCGGCGGGATCTCCGTCAATGCCAGTGCGCCGGTCGAATCAATAATGCATTCGTTATCCGGTAATATCGGGATGCGTGCAGCGCTGGATCCGGCCGCAATAATGCAATGCTCAAATGAAACTGTTTCGATCCCATCCGATGTTTCAACTTCAATTAGATGCGAATTGGCAAACTTCCCGGCGCCATGAATAACGGTCACCTTGCGTTGCTTAGCCAGCATCGATAATCCCTTGGTCAGCTTGCCCACAACCGATTCTTTCCAGGAACACAGTTTGCCAATATCAATTTCCGGCCTTCCGAAATGAATACCGTACTGATCCGCCTCTTTTGCTTCGGTAAGCGTTTTTGCAGCATGCAACAGTGCCTTGGAGGGAATGCAACCCACATTCAGACAAACCCCTCCCAATGTGGAATAACGCTCAATCAACACCACTTGTTTACCCAAATCGGCCGCACGAAACGCTGCCGTATACCCTCCCGGACCGGCACCCAGCACAACCACTTCAGCACGTAACTTGCCACGCGCAGTTTCAGGTGACGGCACCACTATCCTGGAAGGTACTTTGCCTGCACCTGCAACAACGGGTTGATCGGTAACTTTAGTCTCATCATAGGATGATGCTGAAGGCACAGCCTCCGCGTCCTTGACTTCCAGCGTGGCAATGAGCGATCCTTGTGAAATCTTATCACCGGCTTTGACGTGCATTTCTTTCACGATGCCCGACTGAGGCGCCGGAACTTCTATCGAAGCTTTATCGGTCTCGAGTACCAACAGCGGCATTTCCTGTTCTACCCGATCCCCCGGTTTAACCAGAGTTTCTATGACTGGAACATCCTTAAAATCGCCAATATCAGGCAAAACTATTGTTGTAAATTGTGTCATCTTCTTATTCCCTGATATGGCCATCACCCAGCACGATAAACTTCTGGCTGGTCAGTCCTTCCAGCCCCACTGGGCCACGTGCGTGCAACTTATCTGTAGAAATACCAATTTCCGCTCCCAGACCATATTCAAATCCGTCAGCAAAACGGGTTGAAGCATTCACCATGACCGAACTGGAATCTACTTCACGCAGAAATTGTCGCGCACGCGAATAATTTTCTGTCACGATAGTATCGGTATGTTGTGATCCATAGGTGGCAATATGCGTAATGGCCTCATCAATATCAGCCACAATACGAACACTCAGAATCGGCGCGAGATATTCAGCATACCAGTCTTCCTCCACAGCCGGTTTCATTCGGGAAACAAGTGCACATGCTGCCTCATCCCCCCGTAATTCCACCTCTTTTTCCAAAAATATTTGGCAGATGCGTGGTAAAAATTGTTCAGCAATCCCAGTATGCACCAGTAACGTCTCCATGGTGTTGCATGTGCCGTAACGCTGAGTTTTAGCATTATCTGCAACACGCACCGCTTTTTCCAGATCTGCTGACAAATCAACGTATACATGACACACGCCATCCAGATGCTTGATAACCGGAACACGCGCTTCATTAGTAATCCGTTCGATCAACCCCTTACCACCTCGTGGAACAATCACATCCACATATTCACTCATGGTAATCAGCGCGCTCACCGCCGCACGATCTGTCGTCTCCACCACCTGCATAGTCTGTTCAGGCAGGCCCGCCGATCTAAGTCCCTCTCTTACGCAAATGGCAATGGCCTGATTACTTTGTATCGCCTCAGATCCCCCACGCAAAATTGCTGCATTACCCGCTTTCAAGCATAGACCGGCAGCATCCGCCGTCACGTTCGGGCGTGCCTCATAAATAATACCGATTACCCCCAGTGGCACCCGCATTTTACCTACCTGAATACCGGATGGACGATAATCCAGATCTGTCATCGCTCCAATCGGATCAGGTAGTGTGGCAATCTGTTCTAGACCGGTGGCCATACTGACAACCCCTCTCGAAGTCAATGTCAGGCGATCAATCATGGCTGATTCCAAACCTTTATTTCTGGCCTGCGCTACATCTTTGGCATTAGCCGCTAGCAATAATGCCTCATCACGACGAATAGCACGAGCCATCATAGCAAGTGCATGATTTTTAGTAGCGGTATCTGCTTTTGCAACTATCCGCGCTGCCGCACACGCCGCACGCCCGAGAGCCTGCATATCAGCGTGTATTTTTTCGTTTTTTTCCATGAGAAATGTCAGTCAATCGGTTATCAAGGGTAATCTGGTGAATCGGCAGGAATTTTCCAGAATCATTATTTACTGGAATCTTTGGCAGTCGATCCCCGCCATTTTCCTACGTGAATCAATTTATTTCTAAGGCCCGGCAATGGATAATCAAGTGCATAAGCCTGCTCAGCATAATGGCCGGCCTTTTCATAGTTCTTTTGCTTAAAATACATCAGCCCGAGGTTATAAAGAATTGTGGCATTGTTTGGCTCCAGACTGGCTGCCACCTGTAGCTGTTCGAGTGCTTCTCTATTTCTGTTGTGATGGGATAAAAATGCGCTGTAAATCGAGCGAACCTGTGCATCCTTCGTATTCATACGAATCGCTCGATCAAAATAACACTCAACCGGCCATGTTAAACCCGGAATTTGAGTAGACTTCTCCCTAATAGAAAGTTTAACTAGGCTCACCAATGCACGATGATGATTAGGCCAGGCACGAAGCGTATAATTTAGACTTCCTCCAAGCCACCTGATACCTCTCCCATTAAGAACTAGGTTTTCCATATCAGAAGTGAAGTGAAAAGCTTCAACAATATCCAACTTTTCCTTAAGATGAAACCGATTCATATAATCAAACGGACCATAGCCACCGGCAATCTCTAATTCGCCACAGTAAACTTTTCCTTTAGCTACTACCGCTACGGGTAAAGCAATAAAAAACATCATGGCGATAAAAGCTGCCAAAATTTTCATAGCTTCCTGATTTCCCATAAAATTAAATGATCACCCTTTACAAGCAGCACCCAGTAGTCTGGCCAGCTCTTTAGTCCTGGCCTCTCTCGAATTGGACAATATTTTATCCATTGGTGCAATCGGTGCCTTATCTTCTCTCAATAACGCAAGAAATCGCCGCAATCCGGTCATAATAGCTTCCTTCGAATCCAGCGGTGCAATCGTGTCGACCCCCATACTGCGAAGCTTTTCTGCCGTATCGCCCACCAGATCGGTCAATGCCAGAATGGGTCGTTGTGCACGCAGGTATTCGTATAGCTTGGCAGGAATTTGATTATTGCAATTCGCTGCTTGTAAAATCAGCAGCCCATCAACCGTCAGCATTTCAGCAAGCGCATCATTGTAGGAAATGGGAGGTGCGAGCGAAACGACAGCTCCGATTTCAAAATGATCAATCAGGGATTGCAGATACGCTTCGTGGTGTGAAGCACGCAGAATAATGTGCAAACTTTCAGCACCAATTACATGTTTCTTCAGCAAAGTAGCTAAAGCTTCAAATAAACAAGTTGGGTCACGCTCCGATGGATAAATAACTCCACTGTGTAGCAGAGTAATCCCGCCAGCTTTGGTAATCTGATTCACAGAACGTGTGATAGCAGCAAAACTGGATTCATCATACCCGTTTTCTATCAAATGAAATCGAGATGCCGGGACATGCGAAAACCGTGTTTGATAATCCCTCAATGTACCAGGTGTTGTAAAAACCGCACTGGCGCACTGCGCGATCGTTTTATTTTCCACCCGTTCATAAGCACGATAGGTTAACGGATCGGGTGGATAATCCGGCTGTACCATCGGATCCCTGAAATCAGCCACCCAGGGGATGCCTGTCAAACGATGTAAGGTTAATCCTATCAAATGCGCTGTTGCAATGGGATAAGTTGACCAGATCACATCCGGCTTATATTTTTTGATCAGATACCACCCTGTAGGTACCGCACCCAGCCACCAGCTTATCCAGCGATCCGGCAGGGCCAGCAGCCGTGGATATCGCCCTTTCAGAGTCAAATGTCTTGCCGTATCCAGCGCAAAGGCGCGATAGACACGTACCTCCTGCGGAATATCCGCCAGCTGACCAGAATCAGTTTGCTGGTAAGCTCGCGGTGAAGGAGTCAGAACAATCGGCTCCCAGCCATGGTCCGGTAAGTATCGTGCAAAACGCAATGTGCGCTGCATACCGCTACTGCCGTGCAAAGGTGGAAAGTGGTAAGCAATCATCAATACCCGCTTTACCATGACAATACGCGATTTCCGGTTTGTTCTGCTACTTGATCACGCCATTCGCGAGTGGAGAAAGTATGATTAGCACTGTCTATATGAAAAACTTCTGTTTGCCTTGTTTTCATAGCTTCCTGCCAATCCGCCGACGAATCAGCCAGATCCAGAAATTCACGTGCTGTCAGATCATTTCCACTGGTAATAATCAGTATTTTTCCTTGGAAACGTTTCAGGCCGTCCAGCATACGCTCCGGCAAAGGGGCTGTCAGGTCACATGATGCACCGGCACTATCTTCTGAAGCAGCCGATTTTTTACCACCTGGCAAACTATTCCTGCCGAATGCATATAAAGACTGGATGGAAGCCAGCGGATTGAATTTCCCACCGAGCAGTTTTTTCCAGAACTCCGGCTCAAACAGACGCTGCAGATAATAGTGCCTCAGATACGCCTTGGCGATACCCTGCTCTGTTCTGACCCATGGATTCAATAGCACCAATCCGCTCACTCGCCGATCCTGATACGCATAGAACAAAGCAGCCGAGGCTGCGTCACACAACCCCCAAATCACGACATCCTCCAGAAAAGGGCACTCGCTGAAGAAAAAATCAGTAGCACTACGCAAGTCCTCGCCAACATGCTCGAACGTCCTGATATTACCGTCACTATCACCCATCCCCCGGCAATCAAATCGCATAACGGAAATACCACGCTTTGCCAAATAGCGCGCAAGTAATACAAACTGTCGATGGCTACCGACACGATACTGCGGCCCGCCGACAACGATTAACACACCACGCGCCACCGGTTGTTGCGGCACACTCATAATCCCATACAGCCATTCATGCTCACAACGGAAGCGCAGCGCGCGCTCTTGAAAGCTCATGGCTGGACTCCGAAAGATGATTCAACCGCCTTGGTAGTCGCTGCTAGCAGCTCATGGCACTCACTGATTTCCTGGGTTGCCCAGAACGGCAACCCAGGCATGAGCAGCACTTTTGGACAGATACCGGACTGACTCCATGTCTCCACGATCGAAGTACTCGCTGGAGAAAGCCCGCGCCCGGTATCAGGCGTAATTTCAAACCAATATACTTCACTATTTTTGACAATCAATTGCCCTAATTTCAATGCATCGATAGCAGCAGCCATAGCAGATGAGAGGGTATAGCCCGCTATTTCAAGTGCTTCACCCACTCCCAGTTTTTCACGAAAATCCTGAACATTTGTAGCCTTATCCGTATCATCCGACATAAGTTTACTCACCAGTTTCAAGCGCAAGAACTGAGTCAGAAATGATTTGCCATTGCCAACAGGCTGCCAGAGCACAAATTTCACTGGGTCATCTTCCGCTTCTTCATTTTTTGCATAATCCAATGCTAGCAAAGCTCCCAACCGCAGTCCCCAAAAATGAATCGATGCAAATCCTTGCTGTATCAACCATAGCCTGGCGTGTGCAATATCACCCTTCCAGATTTCCCATGTTGCATCCCCAAAATCTCCTTCACTGTCCCCACAGCCATACAAGTCGATCTGCAGTACACCAAACCCCATTGCTGCAAACACCCTGGCTTGTAAAGCAGCCATGCGCCGGGATTTATTCATTTCCTCAGCAAACGGATGGATATAGATAAAAGCCTGACTTAATGGCACCCCCTTACCGGGCGGATGGTAGAGGCAGAAACGCTTTCCTGGCGAAGCATCCAGAAAGAAAGGTTCGGCCGGTTGATTATTCATACAAATTCAGTGCGACAATTTATACTCAACAAAAAGTGCCAGGCTACCGAGCGTTTCAAAAGTCTGCGCACTGATTTCATCGTCATCCACCGAAAAATCAAAGTACTCTTCCAGTGCAGTAATCACGTTGACTACTGCCATCGAATCCAGTTCGGGGATATTACCGAGCAGCACAGAATCAGCTGTCAGCGCGTGTTTTCTTTCCCCAAGATTCAATACATCACCCAAAATATTTCTGACTGCTTCAAGATGCTGCATAATTACTCCACAAAAGGCAATTACTCGATATCAGCGGCATTTTAAGACAGTTTCTTAAAATATGCCGGATTGATCGCTCCCACAGCCCTGCTGTAAAACTATTTATTTAATATTGAGCCTCTGAATCGGATGGTGTTACAGTTGACGACAAACGATTCTCAAAGCCTAATCATCCCAACCACACATCATGAACTGGTCAGAACTGTATTGGCAACGTATCACTCCGCTACATCTCCTTTTATGGCCAGTCAGCTTGCTATTTGTCCTGTTTCAGTCTATCCGGCGCCATCTATATCGGCGTGCGATATTAACCTCGGTTCACCTTCCTGTGCCGGTGATTGTTGTTGACAGCATCACTGCCACAAGCCCGGTTAAAACACCACTCATCATCCAGATAGTCAATATGCTGAGAGCAAGTGGATTACGGCCTGGGATCATTGGCCACGGCTACACCGATAACTATCACTCGCCAATGAGCGTGACCATTGATAGTCCTCTGCAGCTCGCTGGTAAGAAATCACTGTTACTCGCCTATTATTTGCGTGAAACCTGCCCTGTATGGATCGGCCACGATCGGATCGAAGTGGCAAAAGCGCTGCTGGAAACACATAAGGAATGTAACGTACTGATATGTAATGACGGCCTGCAGGATCTTCGGCTGCAGCGTGACTTTGAGGTCGTTATTGTTGATACCAGTGTTATCAATTCCGGGAATGGTCTGATCATGCCTGCCGGGCCACTGCGAGACAGCTTTGCTCGCTTAAAGCATTCGAATGTCGTCGTGCAGGCAGGCCATCACAGACAAATTCCAGATATCGGGGAAGAAATCCGAACGTTTTATATCACACCGCTGAAAGAGCATTTTTTCAACCTGTCACGGCCTGAATTAACGGCCAGTGCAGCAGAGCTTGCAAACAAACGTATCCATGCGGTTACCTGTGATCCGGATATACAAAATTTTCTGGATAACCTCAAATTTCTGAGATTGACGGTCACCCCATACATCTTTTCTGAAGATCATCATTTTGTTGCAGAGGATTTTCCGTTTGATGAAGCTGAAATCATTCTGATACCGGAAGAAGATGCAGTAAAATGCTTTAATCTGCACGACGAGCGCATCTGGGTTTTACAACAGGAATATCGTGTTGACCTCGGGTTACGCACAATCATACTTAAGAAGCTGAGAGAAAAATTCATGGATCCAAAACTTCTGGACATTTTAGCTTGTCCACTATGCAAAGGCCCTCTTATCTACAAAAAAGACCGACTGGAGCTAATCTGCAAGGCGGATCGGTTAGCTTACCCCATTCGGGACGGCATTCCCGTTATGCTGGAGGACGAAGCAAGAAGACTGCCTGACGAAGAAGAAATCAAGTAGACAGACTTTCCGCGGACGGAACCTACTCCTGCCATTTTCCCGACAACAGAAACTAAACTACCGCTTGCTCAAAGCAGGCTGGTTGGCGCAGCTTGGATGCAGACGACTTTAGTCGCCTATATCCGCACCAAGCTAAATACGTATAAATCAATATATTTAACGTGAAAGTCCCCATCTAAAGATGGGGACTTTCACGTTATGCCCAGGCGTTAGATTTTGAAACATAGCTTCGTGTGGCTGTGGAAAAACTGTGAGCAATTACCCAATACCAGCTTACAGTTCATTCACTTGGCATTTCTGGCAATCCTGCTAAAAAGACTTTGAATGGGTTCTTCTGATAAAGCGCTGTATGAGCTGAGGTATCTCGTCGAAAAAGCTTTCCTTCATCTCAAAAGGTAGCATGGGATTGCCACAAAATATGCTAAAAATACTTCTTTTTTTCTCGCAACTGTGCAAATTAGATGTATTGCTCTTTGGGTAAATATCTTCTGATTACACTATCCCTAGCGCAATACTTTCTTAATCGCTAACAGATATTTGTCAATCACAATCCGCTCATCAAATTCCTGTTCCATTTTTTTTCTGCCCCGCAACCCCATGGCTGTACGCTCAGCGTGAGATAAAGCAACTATTTTAGAGATTTTATTAGCAAGATCCGCTGCATCTCGCGGCTGGCATAAATAACCATTGATGCCATCATCCACGACATCACGGCAACCAACAGAATCTGTTGTCACAAGCGGTCGCGCCATTGCAGCCGCTTCCAGCAAGGTGCGTGGAACACCCTCACGGTAGGAGGGCAGGACAACACAATCAGCCAGCGCAATTTCTTCCGCCACGTTATCACTCGCCCCCAGATAGCGGATGACACCCTCCTCCACCCATTCATCCATCTGCGAACGGGAAATAGCAGCCGGATTCTGTACATCCAGAAAGCCCAGCAGACAAAATTCTGCATTCAATCCCTGTCCCTTCAATACGCGTGCTGCCTCAACAAACTCTCCTACGCCCTTGTCCCACAGCATGCGCGCAATCAACAGAAAACGTAAGGTTTTTTTATTGGGTAAGGATATGGGTACAAAGTGGTCGAGATCGATCCCAGAACCTGGTAGACGATCAGTAATTGCATCAGATACCAATTTTCCTGAAACAAACAACGCCCTGTCCTCATCGTTTTGGAAAAATATCTTTACCGAACGCGATAACGCCAGACGATATAATCCCCGTACCAGTCGGGTCAACCAGCCTTCCCGGATGAATACCGACCCCAGACCGGCGATATTGTTGATAACCGGAACAGCCAACAAGTGCGCAGCCAGCGAACCATAAATGTTCGGCTTGACCGTATACCCCAGATAAGCAGCTGGCCTTTCCTTGTGCATTAGCCGCAGAAAACGCCAGAACAGCAACAGATCCCGCCCGGGATGCGTACCCTTGTTATCCATCGACAAAGGTACATAACGACAACCCAATTCTGCCAGACGTGGTGCATAATTATCCGGTGGTGCAACTGCCACCACCTCATACCCCGCAGCAACCATGGCACGAATGAGACCAGCACGGAAATTCACCAGATTCCACGCAGTATTGAGTGTAATAATGATTTTTTTGTTCAATGCGATTGCATTTCCTGCGCTATACCTGATACCGGTAAAATTTTTATTCCAGAACCACATTCTTCCACGCGAGGTGGTAGCTCTCGACCATGCGCTCCAGACTAAAATGAGCTTCTACCTGCTGCCGGGCAGCAGCACAGCGCGCCTGCCAGGCAACCTCATCCTGCATGGCTATATGCGCCTGCAACAAGGCATCAGCTAGTGCTTCCGGATCTTTTGACGGCACGACCCAGCCAGTCTCACCAACTATTATCGCTGCATCCCCAACATCCGTCACCACTGCGGGTGTGCCGCAGGCCATGGCTTCCGCTACTACATTGGGAAACGCTTCACTGGAACTGGAAAGAACATGCACATCTAGCGCGTTCATTACATCAGGTATATCCACGCGTTGCCCCAGCAGTTTCACTTTTCCAGTTAGATCCAGTTCCGACAACCAAGCAGTCAGTTGCGTATTGTTCTGATCCAATCCACGCCCCACCAGTACACAACAAAAATCTACCTCTCGGTATTTAATTGTTGCCAATGCATCCAGTAGGTTTTTATGATCTTTCAGTGGATCAAACCGCCCTACCATACCAATCAGCCAGCGATTCTCTGTATCCAGCTCTACACGCAGTTGCGTACGAGAAACCGCATCAATATTGAAACGAACCAGATCGTAACCATTGGGAATCACCTGCAACTTGTTTGCCGCATAGCCTAGATCACGATGTACTTCCAGTGCCTCCTGCGCGCAACAGACGATAACTGATGGCACCCAGGAGCTAATGCGGGCACACAATCCAGCCACCCGGATGGTAGAACGCCTGGATTTTTCAACATCCAAAGTAGAATGGTGAATACCCCAGCACACCTGCCTTATTCCGGCCAGACGGGCAACCACACCACCGATTAGATCGGCATGGTACATCCACGTTTGCACCACTTGTGGGCGGGCCTGACGCAGCAACTGCCATAGTCGCCACAGCCCACCAGGCGTAACTCGGCCACGCGGCATATACAAACAAGACACTGACACTCCAGCTTTGCGCAGTAAAGGCCCATATTTACCTTCATCCATCAAGGAAATGACATGGTGCTTCTCAGTGTTATCATTGGTACATAAACGGTACAGGACAGCCTCGGCACCGCCATCGTTGAGGCCGGAGATAACGTGAAAGATATGGCTCATCTAATACCTAGCCTTAATATCAGCATTAAACTCTTGTAGAACAATATCGATAACATTAACAACAAAACAGGAAAAACAGAGGCAATAAAATTAGATGGATTTGCATAAAAAATAGAAATAAAGCCGATTTTTATAGCAGCATAGGCCAAAAAAATACAGCACAACGAATCAGATTTTATGGCATCAAAAAAAGCCTGCAATAATTTTATAAATCCACCAAATACTACGCTCGTTATAAAAACTCCAAAAACATGTGCCTGCATAAGCCCCAGTGTTATCAAATCAACGGGAATTGTCCCGGTTACACCATAATCTCCTTTCTTTGCACCTGAAATAACCAAGGTATTTATCTGTTCCACACCTTCCATCAAGCCTGTAGTCCAGGAAGAGGGAAGCAGATACAATGGTGAATATAGTAAATCGGTAAAACCCCGATATAAATAATCTCCTTGTTCCAACTGAGAAAAAAAACCTACAAAAGGAAAAGAAATTTCTTTCACCACATAGTACGAAAAATTATCAGCTCCCTTTATTTCAAAGATATTACTGATGATATACAACAGATATAAAGCAGCTAGGCTGCCAACCGCTCCACCAATTACAACTATTCTGGCTGAAAAACGCTTAAGATAAATAAAAGCCAGCAAAAACACACACAAATACACAACGAAACCAGCTCTGCCAGACCACGAATACAGTATATAAACCGAAAATAGAAATGCCAGCCAAAATCCCAAGAAATTAAAAAGTGTTTTATTACCATCTCTTCTTGCAGCCCAAAAAATATAGGATGAAAAAAGTGCTAGATGACCGAAAGGCTGCAAGAAACTCCAAGGATTATTTATCTCAAAAATTCCCGACCTGATAGCCCTGGAATATTCAAGATAAGAAAAAAAACCTCCAAAAGCACTGACATACAGATATCTCAACACAAAAGCAGCAATAAGCATAAACCACGCTATAAACACCAGCTCCCTGTAGTTGAGAAAGAAAATACGCGACGCTATTCCGGTGACAAAAGAAGTAATTGGCACGCTCCACCCCAGAAATATGCCAAGAATCGTAAATAAAACAGATAGGTTATAGAATACCCAAGAGTCTCTATCATGAGCTATCCTTTCTGCCCCAAGAAAATCAGCTCCGGATATGGCAGCATGCACGACAGTGACCCACCCCAACCCATATACCAGTCCTGTTGCCAATAACGACCAGGATATCAGGGGAGGGTATTCCTTTCTCTGTGTACACACAACGGCCAGTGCCAGCGAAACAAAAAAAATCAGAATACCTGCAACACTTGTTATAACAATCATTCAATAGTAAAAAATTATTGCGACTGACTTTCTTTTCGATCTAATTAACGTAGCCTCTACAAGACTATCCTGGCATCAACAACCTTAAATAGGCATTAACCGCATTCCCAACATTAAAGAACATTGCACGTTCCGCACTATTAACCATGCCGGGCGTTTGCAGATTTTCTGATATCGCTTTCGCCAATGCGTTCACATCCCCCACCGGTACCAGCTTTCCCCATTTCCCTCCTTCCAGGATTTCATCCGGTCCACTCGGGCAGTCAGTACTCACTACTGCAGCACCACAAGCCATTGCCTGAATCAGCACATTCGGCAGCCCCTCCCACCTGGAAGACAACACAAACAACCGTACACGACTCATCCATGCAAAGGGATTTTCAGCAAAACCTGGAAACTGGATGCTATCCCGTATCCCAAGGGATGTTGCCAGCATCTCCAGCTCCACCCGTAACTCACCTTCTCCCAGGATCACGAGGCGACAGTCGTGCACAGCGCGTACCTGGGCAAAAGCACGAATCAAGGTAGCAAAATCTTTTTGCGGTGTGAGCCTCCCCACACCCAGAATAACAGGTGGTTTGCCCTCTCCCAACCACGGATGATCCAATGGCATCCTGGATTTTTTGATCAACTCTGGTGTTACCACGGGGTTGAAAACCACAGATATCCGATCACGTGGCAAGTTGATGGCTTTTGCCAGATCATCCGCCACGCCTCCGGAGACTGCCGTCACACCATCTGCTCTGCGATAGGCCCACCGCATCATGTGAAACACTACGCGCGAGCGCAGATTCTTTAAGGAGCTGCCAGATAATGAAACGTTGTTACGTTCACTTACTACCAAACGGACAGGTATCCCAGCCAGCATCCGCGCCACAACAGCAATCACATTCGCATGGTTAAGGGCAGATAACATTGCCTGGGGTCGCTCCCGGCGCAGGTATCGCACCAGAGCAGGCAGGCTAGTCAGTACCCGATTGGATTGCAAGTCTACTACACGCACTCCGGGTGAAACTTCAGCAAGATAAGGACCCTCAGCACAGGCCAGCACAAGATCCACCTGCAACCCTTTATCAGAAAAACCATTGGCCAGTGTAACCATAGCCCGTTCAGCACCACCACCACGCAGAGACGGGAGATATATGGCAATATGCATTAGTTCCTCTCTACTGAAGACATGATCAAATCATCAATCATGAAATCTTCCAGATAGAAACTTCCCCCTACCCACGTCATGTCGTTTTTCCAATAGCCAGGACATGGTAGATAACCGTGAGATGCGAATGCATAGCTCATCTCTACAACCAGTGGCTTGCTTTCAAGAAAAACAAAATCCAGAGCAAGGGACTGCGACTCGGTTTTTTTTGCAAGATCAAATGTCAACCTGATACATTCTTCTGGGATCATTTCTGGGTCATACAGGATTTCTCCACTTCCGGATGCTCTAAAATCCCCTGTGCGCACCATCCTTTTGATGCCAAAAGCTCTTTCTCCTATAACTATCACACGAATATCGGAATCGTTATCTGGAATAAAATCTTGAAAATAGGCATAATTCTTTTGAATTGGCAGACGTTTAAGGATGGGATTCTTAATCAACGCACGAAAGACTCCCCTGGAGATATTGAAGAAAGAAATAAGAGTTTTATCTCTTCTAAACTGCCACCAGCGCTCACTCAAAGCATTCCAACGCGAAACCGGTGAGAAACCGATTGAAAAAGCCTTGTTAATAAGATTTTCTGCCTTATTAACATCGTTTACCAAAATAACATTGGTACTTCCAGCTCCACTTCTCAGCTTGAAAACTTTCGGATATTCTGTTTTCCTGGCCCATTCCAGCGCCTTGGCCCGGTCGAGAAAAACATAACTCTTAACCATAGGAACACCTAAAGCTTCCAACAGGTATTTCTGCGTCACCTTATCATCAAAATGCCAGCAGGTTTCAAAGCTCGGAAAAACCTGAACTCCCATCGATTCCGCAGCTTTTATTAGCCCTGGTGCAATCAACATGTCTTCAGCATAGGTTTGGCTCCAGTTCCACATCAGGAATGAACAACCAGCCAGTTCTTCAATAATATCGGACGAATGACAATCAACTGTTTTGTATGGAATATTCTTTTGCCGACAATACACCATCCAACGATCACTAAAGCTCCCAGGGCGGTTATGTATGGCTATCTTTTTCATAGTAAATTTCCAAATCTAAAGAATGTTTGCAGCATATTTTCTATAAAAAAAGAATCCCCACGTTGCCATTATCACCCGCGCACCCACCAGCATGATCACTGCACCATAAATACCAAAGGTCGGAACGATACCCAGCCCTAATAAGAAGAACAGACCAGACGTCCATGTGGCAATCAGACGAACGTATTTATCTTTTCCCGCTAGCACCAAGCCATTATTGTGAAATGAAAGGATCATGAAATAGGCAAAAATCCCGCAGCTCATCAACTTGACGTAATAAGCAACCCCGATCCCCTTATCAGAAAACAAAATCGCCACAAGAAAATCAGAACAAATAAAGCAAAGCACGAACAGAAGAACGCCCGCTATCAACATTAACTTATGAAACTTTGGTATTACGCTCCTGTTTCTTGCTAAATATGGAAAAAATGCGCTGGAAATTATGATTCCTGCGGAATTGAATACATCGATTATTTTTGCTGCTGCACTAAAAAATCCTACCGCTATTGGTCCTTCAAAAATCCCCAGTAGAAAAAAAGCAGAATTGTTATACAAATTTGGTGTCAGCTGGGTGACAAAAATATTTGCTCCCTCTCTATATGCATTTTTTACTTTTATTAGTGAGGGTACTTTATATGTAATCTTGTATCGACTCTCAATCCAGAGCACAGAAAAGACTGCACACCCCACCATGGCTACTGCATATAACATCGGAACCCGGTAGTAATCTGACTCGTCTCTGATAAATATAAAAATACCAGCCAACATCAAGAACTTTGATGTAATGCTGATAATGGCACTTTGTCGCATTTGCTCTACCCCCTGGAAGAACCAGAGAGGAAATAATGCTTGTGCAGAAACAAAGCAGAATGAGAATGCGTATAGCAAAAAGTGCTGATGAAAATCATTTATGAGTAGCACTATCGGAAAATAGATCAGTGCGCTTGCTACAACGAGCAACAGGATGGCGGTGATAGTCTCGCTATAAATACTAGAAATCTCTTCAGGATTATCACGATTTTGTGCAATTTTTCTAACCGCTGTTATCGAGAATCCATACTGCATCACTGCTGAAAAATACAAAGCGAAAGACAAGGCATAATTGATCAGGCCGAAACCTTCTATCCCCAACACACGAACCAAATATGGCAGGGTAATCAATGGCACCAGATAATCCAGACCCCGCACCGCCGCAAGCGATAACAGATTACTCAGTACTCTGCGAAAATCATTTTTTTTTCTGGAGGTAGCAGCCAAAGAAATAGATCGGGATCAGTTCAGTGAATTATCAGCTCGGTACAATACCAAATATACTTGTTACATCCCTTTTGTTTTAGCACTGCATCATATCTGTTTTATATTTTAAACACTATAATGCACGTATTGGATGATCAAAAGCAGAAACTAGACAAAATTCATCCCCTTATTTAATACAGAAATCAGCCTTGTTCCGCGATATATTGATTGTTTGCACAGGAAATATATGCAGAAGCCCCATGGCAGAGGGAATTCTGCAGCATGCACTGCCCTTGGCAGGAAAAACAGATCATTCAGTCAGCTCTGCTGGATTGGGAGCATTGACAGGTCATGAAGCAGATCCCATAGCTTGTCAGTTAATGGCACAAAAAGGCATGGATATTTCTGCTCACCGCGCCCGACAGCTTGCTGACAGCATGATTCACAAAGCTGATCTCATCCTGGTAATGGAAACATGGCAGAAAACAGCAATCGAAACACGCACACCCAGCGCAAAAGGAAAAGTGTTTCGCTTGGGCGAATGGAAAAAAATTGATATTGATGACCCCTACCAGAAAGATAAATCAGTATTCATACATTCAATAATGCTCATTGAGCAGGCTGTAGATCAATGGGTAACAAAATTGTAAAAATCTGCCAGAGAAATATTTCTTGACAGAAAACCATCAGCTTCATTCAATTATGAATTTACAGCGTACAAGAGCATCCCTTGTTCTCTTGGTATTATTCGAACTTGCTGCCTGCTCCATTATTCCCGGACAGCACATGAGTCCGTTTTCCCGGCAGTCCAGCACAGAAATGCCTACCCGGGAAAATGACGAAGCCATTTTAAAGAAACTCAATATTCAGACAATTAATGCCGAGCTGATCATTAAGTTAGAAAAAAATTATAAAAACTTCAGCCTCGCTCCTGATAACGTTGCCAACCATTATTTTGATTACCGTATCGGCGCCAAAACGATCAAAGGTATTCCTATAGAAGATGAACCCTATACACAATACCGTGTAGGGCCACGGGACATTCTCAATATTACCGTCTGGGATCATCCTGAACTTACTATCCCGGCGGGCGAATTTCGTTCTGCCGAATCTGCAGGAAATGTTGTTGGCGAAGATGGTACATTCTTTTATCCCTACGTGGGTGTCGTACAGGCGGCTGGAAGAACAGTAGAGGAAATCCGCGAAGAACTGACCAGGAAGCTATCAAAGTACATCGAGTTCGTTCAGCTTGATGTACGGGTAGCCGCCTACCGCAGCCAGCGGGTTTATGTGGTAGGCGAGGTGGCCAACCCTGGCGTTCAACTGGTGAAAGATATACCTCTGACTGTCCTGGAAGCGATTAACAATGCAGGAGGAGCAAGCCAGGAAGCAGATTTACGTAATATCATCCTGACTCGGAATGACAAAACCTACAGTATCAATCTGCTCAGCCTCTATGAAGGCGGCGATATTACGCAGAATGTGTTACTCCAGCATGGAGATGTATTGAATGTACCGGATAGTGCGTTAAACAAGGTTTTCGTACTGGGTGAAACCAATTACTTTGTCGCAGGGGGAGCTACCGGGCGATCGCGTAGTTTGGTAATGAATAAAGCACGTATGACACTTACTGAAGCATTAAGTGAAGCAGGTGGCTTTGATCAAACTACTTCAGACCCAGCCAGAATTTTTGTTTTCCGTGGCGGGCTGGGCAAGCCGGAGATCTACCATCTGGACGCCAAATCACCTGATGCATTACTGCTTGCAGATCGCTTTCCGCTACAACCACGTGATGTCATCTATGTTGATCGCGCCGAGGGGATACGCTGGAACCAGATCATCGGACAAATTCAGCCGACAATTAATTTGCTGAATTCATTTGATGGCTCGCTGAGAATTCAACCCTTTCTGAGACACTAGTTACGTGGATATATGCCACACATTACTGCGACAGGATAGTCATACCCGAATACATGACTCATTCATTACCTGACATGCCATCTGATCAAAACAGTGACGAAATCGATCTGGGAGAACTGCTGGATATTCTGGCAGACAACAGGCAACTGATTTTTATCATCACCTTTATCACCTGCATGATCGGTGCTGCCATATCACTTTTAAGCTTGCCGATCTATAAGGCGGACAGCTTGTTACAGGTCAGAGAAAATACACAATCCATGGTTGAACAACTGGATTCATTATCAACATTCTTTGAAACCAAAACGCCGGTTCAAGCTGAAATTGAATTGATCAAGTCCAGAATGATCCTGGGAAAAACAATTAGGAATTTGAGTCTGGATATTATTGCAACACCCAGGTTTTTTCCGTTCATAGGCGCCGCTGCAGCCAGATGGTTTCAACGCTTCCACGAGAGCGGCACCCTATCCAATCCACCATCTGAATGGCTATCACATTATGCCTGGGGAGGCGAGGTCATTCAGGTAGATACGCTTGAAATACCCGACAATTGGAAAAATGAAGAAATTATTTTGCAATCACTCGGCGAAAACCGCTTCGAGCTTATTTATCAGAATAAAGTCATTCTTGAGGGGGAAGTCGGCAAATTAGCTGCCAAGCAGCCAGAAGGCTCTCTGCACCCAATCAAGCTATTTGTTACTCATCTGAAAGCACGTCCCAACACTCATTTCACTCTGATACGCCGCTCCCAAGGAGAAGCAATCCGACAACTAAAGGAAACTCTCTCGATTGCAGAAATTGGCAAGGGAACCGGCATTCTTCAATTAACCATCGAATCAGACAACCGAGCGAAAGCTGTTCAAATTGTTAACGAAATTGCCAATACCTATCTTCAGCAGAATGTCGAACAAAAATCAGCAGAATCCCAAAAAACCCTTGAATTCCTGGAAAAACAGCTGCCCGCTCTCAAGGAACAACTTGAAACCACTACCAACGCCCTTAACGATTACAGAATTCGCGAAGGTTCAATTAATCTCGATCTTGAAACCCAGAATATACTGACAGGTACGGTCGAGCTAAATACCCAGATTACACTTCTGCAACAAAAACGGGATGAACTGAGACAGAGATTTACGGAATCTCATCCTAATGTCGTTGCAATTGACAAGCAGATCAGCAGACTGCAGACGCAAATCCATGCACTTGACAAAAAAATAGGCAAACTGCCGGAAACCCAGCAAATCATTCTCAGATTATCTCGGGATGTGGAAGTCAATGCCGAGCTCTACACCACCTTGTTGAATCACGCTCAGACGATACGAGTAGCCAAAGCAGGTACGGTGGGTAATGTAAGAATTGTTGATTACGCTATACCGCCCGATCTACCGATCAAACCCAAAAAAACCCTGATCATGGGTATTGCGCTCATGGCAGGATTAATGTTGGGAGTTATATTCGCCTTTATTCGCCGATCACTCAGCCGCGGGGTAGAAAATCCTGACATCATTGAAAAATCCCTGAATATTCCAGTTTATGCCACGGTTCAGCGCAGTAGACACCAGAAGCTGATCGAGAAAAAACTAAAAGGCAAACCTGTAGCAGGCAATCATCCTCCAATCATCCTGGCACTGGAAAACAGAGAAGATCTTGCCATAGAGAGCCTGCGCAGTTTGCGAACAACCTTACACTTTGCATTTCTGGAGGCGCGTAACAACATCCTCATGATCACCGGCCCGAGTCCAGAAGCCGGAAAGACATTCATTTCGATGAATCTTGCTGCCGTCATGGCAGATGCCGGCAAAAATATTTTGTTGATCGATGGAGATCTGCGCAGGGGTGACATCAACAAATCCATGCGCACAGGAAGAGAGAAAGGCCTGTCCGAATTAATCAGTCAATCGATCGATCTGAAGGATGCGACCAGATCTGTGCCCCAGGCAAATTTCCACTTCATTCCAACCGGAGCAATACCGCCTAACCCATCCGAGCTATTACTACACGAGCGATTCGAGCAAATTCTGGAAACTGTCAACAAGCAGTATGATTTGATCATCATCGATTCACCTCCCATCCTGGCCGCTACCGACGCGGCCATTATCGGTCGCCTGGCAAGCGTGACATTGATGGTGGTTAGGGCTGGAACCCATCCGATGCGTGAGCTCGAACAAAGTGTAAAGAAACTTGTACTGGCAGGCGTAAATCTGAAGGGTGTGATATTCAATGGCATTCCCGAAACTTCATCACACCACAGATATACACAGTATAGCTACCAATATGATTATCGCAGCAAGAAATGACAGAATTCGATCTCCCGAAGCAGCTCGCACTATTTATTATCAGCACGATACTGGCTGGCCTTACCATCCGACTGGCAATTCCTCTGGCACATATCAGCGGCATTCTGGATCGCCCAGGAGAGCATAAACAACACAAACATCTCACACCGTTTGTGGGGGGCACAGGAATCTTTGTTTCTCTTCTCGCTGCCCTTCCTCTCCTTGGCTACCTCTATCCGGAACAATCCGTGAAATGGCTAGGACTAGGGATCAGCTCCAGCATCATCTTTATCATGGGCCTGATCGATGACATTATTTATCTTCATTTCAAAACACGCCTGGTCATACAAGCCCTGTCAGCATTAATTATCGTACTGGTAAGTGAAGTGATATTGATTGATATTGGCAACTTACCATTTGGCGAGATACTCGCATTACCTGGCATTGCAGCAACTTTCACCATTTTTGCCATCATTGGAAGTATCAATGCTTTCAACATGATAGATGGAATTGATGGTTTATCTGGATCCGTGTCACTAACAAGCTTGCTGCTGCTGGGCATAGTTGCTCTCGCTACCGGCCACCAATCCAGCCTCATTATTATCATTGCACTCATCGGTGGCGTTGTGGGGTTCCTGTTTTTCAACTTACGTCGCCCTCTACAACCTCGTGCCAAAGTATTTCTGGGCGATAACGGCAGTATGCTGCTGGGACTTCTGATTACCTGGCTTCTGATAGACCTCTCGCAAGGCAGCAGCCGTGCCATGACGCCGGTAACGGCCCTCTGGCTATTTGCTGTTCCTCTGATGGATACCATCAGTATCATGTTGCGCCGGATTTGGCAGCACAAGTCGCCATTCAAACCCGACCGCAACCATTTTCACCATATCCTTCTCGATGCTGGGTATCGTGTTAACGACGCAGTATTTACCATTACTTCTGTGCAACTACTGTTTGGCCTGACAGGGTTGGCCGGCCTGTATCTGGGTATCCACGAACAGGTAATGCTTCTGGCTTTCCTGGTACTTTTTTTCGGGTATTTCTATCTGACACTTTACCCATGGCATCTGATTACCGCTTTACGCTATTTGCATACTTTCCGGGGCCTGATCCCGACCGAAAGTCGTGGCTTTTTCCTGGGTAGCTACACAGCAGAGGAAGCTAAAAATATAGTCCATATGATTTCGCAAGAATTACGGCCCAGCCTGGATTCATTGATACATGTAATCAAAAATAAAACCTCTGCCAACGACACAGAAAAATATGCAGTAATTGTCAACATACGATTGCTGGATACGGATACCAAAACGATGAAAAATGAAATTGGAAGCTTCATTGCATCGGCACAAAAACATATAAATGAACGCTGCCATATTCAGTTGCGCCCTTTTATAGAACGAAACCCGCAGAATGATCGAAGAAAATTATCTGAGCGCGATAATTCTTATGGAGGAAGACGTTTGGCTGACTGGCGAAAAGATAATCAGAAATTATTAATATTCGAAGCAATATATGACCAGGACTCAATCGCCGAACAAAATTCCACCGACAATCAGCCTAATAAAGAAAATTCATAATCTGCGTACTTCCTTGCAGACATAGCGCCAAACCTGATCAGGTTTCCTTCGCAGCAAGCAGCACGAGATTTATGCAGGCTCTTCTGATCCATAATCCACCACATCTGCCATCACCTTGCCAATATCCACTGTCACCACCCGCGAAACGCCCTGTTCGCGCATGGTGACACCGATCAGTTGCTGCGCCATCTGCATGGCGATCTTGTTATGGCTGATGAAGAGGAATTGAGTTTCATCGGACATACGCCTGACCAGCTCGCAAAAACGCCCCGCGTTGCTGTCGTCCAGCGGGGCATCCACTTCATCTAGCAGGCAGAATGGTGCAGGATTCAGTTTGAACAGCGCAAACACCAGCGCCAACGCCGTCAAGGCTTTTTCACCACCAGAAAGCAGTTGAATGGAGCTGTTGCGCTTGCCCGGCGGATGCGCATTCAGCTGCACGCCCGCATCCAGAATATCTTCACCGCTCAGCACCAGTTCCGCAGACCCTCCCCCAAAAATGGAAGCAAACAATTCGCCAAGATTGTGGTTGACCTGATTAAAGGTCTCCTCCAAACGCTGCCGAGTTTCATGGTCTATCTGCCGAATCGCCTGCTCCAGTGTGTCAATGGCCTCCCGTAAATCCAGCGATTGTTCTTCAAGATGCATCCGGCGTGATTTCAATGCGTCCAGCTCCTGCAACGCTGCCAGATTAACCGGACCGAGGGCAGCGATCTCCCCACCCAGTCGATTGATGTGCGTTTGCAACCTAGCCGGCGATTCATTTATGGATTGCTGCAACATTTCCGACGTAATTTCACTGGATTCTGCCAGCTTGCCTGCAAACTGGGCTTCAGTTATCCCCGCTTCCTGCTCACGCAGTCGCGCTTGCCCCACCGCCTCGCCGCACTTATGCAGCTGTTGCTCAGCCTGCATTCGGGCCTGTTCCGTCTCCCGTAATGTATTGTTTGTATTTTCCAGCTCATATCGAACTGCCATCAGCGCCTGTTCGTGCTGATGGCGTTGTATCTGCCAATGCGCCGCATCTGCTGCCAACGACGATTCATCCAGATCAGCGCGGATATGCTGCAACTTTTGTATGTTTTCAGTTAGCACAACCTTGTTCCGGATAATCATGTCGATACGCTGCTCGCAATCGGCCACCTTGCTCTGGCAGTTCTGCTCGCTGAAAGCAGCTTCACGCAATTTGTCCAATAAACGCTGTACCAGTGACCGCTGCGATACCAGCGCCTGCCCGGATAGCTGACTGGTGGATTCCGCCTGACTTGCTTGCGCTTCCAACACTACTCTTTCTGCTTCACAGGCAGTCAGCTCCATTTCTACCTGATGCTTTTGGGATAATTCTTCCTCAATCTGTACTGCCAAGTCAGCCAACTCAGTTTCAAGTTGGGTCTGCTGTTGCGCCACGCGCTCAATTTTCTGCATCAGCTGCACAATCTGTATCTGCCGACTGTGTTGTTGTGTTCTGGTTGCCTCGATCGCCTTGCGGGTTTGTACGATCTCGGCCACAATATGCTGATAATTCTGCTCCACCTCGGCCAGCGTCTGCTGTTTGGATAAAACAGAGTGTTCGATTTGCTCACATTCCTCGCTGATCTGCGCAATTTCGCGCTGGCGTTGCAGGATACCGTGTACTGCCGAATCCGGTGCGAAATAACTCACTCCGTGCCCGGTAATACTGTGCCCTTCCGCTGTTACCAACATCTCGCCAGCTGCCAGCTGTTTCCTGATTGCCAAGCCAGATTCCAGGTCGTCAATTACAAATATGCCATGCAGCCAGTTCTCCAACACTGCTTGTACAGCCGGACTATGACAATTCAGCAATATACTGAGTGGTTTCCAGGTTGACCGATCCGGCCTTATTAGATTGTGGCTACCGGCTGACTGATCCGGTTCTACCAGTTCGCATACCGACCATTTTGCTGATGGCCGTTTTCCTTGGCCAACCTCCCAATCCAGCACCTGCTCCAGCCGATCTACAGCCACTGCCTGGATACGCTCGCGCAGCACCGCTTCCAGCGCCGTTTCCCAACCGGATTCAACTGAAATCTGTAACCACAGCCTTGGCAGTACATCCAGCTGGTTCCTGGTCATCCACGCATTCAATTCCTGGTTATCTTCGATCTGGTTTTGCAGACGCTGCAAAACATCACGGCGGGCATTGGCCTGGGCAAGGTCACGTTGTAACGATTGGATAACTTGTCGAATAGCATCACGTTCCTGTTGCATGCTATGTATTTGTGTTTCCTGTTCACCAAGCAAACATTGGCGCTGCTCCAACAGGGCAGCCAACTCTGCAGATTCCATCTGCAATTCATCCAGTTGCACCGGATCAATCTCCGGCTGGCTCAACTGCTCTCCCAGCAAACGCTCATGGCGCATTATCAACTGCTGCAATGTTTTTTCGGCATACGCCTGCTGGTTCTGCTGCAATTTTTCATTCTGTCTGGCCAATGCCAGTTTTTCCCGCAATTCGGCCAGCTGTACCTGATCTGATTGCGCGGCCGATTCTATTTGTGGCAACTCTCCGGCTTCTCGTGCATGTTCTTCTCTGCAGGAAAGATGATCATCCTCAGCCTGTGTCAGCTTGTTCTGCCAGGACATCAGGCTTTCATTCGCTTTATCCAGTTGCTGCTCATGGTTTTGCAATTGCAGCTCTGCCTCGGCAATTTGACGATCGAGTTGCTCTCTGTTTATACGAATATGTTGGATACTTTGTTCGATGCGTGCAATTTCGCCTTCAGCAGCATACAGTGCTCCCTGGGCCTGATGCTGACGATCATTCACGATCCGGTGATGTACGCGCAGCTCATCCTGTTTCTCAGCTGTTTCCTGCAAACTGGAGCGGATAATTTCCATTTCCTGCGTCAGGCGTTCAATCTCTTCCTGCGCCGCATGCCGAGATTCCGTTGCCTGCTGCTTGCGTAGGGTCCAGAACGCCTGTTGTGCAGCAGCCAATTGCTTATGTAAATCCTGGTAACGTGTCGCATATTCGGCTTGTGTCTCAAGATGCTGCTGTTGCTTGTCCAGTTCCTGCAACACATCGTCTACGCGCTGGAGGTTGCCGCGTGCATCCGTCAGACGCAATCCGGTTTCATGGCGCTTTTCATGGTAACGAGTGATACCGGCCGCCTCTTCAAGAAACGCGCGCAATTCCAGCGGCCTGGCTTCGATAATACGGGAGATCATCCCCTGTTCAATAATGGCGTAGCCCCGCCCGCTAACGCCCGTCCCCAGAAACATATCGGTAATATCTCGCCGGCGTACACGGATATTATTAATGTAATAGGAGGATTCACCATCGCGCTGGAGCACACGTCGGATAGCGATCTCGTTGTAGGCTTTCCACTGGCCTGCTGCCTTGCCTGCGCCGTTATCGAAGACCAACTCCACACTAGCGCGCCCAACCGGTTTGCGCGTAACCGATCCACTGAAAATCACATCCTGCAATGATTCTCCTCGCAATGCCGAAGCACGCGATTCACCCAATACCCAGCGTACAGCATCAATGACATTGGATTTGCCGCAGCCATTCGGCCCGACGATCCCGACCAGGTTTCCCGGTACAGGTACGACTGTAGGATCAACAAATGTTTTAAAACCAGCTAGTTTTATTTCGGTCAGGCGCAATTTGGAAGGCAAGAGGTTATAATTTCAGGTTGCCTGGTTATTTTAAATGATTTACCTGTCATAAAGAAGAACCGAAAATCGGGAGAACTGAGGAAACTATGACCACACAGCCTTCAAAGCAACTGGAAACCTTTGAAAACCCTATTCAGACACGCGATTACCGGATTCACATGGAAATACCGGAGTTTACCTGCTTGTGCCCAAAAACCGGGCAACCAGATTTTGCGCGACTAACGCTGGATTACATTCCGGATAAAAAATGTATCGAACTCAAGAGTCTCAAGCTCTATATCTGGTCGTATCGCAATGAGGGTACTTTTCATGAAGCAGTCACCAACCAGATTCTGGATGATCTGGTTATTGCCATGAAACCCCGCTTTATTCGGCTGACCTCAAAATTTTACGTCCGTGGCGGAATTTTTACCAATGTCGTTGCAGAACATCGCAAGAAAGGCTGGCACCCTCAGCCTCCGGTATTTCTGGAATCCTTCGATGAACAGTTCAATACCCGTAGCTAATCGCTTTCTTTCATACAACTCGTCAATCTCTCTCGGGAAATAGCCATAATGGATTCGTATCGCGAAGAACATGATGCAATGGGTACGGTGCAAGTACCTGTCAACGCACTTTGGGGCGCACAGACCCAGCGATCACTCACCAATTTCACCATTTCCGGAGAACGCATGCCACCAGCACTGATTCATGCGCTGGCAGTGGTCAAACGCGCAGCTGCCAGTGTCAATCAGGAGCTGGGATTGCTGGAGGAAAACATCGCTCGGGCAATCATCGCCGCTGCTGATGAAGTGCTGGCAGGCAAGCATGCCAACGAGTTTCCACTGGTCATCTGGCAAACCGGTTCCGGTACGCAAACCAACATGAACATGAACGAGGTGCTAGCCAACCGTGCCTCGGAAATTCTGGGTGGTACGCGCGGCAAAGATCGCAAGGTGCACCCCAATGATCATGTCAACCGAGGACAATCTTCCAATGATGTGTTTCCCACTGCCATGCACGTTGCTGCAGTAGGAGCCATCCGCAGCCGACTGATTCCTGCACTGGAAGCATTGCATAATACATTAGCATCCAAGGCAACCGAGTTCTCAGATATTGTCAAGATTGGCCGCACCCATTTGCAGGATGCCACCCCATTGACGCTGGGGCAGGAATTTTCAGGTTATGTATCACAGCTCGACCACGGTCTTGCTCATCTTGAATCCGCCCTGCCACACTTGCTTGAACTGGCGTTGGGCGGAACTGCCGTGGGAACAGGTCTTAATACCCATCCGGAATTTGCACAGCGCGTCGCAGCAGAAATTGCACACCTCACCGGCTATCCTTTTATCACTGCCCCTAATAAATTCGAAGCGCTGGCCGCACATGATGCATTCGTTCATGCGCATGGCGTGCTAAAAACGCTAGCCGCTGCGCTAATCAAGATCGCTAATGATATCCGCTGGCTGGCATCTGGCCCGCGTTGTGGCATCGGCGAGATTTTTATCCCGGAGAATGAACCTGGTAGTTCGATTATGCCCGGCAAAATCAACCCCACTCAGGCAGAGGCCGTGGTCATGCTGGCGTGCCAGGTCATGGGCAATGATGTTGCGATCAACCTCGGTGGTGCCATGGGAAATTTTGAACTCAACGCTATGAAACCGCTGATTATCCATAATTTTCTGCAAAGCGCACGCCTGCTGGCAGATGGCATAAAAAGCTTCAATACGCATTGCGCCGCGGGCATTACCGCCAATACAACACGTATTCAGCAACATTTACAAAATTCACTGATGCTGGTTACTGTGCTTAATCCCTACATCGGCTACGACAAAGCATCCGAAATTGCTAAAAAAGCCCATCATGAGGCACTAACGTTGAGAGAAGCAGCAATCAAGCTCGGCTATGTCACCGCAGAACAATTTGATGCGTGGGTTGATCCACAAAAAATGGTGGGAAATAAAAGAAGTCTATAAAACGGAGGAAGTACCACCTACTCTACCGATCAGATAATAACCCGGCTTAATAGCTGAAAAAAATTAGGCATCCTGAATTTCAAGAATTCAGGATGCCTAATATGGTGCACTAAGTGCTATAAAATTAGTATTTACCGCCAAGTCCACCAAACCAGATTGTTGCACCAATCGCAATAAAAGCTACCAAAGCGATTAAAATTACTTTCCATGCTTGTTCATTTTTTTCTGCTTCTCTCTGGCTTACTGCTACATCACTGTATCCCATGGCCTTATCCTCCTAATTAAATTAAATACTTTTATCTCTTCTCAGATAAACTCCCATTTGCTCGGGAAACTGATGATGACTTTATTAGTTCAGACACCCGGCACTGCTCACCTTATGTGCCTACTATTACTTCTGTAAATCCATAAAGCTGAAAAAGATTCTAACCCAGTTTTTTTGACAATGGAAGTAAAAGTGGAGGCTCGGCTAAGGAATCTCTGCACGAATCCTTTAGTAAAATTTGTTATTCATCTTTTTTCTATTGTCATCCTCATGCAGCCAGATGAGTTTCAGTGATCTCGAACAAGCCAACAAGAAGAAGGTCACGCGACGAGAGCAATTCTTTGCACAGCATGCCCGGATCAGAGTAGTTGTAGACAATTTGGGCAATATGCACGCACAACATACTTTTCAGTGGCAGTGGTTGCTCGCCACGACACCCACTTGTTGAGTAGTACAGTTCGATCAGAGCAACAAGCCCTGACCAAGGAAGCAAACGCTCATGGAAGATACACTTTATGAGATTGCCAGCCTGCGCCAGCTCTGCCGTTCGGAACCGACGGCGATGTACGCGTCCCACACGAACGCGGCACTGCGCAAGGCGGAGGTCAGTCCCATCCTGGTGAACCTGTTGATGCACTACGCCTTCGGCACGTGGATGCAGCGCACCAACCCCAACTGTCCGTTCGCCTGCTACGCAGATGACGCGGCGATTCACTACCGTAGCTGGAAGCAGGCAGAATATGTAATGTAATGTGATCCATCACATCACGGTTGACGATGCATTCTGAGAAATCAAAGGTCGTTTACTGCAAGGACAACAACCGCGCCGAACAGCATCCGCATATGAGCTTCGCCTTCCTGGGCTTCACGTTCAAACCGAGGAAGGCTCACAGCAAGTAAGACCAACTCTTCACGAGCTTCACTGCCGGGAGCCAGTGACGATGCCGATGCCTTGCAGCAGATGCGCCAGAGCGGTGCATCGCTCTGGCGACTCAACCGCCAGACACACGTGACGCTGTGGCCGACGTGGCTCGGCTCTACAACCCCGTGATACAGGGGTTAAACTACCTCGAGTTTCTCATGCGAAGCGACTAATGTATATGATTGGCCCAATCCAGGGCATCAAGCTCTGCTTTTGCCAAGCTGGTTTGATCCAGGAATTCAAGCCCAGTCATAATGCTCTCTACTTGTTTCATATCCCTTTTTTCTCTGGCTTCAATCAGTCTCAATTTGCAGCCAAGTCGTCCTTCACGATGCAACAGCGCACGAATAACTTCATCTGGCATTTCCAGTTTATTCACTATCTGTTGAATATCCATACTGAACAATGTATCCAGTAAAGACATTATTCCAGTCATGAAAGCTCGATCTTGGTAATTCTTATCATGCGGGCGATCAATGGTAGCAATCAGCTCCATCAACCTTCCGCGAATGGCAGCTGTTTGCATCAATGCATTGTTATTGGTTAATTTTCCGGCAGGATCAGCAGCATAGAGCAGTAACTGAATCCATCTTTGTAAAGGACGATAGCCCATCACTATCAAAGCCTGTCGTATAGAGCCGATTTTATGAGGTAATGCCGCTGCCACAGAATTAACCACACGTAAAAGACTATAGCTCAGGCCTGGTTTGTGCTTGAATAACCGCTCAATCTCATCAATCTCGGCACCGTGCATCACTAACGACAACAAACGCAACAGAAATAATCTGCTGGATTTGATCTTGCTACCTGAAACAATGATAGGTTTGGCAAAGAAGTAGCCCTGGAACATCTCAAATCCCAAATCCATACATATCCTCGCCCGCTCCGGACTATTCACCTTCTCTGCCAGCAGGATAACCGGCCATGCTTTCAGTTTTTGGATCAATTGACTAATTTCTGCATCCGTCAATGCTAATACATCGACCTTAATTACATTGGCAAACGGGAGCAATGCTTCGGTTCTATCATCAATACAAGTCACGTCATCCAACGCAAGGTGGTACCCCATCCGTTTCAATTCGGCGCAACGCTGTACCACTTCAGGGGTCGCCGGGATAGTCTCCAGCAGCTCCAGAACTACATGTTTACTGGGTAACAACAAAACCACATCATCCAGAAGCAATCCATGATCGATATTGATAAACCCGCGCAGATTACCAAGAACCTGCTGGATACCCAGGTAACCGTATGCGTTCACCACCACGTTGGCCGAAGCATGAAAACCATCTGAAACTTCTGCCTGGTTAATATCCATTGCTGTCCGAAACAGGAGCTCATAAGCGATCAACTTCTGATTGCGATCCAGAATTGGTTGCTTGCCCAAAAAAGCATTTTCCATTAAATATCTGCTATTAAGAGGCAATCATGATGCGATTTTTACCGGATTTCTTGGCCTGACAAAGCGCTTCATCCGCTCGTTTTAGTAAGGATTTCTGGCTTTCGCGAAGCTGCCGAAAAGCAATACCGCCACTGAAAGCAATTGGAACAGAACTGCCATCCATGTCTGGAAGCGTTTTTTTGGAGAAACTATTCTGCAGGCGCTGCATCACCCAAACCGCTGATTCCAGGGTGGTATCCGGCAGCAATATGACAAACTCTTCACCACCGTAGCGGGCGACCACATCACTTGATCGTAGCGATTTTTTTGCCAGCTTTACCAGATGAATCAGGACATCATCACCGAACTGGTGGCCATAGGCATCATTAATACACTTGAAATTATCCAGATCAATCATAACTGCACATAATGTATTTTCATTCCGGTCGGCACGTGCTGCCTCCCGTAAATAAACAGCATCCAGACCGCGCCGGTTGAATGCCCCCGTCATTGGATCGTAATGGATGAGCTCCCGCAGCTGTTCAAGCTCCAGCTTAAGTGATTCGATCTGATTCTCAGCAAGCCGCACCTGTTCTTGTGCGCTATATATTTCGTTGCTGTAACGCAGACTCTTGGTTTCACCCAGCACTGTATCCAGAATATCGATAATCTCGTTTACATCACTGGTTTCCCGGATTCGACGAGCGTATTGTTCAACCTGTTGACTATACTCATCTGCACCGGTTACAAGTTTCTGGCTCTTTCCTTCAGCCCTGGTTCTTTTTTTGCCTGTAGTCGAAGATTTGACCAGCTGCAATACCTTTTTCTCATCCGAAATCTTCACAATTATCCTCCTGAAACGGTACCGCAATCGTTGTAATCACCCGGAAAAATCCGGAAAGCCACCTAAGAAGAGCGCCAACCGGGATTTAGAAAAACCTTGCCGAAGCATTCATTTAGTAACAGAAAGGCTAACAGAACCTGTTTAGAGCAAAAGAAGGAATTAAAGGAAAACCATGCTGGTATTCAACCATACAACCGATCAGATGTTTTTATAAACATCTGGCAGGATATTAGAGATATCCTTTATTTGATACATACCGCACGTACCTGATGAATATCGGTAATTCCCTGCAGCACTTTTTCTATCCCGTCCTGTTTCAGGGTACGCATGCCGTCACCCAGCGCGGTAGCCAGCATTTCAGCAACACGCGCGTGTTCCTGTACATTTTTTTTGAGTGCATCAGTAGCTGTCAGTAGCTCGTGCAAACCGACCCGGCCCGCATAACCGGTTCCCGTGCAATGCTCACAACCGGCCGGCTGATACAACGTAATCTGCCCTTTTTCATCCCCATATTGTTGGATCCAGCGGACTTCAATTTCACGATAGGCTGCATCAGGATCAGCCTTGAAGTGCTCAATGTTTTTCAGTTCCTCACAATACTCTGTCAGTAACGCACGAATTTCCTCCCGGCTGGCCGTGTGTGCTTTTTTGCATTTACACAACCGCCTGGCCAGACGTTGCGCCAAAATCCCCAGTAATGCATCTGAAAAATTGAATGGGTCCATCCCCATATCCAGCAAGCGGATGATGGATTCCGGCGCACTGTTGGTATGTAACGTGGCAAATACCAGATGCCCGGTAAGCGAGGCTTCGATACCGATCCCGGTCGTTTCCTTATCACGCATCTCGCCTACCATGATGATATCCGGATCTGCTCGCAGAAAAGATTTCATGATAGTGGCAAAGGTCAGACCGGCCTTGGTGTTGATTTGTACCTGACGCAATCCTTTTTGCGTGATTTCAACCGGATCTTCCGCCGTCCAGATTTTGGTTTCCGGTCGGTTCAGATATTTGAGAATGGAATGTAGTGTTGTTGTTTTACCAGAACCAGTCGGCCCGCAAACGAAAAATAATCCGTAGGGTTTACTGATAATTGATTTCAATTGCTCCAGATTGGCAGGAGTAAATCCCATTTTTTCCAGTGGAATCGGCTCACCTGCCGCCAAAATACGCATCACGACATCTTCCACGCCACCGGCTGAAGGAATGGTTGCAACCCGCAGCTCAATATCGAGCGGCGCAAATTTCCGGAACTTAATCTTGCCATCCTGCGGTTTACGTTTTTCTGAGATATCCAGATCACACATGATCTTGAGACGTGTCACTAAC
>JACDJA010000383.1_pt1 | contig 52766 bp, 54 predicted proteins | sample 7449241 | NCBI WGS metagenome assembly JACDJA01 (sample SAMN14253289, study PRJNA609438) | sludge metagenome | isolation source: initial anaerobic sludge | collected 2018-12-20 | reverse complement strand
GGGACGGATAAAACGCCTGCTTTCGCGGGAGGGACAGACACACACGACAATGCGGAGGTTTTTTGATGAAGCCCGACGAAGCGGTTTATCTGTTACGTCTGCTTGGACTGTCGCTTCAAGTTGACGGTGAGCGTCTGATCGTAACCCCGGCGAACTTGATTGACGACGATGTGCGCTGGCTGATTCGCAAACACCGAGACGCAATCATCGCGGAGCTTGCGGACGTGCCGCGCTTGGCCTGGCTGGTGCGCTTCAGTGGCTACACACTAGAAACCTACCATCACCCCGAAGCCATCCACGCCGACGTGATGCGGAAGTATCCCGACGCTGAATCAATTGAGCCACTACCCGAATGTCTTTGGCCATATGACATGGCAAAGGAGAACGCAGCATGACTGTGAAGAAGGTGAGCAAACCGAAGAAGCCGGCGGCACCCGTCGCCGAGAAATTCCCGAGGAAGGCCGTGCCGCTCAAACTGACGAAGGGCGACAGCGAAGAGGTTGCGGCGGGCAAGTTTGCCAAACTGGCAACGTCCCCTGAACTGGCGGCATATCGCGCTATTAATGCGAGCGAAGCGAAGTCGGGATTTGGCGAGCATATTGACGTACCGACCTTGCTGGAACAATTGCGCGACCAAGCGGCTGCGGTGAATCGTGGCGACTTGTCAAAAGCCGAGGCCATGCTGATGAATCAAGCGACGGCGCTACAAAGCCTCTTCGCGCGACTGGCGGAGCGCGGGATGAGTTGCGAGCTTGCGCCAGCGTTTGAGTCAAACATGCGGATGGCGCTGCGGGCGCAGTCTCAATGCCGCGCGACGCTGGAAACGCTGGCAGCGATCAAAAATCCACCGATTGTGTACGCCAGGCAGGCCAACATCGCCAACGGGCCGCAACAGGTGAACAACGGAATGGCGGCCCAATACGCGCGCGAGGAAAAAACAATTCAATCGAACGAACTATTAACCGATGGGGTAGAGCATGGCCCGACACTGGACACCCGAGGAACGGCAGCGGCAGGCGGAACTGATAAGGATCTGGCGACCTTGGGATCGCTCGACAGGCCCAAAGACGGCGGAAGGTAAGGCTGCGTCGGCAGGCAATTCAACGAAGCACGGTGAGCGCTCGGCGGGATGCATCGCGGCATACAAGCAGATCAATGATGTGCTGCGCAGATATGGGGATTTGCTGAAGGATTTGAAATGATGGAAGCCAGGCAGCCTGGTGATGTGATTCAACGTGGTGGAATCCGCTCGCAGAGTCCCATCCGTCTGTCGCTTATGCCTCTGATTGCAGGGCAACCAGCTCCAGCTGAATCTTTCGCTCGGATAATACCTGCAACAATTGTTGCGCCAGATCGCCCAGCGGATCGCCCCCCATGGCCTCGGACTCCTCGATGGTCTGCTTGAGTTGGAAAATCTCGGTCTCGCGCATCCCGTCCATCTCCTGCTTCACATCCTCCATGCGGCGTCGCAGTTGTGCGATGCGCCGGATGGCCTTGACGATACGTGAGGCGACATCGCCGCCCGTGATCGCTTCGGGGTCTTGGCCGTATTCAGCGACCAGTTTTTCAATGGCTTGTTGATCGCCGCGCTCATAGGCGATATTCACTTGCGCCATTAGTGCGGTACGGCGCAGGCGCTCAGGTTCAGTGGTGGCTCGGTCGGGGTGCATCAATTTGGCGGCTTGCCGGAAAGCAAGCTTGAGTTCCGGTGTAATCACTGGCAGCGGAGCAGGCTGCGCTTCAATTAAACCGGCCTCTTCTGCCGATGCCTTCGCTTGCTCGTCGGCGGCTTGCGCATGCGCTTGTGCGGCGGCATCGTCGGGGGACAGCCCTGCCTGCACCTTGGCAATCAGCGCGTCCAGTTCATCCAACTGCGCATACAGCCGCCCCACGGTTTGATGGTAGCGATGCTGGAATTGCGCTGTCTCGGCTTTGCTGGTTTCCAGCTCCAATTCGGCCGCGGTTACGTGTTCCTCAAGCTCGGCTTGCTCGGCTTCCAAGCGGATGAGTTCTTGTTCTTCAGGGAGCATCATGTAGTTTCCTTGCTAATTTTTTGCATCATGCGCCGCACCTTCGCCAACTTTCTCTTGACTAATGCCAGTTGCAGGACCTTCTCCCGTTCTTTTGGAGGCAGTTTTTTCAGCCTGTCGTATAGATTGATTTTTTTATTTTTCAATGCGGCTTGTGCCAATACATGACCTTGAGCTGCAGCTTTACGGTACCAATAATTTGCTTGTTCACAATCAGGATCAACTCCTCGCCCGTGTTCGTATGCACTTGCAAGCCAGTATTGCCCTGAGGCATAACCTTGCTCGGCGGCTTTTAAAAGCCAGAGGTAGCCCTGGTAAGCGTCCTTCTCTACCCCACGCCCAAATTGATACATTCCGCCAAGATTGCATTGCCCCACTTCGCAACCCTGCTCAGCCGCCTTGCGTGTCAAATAAAACGCCTGTTCATCATTCCGTGCAACTCCTCGGCCATTTCCATACATAAAGCCAAGATTAACCTGTCCATTTGAACAACCCTGCTCAGCCGCTTTACGAAACCAAAACACAGCCTGCTCATCATTCTGTTCAATGCGGCGTCCATCACGGTAACCCATCCCAAGAAACACCTGCGCGAACCGGTCACCTTGCTCAGCAGCTTTTCGATACCAATACATTGATTGCTTATCGTCTTTATCTAATGCATCACCGTCACGGTATGCGTCCGCCAAAAACAATTGCGCCCAGACATAACCATGCTCAGCCGACCACACATACCAGTTGAACACCTGCTCATCATCAATATCCAAATCACCGCGGTCATGTTGGATTTTCAGTCCGTGCTGCGCTTCCTCGTGTCCGGCCTTGGCAGCCTCGATTTGCCAATAAAGGGCTTCTTGCCAGTTTTCCAAATGCTCATAAGCGCAAGTCAACCCCCACATGCTGCTGGCGTCGCCCGCATCAGCCGCTTTCTGAAACCAATGGATTGCGAGTTCAACATTGTTACCCACGTAGAGCGCCCCCAAGTCATGCCAAACCTCAGGGTCATTTAGATGTTGATTGGCATGAAGCCAATCGAAAGCGAGCTTTCGGTAGTGATCATTCTTCTCCGAGTCACCGTCGATTGACTGCCAACCGCTGTAAAGGGCAGATAAGGGGAAGTAGGCTTTGCCATAGCGTACTGCGGCAAGTTGCTTGAATGAGTCGAATACCTCAGCCAGTGGAATCTCTCGTTCCTTATAACCAGACCACCTGCCAAGGCCATCGTCAGCTAGCCGGTTGTAGACCTCACGGGCTTGGCGATATAGCGCATCATGACCCCTTCTCAACGCCGTCAATCCACGACATACAAGGCTGCCGCTTTTATCAGTTGCTGCTGCAATATTTTGTGCAACGAATTTAACCGGGAGATCTTCAAATTCATCCATTTTTGGTTTTCGCAGTGTGTTGCGCCAGGAGGTTGCCGATGTCGCTGCGGCCAATCATTCTCACGCCGGATTTTTTCGCCAGTTCCAGCGCATTCACGGTGAACGCGCCAGTGGTGATAACCCAGGCGGCCTGGCATTGGTAATACGCTTGTCCCGATAACGCCTCTTGTACGGCTGCGATGCCGACGCTGCCTGTATAGCGCTTGGCTTGCACGGCGATGCGCTGGCCGTCTTTGATCAGGATGAGGTCGGCGCCGTAATCCCCGGTCGTTGGGGTGAGTTCCGCTGCGTAGCCTTGGGCACGAAACAACCCGGCGAGAAACACTTCAAATTCCGGGCCGTTGAGTTGGTCGAGTTCACCAGCCTTTGCGTGACCATGTTCCTGTTGCCAGGCTTCCTGCTCGCGTTGTTTTTTGGTTAGAGCCTTGTGCTGCGTCTTGGCAAAGTCGAGTGCATTTCTCAGATGGCGGGCCTGCCGGTCTTCCTGAGGTGGCGGTTCGACCGGCTCGGCGGCTGGAGCTGGCTTGTTGGCGAAGGCACGCCAAACCAGCCATGCAATGCCAACAATAATCAGGATGAGTAACAGGTTATTCATTGAGTGAACTTTATGGGGCGCAGCAAATACAAGTCAGACAGGTTTGCACAGCGTGACGCCGAAATCAGCGTTGGGCCCCTTAGACATACAGCTCTCACCGCCATGGCATCCCATACGTTCACAGCCGCCCGGAAAACCATCGCAACTGTGTCCATCCTCAAGTTCATGGCCGCAAATGCAGTCCCCGCATGTCTTGCAAAGTCCACAACTGTCGCATGCTTTATGGTTGCTTCCATCGCCATACAGCTCATCCATCATTGTCATCTTCTCTCCTTTACCATCGTGCCCAACACGGTAATCAACTAGGACGCGCTAAAGCGCGCCGGTTATTTTTGTTCGATGGCCATCCTAAACTGCATTTCAATCAGCCAAGAGTTCACGGGCATTTTTTCGCATAACCGCTCAGCTTCGGTTTTTGTTTTCTAGGTGCGCCATTGGCGTACCGGCCTTTAGACAGAGTGCATTCGACAACCCCGCCCACAACCAGTATCGATGTCAGATATTTCCCCTTTTTTCTTGTGCCGATCAGCGTGCCGCTAACGCTCGCCCTTCCAACAACGTCTTCCGTTTCCAGCGGGTGCTGTCGGCGTCCTTGTATTCTGCCGACGTCCATTCCACTGTGCCACCCACGACCAAGATTGAGGCGAGGTACTTCGCCAACAGCCTGATGCGTCGCCGTACCTCCCACTCGGGGGCTGCGCCCGCCCCATAGACGTATCCGTCGCCCACGTCCATCGGTTCCCATTGCGACCAGTCGGCAAACGCCTTGTAGGCGTCGGGCAGGGGCAGTTCCGGAATCCGATAGTAGATGCCATTGATTACTACGTGGTGGAGAAACGGATCAATCTCAACGGTCTTGCCGGTCAGGGTGCACCCCACGGGCGCTCCTCGTTTGCTGAAGACCAAGGGGGCGAGCATCAGCAAACGCTCGGGCGTCATACCGTAGGGAGAGCATTCCACCGGCTGGTGCTCATCGAACAGCATGGCCCTGGCCTCCCGCAACCCGAGCTGCACGGCGGCAAGATAGGCCTCCGGTTCGAAGGTAAACTTTCGGTACTGCCGGCTTTTCTGGGCCTCGGCGACCTCGTCTTCGGTCATGCCACGATAGGACAGAGGGACAGGCACTTCCCAAACAATGTGGTCATCCAGATGGGTGACACGAATGCCATCGTCGACCCCGCCACAACCGGCATTGCCGCAGCCGCAGGTGACGATGAAGAATTCGCCACCCAGTTGGCAACTCTTGCACAGATGCACGAGGTCGATGGGATTTTCCGGCGCGAGGTTTTCGCCGTTGATGTAGATGGCTTGGGTGATCAGAAACGATGGCGGCTCATCGTCACACTCGGCCGGATAGGGGCCAAGCAATTCAATCCTCAAGTCGATGTGGTCGAAGCGGGCGAAGGCGCGGACGTTATCGTTCTGATTCATGGGGCAGCCTGTTGATCCTGTCTCCCGAGGATTCACGCACGCACTGGTCGCGGCCAAGGGGGTTTCAGTCTTCGTCCCGCTTCAGCAGATATTCGATCGCCTCCGTTCGAAGCGGTTCGGGTAGTTCCATAGGATCGACCAATGAATCTTTTAGCATTATATGGTCGCCGTTTTCGCTCATTGAGGCGCGGATCTTCAGGAGGTTTTCCCGGGTTTTCAGCCACTCCTGCAGCTCGGCGCTTGGGGAAGAGGCGTGCTTCGTGCCAGCAACGCCCGACTCTTCCGTGGTGGGTTTGCAAGCTTCTTGCCGGCTCACGTTCGAAAGCGGATTCTGGCGTGCAAATGCCTCGTCCAACAGCTTCATAACTTCATCGTCCGTCATTTTCGTTCTCCTCCTTGGTTGCGGTCGGTTGAGTGTCGCCCTCTGCACATTGTTGAGGGGGGAAAGAACGGGATAGTCGGTCCCTTGTGCCGTTTACTGCGCAGCGCATCATGCGGACGTGCGCAGCCTGACGCCAAAATCCGCGATGCCGAGCTTGAACAGCAGTTTCGCCGCCGCATCCAGCGTCTTGAATTCCCGCGTTTCCCGCTTGCCGGTTTCCAGCGCCTTGCCGTCGGCCACGATCATGTAGCCCTGCGACATCACGGCGTAGTGAACCTGCACCTGTTTGAGGGCGCGCGCATCGAGCAACAGCTTGAGTTCCCGTTCGGTCACGATGACCCCTAGTCTCCCTGATCCTGTGGCGCGAACAAGTCGCCCTGATCCACCAGCACCAGCAGGTCGCCCGGCTTGACCTGAAGGAACTGGCACAGCTTGCCTAGCACGATGCGGTCGAAGCTGTTGACCCGGTCGTAGTAGTAGCGATCCAGTGTGGCGCGCGCGATGCCGGTTCCCCGGCATACGTCGGACACCTTCAATCGCTTGGCTCCGAGGATGGTGGACAAACGGCAGCTAATCATTGTCTTCTGGCAAATACTAATCGACTTCGATCAATATATGCCAGCAGACGAGGCGTGTCTAGGAAAGTGTCTTGAACGGTCGTTCTATTGCGCCGGGCGGGGTAAGCGATGCGGTGCCGGTTGTCTGGTAACAGACAAAAAAGCAGACAACAGAGCAGTTCGAGGCCAGGGAGAATCGAGGCAGACGCAACCAAAGTCCCACCCAGATTCCCACCCAACGAGCGACACACGCCGCCAACCCCAAACCGCTTAGCCCGCATTAACCCTTAATACACGGGGCTTGCATTTGATTTTCACAAGCCCATTCAGCGCTACTCAACCAGTAGCGCATGGCAAGGGCGGGACAGGCGGGGCTCAGGCGCGCTTGATCAGCGTGCCCACACCCTCGTGGGTGAGGATTTCCAGCAGCAGCGCGTGCTCGACGCGGCCGTCGATGATGTGCGCGCTCTTCACGCCGTTGTTGACGGCATCGACGGCGTAGCCGACCTTGGGGATCATGCCGCCGGAAATCGTGCCGTCGGCGATCAGCGCGTCGACTTCCTGCGGGGTGAGGCCGGTGAGCAACTGGCCCTGCTTGTCGAGAACACCCGGTGTGTTGGTCATGAAGATGGTTTTTTCGGCACGCAGCACGCCGGCGATCTTGCCGGCGGCGACGTCGGCGTTGATGTTGTAGGCATTGCCTTCGCTGTCGCTGCCGAGCGGTGCCACCACCGGGATGAAGTCGCGCGCGTCGAGATGCTGGATGATGTCGGGATCGACGTGGGTGATCTCGCCGACCTGGCCGATGTCGAGCAACTCGTCGGCCTTCTCCTTGGAGCGCACGAGCATCTTCTTGGCGTGGATCAGTTTGCCGTCCTTGCCGGTGAGGCCGACCGCACGGCCGCCGTGCTTGTTGATGAGGGCGACGATCTCCTGGTTGACCAGGCCGCCGAGCACCATTTCCACCACGTCGAGCGTTTCCTCGTCGGTGACGCGCATGCCCTGGATGAACTCGCTCTGCTTGCCGATGCGCTGCAGCAGGCTGGCGATCTGCGGGCCGCCGCCGTGCACGATCACCGGGTTCATGCCGACCAGCTTCAACAGCACCACGTCACGCGCGAACGCCTCCATGAGGTGGCGTTCGGTCATGGCGTTGCCGCCGTACTTGATGACGATGGTCTTGTCGTAAAAGCGCTGGATGTAGGGCAGCGCCTCGGACAGGATCTGGGCCTTGTCGGCGGCGGTGTGGGCGGTGGTCATGGCGGCTCCGGAAACGAACAGGCGCGATTTTACGCCAAGAGCCGCCACGTGGATGCCCGGCGTTGCCGGGGCAGCCGGATCAGTGGTGGTGCTGCGCCGGCGCGGTGCTGCCGGGGGCGCGCGCTTCCGCCCGCACCTCGACCGTCTGCCGCGCTCCGCCGGATTCGATGACGAGGCTGAGCGGAACGTGGTCACCCGCGGCGATGGGTTTGGCGAGGTTCATCAGCATGATGTGATAGCCGCCGGGCTCGAGCGAGACCGCCTTGCCTTTCGGCAGATCGAGCGCCTTCACCTCGCGCATGCGCATCACGCTGCCGTCCATCTTCATTTCGTGGATTTCGACCCGCGGCACTACGGAACTGGAGGCGGACACCAGGCGCGCGTCCTCGCTGGCGACGATGCGCATGTAGGCGGCACTGACTTTCTGGCCGGGCATGGTGGCGCGCGCCCAGGCGTCGCTCACCGTGATGTCGGCGGCCCAGGCGGGCAGGCTGGCGAGACCCAGGATGAGGGCGGCGAGAGTGGTTTTCATGCGGACTCCTTCGTGCTGTGTTCGCCCCCGACGCGGGGGCACAAGGTGCGATTGTCCCGCGCTCGGGCGCCGCGCGCGGTGCGGCAAATTGTCGCACGCGTCGGTCCGGCCCCAGCGAACCCAGCGGACCATCGCGGCGAGCGCCCGGAGGACACAAAGGCGCCGGTACGTGGTTGTTGCCAATTCTTTGGCATTACAACCACGGCCTGCCCCTTGCGGGTGTTCCTACACGGGGGTGCGCTGCGCTCCACCGCCGTTGCGGGCGATGACCGCGGTCATCGCGCTGCTGTAGGAGGGTCGCCCCCGGCCCGATGCCGTGGTGGTTCCATCGCCCCCATCGCGGCGAGGGCGCCGCGCCTACACGGGACGCCGTCGTAGGAAGCCCCCCGACCCGAAGGCGCAGACCGCAGCTACCCCTTCGCAAGCAAGGGCGCAATCAACCCGGCGATTTGCGCCGCCGCACCGCGATGCGCTGCGGCAAACGTCCGCCCGGCTTCACCCATGCGCGCGCGCGCCGGCGCATCGTCGAGCAGCTTCAGTGCGCTGTCGATCAGCGCATCGGGATCGTCGATCCGCAGCACCGCGCCCGCCTCGATCGCGCGCCGCGTCGCCTCATCGAAATTGAAGGTATGCGGCCCCACCAGCACGGGACGCCCCACGCTGGCCGGCTCGATCAGATTCTGTCCGCCCAGGGGCAGCAGGCTGCCGCCGACAAAAGCGACGTCGCACGCCGCGTAATACGCGAACATCTCGCCCAGGCTGTCGCCGAGCAGCACGCGGGTATCCGCTTTCAGCGGCGCGCCGGCAAGGGTGCTGCGGCGCTCACTGCGCAGGCCTGTCGCCGCGATCAGGTCGGCGACCGCATCGAAGCGCTGCGGATGGCGCGGCACCAGCACCAGCAGCACATGTCCCGGCGCGCGCACGGCGAATGCGCGCAGGATCGGTGCTTCCTCGCCCTCGCGCGTGCTTGCCGCGAGCAATACCGGACGTTCGCCCCACTGTACGCGCCACGCCGCACCGCGTTCGAGCAACGGCGCCGGCGGTGCGATATCGAATTTCAGGTTGCCGGTGACGTGCACGGACGACGCACCAAGGCTGAGCAGCCGCGCCGCGTCCGCCTCGCTTTGCGCGGCAACCGCCGCGATCCGCTGCAGGCAGGCGCGCGTCAGCGCCGGCAGCCGTGCGTACCCCCGTGCCGAGCGCGCCGACAGGCGCGCATTCGCCAGCACCAGCGGAATCTTCGCCCGCGCCGCCGCGTAGATGAGGTTGGGCCACAGCTCGGTTTCCATCAGAATGCCGACGCGTGGCCGCGCGCGGCGCAGGAAGCGCCGCATCGCGCCGGCCGTGTCGTAAGGCAGGTAGACGACCTGCGCGAAAGCCCCATACAGCGCCTCGGCCGTGGCGCGCCCGGTGGGCGTCATGCAGGTGAAGAGCAGCGGCAGCTCCGGATGCGCGGCGCGCAACGCGGCCACGAGCGGCTGTGCGGCGCGCATTTCCCCCACCGACACCGCGTGGATCCACAGCGCACCGCTCACCGGCGCCGGCCCGCGGGCCACGCGCTCGCGCCCGTGGCGCAGATAGCCGCGCTCGTGCCGCCCGCGCCACAGCAGACGCAAGGGAATCAGCGGCGCGGCGAGCAGGAGGGCGACACGATAGAGCGTCCAGTCGATGGCAAGGCGTAGGCCGGGCATGCACGGATTGTAAGCGCGCCAATGCTAAACTCGACGCCACCTGTGGAGACCCCATCATGAAAACCTTGCTCACCGGCGCCGCCGGGTTCATCGGCATGCACGTCGCGCAGATCCTTTTGAAGCGCGGCGACGAGGTCATCGGCATCGACAACCTCAACGACTACTACGATCCTGCCTTGAAGCTCGCGCGGCTGGAACAGTTGAAGCCCTTTCCCAACTTCCGCTTCGTCAGGGACGACATCGCCGACCGCATGGTGATGGAGGACCTGTTCGAGAAGGGCCACTTCGACGCCGTCATCAACCTCGCCGCGCAGGCCGGCGTGCGCTATTCGCTGAAGAATCCGCACGCCTATGTGCAGTCGAATCTGGTCGGCTTCGCCAACCTGCTCGAAGGCTGCCGCCATCACGGCATCAAGCATTTCGTCTACGCCAGTTCGTCATCCGTCTACGGCGCCAACACGAAAATCCCGTTCTCGGTGCACGACCCGGTCAACCACCCGGTCAGCCTGTACGCGGCGAGCAAGAAGGCCAACGAGCTGATGGCGCATACCTACTCGCATCTTTATGGCCTGCCAACCACGGGGCTGCGCTACTTCACCGTCTACGGCCCCTGGGGCCGGCCCGACATGTCGCCGTGGCTGTTCACCTCGGCCATCCTCGAAGGCCGCACCATCGACGTCTTCAACCACGGCGACATGATGCGCGACTTCACCTACATCGACGACATCGCCGACGGCACCGTGAAGGTGCTCGACCGCATCCCGCAGGGCAACCCGGACTTCGACCACGCCAACCCCGACCCCGCCACCAGCCACGCGCCGTATCGCATCTACAACATCGGCAACCACACCCCGGTGCAGCTGATGGACTTCATCGGCACCATCGAAAAGGCGCTCGGCCAGGAGGCGAAGAAGAACTTCCTGCCGATGCAGGACGGCGATGTGCAGGCGACCTACGCCGACGTCGACGACCTGATTCGCGACACCGGCTTCAAGCCGGCAACGACGCTGGAGTATGGGATCGGCAAGTGGGTGGAGTGGTATCGGGGATATACGTCCGGCGCAAGCCGCTGACGCCGGGGAAAGTCCCGCCAGCACGCACACAGGGGAAGCCCACCCGGACTTGTCCCGGATTTCGCTGCGCTGCACCCGGCCTTGCGCATGTTTCCGCGCATCGACGGCTCTTGTCTTGGCGGCTGTCGCCAAACGACGACAGCGCCCTGCTTTCCAAGTTTTTGTTTTAACACGATATCTTCCCGCGGGTCTTGATTCCCGTCGCCACGGAGTGACGTTTGCCCCGCCTTTCCCGCGGTCCTCGCGCGGTTTGTTTCGTTATCTCGTTGTTTGACAAAACGTTTCCAGTACTGGCACGGCAGTTGCAGTGAGGCGCTTTGCCCGGTTGCGGGCACAGCCTCATCGCAATGTTTCAACCCAGTTACCGAGAGAGAGACAGGTCCATGCTGAAGAACCTCATGCATTCCAGCCATGCAAGAACCGAAACAGGCCGTCCGGCCAGCCCGGCGTATGCGGCGGCGAAGCCCGAAGCACGCACGGCGCCCGCGAAGCCGGAACCCGTCGACGAGGGCAGCAAGCTCATCGTCGGCCCGAACATCAAGCTCAAGGGCGCGGAAATCACCGACTGCGAGATTCTGGTAGTGGAAGGCCGGGTGGAGGCATCCATGAACAGTCGCGACATCCGCATCGCCGAGGGCGGTGTCTTTTCCGGCAAGGCGGAAATCGACGTGGCGGAGATTCGCGGCACGTTCGAGGGTGAATTGACCGCGCGCAAGCGCCTGGTCATCTACGCTACGGGCCGGGTGAGCGGCGTGATCCACTACGGTGCGCTGATGGTGGAGGAGGGCGGCACGCTTTACGGCAACGTGGCCTATCACACCCCCGGCGCCAGCGTGGTGAAGCTGCCGGAGTCGGCGACGAGCCTGCCGGCCGATGCGTCTGCCGAAGCACCCGAAGCCATGCAGGACGATACCCCGCAGCTACGCAGCCTCGGCAAGCGTCACGGCTGAGCAGCCGTCACCGCGGCGTCGAGCGGCGATTTCAGCGGGCCTGATCGGCGAGGCGCTGCGCCTGGTCGACGCGCTCCCAGGTGAACTCCGGCTCGGCCCGCCCGAAGTGGCCGTAGGCCGCGGTCTTGCGGTAGATCGGGCGACGCAGGTCGAGGCTTTCGATGATGCCGCGCGGCGTGAGCCTGAAGGTGCAGCGCACGATGTCCTCGAGTTTTTCGTCGGCCACGGTGCCGGTGCCGAAGGTGTCGATGAGAAGCGAAACCGGCTCGGCGACGCCGATCGCGTAGGCCAGCTGCACCAGGCAGCGCCGCGCGAGGCCGGCCGCGACCAGGTTCTTGGCAATGTAGCGCGCCATGTACGCCGCCGAGCGGTCGACCTTGGTGGGATCCTTGCCGGAAAACGCGCCGCCGCCATGCGGACAGGAGCCGCCATAGGTGTCGACGATGATCTTGCGGCCGGTGAGTCCGGTGTCGCCGTTGGGGCCGCCGATCTCGAACGGACCCGCCGGGTTGACCCACAGCCGAAAGGTCGTTGTGCGCTGCGCGGCCGGCACCAGCGGATCGACGATCTCGCGTGCGACCTGCTGGGTCACCCAGGCCGGATCGAGGTCGCGCGCGATCTGCGTGGAAATGATCACGGTCTCGACGCCGGCCATTTTCTGCCCTGCGTAGGCGACCGTGACCTGGCTCTTGGCGTCGGGGCGCAGCCACGGCAGGGCGCCGGATTTGCGCAGTTCGGCCTGTCTTTGCACCAGCCGGTGGGCAAGCCACAGCGGGTAGGGCATGAGGTCGGGGGTCTCGTCGCAGGCATAGCCGAACATCAGGCCCTGGTCGCCGGCGCCGATCTCGCCGCCGGGAAGCGTGATGCCCTTGTGGATCTGGATCGACTGATGGTTGAAGCGCACCTGCACTTCACAGGCATCGGGGTCGATGCCGGTCTCGGCGTCGCGGTAGCCGACGTCGCGCAGCACCTGACGGGCGATCGCCTCGGCGCGGTCGCGCACTTCGTCGAAGAGTTCCTTGCGCACGGTTTTGAACTCGCCTGTAATCACCACCAGGTTGTCGGCGACGAGGGTCTCGCACGCCACCTTCGCCTCCGGTTCCTCGGCGAGGAACGCATCGAGGATGGCATCGGAAATCTGGTCGGCGATCTTGTCGGGGTGGCCTTCCGACACGGATTCGGAGGTGAACAGATGGCGGCGGAGGTTCATGGTGTGCTTCTTTCGCTGAGTGAATGGATCATGTTTCGCGCGCGCTCAGTCGCCACAGCGACGTGATCTCGGCGGCGCGGGCGGCGTGCAGCGGGTCGCTGACGTCCGTGGCGCGCGGATGGACCGGGCGCGTGTCGTGGCGGCCGGCGACGGTGAGCCCGGCCGCGTCGATCATGGCGCGCAGGGCATCGCGGCTGCGCAGGCCGAGGTGTTCGGCGAGATCGGAGAGAATCAGCCAGCCTTCGCCATGCGGCGCGAGATGCGCGGCCAGTCCCGCGAGAAAGCCGCGCAGCATGGCGCTGTCGGGATCGTAGACGGCGTGTTCGAGCGGCGTGTGGGCGCGGCCGGGCAGCCACGGCGGGTTGCACACCACGAGCGGCGCGCGCCCCTCGGGAAACAGGTCCGCCTCGACCACTTCTACCTGCCCGTCAAGGCCGAGCCGGCCGATGTTCTCGCGTGCGCAGGCGAGTGCGCGCGGGTCGCGATCGGTGGCGATGACGCGCCGCACGCCCCGGCGCGCCAGCACCGCCGCGAGCACGCCGGTGCCCGTGCCGATGTCGAACGCGAGATCGCTGGCAGGCAGCGGCGCTTGCGCCACCAGCGTGACGTATTCGCCGCGCACCGGCGAGAACACGCCATAGTGCGGATGGATGCGCGCACCGAGCGCGGGAATCTCGACGCCTTTTTTGCGCCATTCGTGCGCGCCGATGACACCGAGCAACTCCCGCAGCGACACCAGCGACGGCGCATCGCCCGGCCCCCAGGCTTCGCTGCATGCCTGCCTCACGTCGGGCGCACGGCGCAGCGGAATCGTGTAATCCGCGTCCAGCGGCAGCAGCAGCGATCCCAGCGTGCGGGCGCGCTGCGATTGCGCGAGGCGATACAGATGGAAGGCTTCCGTCGGCGTCGCGGCGGACTTGCGCCGCGTGCGCTCGACGCGCCGCGTCATCGCCTGCAACAGCTGACGTGCGTTCTGGAAGTCGCCGCGCCACAGCAGCGCGGTGCCGTCGCTCGCCGCGCGAAACGCCGCCTCGGCGCTGATGCGGTCGTCCACCACCTCCACCCGGCGCGGCGGCGGCGCGGCGCGTTCGGAACGCCAGCGTGCCGTGTGGGTCGCACCGGCTTCGCTCCAACTCACGAGCGGCGCATTCGACTCAGACACTGGGCGTCACCGGTGCGCTCCCGCAGGCCGCACGTTCAGAGCTTGGCGCTGCGCCCGCCGTCCACGGCGAGGATCTGGCCGGTGACGTAATGCGTGTCCATGGCGAAGAAGCGTACCGCCAGCGCGATGTCGTGCGGGTCGCCGGCGCGCTTCAGCAGGGTGTGCGAGATGATGCGCTGGCGCGACACCTCGTCGAAGTTCGCGTCGCCGTCGGGCCACATGACCGGTCCCGGCGCGATGCCGTTGACGCGCACGTCCGGCGCAAGTTCGCGCGCCAGCGACTTGGTGAGCCCGACCAGGCCGGCCTTGGCGACGGAATACACGGTGTAGCGCTTCATCGGCCGCTCGGCGTGAATGTCGGTGATGTTGATGATGCAGCCGCGCCGCTTCTTCAGTTCCGGTGCGGCGGCCTGCGACAGGAACAGCGGCGCCTTGAGGTTGCTGCCCATGAGATCCGTCCAGTCCGCTTCCGTGATGGTGCCGACGGGCGTCGGATGAAAGCTCGACGCGTTGTTGAGCAGAACGTCCAGCCCGCCGAACGCCGCCACCGTCCCGTCCACCAGGGCCGGCAGCGCATGGGTGTCGTGCAGGTCGGCCTGGACGAGTGCCACCGAGTCCGCGCGGAGTGCGTTGAGTTCCTGCTGCAGCGCGCGCGCCTCCGCCGCCGAGCTGCGGTAGTGGATCATGAGGTCGGCGCCCGCGGCATGCAGCACGCGGGCCGACGCCGCGCCCACTCGCCGCGCCCCCCCCGTGATCAGTACGACTTTGCCATGCATCCCGATTCGCCCTTATAGTCGGTGAATTCCGCATTATCCCCGAAGCCGATGCTGCCCGCTCCGTCCGCCGACGCCTTCGCGCACAGCCAGCGCGTCGTCGCGCATCTTGCCGTCCTGATCGCCGAAGCCGAAGGCTGGATTCCGTTCTCGCGCTTCATGGACGCGGTGCTGTACACCCCCGGCCTCGGCTATTACAGCGCCGGGACGATGAAATTCGGTGGCGCCGGCGACTTCGTCACCGCGCCGGAACTGACGCCATTGTTCGGCCGCACGCTCGCCCGCGCCATTGCCCCGGTGCTGGCGCAGACCGGAGGCGACGTGCTCGAGCTGGGGGCCGGCAGCGGCCGGCTGGCGGTGCACGTCCTGGGCGAGCTGGCCGCGCTCGATGCGCTGCCGGCGCGCTATTCGATTCTGGAGCTCAGCGCCGACCTGCGTGCGCGCCAGCGCGCCACGCTCGAACGCGAAAGCCCGCGGCACGCCGGCCGCGTCGCCTGGCTCGACACCCTGCCGGCGCATTTCCACGGCGTCATGCTCGGCAACGAAGTGCTCGACGCGCTGCCGGTCGAGCTGGTGCATTGGACCGCTGCCGGGCCGCGGGTGCGGGGCGTGGCGCTGGAGGACGGGCGCTTCGCCTGGCGCGACCGTCCCATCGCCAACGCCCGCCTGCGCGCGCGCGCCGCGGCGCTCGCCTTGACGCCCGGCTACGTCTCCGAGATCAACCTCGCCGCCGATGCCTTGCTGGCGTCGCTCGCCGCAAGCCTTGGCCACGGCCTCATCCTCATGATCGACTATGGATTCGGCGCGGCCGAGTATTACCACCCGCAGCGCCACATGGGCACGCTGCGCGCGCACTATCGCCACCACGCGCTCGACGATCCGTTTCATCTGCCCGGCCTCGCCGATCTCACCGCGCACGTCGACTTCAGCGCCCTCGCCCGCGCCGGGGCCGCCGCCGGACTGCAGCTGGCAGGCTATGCGACGCAGGCCGCCTTCCTGCTCGGCAGCGGTCTCGCCGAACTGCTGATGCAGACCGCGCCGACGGACGCCGCCGCCTACCTGCCGCAGGCCAACGCGGTGCAGCGGCTGGTGTCTCCCGCCGAGATGGGCGAACTGTTCAAGGTCATCGCCTTCGCCCGCGGCGAGCTTGCCCCGCTCGCCGGGTTTGCGCGCGGCGATCGCCGGCACGTATTGTAGATACGCCCCCAAGCCGTGCGACAATTCAGCGCATCGCGCACCCCCGCCGGGTGCGGGAGAATGGCATCGCGCGCCCCCGCGCCGGGGGCGCGAACAGTACAAAGGAATCCGCATGAAAACCACGTTTGCCGCCCTCGCCCTGGCACTCGCCGGCATGCCCGCCTGGGCCGTCGACGTCACGGTCAGCGATGCCTGGGCACGCGCCACCGTGCCGGGACAGAAAGTCACCGGCGCCTTCATGAGCATCGTCGCCAGCGAGGATGCGCGCCTGCTGTCCGCCTCCAGCACCGTCGCGCCGCGTGTCGAGATACACGAAATGCGCATGGACGATGGCGACGTCATGCGCATGCGCGAGGTGGGGGCGATCGATTTGCCGAAAGGCAAGACGGTCCTGCTCCAGCCCGGCAGCTATCACCTCATGCTGATGAATCTCACCAGGCCCATGGGCGCGGGCGAACGTCTGCCGCTCCGTCTCGTCGTCGAATCCGGCGGTACGCGGCAGACGGTCGAGGTGCAGGCGGAAGTGCGCCTACCCGGCGCCAGTATGCCGCAGCACTGAAGCGGCCGCCCCGGCGACGGCGCGCAGTCAGGCGACGGCTCTTGGCGTAAAATCGCGCCTGATCGTTTCCGGAGCCGCCATGACCACTATCCACACGGCCGCCGACAAGGCCCATATCCTGTCCGAGGCGCTGCCCTACATCCAGCGCTTCTACGACAAGACCATCGTCATCAAGTACGGCGGCAACGCCATGACCGAACGCCATCTCATGGAAGCGTTCGCGCGCGACGTGGTGCTGTTGAAGCTGGTCGGCATGAACCCCGTCGTGGTGCACGGCGGCGGCCCGCAGATCGCCAGCCTGCTGCAGCGCATCGGCAAGCAGAGCGAGTTCATCCAGGGCATGCGCGTCACCGACGAGGAGACCCTCGACGTGGTGGAAATGGTGCTCGGCGGCCTGGTCAACCAGGATATCGTCGCCCTCATCAACAAGCACGGCGGCCGCGCGGTGGGCCTCACCGGCAAGGACGGCAAGCTGATCCACGCCAAGAAGATGCTCGTGCGCTCCAGGGACAAGGCCGACGAACTGCTCGACATCGGCCAGGTCGGCGAGATCACCCACATCGACCCGGAGATCATCCAGCACCTGGACGCGCGGGATTTCATCCCCGTGGTGGCGCCGCTGGGCAGCGACAGCGAGGGCAATGCCTACAACATCAACGCCGACGTCGCCGCCGGCAAGATCGCCGGCGTGCTGCGTGCCGAAAAAGCCATCTTCATGACCAACACGCCGGGCGTTCTCGACAAGCAGGGCCAGTTGCTCACCGGCCTCACCCCGCAGGAGATCGACGCGCTGATCGCCGACGGCACCATCTCCGGCGGCATGATCCCCAAGGTCGGCTACGCCGTCGACGCCGTCAACAACGGCGTGAAGAGCGCGCACATCATCGACGGCCGCGTCGAGCACGCCCTGTTGCTCGAAATTCTTACCCACGAGGGTGTGGGCACGCTGATCAGGCACGCCTGAGTCTCATTCGCCTCCCTCACCATTTCCACCCCATGCCCGCGCGCAGCGCCAGTTGCCCGCCGTCGGCGTGGCTCGCGCCCAGATTGAGCTGCACCCCGCCGCGGGTGACGTGGCTCACCGCCACACCGAGCGCCGACTGGCCGTCATAGTTGCCCACCCCCACGCCGAAACCGGTCTCGCCGGCGGCCAGATTGAGCTGCGGCGCATTGGCCATCGCCGCGGCGACGCCGCGCGCGGCGTACTTGCGCGCGCGGTCGAGCGTCTGCGCACTGCCGACACCGGCCTCGTCGATGCGCCCGTCGACGTAGGCGCGGGTGGCCGCGTCATCCGCCGCCAGCGGCGCGGCGACGTGACTGATGCGCCGCGGCATGTCCGGCGCGCCGACCGATACCGTATCCGGCGCGCTGGTCACCGAGCCGTTGCCCAGCGCCACCGCGTTGTCGTGCAGCGCCTGCGCGCCATTGCCCAGCGCCACCGACAGATCGCCCGTCGCGCTGGCGTCATCGCCCAGCGCCGTGGTGTTGGTGCCCAGCGCCTGCGCGCCGACCCCCACCGCCACCGACGACTGCGCCCGCGCACCGCGGCCGATCGCCACCGAATTGGACATCACCGCCGTCGCCCCGTCGCCGATCGCCACCCCGCCGCTCGCATGCACCTGGGCCGCGCTGCCGATCGCCACCGCGCCGGCGGCGCCGTCGGCCACCGTCGCGCCGCCCAGCGTCACGCTGCCGGCGCAGGCGATCGTGCCACCCGCCATGTTGCACACCCCGGCCTGCAGCAACTGGTTGACCGCCGCCTGCAGATTGGCGAGCGCGGTATTGGCGGTGCCCTGTGCACCGACGGCCGTGGTCTGCGCCGTGTTGGCCGTGCTCAGCGCGGTGTTGGCGGTGGTCTGCGCGGTTGCCGCATTGTTCAGCGCGGTGTTGGCCGTACCCTGCGCGGCATCGGCTTTTCCCTCCACCCCATCGAGCTGATTCTTGTTCACCGCATCGGTGCCGGCCGTGCCGTTGGCGACGTTGACCACGCGCCGCTGGTAAGTCGTACTGCCGACCGAAATCGTGTCGCTCTCGTCGGCGACCGAATCCGAGCCCAGCGCCACCGCACGGGTGACATTCTCATTCACCGCGGCTTCCGCGCCGATCGCCACGGACCAGTCGGCGCCCGACGCGACCGTGTTCCTGAAGCCGAAGGCGATGCTTCCGTTGCCAATGGCCTCATTCTCACTACCGAACGCGCTGCTGCCCGGCCCGGTAGCTTGGTTCGCGTAGCCGAAAGTACTGCTGTAAGCCCCATCGCTTTCATTATAGGTACCGACCGCGGTACTGTTGCTGCCTGCGGCCTTGTTTTGATTGCCTACTGCTGTACTGGCGTTGTCCAAGGCGGTATTTTTGCGGCCGATTGCGCTGCTACTCGATCCGCTGGCCGTATTGTTCCGCCCGCAGACGAAGCTCTCGATTCCAGACGCAGTACCGGAATCACCATCGCAATTATCGGTCGCCCACGCCGGCATTCCGTACGCCGCCAGACCCAGCAGCAGCGCCTGAACCCCCTGTCGCGCCATGCGCCGCAAGCGCGTCCGTCCCGCTGCACCCGTTTTCGATCCGTTCATCATTCATTTCCTCCCAGCGTTCGTTCGACGAGATTCGGCCGCCGCGCGCGGCGCCCGGGGTCCAGTATCCACATCCGCCGTCAGTCGAGCGTCAGGCGGCGCGCGGGGGGTGATACCATCCAGCGGTCATGCTCTGTCTGCGCCTGCTCGGTCCCGTCGACATCCGTCTGAACCAGACGTCGCTGGTCAAGGCCGGGCGCGACAAGGGCTGGCTGCTGCTCGCCTATCTCGCCGCCACCGCCGGACAGCCCCATGCGCGCGAGGATCTGGCCGCGCTGTTCTGGCCGCGGCTGCCGCGCGAGCGCGGCCTGCACAACCTGCGCCAGATTCTCCTGCGCCTGCATGGCCTGCTGCCGGAAGCGTCGCCGCGCGCGCCGCCCATCCTCGTCGCCGAAGCGCATCGCATTCGTCTCGAACGCGATGCCGACGTGTGGATCGACGTGGACGCCTTCTTCCGTCCGTCTCCGGATGACAATCCGGCGGCGCTCGAACGGCGCGCCGCGCTCTATCGCGGTCCGTTTCTCGACGGCATGGATGCCTTCATCGGTGCGCGTTTCGACGCATGGCTGGGGCGCATGCGCGAGGACAGCCAGACCCTGGCGCTGGCCCTGGAAGAAAAGCTCGCCCGCATCCACGAAGCGGCGGGGCGCACGGAGCGGGCGGTGCATCACGCGCAGCGCTGCGTCTCGATCGATCCCTGGCGGGAGGCGGCCGGGCGCCGCGTGATGCGGCTGCTCGCCGCGTGCGGGCAGCAGGCGGCGGCACTGCGTCATTTCGATGCCTTGCACGCGCTGCTGCGCGACGAACTGGGTTGCCTGCCGGAACCGGAAACCGTGCGCCTGGCCGAGCGCATCCGCCTGGGGGAGGCGGACTCCGGCGCCGCTCCGGACGCACGCCTCGCCAGCGAGCGGCGCCCGGTGGCGGTGCTCGATTGCGCGCTGGCATGTCGTCCAGGCTGCACCGCGGACTGCGCCGACCCCGAAAGCCTGGCGGCGCGCCTGGCGCCCGCTCTGGCGCAGGCACGCGCCGTCGTCGAGCGCGCCGGCGGCAGCGTGCACGAGGAACGGCCCAACGGCTTGACGGCGCTCTTCGGCTGGCCGCATGCCGATGAGCACGCCAGCCGCCAGGCCGCGCGCTGCGCCTTGTCCCTGCGCCATGAGCTCGCCGATGCGGATGCGTATGTCGCACTCAGCGTGGGGCTCGACAGCGGGCTCATGCTGGTGGACCCGGCCGGTTCCGGCGCCTGGGAAGTCACTGAACGCGCCCGGCGTCTGCGCTTCGCCGCCGAGCCGGATGCGATCCGCGTCGGCGCGGCCGCACGCAACGCCCTGCGCGGCCGTTTCGCGCTGCGAGCGGTGACGCCGCCCGCCGCGCCCTGGCCCGCCTGGCAGCTCGGCGAGGCGCGCACGGCGGGCCCCGACGCGACCGCTGCGCGGCCGGATCGGCCGCTGGTCGGACGCGACGAGGAACTCGAACGGCTGGCCGCCGCGTGGACGGATGCCCGGCGCGGCCGCGTGCGCGTGCTCGTGATCCGGGGCGAAGCCGGCCTCGGCAAGAGCCGTCTGCTGCAGGCGTTTCTGCACGGAACCGGCGCCGCAGTGGAGCAGGTCGTCTGGCTCGAGGCCGCGCCGCATGGGGCGCACACGCCCCTGATGCCGGTCGTGCAGGCACTGCGCAGGCGCCTGAATCTGCCGCCGTTGTACGACCAACACGGCGCCGCGGAGCCGGACGCGCAGGAAGGCGCGCTGTACGAAGCCCTGCAGGCGTTGAGCGACGATGAAACGGCGCGGCGACTGTTGCCGCTGCTGCACACCGCGACGCCGGCACCGGCGCCGGGACGCAAGCCCGTCTGGCTGCAGGCGCTCGGCGCAGTCCTGCTGCCGCCCCGGCAGCCGGGGACGGTGGTGCTCGACGATGCCCAGTGGGCCGACGCCAGCACGCTGGAATGGCTCGATCACCTGCTGGCCGCGCCGCGCAGCGCCGGCCTGCTGCTGGTGCTCGCCACGCGGACGCCCCTCGATCTGCCGCCCGCCCTTGCGCGGCGGGCCGAGACGCTCGCGCTCGCCCCGCTCGATACGGCCGCGGCGCAGCGGCTCGCCGGCATGCTCGAAGGCGAACCGGCGCGTGAAATCGTCGAACTGTGCGCCGGCGTGCCGCTGTTCATCGTCGAGCTGGCGCAGATGCGCGCCGCTGGCGCGAACCCGGAGCATCTGCCCGCCAGCGTGCAGGAACTGCTCGCCGCGCGTCTCGAACAGGCCGGGGCGCAACGCGAACTGGCGCAGCTCGCCGCCATCATGGGGCAGGAGATCGACGTGCGTCGCTGGCGGCAGCTCGCCAGCCGTTGCGGCCTGTGCGTGCAACCCTTCGACGAAGCCCTGGCGGAACTGGTCGATCGGGGCTTGCTGGAATACGCGCCGGATGCGGATCGGGTGCGCTTCACCCACGCGCTGTTGCAACGCTGCGCCGTCGCCGGCCTGCCGCACGCGCGTCGTATCGAGTTCCATCGCCTGTGCGCCGCCTTGCTGGAGGGCGAAGGCGAGGCCCCGGAACGCATCGCCCAGCACCTGAGCGCGGCGCAATTGCCGGCTGAGGCCGCCGAGTGGTGGCTGCGCGCCGCACGGCAGGCGGTACGCATGGAGGCCTACGTCGAGACGGCGCAACTGGCCGAACGGGCGCTTGCCGCAGGGGGGCGTCGCGAAACCGAGCTGGGGGCGACCTTGCTGGCGGCATACGCGCGCATGGCCATGGGGGGCTACAACGACGCTTTGGCCCAGACGCTCTATGCCCGCGCGCGCGGCTTCGTCACCCGGAGCGAGGCGGGGTTGGCGGAAGTCCTGGCGACCCTGCGCGGCCACTGGCTCGGCGCCAGCAGCCGCGCCTCGTTTCAGGAAGCGCGCGCCATCGCCGAGGAGATGTGCGTGCTGGCCGAGGGCGGCGAATCGGCTCATGCCCGCGGCGTGGCGCATTATCTGGCCGGCAACACGGCACTGTGGCAGGGAGACTTCGCGGCGGCCCGCGCACGGCTCGAACGTGCCGTCGGTTTGCTGCGGAAATCACCCGTCGGCGTCGGGCTGCTGAATTTCCATGACCAGAATTTTCTCGCCACCGCGACCGGCTATCTGGGCTGGGCCTGCTGGTTCGCGGGCGACAGCGCGCGTGCGCTCGCGCTCGGTCGTGAAGGCGTCCGCCTCGGCCGTGACAGCGGTCACACCATGACCCGGTTGCACACCCAGGCGAGCCTGTGTTCCATCCTGATGGGCGTGGAGGACGCGGCGCAGGTTCTCGAGCACGCCGACGCGATGCTGGCCCAGGCCGAGGCGTCCGAGCTGGCGATGTGGGTGGACATTGCGCGCCTCAACCGCGCCTGGGCGCTGGCCCGCCAGGGCGAGACCGGGGCGGCGACGGAGGTGTGCGAAGCGCTCGCGCGCCTGTGCGAGAGCTATCCCGGGGGCGCGGCGGCCTTTTACACGATTGCCGCCGAAATCGCGTTGTTCCGCGGCCGGATGGATGAGGCGGCGCAGCGCATGGAGCACCTGCGGCACAGCGTCACGCGCACGGGCGCCGGCCTGTTCGCCGCCCCGCTGCAGTTGCTGGAAGGCGAATTCGAGCATCGGCGCGGCCGCCGGCGCCAAGCCCGGTCGGCGTATCGCCGTGCGCTGACGACGGCGCACACGCAGCGATCTCCCGCGCTCGAACTGCTGGTCTGGAGGGAATGGCACGCGCGTCTGCCGGACACCCACACGCGGGCCGGACTCGCCGCCGCCCGCATGCGCTGTGCGCCGCTGGAAAACTGAAGCGAAATCCGTGCGCAAGCGCAGTCCCCGGTTGCGGGCAAGAAAGGCGGGCTCCAGTCCGGCACGCCAGCGGTCGAGGGGCTGTCTGAAAACGTCGTATAATCGTCAGCTCACTGCCTTTCAAGGACCATCGACGACCTGCCATGCGCTACTGGTTGAGTAGCGCCGAATCAGGCCCATGGAATCGCCACGCACGCCTTTATATTGATGGCGTTCGGCGAATCGACACAAACAGCCATATAGCCCGTTTTTTGCCGTTGGGTGGGATTCTGGGTGGGACTGTCCGCAAGTCTGCCCAACAAAAAAGCCCGGATTGCTCCGGGCTTCGCGTTCACGCGCGGAACGTTCTACATATCCGACGCCCTCGCGCGCGCGCGCGTATTGGTATCGAAACCCCCAAGCCCTCGCGCCGCGAAACCTTCGGGAAATGGCCGCCGCACCTTGTTGTTTCCGGCCGCAATTTCTTGATTTTCCAGCGGGTTAGCCAACTGACTCCCCCAGGGCGTGCCGCCGTATTTCGCCCTATTTTATTCCGGTCAAACCCTGCTCTTGCCAGTACGCTAGCGCTTGCTCGATGGCGTCAGCCTGAGACAAGGCGAGTCCGCAGCGCATAGACGCGTCAATGATTTCACAAGCTCTCCGTGTCGGCATGTAGTCGATGCGCCGCAGGTTGCGCCGATACTCTCGCCGATACGCCCGACGATACTCTTTGCATTGGCTAGTGCCATATCGCGCCAGGGCTTCCGCCGTGGTCATGGATTCATTGTCCGCCATCACTGATTCTCCGTTGTTTTCAACGAGGGCCACGCAACTGCCTCGGCCTCGATCACCAGCCGACGAAATTCCACGAGACTCGCCACCACGTCGCACGGCCTCATGGTGCGCCGTGCATGTTGGACGTCCTGCAGCAGTTCCGGCGGCCATGCCTCAAGCTCGGCAAGCTGCACGATCAACGAATCAAGCTCGGCAATGTGCGCCAGGTCATCGGGCAAGGGATCAGGCTTAGGCGTGTCGCTCTCGCCGTTGCTGTCTCGCGGGGTATCAGGGGTAACAGGGGTGCAAGCCAGTATTGGCGCGGGTTCCGCTGTTACCCCGTCGGGGTTGCACGGGGTAACAGGGGTATCAGTTCGCCGCTCAAGCCGTTCCAACAGATCAGCCAGCGCCATGATCACCCCCCAGCTTGTCGTTTCGGATGGTGTAAAGCCGAACCGCGCCGGAACCTCTGGCCTTGATGCGCTCCGGCTTCGCGCGCTTGCCGTCCGCCCCTGGTGCGGAGAGCGCCCCGGCTTCCTGCAAAGCATCCAGCGCCCGATTGAAGTCAAAGCCCTTCAAGGCTTCGCGCATTCCGTCCGCTGTGAACAGGTATTCCCGGCCTTCCGTGGTGTCGCGCCACCAGCCCGCGCGGTCGCGTATCGGGGTTTCGCCGTCGCGGTCAGCATCGGAGAAACGCCCGTCGCCGTGGCGCTCGATGAAGCCGGAAACCCTATTCAGGATTTGCCACCGCTCATCGTTGCCGCTACCGCGCGCCGCACGCCATACCCGGAAGCCCTCAGCCGCCGCGTTAAGCGCCACGCCTTCCGGCCATCCGGTAATGCCGTACTCGGTCGCCATTTCACCCGCCAGCGCCAGCAGGGCGAAGCGGCCCGCCGCACGCTTGTCCTGCCCCTCGCCACCCTCAGCAGAAAACTCGGCCAACCCCTTGAACCGTTCCAGCAGGGCGCAAAAGTCTTGCCCGTCGCGGGTCAGCCGTTCAAGAAACGCCCGCCCGGCGTGTCCGTGGTGCGTTACCGCCGCCCGCTTGATCGCATCCGAAAACGCCGTGCCGCTGGGCAGATCGTGCAGGGTGTCCCAAGCGCCATAGACGCGTGCCGCCGGAATATCCAGCAGCCGCACCGCCTGCCCCGCCTTGGCCAGGTGTCCGCCTTCCTGCATCGTGGTGGCAATGGTGCGTTCGCCGCTCGACAAAACGAAGCAGCGCCAGCGCGTCACCGCCCGTGCGCTCCCCGTCCGCCCGGCACGTTGCTTGCCGCGTCCGTTGCCGAGTGCGTAGACGATGGCCCCGACTTCGCGCGGATCGCACTCGCTGATTTCGTCCAGTGCCAGCAGGCAATCATTGAACAGCGCCGCCGCGCCTTCCATGCCGTTCGCAGTCGCACGCCAGCTTCGGCGGTAATTCGCGCCGCCCCAAATAGAACAGCCCGCTTCCAGCAGGGTAGTTTTGCCGGTGGATGAGTCGCCGACGAAATGCACCCCGCCGCCCTCGGCATTGCACCGCGCCAGCATAGGCCCGGCGAAGGATGCCGACAGCGCCAGCAGCAGAAGCGGATTGCCGACGGCGCGCGCCGCGATTTCCTCGCGCCAGCCCTCAAGCGTCCCGGCCCTGGTGTGTTCATCGTGTCCGCGCTCGCCGCTCTGGAAGATCACGCCCGATGCCGCCGTCCCGATTACCGCATCCGGCAGCACGAAGGAATCGCCGCACCAGCCGACTTGAAGCGCGCACCGCATCTGCCGCTTCGGCGGCTTGGCTTGCAGGTAATTCGCTAGCAGGGTCTTGGCGGTCGGGTCGATTTCGACGCCCATCGCCAGCAGTTCGCCGCGCAGGTCATCGCCCGAACCGCGCAGCAGTTCCATCGGCATGGCCCATTCGCGCCAGCGCCCCAGCGTGTTCTTGAAGCGCAGCAGCCGCCCGAAGTTGTTGTCCTGCCCGTCGAAGGTCACGGCCTCGATATGCAGCGGCGAGCAAACGCGGTTTTCGGTCGGGGTCGACGGCGCGTCGTTCTTGCCGGGCTTAATGCCGAAGTGCCAGACGCCAGGACGATATTTCCCGCCGTCATGCTCCACCCAGTCATCGAAAACGCGGAAGCATGGGCGCTCATCCATGCCCGGCACTTTGCTTGCCGCCGTGGCTGTTACACCTGTTACCCCATCGGTTTCAGCAGGGGTATCAGCGGAAAGCCCGTCGTTATTGGCTTGCACCCCTGTTACACCTGATACCCCGATATTTATCAATTCCGCGTTCAGGTCGCCGGTTTGAGAATCCGCGATATGCAGGCCCGTCAGATCGCCCGCTGTTGCGTTTTCCGTAGCCCGTTGAGCATCGCCTATCACCGAAGCCGCCGCACTCGCTATGGAGCGTTTTACGGCGTCCAGGCCAGACAGTGCCGCCATGTCGTTGAAATCTGTGTTGCTCATGCCGTCACCCCCACGAATTCGGGAATGACTAGCAGCCCGCCCACCGCCCGCGCTGCCTCGGTCGCCTTGGTCAATCCGGGATTGCCGGGGGTGTGCCTGTCATCGTCCGCGCACAGGATCAAAGGCAAGTCGGGGAATTTCTCGCGCATCGCGTTCGCCACGGCCAGCAGGTTTCCGGCGTTGAAAGCCACCGCTACCGGATAGCCCGTCGCCTGGTGGATCGTCGCGCCCGTTGCGAAACCTTCGGCGATGCACAGCGCCGTCGCACCCGTGGTACTGCCGATGCTGAAATAGCAGCCTGCCACGCGCCCACCGGTCAGAAATCGCTTGCCACCGTCCGGCCCTATGAATTGCAGCGAATGAATCACGCCGTCCGCGCGCATGGGAATCAGCAGCGCCCCTTTGTGAAGTCTCGCGCCGTGGGCCTTAATACCCTTGCGGGTCAGGTATGCATGATCGTCAGGGGCGGGGGGTGCGGCCTTCCAGATCGCCGCCGCGCGCGCTTGGGCCTCGGCCTTGCGCCGGGCTTCGTCAGCTTCGCGCTCGCGCCGCATGGCTTGCGTCTTGTCCCGGTGCGCGGCTTCCTCGGCGGGCGTCAGGGTGCGGCCAATGTCTGCCCGCCATGTTTGAGTGAAGCCAGTACGCCAGTCACCAAAACATCCGGCAGGGACGCCATCGCTGAACAGCAGATACCAGCCCGCGCAGTCGCCGCGCTTGCCGTTGCTGGAAAAGCGCCGCAGCTTGCCGTCGGCTTCGATCACGTCCGGGGGCGTCAGCCCCGCAGCGTGGACTGCATCATGGAATTGCCCGATGGGGTCGGTCATCATCGCGCACCGCCTTTCCGCTTTTGCTGGCGCTTGATCGCACGCTTGCCCAGGCTGAACCATCCCGCCAGCGCGTCGGTTTCGGTATGATTGCGGTCGGTAGTCTGTTTTGGGGTCGCACCGTTCCAGCGGTCGCGGCCCTTGTTGTTTCTGGTCATGTCGCGCCCCTTCAAGCCTTGCGGCTTTTCTGGACTTGCTCGGCAAGCCATGCATCTATTTCGGCTTCGATCCAGCCGACGGCCCGCCCATTGCCCAATTGCACAGGCTTGGGGAAAGTTCCCGCCTTGATGCGGGCATATAGGGGGGATCGGGTTAGCCCGACTCGTTTTTCAACCTGCCGACGGCGCAGGATAGATAGCGCAGTTTGAATTTGCTCTGCCATGCTGAAAGCTCCTATTCAGGCGCTTCCCGGCCCATCCGGGAATGCATAGCAGGCTTTATGAGCGTGAGAAAAATGCTTTGCTAATAACTCACGCCGCTACTGGCTAATTAGTCGTGATTTATTTCGGATGCGGATTTCTCACGCAATCGTTGACTTGTTTGTCCCATTCATGGATTGCGCCTTCATACTCATACATCCTGAAGGCGTCGCGGGAAATGTTCGCCCATCCGTGGCCGCGAAATTTAAAGTAGATTTGCCGCAATGCTTCCGCCGGATCAGGGGCAAGGGTGCCGCCATCTTTCGCTTCAAGGAAAGATGCCCAAGGCTCGCGCTTGGCAAGTTGGGTGCAAGCCCATTTCACCCCGTGCGACGGGTCATTGGCGTTTACAAGGCGCTCGACTTCTACGACCAGCGCCCCCTTGTTCATGATCGTCCATTTCGATTCCCGTCCGCTCTTCTTGGGTTCCGGGTAAAGCTTTCGCGCCAGCGCAAGGGCCAATTGGTAGAACATTATCGGCCCTTCCTGGATGCTGTAGTGTTGGCACAGCATCAATAGCTTCGCATGATCCTCGCTTACCCAGTCCGCCACTCGTTTCTGTATCGCTTCCGCATCCATAAGGAAGCCAACACGCCGGGACTCTTCGCGTTGGAAGGAAATTTTCTTCTTTGTCATCGTCGCGCCCTTTCGCGCCGCCCTTAATTGGGTGCCACGCCAGCCGGGTAAGGGTGTCCCGGTTTTCGCCCCGTCGGGCTAGGCGCGGCAAACTCTGTCTATGCTACCCGGTGCAGTTGGGTCACGTTCGCACCACTTGCCAATGATTCGATTCGTACCGCCCAGGCTTCCAGCGCCGCCTTGCGTTGCGCTTCATAACTATTGTGGTTGTAGTGTGCGAACACGCCGGATAGGACATGGTTTGCGATCTTGTGGCCCAAGAAGGGTTCAAAGCCCAGATCAGGCAAGCGGCTTATGAGCGTCCGCCGAAAATCATGGACATGGCATTGCGTCACGTTCGGCAACTTGCCAGCCTTGAACATCGTCAGCAGGGAATTGTTCACCGCCCGCCCGTAAATGGCTTGCTTGGGGCGCAATGGCGACGCAAAGACATGGCGCTTTTTGCCAGTGATAGGCTTCAAGGCTTGCAGGATCGCCACCGCTTGCGGGGCAAGGTGGACAAGGTGCGCCCGCTTGGATTTCGTTCGTTCCGCTGGCAGTCGCCACAGGCCCGCGTCAAAATCGAATTCCGTCCACTCGGCTTCGCACACTTCGCTTTCACGCTGCCCGGTCAAGATCAGCAGCTTCATTGCCGCGACGGTCACAGGATCGGACTTGCACAGTTCCCGGTTATCCAGCGCCCGCCAGATCGTCGCCAGTTCATCCAGCCGCAGGGTTACATCGCGCTTGTTGGGCTTTGCATCGAAAGTCGCCCGCGTCAGTTTTTCAATCGGGGAATCAGCTATCCACTCGCGTTCCGCAGCGAACCGCCAAAGGCGCTTGGCTTGGGTCAATACTTCGCCCGCCAGTTGCTTCGCGGTTTTGCCTTCGCGCTCGCCTTGGGCGATGGTATCCAGCGCCGCGATTACATCCTGCCGCGTCACGTCGCGGATCTTCCGGCCACCGATCAGCGCGGCCAGCCGATCCAGCCGGTAGCGGATCGCCGGGGCGCTTTTCTTGCCCGCCATGATTTTCTGCATGAAGGAATCGACAGAATCTTTTACCGTCGGCTGCATCTGCTCGGCTTCCACTTCGGCCCGCTTCGCGGCTTCGGCTTGGCGCTCTTGCTCTAGCAGGGCTTCCCATTCCGCCGCCGGATCATGCCCACCGCGCCGCGCTGCCTTCCATGCGCCAGCAATCGAACGGGCTTGGGTTAACGACTGTTGCCCATGCCGTAGCCAGTCTGGAATACTGTTGCCCGGTGCGCCGTCGCGGGCATATCCGCCGATGGTGTATTTTGTGCGCTTGCCTTGATGCTCATACTCGATCACCCAGGTTTTCGTCCCATGCGGTCGCACTCGCAAAAACAATCCGTCGCCATCGCCCAAAAGCCGGTCGCGCTTCGGATCGGGCTTCGCGGTTTCACAGGTTACAGCGGCAAGTTTTCCCATGTCGGCTCCTTGGGTGGGATTATGGGTGGGAATACGGTAAGGCTTGGGTGGGATTCTACGGGAACAAACAGGAACAGGCAAACGGCCGCGATGCTGATAAATCAAGCCATTGAAGGATCGTTAAGGATTCAAGAGGAACTAATATGCGCTACTGGTTGATGAAGAGCGAGCCGTCGGAATACAGCATCGACGATTTCGTGCGTGACGGCTCCACCCCCTGGTTCGGCGTGCGGAACTATCAGGCACGCAATTTCATGCGCGACCAGATGAAGGTCGGCGACAAGGTGCTGTTCTACCATTCGTCGTGCGCGGAGCCGGGGATCACCGGCCTGGCCGAAGTGAGCGTGCCGGCCTATCCCGACGCGAGCCAGTTCGAGCGCGACGGCGATTATTTCGATCCCCGGGCCACGCCGGAAAATCCCCGCTGGTTCAACGTCGAGGTCAGGCTGGTGAACAGGACGCGGCTGATGCCGCTGAAGGAAATCCGCAGCTACCCCGAACTCGCTAACATGCGCATCCTGCAGCGCGGCAATCGCCTGTCGATCACCCCCGTCGATCCGGCGGACTACGCGTTCATCCTGAAGAAGCTTTGACGCCCATGGCGATCCGCCGTCCCGGAACATGACCCAGCGGCGCGCCGCACGGGACGCGCGCTGATGCCGGAGCTCGCGCCGGCGCTGCTGGCCGCCTACGCCGGCCTCGGGCTGCTGGTCGGCTTCGTCGCCGGTCTGCTCGGCGTGGGGGGCGGGCTCATCATCGTGCCGGCGCTCATCATGCTGCTGCATGCGCAGAACCTGGCGGCGGGCATCGAACCGCAGGTCGCGCTCGGCACCTCGCTCGCCTCCATCCTGTTCACCTCGCTGTCCAGCGTGCGCGCCCACCATCGGCGGGGCGCCGTCGACTGGCCGCTGGTCGGCCGCATCGCGCCGGGCATCGTTGCCGGCACGCTTGCCGGCGCACTCGTCGCCGCACGGGTGCCGGCGGCGCTGCTGAAGCTCTTTTTTCTCGTCTTCCTGTTCTACGCCGCGCTGCAGATGTGGCTGGATTTCAAGCCGGCTCCCCAGCGCGGTCTGCCGGGGCCGGCCGCCGTCACGGCCGCCGGCGGCGTGATCGGCACGGTGTCGAGCTGGGTCGGCATCGGTGGCGGAACCCTGTCGGTGCCTTTCATGCTCTGGCACAACGTTTCCCTGCACCGCGCCATCGCCACCTCCGCCGCAATCGGTTTTCCCATCGCCGCCGCCGGGGCCCTGGGCTACGTGCTGGGAGGCTGGGACAATCCCCGCGTGCCGGCGCCGAGCCTGGGCTTCGTCTATCTCCCCGCGCTCGCCGGCATCGTCGTCGGCAGCGTGCTGACGGCGCCGCTCGGCGCCGCGACCGCGCACCGCCTCCCCGTGCGCCCGCTGAAACGCGTGTTTGCGCTGCTGCTGCTGGTGCTGGCGCTGCGCATGGCGTGGACGCTCTAGGGTCGCCACGCGCCCGCCGATCCGATTCGGCGCCCGTCCGCCGCGCACGCCCCGGTTCAGCCGTTCAGGCGGTTGAGCAGCAAGGTCGTGCGCTCCGGGTCGACATTCTTCAGCAGGCGCTGCGCCGCCGGCGCGAGGTCCTCGAGGTGCGATTTCAGCACCTGCTGCTTCACCTGCAGCAGGCTGGCCGGATGCATCGAAAAGCTGCGCAGGCCCAGGCCGAGCAGCAGGCGGGTGAGCAGCGGATCGCCCGCCATTTCGCCGCATACCGACACCGGCTTGCCGGCCCTGGCGCCGGCGCGGATGGTCTGCTGGATGAGGGAGAGCACGGCGGGGTGCAGCGGATCGTAAAGGTGGGAAACGCTGTCGTCGGCGCGGTCGATCGCCAGCGTGTACTGGATCAGGTCGTTGGTGCCGATCGACAGGAAATCGAGCTGTTCGGCGAAGAAATTCGCGGTCAGCGCCGCCGCCGGCACCTCGATCATGCCGCCGACCGCGATGCCTTCATCGAATTTCAGGCCATCGCGGCGCAATGAGGACTTGGCTTCCTCGATCCGCTCCAGCGTCTGGCGCAGCTCGGCGAAGCTCGCCAGCATGGGAATGAGGATCGCCACACGGCCATGCATGGACGCGCGCAGGATCGCGCGCAACTGGGTGAGAAACAGCCCGGGTTCGGCGAGGCACAGGCGGATCGCGCGCAGCCCGAGTGCCGGGTTGTCGGCGACGCTGTGCTTCCACTGCGCCTGCTTGTCGGCGCCGAGATCGAGCGTGCGGATGGTCACCGGCTTGCCATCGAGCGCCCTGGCGACCGCCGTGTACGATTCGTACTGCTCGTCCTCGTCCGGCAGGTCGGAGCGGTTGAGGAAGAGAAACTCGCTGCGGAACAGGCCGATGCCGTGCGCGCCCGCCGCCGTCACGGCGTCGATGTCGGACAATAGTTCGATGTTCGCCATCAGCTCGATCGGGGTGCCGTCGAGCGTCGCGGAGCGGCTGGTTTTCAGGCGCTTGAGCTTGTCGGCGTCGATGCGCCACTGATTCTGCCGCAGCTGGTATTCGGCCAGCACCGCCTCGTCCGGGTTGACGATCACCACGCCGTCGCGGCCGTCGACGATGAGGAGGTCGCGGTCGCGGATCAGGCCACGCGCGTTGTGCAGCGCCATCACCGAGGGCAGGCCCATGCTGCGCGCGAGAATCGCGGTGTGCGAGGTGGCGCCGCCAAGGTCGGTGATGAACGCGGCGAAATGCACGTTCTTGAAGATCACCATGTCGGCGGGCGACAGTTCATGCGCGACGAGAATGCGTTCGCTGTCGAACTCGATGTCGAGCGGCAGGCGGCTGGGATGGCCGGTCAGCGCCTTCAGCACGCGCTGCACGACCTGTACCACGTCTTCCTGGCGGCTTCTCAGATAGGCATCGTCGATTTCCTCGAAGCGCGCGACCAGCGCCTCCATCTGCTGCGCGAGCGCCCATTCGGCATTGCACTGCGTCTCGCGAATGAGGCGCTTGGGCGCCTCGGCGATCATCGAGTCGTCGAGGAACATGCGGTGCATGTCGAGGAAAACGGACAGCTCCGCCGGGGCGCTGGGCGAAATGTGGCTGCGCAGTTCCTCGAGCTCGGCGCGCGTGGCGAGAATCGCCCCGTCGAAGCGGTCCAGCTCGTCCTGGATGTATTTTTCGTCGAGCACGTATTGCGGCACTTCGACCCGCGCGCTGGAGGCAAGGTGCGCGTAGCCGATGGCGATGCCGCCGGAGACGCCGATGCCGTGCAGGGAGAAGCTCATGCGCTCACGCTTCCCCGAAGCCGCTGGCGATGAAGCGCGCGAGCGCGTCGATCGCTTCGATCTCGTCCTCGCCCTCGGTCTCCAGGGTGATGACGCTGCCGCGCGCGGCGGCCAGCATCATCACCCCCATGATGCTCTTCGCGTTGACGCGCCGGCCATTGCGCGAGATCGACACCTGGCTCGTGAACTGGGAAGCCAGCTGGGTCAGCCGCGCGGACGGGCGCGCGTGCAGCCCGAGCTTGTTGACGACTTCAACGTCCCGTTGCTGCATGGCACATGGACTCGGAAATATGGGTGATGCTGTTGCGGCCGCCCTCGACGATGCGTTCCACCAGCTGCGGCAGCGCCAGCGTCTCGCGATAGGTCAGCGCCTTGAGCAGCATCGGCAGGTTGACGCCGGTCACGCCTTCGACGAGCCCGGGTTCGAGCACGCGGCACAGCGTGTTGCTCGGGGTGGCGCCGTATACGTCCGTCAGCACGAGCACGCCCTGGCCGGCGTCGAGCTCGTCGAGCCGCGCCTGCAACGCCTTTTGCCGCTCGTCGGGGTCGGCGTGGCCGATGAAATCCAGCGTGACGAGTCCTTGCGGACGCGTCCCCAGCACGTGCGTGACGCACTCGACCAGGCTGTCGCCGAGCGAGCCATGCGCAACGATGAGTATGCCAATCACGACTTCCACTTCGGATGGAAAAGAACCTATTCTAGCGCGAGCGGGGAACCAGGGTGCGGCGCCTCATCGGCGCTCCGGCGCGATGCGCGCCTCCATGCCCGGCGAGACGATCAGCGTTCCCGCCGCATCGACCGCCAGGTAGTCGGAGACGCCGAGCTGCGCGGCGCGTTTCGCCAGGCGGCCGGGACCATCGATGAACAGCGGCTTGGACAGGGCGTCGGAGCGGGTGCCGGCGTGCGGGCCGTGGACCAGTATCGTCACCGACTGCATCTCCACTGCGGGACGGCCGCTGCGCGGGTCGATGAGATGGCTGTAGCGATGTCCCCCCGCCTCGAAGAACCGCTGGTAGTCACCCGAAGTGCCCACCGCCTCGCCGTCGTGGAGCTCCAGCGTGGCGAGCGTGCCGGGGGTGCGCGGGTGCTGGATGCCGACGCGCCAGGCACGTTTGCCGTGGCGTCCCAGCGCGATGATGTTGCCGCCGATGTTGACCAGCGCGTTCGCGATGCCATGCCGCTGCAGAATCACGACCGCCTCGTCCAGCGCGCGCCCCTTGGCGTAGCCGCCGAGATCGATCTGCACCGCGGGGTTGCGGCTCGCTATCGTGTCGCCCTCGATGACGAGATCGGCCATGCGGGGGTGCCGCGCGGCCTGCGCCGCCACTGCCGCGTCGTCCGGCAGCTTCGCCGGCGGCACGTCGGACTGGAATCCCCACAGCGCGATCAGGCCGCCGATGGCCGGATCGAACAGCTCGTCCGACTGCGCGGCGAGCGCCTGGGCGTCGCGCAGCATCGCCGCCAACTCGGGCGACACGCGGACGCGCTCGCCGCGCGCCAGCGCCGCATTGAGGCGCGACAGCTCGCTCGGCTGCCACGCGTGCAGTTGGCGGTGCAGCGCATCGAAGCGTGCCAGCACGGCGGCCGCCGCCGTGCGCGCCTGGGCCTCCGGCACGCCGTAGATGCCCACTTCGACCAGGGTGCCGAATACGTAGGATTGCTGCTGGTGCAGCGGCGGCGCGCTGCACGCGACGAGCACGGCGGCAAGCAGGACCGCGATCAGGCGGCGCGCCGCGGCTGCGCGGGCGGCTGCGCTCACGGACGTACCGCGCGGGCGAAGCTGCGTTCCAGCGCGGCGACGAACTCGCCGGCGACGTCGTATCCGCTTTGTGCCGCGATTTCCTGGAAACCGGTGGGGCTGGTGACGTTGATTTCCGTCAGGTAATCGCCGATCACATCGAGTCCGGCAAGAAAAATGCCCTGTTCTTTCGCCCATGGCGCGATGGTTTCGGCGATGCGGGCGTCGCGTTCCGACAGGGGCTGGACGCGGCCGGTGCCGCCCGCAGCGAGGTTGCCGCGCGTCTCTCCCGCCAGGGGCGTGCGCGCGAGCGCCCACGGTACGACCGTACCGTCGATGAGGAGGATGCGCTTGTCGCCTTCGCTGATCGCGGGCAGGTAGCGCTGCGCCATGATGGCGCGCGCGCCATGGCGGGTGAGCGTTTCCAGGATGACGTTGCGGTTCGGGTCGGTCCGCGTCAGGCGAAACACCCCGGCGCCCCCCATCTCGGTGAGCGGCTTGACGATGATGTCGTCCATTTCGGCGAGAAAATGGCCGATTTCCGCGGCGTCGGCGCAGACCAGGGTCGGCGCGATGAATTGCGGAAAATTCAGGATGGCGAGTTTTTCGTTGAAGGTGCGCAACGCGGCCGGCCGATTCACCACGTGGGCGCCGTTCATCGAGGCGACGTCGAGCAGGTGGGTGGCGAGCAGATAGTCGATGTCGACCGGCGGGTCGGTGCGCATCACCACCGCGCTGAAATCCTTCAGCCGGCAGGTCTCCGCATGCGCGACGCGGAACCCGTCCGCGCCGGCGCCGCTTTCGAGCGCGGCGCAGGGTGCGTGCACCAGGCCGTCGCGCACGAAAAGCTGGCGCGCCTCGCACGCGAACGCCGCATGGCCGCGCGCCATGGCGGCGCGCATCATGGCCAGCGAACTGTCCTTGTGCGGCTTGAGGCGCGCCAGCGGGTCGACGATGAACAGCAGTCTCATGCGTGGGCGTCGGCGAGTTCGTTGAGGGTATCGTCGAGTTCGATGCTGGCCGCCAGCATCGCCAGGCGCGCGATCACGCCGTAGGCGTAGAAACGATTGGGGCTGGCGTCGGGATTGGCGCCGCGGTCGGGCATGAGGCAGGTTTCGTCGAAGGCCAGCGGCACGAAATGCATGCCCGGACTGTTGAGATTTTCGTCGATGCCCCGCGTGGTGTGCACGCGGTAGAAGCCGCCGACGACGAAATGGTCGATCATGTAGACCACGGGTTCGGCCACCGCTTCGTTGATGCTCTCGAAGGTGTAGATGCCCTCCTGGATCAACACCTCGTGGACTTCCATGCCTTCCTTGCCCACCGCCATCTTGTTGCGCTGCCGGCGATTGAGTTCGCGCACGTCGTCGGCGGACTTCACCGTCATGATGCCCATGCCATAGGTACCGGCGTCCGCCTTGACGATGACGAACGGCGGCTGGTCGATGCCGTATTCGTCATATTTGACCTGGATGCGCGCGAGCAGTGCGGAGACCTTCTCCGCCAGGCAGACCTCGCCCTGACGCGCCTGGAAATCGATCTTGCCGCACTGGTCGAAATATGGATCGATCAACCAGGGATCGATGTCGATCAGCCGCGCGAACTCGACGGCCACCTGCTCGTAGGCACGGAAGTGCCGCGACTTGCGGCGCGTCGCCCAGCCGGCGTAGAGCGGCGGCAGGATGGTCTGCTCGATCCCCTTGAGGATGTCCGGTGCCCCGGTCGACAGGTCGTTGTTGAGCAGGACCGCGCAGGGATCGAAGTCCGCCAGGCCGATGCGGTCGCCGTCGCGCACCAGCGGTTCCAGCGTGAGCCGTCCGCCGGCCGGCAGTTCGAGCGTCGTCGGCTGGGTGATGTCCGGGATCAGGGTGCCGATGCGCACGATCAGCCCCGTCTGGCGCAGGATGTGGGCCAGCACCGCGACGTTCTGCAGGTAGAAGGTGTTGCGCGTGTGATTCTCGGGAATCAGCAGCAGGCGCTGCGCATCCGGACAGATCTTTTCCACCGCACCCATCGCCGCGTGGATCGACAGCGACATGAAGGCCGGATTGAGATTGTTGAAGCCGCCGGGAAACAGGTTGGTGTCGACCGGCGCCAGCTTGAAGCCGGCGTTGCGGATGTCCACCGAGGTGTAGAACGGCGCCGCCTGCTCCTTCCATTGCTGGCGGAACCAGTGTTCGATGGTGGGCTGCGCGTCGAGCAGGCGTTTTTCCAGTCCCAGAAGCGGACCGGTGAGTGCGGTGGTGAGATAGGGGACCATGGAACAGGCGTTTGCGAATATCCTTGTATTTTAGGCCAAGCTTGATGTTTGACATCGTTTTGTATCAGCCGGAAATCCCGCCCAATACCGGCAACCTCATCCGGCTGGCCGCCAACACCGGCTGCCGGCTGCATCTGGTCGAGCCGCTCGGCTTCGATCTGTCCGACAGGCAGGTGGCGCGCGCCGGGCTCGATTACCACGACATGGCGTGCGTGCGGGTGCACGCCGACTGGAGCGCGGTGGAGGCCGCGCTGGCCGGGCGCCGCTGGTACGCGTTCACCACCCAATCCAGCCGCAACTATGCGACGGTCAAGTTCGCCCCCGGCGACGTCCTGCTGTTCGGCCCGGAATCGCGCGGCCTGCCCGGTGAACTGCTCGCGCGTTTCGACGCGGGCCATCGCCTGCGCTTGCCGATGCTGCCTGGCTCGCGCAGCATGAACCTGTCGAACGCGGTGAGCGTCACCGTGTTCGAGGCCTGGCGCCAGAACGGATTTTCAGGAGGAGTGTGATGGATTTCATGCAGATTCTGGAAGCCGCGAGCTACCTCGTCACCGTCGTCGGCCTGCCGCTCGCCATCTGGGTGTTCATCCACGACCGCTGGCGCGAGCGGCAGAGCGACGAAGAGGAAATCTTCCTGCGCCTGTCCGACGAATATTCGGCGTTCATGCGCCTGGTCATCGACAACGCCGACCTGCAACTGCTTTCCGCTACGCCGCGCGGCGCGCTGAGCGAAGAGCAACGCGAACGCAGGCACGCGCTGTTCGCCATTCTCGTCAGCCTGTTCGAGCGCGCCTACGTGCTCGTCTACGAGGAGCGCATGAGCGCGCAGCAGGCACGCCTGTGGCAGACCTGGGCCGATTACATGCGGGACTGGTGCGCGCGCGAGGATTTCCGCAGCGCCCTGCCGCGCCTGCTGCAGGGCGAGGATCCCGGTTTCGTCGCCATGATCGGCAGTATCGCCGCGGCGGCGGCGGACCCGCTACCCGCCAGGCCGCTATAGCTGTGCCTCGATGGCAGGAAACAGCTCGCGCTCCTCGAAGCGTACATGCGCGATCATCGTCTTGCCAAACGCTTCCAGACTGGCTGCATCGTGACGCAGCAGACCCGCATGCAGCGCCTGCAGCTGTCGATGCTCGGCGAGGGTGCGTTCGACGAGCGGTTGCTGGGCGGCTGTCTGCAGCAGGGGCAGGAGCGTATCTTCCTCGGTTGCGAAATGCGACTTCAGATGTCCGGCGAGCGCATTCACCGCTTCCGCGCAGGCTGCCGCGATCAGCGCCGTGTCGCCCGATTGCGCGGCGCGTTCGCAGCGCCGTGCGAGGGAGAGCGCGGTGTGATGTTCGCGCGACAGGGGAAGAAGAGCGGGGGCGCGTTTCATGCGATCAAGGGGTCGTGCCGGCGCGCCGCCCGCGCAGCACGCTGCCGACGGTGCCGAGGATGAACAGCACCAGCGCCACGGCATTCAGCATGCCGCCCTGGCTGCGCAGCGCGGGCGCGGCGAGGGCGTCGCCGGCCAGGCGCAGCAGCAGCGAGGCGTGCAGCACCAGCAGCGGCAGGTAGAAGGTCCAGTGATACGGCATCTTGACCCGCACCACCGAGGGAAAAATCACCGGCGCGTGGCCGAACACCATGGAGAACACGAAACCGATCAGGATGGCGTGCAGCACGGCGTCGTAGGCGCTTCCGGCGAGGCCGCCCGCGGCGAGGAGGACGAGACTGCCGACGGCGAGCCAGGCGTAGCCGGAGAGCAGGCAGACGGCGATGAAGCGCGTCAGGCCCTGCTCGCGCACCGTGCGCCGGGCGATGTCCTGGCGCAGCAGCCAGGCCGCCAGGCCGAGCAGCGCGGCGCCGTACAGGACCGCGCCCGCGCGCGTGCCGGCCAGAAAGCCACCCGTGACGAGGGCGGCGAGGATCGCTGCGAACGTCCGTCGCGCGATGGCCGATGGCGGCAGGAAGCGGGACAGTTCCAGGCGTTCGCCGGCGATGGTCAGCACCAGGAAATTGATCCACAGCGCGACGACGTTCGCCACCGGCGTGCCGGCCAGCCAGAGCAGGTTGCCGGCCAGCCAGCTGAATGCGCCCAGCGCCATGGTGAGCATGAACAGCGTGCGCTGGCGCAGCAGGAGCATCACCGTGGCGACGAGCAGGACGCCGCTGCCCAGCGTCGCCGCGACCGCGCCGGCGGCCGCCGGCAAGCCGGCGAGCAGGGCCAGGCCGCCCAGTCCGGTGAAAAGCGGCGCGCTGTAGGCCCAGCGGCGACCCATGGCCACGGCCCGCTCGAGGCCGATCACCGTGCCGAGGAAACCGGACACCATGAGCGGGCCGTGCAGCAGGATGAGCTGTGGATGCGGCAGCGGAACGCCCCAGCCGAGACGCGCAAGGCCGGCAAGCACGCCGGTGGCCAGCGCGGCGAATCCGAGTATCAGGAGGGGCAGGCGAAAGGGGACGCCGAGGTCGCCGGGGCGCATGTTTCAACGGCTCCGGCGCGGCGTGATGCTGCGGATGGCGCGCGTCAGCCGCGCCATCCGAAATGCTCTCGCGCGTGTTCGCTCATGCGCTCCGGTCCCCACGGGGGATCCCACACCAGCCCGAGATCGATGGCGACGCCGGCCGGCGCGAGGGCGCGCAAGGCACGCTCGGCGTCGTCGAGGATCAGTTCCCCCATCGGGCAGGCCGGCGTGGTCATGGTGAGGTCGACGCGCAGGGTGTCCGCCGACACGGTGACGCCGTACACCAGGCCCAGATCGACGATGTTCATGCCGACTTCCGGATCGATGACGCCGCGCAAGGCGGCCCGCACGGCGTCCTCGGTGATGACGGGTGATGTGGGCATGGCGCCTTCCTCTAAGATGTATTGAAAATACATGTTCAATTTAGCAGACCGGGCGGTGCGGGGCAATGCGTGCGCTGCATGGCTGCGCGGCGCGGCACCGCGCCGGCCGCCTCAGAACTCGGCCCTGATTTCGCGATTCAACAGCGCGTCCACCGCCTGTGCCGGCGGCGCGCCATCGAACAGGATCTGGCACACGGCACGGGTGATCGGCATGTCGACGCCCATTTCGGCCGCCAGCGCGGCGACCTCGGGCGCGGTGGTGACGCCTTCGGCGACGTGGCCGAGCTCGGCGAGGATGGCGTCGAGCGCCTGTCCATGCGCGAGGCGCAGGCCGACCTGGCGGTTGCGCGACAGGTCTCCGGTGGTGGTGAGGATGAGATCGCCCAGGCCCGAGAGGCCCATGAAGGTTTCGAAGCGGCCGCCGAGGCCGATGCCGAGCCGGGTCATTTCGGCCAGGCCGCGGGTGATGAGCGCGGCGCGGGCGTTGTGGCCGAGTGCCAGCCCGTCGCAGATGCCGGCGGCGATGGCCATGACGTTCTTCAGCGCGCCGCCGAGTTCGACGCCGACGACGTCGTCGTGGGCATAGATGCGCAGGCGGTGATTCGACAGGGCCCCGGCGAGTCCCCGCGCGAGGGTGTCGTCGTGCGATGCCAGCGTGAGCGCGGTGGGGCAGCCGCGCGCGACTTCCTGCGCGAAACTGGGGCCGGACAGCACGCCGCTTCCGGCGTGGCCGGGCAGCAGTTCCGCCACCAGCTGGTGCGGCAGCTTGCGGCTGCCGGGCTCGAAGCCCTTGCTCACCCAGATGAGCGGCGGCAGCGGAGCGCGGCGGGCCAGCGCGGAGAGGGCGGGACGCAGCGCTCCGCTCGGCACGGCGACGACGACGAGTTCCGCACCGGCCAGCGCGGCGTCGAGATCGGCGCTGAACGCCAGGGCGGCGGGCAGCGGGCAGTCCGGCAGATAGCGCGTGTTGACGCGCGCGTCGCGCATCGCCGCGACCGCGACCGGATCGCGTGCCCACAGCGTGACCGCGTGCTGCGAGGCCCAGGCCGCCGCCAGCGCAGTACCCCAGGCGCCGGCACCGATGATGGCGAGCTTCTTCATCGCCCCCACACTTCGAACATCGGCACCCAGCCCGCCAATCCGTCGGCGTGCCTCACCGGCAGCCAGCCCAGGCCGTCCGGTTCGCCGTCGATTTCCAGCAGTACGCCGCGCGCGGCGAGGAAAACCGTCTCGGCGTCGCCGCGGGGCTGCCTGCGCACGCTGGCGGTCTCGGTCTTGACCATGACGTTGCGCATGCTGCCGAAGGCGGACTGCTCGATCCAGACGAGGCGGCCGTCGTGATCGCGCACCTTGGCCCAGGCGTCGGTGTCGACCACGACTTCGAGCGGCAGGCCGCTGCCGGCGACGGCCACCTTGGCGGCAGCGGTCGAAGGCGCGTCGTACAGTACGGCCGGACGGCTGGTGGTGCGATATTCCAGCGCGTGCGCCGCACCCGCGAGAACCAACAGGGCGCCGGCGGCGAGAAGACGGCTTCGGCCAGGCCTTGCCAGGCGGGATTTCATCTTTTCCACCGGCGTGCGGCCGAGGCGGGGGCGCAGGACGCGTCCATGGCGGGCCGTCGCGTCACGTCTCCGGACGGCGCATCGGGCTCAGTGCGTCTGCGCACCTGCCTGCTGTTGCTGCTGCTGTTGCAGGAACAGGGCCTCGAAGTTCACCGGATTCAGAAGCAGCGGCGGGAAGCCGGCGCGAATGATGACGTCGGACACGGTTTCGCGCAGGTAGGGGAAGACGATGTTGGGGCAGCCGATGTTGAGCACCATCGGCATCTGCTCCTCGGGAATGTTCTGGATGCGGAAAATGCCGGCCTGGGTGCATTCGACCAGGAACAAGGTCTTGTCGCCGTGTTTCGCGGTGACGGTGACGGTGAGGCTGTTCTGGTAGACATCATTCCCGAGTTCGTGGCTGGCGGTCGTCATGTTGACCTCCATCTGCGGCGCTTCGCGTTCCAGGAAGCACTCGGGCGCACCGGGCACCTCGACGGAAAGATCCTTGACGTAGAGTTTTTCGATGTTGAAAACGGGTTGCTGCTGGGCGTCGCTCATGATGTCTCCCTGGGTTGGCAAAACGGAGCCGCGGCCCCGGTCAGCCCGACATTCTACATGGTGGGCGGCGCGTGAGGTTTCGGATCAATGCGCCGCCAGCCAGCGTTTCAGCCCGGCGGCGTCCAGCGCGCCGGAGGTGCGCGCGACCTCGGCGCCGTTCCTGAACAGGATGAGCGTGGGAATGCCGCGGATGTGGTGGCGCATCGACACCTGCGGATGCGCCTCGGTGTCGACCTTGGCGAAGCGCATCCGGGTGGCGAGTTCGCCGGCGACCTGGTGGAACACCGGCGCCATCATCTTGCACGGGCCGCACCAGTCGGCCCAGAAATCCACCAGTACCGGCAGGCCGGCTTTCGCGATGAAGCGATCGAAGCTCGCCTGGGTCAGTTCCACCGGGTGGCCCGGCAGCAGTGGCGTGCCGCACTGGCCGCACTTGGGGCCGTCGCCGAGACGCGCGTCCGGCACGCGGTTGACGGCCAGGCAATGGGGGCAGGCAAGTTCCATGGCGGGGTCCTCGATTTGAATGAACGCCGTCTCAAGGTGGTGCCGGGCGCGGCGAAATCAAGCGCCGTGCGGCAGGGAAGGCCCGGTTCCGGCACCATGGCTGCGCGGGAGGCGCCGCCGCCGCGAGTGTCGGGCATGCCGCGATTCAGGCGTTCAGCAGGGGCACCAGCTCGCCCGCGGCGTCGAGCGCCGAGGTGTCGTCGAAGCCGCCGACGTGGGTGTCGCCGATGAACACCTGCGGCACGGTGCGCCGGCCGCCGGAGCGTTCGACCATTTCGTCCATCTTCGCCGGATCGAGGTCGACGCGGACCTTGTCGATTTCGGCGACGCCGCGGCTTTTCAGCAGCCGCTCGGCGGCGACGCAGTAGGGGCACACGGCGGTGCAGTACATCACGACTTTGGCCATGAGGGTTTCCTTTTCATTTCTGGGTGATGGGGAGATTCGCGCGTTGCCACGCGAGGATGCCGCCCGCCTGGTTGTAGACCGTGGTGAAGCCGGCCTTCCTGAGCATGCGGCAGGCGCGTGCCGAGCGCTGGCCGCTGCGGCAGGTGACGAGGATGGGCGTGCTCCTGAACTTGTCGAGTTCGTTCAGCCGTCCGGCGAGCTTGCCCACCGGAATGTGCCTGGCGCGCGGAATGTGCCCGCTCGCGTATTCCTTGTCCTCGCGCACGTCGAGCACCAGCGCGTCGTCGTTGTAGAGCCGGGTGGCCTTCAGCGTGTCGGCCTGTTCCACGCCCGACAGGCGTTCGCCGACGAAGGACCACGCCAGCATGCCGCCGGAAACCGCCGCCAGCGCGGCGAGCATCCAGTTGTCCTGGAGAAATTGCGTGTCCATGGGGGGCTTACAGGCCGCAACCCTGTTTGACGCCCGCCTTTTTCAGCATCGAGTCCATCGGGCAGAAACGGGTGAAACCGGACTGGAACAGGTTGAAGCCGACGAAGGCGGTGAACCATAGCCAGGACGTCTGCGTCAGGTCGGCGCTGCCGTTGACGTGGGCGAGCGCGAGGGACAGCAGGATGAAGAAACCGGCGACGATGCGCACGATGCGTTCAACGGTCATGGACGAGACTCCTCAAGCAGTGGGGGACGAATGTTTGCGGTAGTTGGCCGCGTAATAGAGTACCGGGATCACCAGCAGGGTGAGCAGGGTGGAGACGAAGATGCCGGAGATGAGCGACACCGCGAGGCCCGAAAAGATCGGATCGTCGAGAATGAAAAAGGCGCCCAGCATCGCCGCCAGCCCGGTGAGCACGATGGGCTTGGCGCGCGCCGCCCCGGCCTGGATCACCGCGTCCTGGAAATCCGTGCCGGAGGCGACCTGGTCGTTGGCGAAATCGACCAGCAGGATCGAATTGCGCACGATGATGCCGGCCAGCGCGATCATGCCGATCATCGAGGTCGCGGTGAACTGCGCACCCAGCAGCGCATGGCCGGGCATCACGCCGATGATGGTGAGCGGGATCGGCGCCATGATGATGAGCGGCGTCAGGTAGCTCTTGAAGTGCGCGACCACCAGAATGTAGATGAGAATGAGGCCCACGGCGTAGGCGATGCCCATGTCGCGGAACGTTTCGTAGGTCACCTGCCATTCGCCGTCCCACTTCAGGCTGAATCCGGCGTAGGGATCGGCGGGCTGGCGAATGAAATGCTCGGCCAGCGCGCCGCCCGCCTCGAGGGGACGGGCCTTGAGTTCGCCGCGCATGGCGAACAGGCCATACAGCGGTGAATCCAGCGTGCCGCCCGTGTCGCCGAACACGTACACGACCGGCAGCAGGTTCTTGTGGTAAATGGTTTTTTCGCGCGCGCTGGGCATGATCTCGACCAGTTCGGAGAGCGGCACCAGGTTGCCCTGGATCCCGCGTACCGGCAGTTTGAGCAGTTCGTCGATGCGGTTCTGCCGTTCCGGCGGCAGCGCGACGCGCACCGGAATTTCGTATTTCGCGCCGCTGCCGTGGATGGGCGTGACGTTTTCCCCGGACAGGCCCATCCTCATCGCCTCGACGATGTCCTTCTGCGCCACGCCCGCCATCGCGGCCTTGTTCTGCAGCACGCGCAGCACGAAACGCTGCGCGTCGTCCTCGACGCTGTCGTCGATGGCGACGATGCCCGCGGTGCGCTCGAACACGCCGCGCACCTCCTTGGCGACGTCCATCTGCGCCTCGTAGTCGGGGCCGTAGACTTCGGCGACGATGGGAGACATCACCGGCGGACCGGGCGGCACCTCGACCACCTTGACGTCGGCGCCGTACCGCTTCGCCACGGCTTCGACCAGCGGCCGCACTTCCTGCGCGATCTCGTGGCTCTTGCGCGTGCGCGCGTGCTTGTCGACCAGGTTGACCTGCAGGTCCCCCAGTTCGGGGCCGGCGCGCAGGTAGTATTGCCGCACCAGGCCGTTGAAGTTGATCGGCGAGGCCGTGCCGGCATAGGCCTGGTAATCCGTGATCTCGGGTACGCCGGCCAGCGTCTGGCCCATCTCGGCGAGCACCTGCGCGGTCTTCTCCAGCGGCGTGCCGACCGGCATGTCGACGACGACCTGGAACTCCGACTTGTTGTCGAACGGCAGCATCTTGAGGATCACCAGCTTCACCACGGGCAGCGCCACCGATAGCAGGATGGCGGCGCCGATGCCGAGCCACAGCCGGTTGCGCGCGGTGCGCCCGGCCGCCCCGCGCAGAAAGGGCGTCATGCGGGCGTGGAACAGCCGCGGCAGCCAGGCGCTGCGGTCTTGCGCGCCGTGGGTTTCCTGCCTGATCAGCCGGAGTGCCAGCCAGGGCGTGACGATGAAGGCGATGGCGAGTGAAATCAGCATGCCGATCGAGGCATTGATCGGGATCGGGCTCATGTACGGGCCCATCAGGCCGGTGACGAAGGCCATCGGCAGGAGCGCGGCGATCACGGTGAAGGTGGCGAGAATGGTGGGCCCGCCCACCTCGTCCACGGCGCGCGGAATGATCGCCTCCATGCCGTCGCGGTCCAGGCCCATGCGGCGATGGATGTTCTCCACCACGACGATGGCGTCGTCGACCAGAATGCCGATGGAGAAGATGAGGGCGAACAGCGACACGCGGTTGAGGGTGAACCCCCACGCCCACGATGCGAACAGCGTGGCGGCGAGCGTCAGCAGCACCGCGGCGCCGACGATGAGCGCCTCGCGGCGGCCGAGCGCGAACAGCACCAGCAGCACCACCGAGGCCGTGGCGAAGATCAGTTTCTGGATCAGCTTCTTCGCCTTGTCGTCGGCGGTGGCGCCATAGTTGCGGGTGACGGTCGCTTCGACGCCTTCCGGAATCACGCTGCCATGCAGGCCGGCGACACGGGCGATGACTTTCTCTGCCACGTCGACCGCGTTTTCACCGGGTTTTTTCGATACCGCGAGCGTCACCGCGGGAAAGGTCTGCCCGGCCTCGGCCGCGTCCGTGCCGCCGGCACCGGGGCCGTGCCAGACGTAGCGCGGGGGCTGGTCGGCACCGCCGACGATGCTCGCGATGTCGCTCATGTAGACCGGGCGGCCGGCCGCGACGCCGACGACGAGTCGCCTCACGTCGTCGACGCCGGACAGGAAGGTGCCGGTCTGGACCAGGATTTCCTGGTTGTCCGACACCAGCGTGCCGGAGGGCTGCGCCGCGTTCGACACCTGCAGGGCGTCGCGGATGTCCTTGGCCGACACGCCGAACGCCGCCATGCGGTCGGGATCCATCAGCACCCGCACCGCGCGGCCGGGGCCGCCGGTGGTGGTGACCTCGCGCGTACCGGCGATGCGTTTCAGCTCGATCTCGGCGGCATGGGCGATCTGTTCCAGTTCATAGGCCCCGCGAGCTTCGTCGCGCGTCCACAGGGTGACCGTCACGATCGGCACGTCGTCGATGCCCAGGGGCTTGATGATCGGCTCGCCGACGCCGAGTTCGGGCGACACCCAGTCGCGGTTGGCCTGTACCGTGTCGTAGAGCCGCACCAGCGCCTGCGTGCGGTCCTGGCCGACGAGATATTGCACCGTCAGCACCGCCATGCCGGGCTTCGACACGGAGTAGATGTGCTCGATCCCGGAGATCTGCGAAAGCACCTGTTCGGCCGGAGTCGCCACCAGCGCCTCGACGTCCTTCGCCGACGCGCCGGGGAAGGGGATGAACACGTTCGCCATGGTCACGTTGATCTGCGGCTCTTCCTCGCGCGGCGTGGCGAGGATGGCGAACAGGCCCAGCAGCGCCGCGACCAGCGCGATCAGCGGCGTGAGCTGGGAAGTGAGAAAGAAGCGGGCGATGCGCCCGGAGATTCCCATGCTGCCTCATTTCCCCGCGGCTGGGGTGGGACGCCTGGCGTAGATGCCCGCCTTCACCGGATCGAGGGCGATGACTTCGCCGGGATCGAGTCCCGCCAGCACCTCGATTTCGCCATGCGCGCCGGCCGTGCCCAGGCGGATCTGGCGCAGGCTGACGCGCTCTTCCTTCACCACGTAGACGGCGGTGACCTCGGAGCGGCGCACCACCGCGTCGGCGGGAATGGCGAGCTTGCGCGCGCTGCCGGTGGCGAAGTGAGCGCGTGCGAACATGCCGGGAATGATGCCCTCGGTGCCGCCGGGCAGGTCCAGGCGCACCTTCACCGTGTGGGTGGCGATGTCGGCCGCGGGCAGGACCGTGACGCCGCTGGCGTCGAGCCATTTGCCGAGCGAGGGGATTTCGACCGCGACACGCGGCGCGGCCTTGATCTCGGCAAGCTTGTATTGCGGAATGCTGGCGACCACGCGCATGTCCTTGGGATCGAAGCCGGTCATCAGCGCCTGCCCCGGCGTGACCGATTCACCCGGTTCGACGTGGCGCACCGCGACCACTCCCGAGAACGGCGCGGTGATCGTGGTGTAAGCGCTCACCGCCGCGGTCTGGCCTACACCAGCGCGTGCGGCCCGTGCGGCCGCTTCGGCGGCACGGTATTCGGCGGTGGCGCGATCGAGCGCCGCCTGGCTGATGAACTTCTGCTGGAACAATTGCTGCTGGCGCTCGAAGGTGGCACGGGCGTTGGCCAGGTTGGCCTCCGCCTGGGCGACCTGCGCCTGGCTCCCGGCCACCGCGGCGCCGAGTTCCTGCGCCGACAGGCGCACGATCACCGTGCCGGCCCTGACGTAGTCGCCGGCGTCGAAATTCACCGCGGCCACGCGTCCGGCCACCTGCGCCGAGACCGTCGACTGCTTGACGGCCTCGACCGTGGCTTCGGTCGAATATCCGGTGTCGATCATCTGGTACCCGACCGGTGCGACGGCAAACGGCAGCGCCGCCGACGCCGGCAGCGCGAACGACAGGGCAAGGAACAGCAGATAGGTGGGCTTGGCCATGCGGTCACCTTCGAAAATATTTATTAGTGTATTCTAATATTCATTCAGATTCAATTGCTTGCCGCATCGGCACGGGTGGGGCGCCGATGCCGCGTGGCAGCAGTATGCGGCACAAGCCGTTGTCGATCCAGAGCACGGGGTGCGGTGCGGGCCGTGGTGCGGACCTTTGGTTACAATCGGCTTTTGTTTCCGGCACCGCGTCCATGCAAACCCTCACCGTCGACCTCGGCGACCGCGCCTATCCCATCCACATCGGCCCCGGCCTGCTCGACCGGGCTGAACTGATCGTGCCGCACCTTGCGCAGAAGCGGGTCATGGTGGTGACCAACACCACCGTCGCGCCGCTGTACCTCGCGCGCCTCACCGCGGCGCTGGAGGGCGCGGGCGTCACGGTGGCCAACGTGGTGCTGCCCGACGGCGAGGTCCACAAGAACTGGGAGACGCTCAGCCTGGTGTTCGACGCCCTGCTGGCCGGGCGCGCCGAGCGCAAGACCACCCTCGTCGCGCTGGGCGGCGGGGTGGTCGGCGACATGACCGGTTTTGCCGCCGCCTGCTACCAGCGCGGCGTGCCCTTCGTGCAGATTCCCACCACGCTGCTGTCGCAGGTCGATTCCTCGGTCGGCGGCAAGACCGGCATCAACCACCCGCTCGGCAAGAACATGATCGGCGCGTTCCATCAGCCCAGGGTGGTGCTCGCCGACACCGATACGCTGCACACGCTGCCGGCGCGCGAACTCTCCGCCGGGCTCGCCGAGGTCGTCAAGTACGGCCTCATCCGCGACGCCGACTTCCTCGCCTGGCTGGAAGCGAACATGGCCGGACTGCGGGCGCTGGACCCTGCGGCGATCACCCGGGCGATCCACCGCTCCTGCGAAATCAAGGCGCAGATCGTGGCGCAGGACGAGCGCGAGGGCGGCGTGCGTGCGATCCTCAACCTTGGCCACACGTTCGGCCATGCCATCGAGAGCGGCATGGGCTATGGCAACTGGCTGCACGGCGAGGCGGTGGCGGCGGGCATGGTGCTCGCCGCAATGGCCTCGCAGCGCCTGGGCTGGCTGGACGAAGCCGACGTCGCGCGCACGCGCGCCATCGTGCGCGCCGCCGGCCTGCCGGACGCCGCGCCCGAACTCCCCTTCGAGACCTGGCTCGAGCACATGGGCCACGACAAGAAGGTCGAGGGCGGCAGACTGCGTTTCGTGCTGCTGAAACGGCTGGGCGAAGCGGTGATCACCGGCGACGTGCCGGACGCCGTGCTGCGTGGGATCCTGGCGCGCCGGGCCGACGCCGCCGCCACGTAACGCCCCCTCCCGCGTAGCCGCCCCCTCTCCGCCCCATCGCCATGCGCCGGCCAGCGCGCCGCATGGCCGCGTGTTCGCGCGCGGCCGCCGGTCCCGACCCCGCCGGACAGGAGAATCACGATTACTTGATGTAGATCAAGGATATGTTTTTCCGTCTGGCGCATGATACGCATCAAGTGGTGCGATGAGCCCCGCTGGTGTTCATCCGATCAACTCTGAGTGAGGGGAAGGCAAATGAGGAAACTGTATCAAACCGCGTCATCGGTGCTTGCCTTGGCAATAGCGGGTATTTTCAATCCGGTGCAGGCGGCCGACGCGCCGGGCCTGACGGCGGAGCAGAAGGCCACGGCATCGAACATCTATTTCGAGCGCTGCGCCGGGTGCCACGGCATTCTGCGCAAGGGTGCGACCGGCAAGAACCTGGAGCCCGTCAATACGCTCAAGCTCGGGCAGAACCGCCTGGAAAAGATCATCGCCTACGGTACCGAAGGCGGCATGGTCAACTTCGACGACATCCTGACCCAGGATGAAATCAGCCTGATGGCGAAATACATCCAGGAAACCCCGGATGCGCCGCCCGAGTGGGGCATGAAGGAAATGATGGACAGCTGGAAACTGGCCGTCAAGCCCGCCGACCGCCCGAAGCGGCAGATGAACAAGATCAACCTGAAGAACGTGTTCTCGGTGACGCTGCGCGACACCGGCGAGGTGGCGCTGATCGACGGCGACACCAAGCAGATCTGGGGCATCGTCAAGACCGGCTACGCGGTGCACATCTCGCGCGTGTCCAAGTCCGGCCGCTACGTCTACGTGATCGGGCGTGACGGCAAGGTCGACCTCATCGACATGTGGTTCGAGAAGCCGACCATCGTCGCGACGATCAAGGTCGGCATCGAGGCGCGCTCGGTCGAGGTGTCCAAGGCCAAGGGCTACGAGGACAAGTACGCGATCGCCGGCTCCTACTGGCCGCCGCAGTACGTGATCACCGAAGGCGATACGCTGAAGCCGCTGAAGCTCATGTCGACCCGTGGCGTCACGGTGGACGGTGAATACCACCCCGAGCCGCGCGTGGCCTCGATCGTGGCGACCGAAGGCAAGCCGGAGTTCGTGGTCAACGTCAAGGAAACCGGCATGATCAAGCTGGTGGACTACTCCGACATCAAGAACCTGAAGGAAACCACCATCGAGTCCGCGAAATTCCTGCATGACGGCGGCTGGGACTCGACCAAGCGCTACTTCCTCGTCGCGGCGAACGCTTCCGACAAGGTGGCCGTGGTCGACACCAAGACCGGCAAGCTGGCCGCCCTGGTGGCCACCAAGCCCAAGCCGCACCCGGGCCGTGGCGCGAACTTCAAGCACCCGATCTACGGGCCGGTGTGGGCGACATCGCACCTGGGTTCCGACGTGATCACGCTGATCGGCACCGATCCGGTGAAGCATCCGAAGAACGCGTGGAAAGTCGTCGCCGAGCTGAAGAACCACGGTTCCGGTTCGCTGTTCGTCAAGACCCATCCGAAGTCGAGCAACCTGTGGGCGGACGCGCCGCTGAACCCGGAGCCGGATGTCGCGGAATCGGTGACGGTGTATGACCTGAAGAACCTGTCGAAGGCGCCCGAGGTGATCAACATCGCCAAGCTCGCCGATCTGCCGGCCACCAAGGCCGTGAAGCGCACGGTGCATGCGGAATACAACGCCGCGGGCGACGAGGTGTGGTTCTCGATCTGGGCGGGCAAGACCGATCCGTCCGCCATCGTGGTGATGGACGACAAGACCCGCAAGCTGAAGCATGTGATCAAGGATCCCAAGCTCATCACGCCGACGGGCAAGTTCAACATCCTCAACACGCAGCATGACATCTACTGAGTAAGGAGGGCCGGGCGGGCGGGGGGCATCCCGCCCGCCGACCGGCTGAGGGGGTAACAAGAAATGAGTGCAAAGAAGGGCTGGTGGTCCCGGCTGCGTTCGCCGACCGCCAAATATTCTGTCCTGACCCTGCTGGGCGGCGGTTTCATCGCCGGCATCCTGTTCTGGGGCGGGTTCAACACCGGCATGGAAGCCACCAACACCCTGGAGTTCTGTGTGTCGTGCCACGAGATGCGCGACAACGTCTACCAGGAGTACAAGCAGACCATCCACTATTCGAACCGCACCGGCGTGCGCGCCGTCTGTTCGGACTGCCACGTGCCCAGGGACTGGACACACAAGATCATCCGCAAGGTGCAGGCCAGCAAGGAACTGTACGGCAAGGTGATGGGCACCATCGCCACCAAGGAGAAGTTCGAGGCCAAGCGCCTGCAGCTCGCGCGCAACGAGTGGAAACGCATGAAGGCCTCGGACTCGCGCGAATGCCGCAACTGCCACAGCTTCGACGGCATGAATACCGAGGTGCAGAAGACGCGCGCGAAGAAGCAGCACGAAATGGCGGTGGAGGACAAGATGACCTGCATCGACTGCCACAAGGGCATCGCGCACAAGAAACCCGAGGGCATGACCGAAGAGGACGAGCTCTGACCGGCGGCCCACAGCATTCGACACGCATTCCATCGACTCAAGGAGATTCAGCATGAACAAGGCAGTACTCGGCATTTCGGCATTGGGACTCGCGCTCGCCGCGAGCGCCGGCACCGCGTTTGCGGCGCCCCCCGACTGGAGCAAGGTGCCGTCGCGCAAGGTCGTTGTGTTCTATCCCGGTGCGTCCAACATCGAATGGATCATGAACGGCACGCAGCATGGCGGCGCCAAGGGCCTGAAGAAGGGTGAGACGTGCATCGCCTGTCACGAGGACGAGAAGACCCGCAACGTCGACATCGCATCGGACAAGATTCTCAAGGGCGAGAAGCTCGAGCCCAAGCCGGTTGCAGGCCGTGTGCCGACCATCCCGGTGACGGTGCAGGCCGCCAACGACGGCGCGAACCTCTATCTGCGCTTCAGCTGGAAGGATGCCGGCGGCGGCGCCGAGAAGATGGACAAGGACAATCCGGTCAAGCTCGCCGTCATGCTCGAGGACAACAAGGTCACCGCCAAGGACACGCGCGGCGCGACGGTGCAGATCGGCCGCGCCGGCGGCTGCTGGGGCACCTGCCATGCCGATGCGCGCACCATGCCGGCTGCCGCCGACACGAAAACCAAGTACGTCAGTGGCGGCTCGCTCGCTTCCGGCAACTACTATGATCTTATGCAGTGGCAGAGCGGCAAGGGCGGCAAGGGGGTTGACGGCTATGTCGCCGACAAGCGGGTGATGGAAGGTGGCAAGGCACTGGTGAAGGCCGAAGGCAAGAAGGACGGCGACACCTGGACCGTGACCTTCACCCGCAAGCTCACCGGTGGCGACGGCGACATCGCGCTGGCCCCGGGCAAGTCGTACAACCTGGGTTTCGCCATCCACAATGACCACGCGGCGGGCCGCTTCCATCACGTGTCGTTCGGTTACAGCCTTGGCATCGACACCAGGGCCGACATCAGCGCGGCGAAGTGAGCCATCGGGAGACGCGGCAATGAACGGCGGCGGGTACATTTCGGGACGAGAGCGGTTGCGGCGGATGGGAACCGCGCTGCTCGTCGCCTGTGCCGCCGTGGCGCCGCTCGCCGCGCTGGCGGCAGACACCGCGATCGAGGTGGCGATCGAAAAAATGCGTTTCGACCCGCCTGAGGTGAAGATCAAGGCGGGAACGACCGTTACCTGGGTCAACCGCGAGAAGCGCACCAACCACTCGGTGCTCTTCGAACAGGAAAACGGGCTGGAATCCGACCGTCTGTTTCCCGGCGACACCTACCAGCGTACGTTCGAGCGGCCCGGCAGCTACCCGTACCGC
>JACDJA010000382.1_pt1 | contig 52863 bp, 50 predicted proteins | sample 7449241 | NCBI WGS metagenome assembly JACDJA01 (sample SAMN14253289, study PRJNA609438) | sludge metagenome | isolation source: initial anaerobic sludge | collected 2018-12-20 | reverse complement strand
TCTGTCTGTCCAGTTTTGAGATTATTTGCGAAAACAAAGTTATATTTACCATCTGAGAAGGGGTTTTTGTGGTGCACCTCAAAGGTAAACTTTGAGGAACAAAAATTTCCTTCTCTTTTTAAAACGTTTAGGACGCTATTGATTTAAAATCTAAAATTATACGTAACCGAAGGTATTATTCCAAAAATGGACAGTCGAACGGCTTCATTTTTTGAAATATCGGTATTTTCTCCAAAGGAAATGGATGCTGTGTTGCGCCGATTATAGACATTGTAAATGCCGAATACCCATTCTCCTTTCCATCTTTTTGCAGAATCAGGCCGAGGGGTGTATGTGGCGGAAATGTCAAATCGATGGAAGGTAGGAATTCGGTTTGCATTGCGCGCACTGTACACCGGAATGGTCATTCCTTCATATATGTACTGTCCTTCCGGAAAGGTGGACGGACGACCGGTTTGCAGGACAAAATTTGATGCAAAAGTCCATTTTTTTGACCATTCAAAACTGGCGGTCAGAGAGAGGTCATGGGTTTTGTCCCAAGCGGAATCATACCAGTTTCCGTTATTGATTCCACTTTCCTCTGGGGTTCTGCCCGGGGTTCGCTGTTCGGTTTTTGAAAGGGTGTAGGCCAGCCATCCCTGCAGCCGTCCGGTGTTTTTTCTAAAGAGGACCTCCAGACCGTATGCCCGGGCTTCTCCATTTAGCACAATCTGTTCCACTGCGTCGTTGGCAATTAGATCGGCTCCGTCAATATAATCCAACCGATTTGCCACTTTTTTATAAAACGATTCCACCTCCAGAGAATATTGCTGAAAATTTCTGAAATATCCTATGGCCACCTGGTCGGCCAGTTGTGGAGCAATGTATTTGCCGCTGGGAGCGTAAACATCGAAAGGAGTGGGGGCGGTGCTGTTGCTGATCAAATGAATGTATTGGGCCATACGGTTATAGCTGGCCTTGATGGAAGTTTGATCATTGAGCAAATAGGAAATTGCCACACGCGGTTCCAGATGTGCAAAGGCCTTGATGGTTTCGTTCCTTCTGTAGGTAACGGTATCGGAAGGTTGGGCCTTTTGGTAAATATTCAATTCGGGATTATAAAGGATGGGATTGTCGTTTTCATATAAAAACATTTGGTCTTGTCCCAATCTGTTAAAAGTGGAAAGGCGAAGACCGGCCTGAATGGACAATTCTTCGGAAAGATCGATTTCGGCCTCGCCGTAAATGGCATTTTCCCAAGCGAACTTATCTGTCAATTTGGAGGGATTGATTCCCGAGCTGGGTGTGGTGGGAGTTACTTCCCCCGGATTAAATTTGTAATAAATACTGTTTATCCCGTACCGCAGTTGAACGACTTCGGAAAGATAGTGGGAGAGATCGTATTTCAGGTTGAGGTTTTTTATTCCACTGTCAAAACTGAATTCGATAAACTTAAGTTCCAGTCCGAAGTAATAATCGGAATAAATCAGGGAAAGATTCGAAAATAACTTATCTGAAAACAAATGATTCCAGCGCAGGTTAAGGGTGGTATTTCCAAAGGAATTTGAAAAGCTTTCGGAGATTTTAAAGACATCGCGGCCAAAATATCCCGAAAGAAAAATCCTGTTGTTTTTGTTTAGGGTGTAGCTTAGCTTGGTGTTGAGATCGTAAAAATAGCCCACATTGTCATTGTCAAACAGAGGAAGGAACAAATGGGCATAGCTGCTTCTGCCCGCCAGGAGAAAAGAGGCTTGATCTTTTTTCAATGGACCCTCGAGCATCAGACGGCTGGAAATTAATCCGATTCCTCCCGTGGCGTGATATTCGCGGTTGTTGCCGTCTTTCTGGATTATGTCCAGCACAGACGACACTCTTCCCCCATAGCGGGCGGGAATCCCACCTTTATACAGGGTGAGGTTTTTAATGGCATCTGGATTGAACACCGAAAAGAAACCGAACAAGTGCGATGAATTGTACAGGGTAGCCTCATCCAGTAAAACGAGGTTCTGGTCTGCCGCTCCGCCACGGACATTAAAGCCGCTGGCCCCTTCCCCTGCACTGGTAACCCCTGGAAGTAAGGTAATGGCTTTGAGTAGATCTACTTCGCCCAAAACCACTGGAATCTTTTTAATGGTACCGGAGGATAAGGTGTTGGCGCTCATCTGGGTGCTTTTTAAGTTCATTCTTTCGCCATTTGATTGGATGACCACTTCCTCCAGACTTTCGGCATCGGTGCCCAGCACCACATCTTGGCTGGTGTTTTCAAATAAAGCAATTGCTTTTCTCTCTGTTTTAAAGCCAATACTGCTGTAGACAATTTCGTATTCGCCCCGCGGAAGGGTGATGGAATAAAATCCGTATTGGTTGGTCACCGCTCCTGTTTGCAGCTCGGGTACGACCACGTTGACACCAAAAAGGGTTTCCCCGGAATCTTCTTCGGAAACGGTGCCGCTGAGGGTAAACTTTTCTTGTGAAAAGGAAAGCAATCCCAAGAAAAGGAGGAGAAGGCTGATTTTATTTTTCAAGGACGATGATTTGGTGTTGGGATAAAAAAAACCTTCAGCAATAACTGAAGGTTTTTTGGAAAGATTAAAAATTATTGAAGGGATACCCCCGGATTGATATTTTCCATGATGCGGTTTAAGGTCTTGCTTGGGCGCATAACCTCATAAACCAGTTCCTCTGTAGGTTCATAGTATCCTCCAATATCAACGGGTCTTCCCTGATCGCCAAGGAGCTCGCTGTTTATTTGGTCCTCACTATCGCGCAATTGCTTGGCAACGGGTGCGAATGTATTTTTCAGGTCTTTATCCTCATCTTGATTGGCCAGGGCTTCGGCCCAATACATGGCGAGGTAAAAATGGCTGCCCCGGTTGTCTATTTCCTTGGCATATCGGGAGGGCGACTTGCTGTTGTCTAAATACTGTTCCGTGGCGTCATCCAGGGTAGATGCCATAACCAATGCTTTTGGGTTGTTGTATTTGGTTCCCAAATGCTCGAGGGAAACACCCAGGGCCAAAAATTCTCCCAGTGAGTCCCAACGCAAATGGTTTTCTTCCATAAACTGTTCCATGTGTTTTGGAGCAGATCCTCCCGCACCGGTTTCAAACAGCCCTCCGCCGTTCATCAAAGGCACAATGGAAAGCATTTTGGCACTCGTGCCCAACTCCAAAATAGGAAAGAGGTCGGTTAAATAATCCCGTAGCACATTTCCGGTTACCGAAATGGTTTCCTTTCCGTCCTTTACTCGTTCCAAGGTGTATTGGGTCGCTTCCTCGGGCGACATTATTTTAATGTCCAATCCTTCCGTATCCTGTTGTGGAAGGTAGGTATTCACTTTTTTTATCAGTTCTGCATCGTGTGCCCGGTTTTTATCCAGCCAGAAAACCGCGGGACTTCCAGTGGCACGGGCGCGGACAACGGCCAATTTGATCCAGTCCTGAATAGGCAAGTCCTTAACTTGGCACATTCTATAGATATCTCCGGGCGCTACGGAATGCTCGAGAATAACCTCTCCCTTGTTGTTGAGCACCTGCACCGTTCCTTGGGAGGCGATTTCAAATGTTTTGTCGTGACTGCCATATTCTTCCGCTTTCTGGGCCATAAGCCCCACGTTGGGAACCGTGCCCATGGTGGCAGGATCGAAAGCTCCGTGTTTTTTGCAAAATTCAATAGTGGTTTCATAAACGCCGGCATAACTGCTGTCGGGAATTACCGCCTTGGTATCGCGCGATTTTCCATCGGGACCCCACATTTGACCGGAATTTCTGATCATCGCGGGCATGGAGGCATCGACAATCACGTCGCTGGGCACGTGTAGGTTTGTTATCCCTTTATCACTGTCAACCATCGCCAGGTCTGGATTCTCATCCATAATTTTTTGTATGTCATTCAGGATTTCCGTGCGCTTGTCTTCGGGAAGCTCTTTTAGTTTTCTTTCGAGAACACCTAAGCCGTCATTGGCATTGACCCCCAGTTTTTCAAAGGTGGTAGCGTATTTTTCAAACAGATCGGCAAAATAAACTTTGACCGCGTAACCAAAAATAATGGGATCGCTCACTTTCATCATTGTGGCCTTTAAATGGATGGAAAAAAGCACTTTTTTCTCCTTAGCGTCTTTCACCTGCTCTTCCAAAAATGAAATGAGGGCTTTTTTGCTCATCACCGTGGCATCGATTATTTCTCCTTTTAAGACCTTCAAAGATTCCTTAAGAATGGTGGTTTTGCCTTTTTCGTCAACCAAAATTATTCTCAGCGTGTCGTCATCTTGCATGGTAACCGACTTTTCATTGTGAAAAAAGTCGCCGTGGTCCATGGTCGCTACGTGGCTCTTGCTGTCCTTGCTCCACGCGCCCATCTTATGTGGGTTTTTCCTGGCGTAATTTTTTACCGCTTTGGGCGCGCGTCTATCGCTGTTTCCTTCCCTTAGAATGGGATTTACCGCGCTTCCTTTAACTTTGTCGTATTTGGCCTGTATTGTCTTTTCCTCGTCGTTTTTGGGCGAAACGGGATAATCGGGAAGGTCATAGCCTTTTTTCTGCAATTCGGCGATGGCGGCGTTAAGCTGTGGCAGGGAAGCACTGATGTTGGGGAGCTTAATAATGTTGGCCTCAGGCTTTTTGACCAATTCTCCCAACTCTGCCAAATCATCGCTCACTCTTTGCTCTTCGGAAAGGTATTCCGGAAATACGGCGAGTATCCTCGCTGCTAGGGAAATATCACGGCTTTCCACCTTTATTCCCGCCGGAGGGGTGAAGGCTTTGATGATAGGCAAAAACGAATGGGTAGCCAAAGCAGGAGATTCGTCTGTTTTGGTATAGATGATTTTTGAAGAATTTGTCATGGGAAAGTAATTTGGTATATTATTTTTTCTGAAGTTTCAAGAATGGCAAAGATACGTATTTCCACTTGCTTTGGGAAGTGGGCAGATGATAATTTGGGAGGGGACACCAGCAGGTTTTTGGAGTGAATGCCAGTGGAAGGGGGAGAGCGTTGGCATGGACATTGACCAAAAACAAGAAAAGCCATATCACAGTATAAAAATACTTTGACATGGCTTCTTGTAGTGTAAATTTTTACCGATCCATTTTTCAAAGAAAATGGTAAGACAAGTTTATTATGGACTTGTCATCGTAATTTACTTACCAGGATCTATTTTAAGTAGCAAATTCGGAAATTTGCCGAAATTAAAATAGAAACCTGTTTTTTTTGATCTCAGTGCTAATAATCTAAAGATCGTGAGCACTTCAAGCGATCAAAAAAATTTAAAGTGTTTCTTTTTGCTTTTTCAACTTCAGAAAATATCGGGTCTTACGATCGGTATTTTATGGAACGTTTGAAAAAACAGTGTAAAAGAACGTTACTTTGGTATCAAATGCACCTAAAAGGTTTTGTTTGATACTGCTAATATAGACCGATTATTTCAATGTGCAAGGAAAAAAGACTGTTAGTAATCAACCGGTTACAAACAAGGGTTACTAACAATTGTTCATAAAAAAAGGCCTTGTAAAAACAAGGCCTTTAGAGGTTTTCAACAAAAATTTAGTTTCGTTTTTCTTTAATCCGGGCTTTCCGGCCGGTAAGATTTCTGAAATAGTAAATACGCGCTCTGCGGACACTACCTTTTTTGTTGATTTCTATTTTCTGTAGGGTAGGCAAGTTGATGGGGAAAATTCGTTCCACACCTACTGTTCCACTCATTTTGCGAATGGTGAAGGTCTTGGTAAGGCCAGTGCCTTTAACCTGAATGACCACCCCTCTGAAAAACTGGGTTCGGGTTTTTTCACCTTCGCGAATTTCGTAATAAACGGTAATGGTATCCCCGGCACCGAATTCGGGAAAATCTTTTTTGGAGATAAATTCGTTCTCGACAAATTTTACTAACTCTTCCATTTCTATTGAGTTGATAAGGTTTATCTTAAAACAACATTCACGGTTTTCGCCAGCGGTTGTATTAAGTGGGTGCAAAAGTAATCAAAAACATTTATTGAACAAGTTTTGCCAGGTATTAAATTGAATTTTTATCGGTATTGTCTGGGGAAAGAACCAAGATGCTTCGGCATCGCTCAGCAACCGCCGCCGGCACTGCTGGAGCAGAGAACCAGGATCGCTGGCGCTATGGGAAATCTGGTAGCAAGACCTAAACGCAAGACACAATCCGGCTTATTCCAATAAGTCGGGCCGACGTTCCTTGGTGCGTCTATAAGCTTCTTCTTCACGCCATTCCTCGATTTTTGGCGTATTGCCGCTGGTGAGGATATCGGGAACCTTCCAGCCTTTGTATTCGGCAGGCCGGGTGTAAATGGGCGGCGCGAGTAAATTGTCCTGAAAAGAATCGGTAAGGGCGCTGGTTTCATTGCCCAAGACCCCCGGAATGAGTCGGATTATCGCATCGCAAACCAAAGCTGCCGCCAGTTCGCCACCGCTCAAGACAAAATCGCCCACAGAAATTTCGCGGGTAATTAAATGATCGCGAACGCGCTGGTCCACGCCTTTATAGTGGCCGCAGAGAATGATGATGTTTTGTTTAAGGGAGAGTTCGTTTGCGGTTCCTTGATTGAAGGTCTTTCCGTCCGGGGTCATATAGATTACCTCATCATAATCTCTTTGAGACTTTAGATCGGTTATACACTTATCAATGGGTTCGATCATCATCACCATTCCCGCACCTCCGCCAAACTGGTAGTCGTCTATTTGCTTATAGGCATTGGTGGAATAATCGCGCAGATTGTGCAGATGCACTTCCACCAATTTTTGTTCAATGGCCCGTTTTAAAATGGAAGCCTGAAAGGGACTTTCCAAAAGTTCGGGCAAAACGGTGATAATGTCAATTCGCATTGGAAGGTGTCGTTTTGGGGATTTCACACCCTGTTTAGAAGGGTCTATCGGCACAAAAATACAGATTCTCCAGATATCAATCCTTTTTGGCCTCGCGTTCTTTTTTTCGCTCTTCCCGGCGTTTCTGTCGTTTCTTTTTTCGCAGCTCGCGCTTTTCCTCACGGGAGAGGTCTTCATTTTTTAAGGCATCCTTAAAATTGATGTCTTCATCCACTTCGCCTTTAAAAGCTTTTATCCATCCATTTTTAAAAATGTTGAGGACGGTAGGCCACACTCCGGCCTCCAAATTGTTCAAATCGCCTTCAATGGGAACTTTGGTGGCCAGGGTGTCGGTCCCTTGATTTTTAAGGATAAACTTAAAGATTCCAACAAACCCTTCCCACAACACCTCCAGAAAACCATCACCCTCCCCAATAAGTTGGGTGTGGGTAAAAAGCGGTTTTATATATCCCACAAGATGGCCATCGGCGATGGCCACTTCGCTATACACCCCGAAGGTACCTTTGTCAAAATCGAGACCGGCATAGTAATTTGTAAAATCGTTCAAGGCGGTAACATCGGCATCTTCAAGAGAGAAAGATATATCCATGTCGGGTATTTGCTTTAGTAAATTCATATTGCCATCCAAGAGCACCCTGCCATTGCCTACCGAGACTCCCGTGGCGTGGATGGGGGAGGGCAGGGCCTTTTCCTTGTCCACAACGTTTCGCAGATTGTTGGCCGTGAGCTCCAATTGCGCAATCTGCAGGTCAATATCGGGATCGGCCGAAAGCTGGACAAAGGCCAGGGTTCCGTTGTGAACTTCAAAATGGTTGATGTCTATAGGGACCAGGTCGGTGAGCGCTTTGGTCCAATCGTCTACATCGGCATCACCACTTTCTTCCTTTTGGTCTTCAAAAACATAAGTTACCTGAGGACGGTCCATGATGATTTCGCTTACAATCTTGCCATGGAAGAGCGATTTCCATTCAATGGAAATATCGGTATGGGGGAAATCGAGAAAAGGCACGTTGGAAGTTGCCGTTCCCTTATTTAGGTACATTCCTTTAATAACATAGGCCCCGCGGATCAAGGCAATATCAATGTCGTCCACCTGCCCATAATATCCGGGTATTTCGGCCAAAACCCTATTGACATAATTCTTAACCAGGGTGGGCAGATACAGCCGAAAGGCGATAAGGAGGATGAGCAGGACCAATGGGATGATATAGCGCTTCTTTTTGAATTTGCCTTTTTTCTGGGGTGTTGTCATCTTCTTCGGAATAGGATTTTATCAAATTTGATACAACCTGGCGAATAAATGGGTTAACAAATTCATAAATAGCGGGAAAACGATTTGGGAAAAAGCGGGGGTGAGGAAAGATTTCACAAATAAAAAAAATCCTGTCTTTACAACAGGATTTTTCTGAATATTGGATGTCGGTGTTTTTTAATAATAGGTGAATCTTCTTACCTGCGCAATATACTTTGCCAAGCGAATCACCTGGTGGCTGTACCCATATTCGTTATCGTACCAGATATAAAGCACCACGTTTTTGCCATCTTCCGTTACGATGGTGGCATGGCTGTCGTAAATGGCCGGTTCTGAGGACCCCACAATATCGCTGGACACCAATTCGTTGCTCATGCTGTACTTTATCTGCTCTACCAGATCGCCTTCCAAGGCATATTTTTTCATGGTAGCATTGATATCTTCTTTAGAGGTTGGCTTTTCTACTTCAAGATTGAGAACCACCAAAGAACCATTGGGAACGGGAACGCGAATGGCATTGGAGGTCAATTTCCCAGCGAGGGAAGGCAACGCTTTTGCCACCGCGCTTCCGGCACCGGTTTCGGTAATGACCATGTTAAGGGCAGCCGCACGGCCCCGTCGGTATTTTTTGTGCATATTGTCCACCAAATTCTGGTCGTTGGTGTACGCGTGGATGGTTTCCAAATGGCCCCTCACCACGCCATACGATTCTTCCACCGCTTTTAAAATAGGAGTAATGGCGTTTGTGGTGCAGGAAGCGGCCGAAAAAATATCAACTGTTTCGGGATCATAATTTTGATGGTTTACCCCGTGAACAATATTCGGGACCCCTTTTCCGGGAGCGGTGAGCAACACTTTCGACACGCCTTTGGCCTTTCGGTGGCGGTTAAGCGCATCTTCATCGCGGAATGCACCGGTGTTGTCAATAACCAGGGCATCTTCAATGCCGTATTGGGTATAATCTATATCTTCCGGGGAATTGGCCGAAATAATATGAACCGTGGTTCCGTTGATTATAAGGGCCTTGTTTTCCAGGTCGGTACGCACTGTTCCGGAAAAATCGCCATGGACCGAATCGTATTGCAAAAGAGTCGCTCTTTTTTCCAGAATGGATTGATCCACCTCACCTCTAACGACAATGGCCCGAAGCCGAAGTTGATTCCCTTGTCCGGTCTTGGTCATCAGCTCGCGCGCCAATAGTCGGCCAATACGACCAAAGCCATATAGAACCACATCCTTGGGAACTATTCCCCTAAATTCCTTGGCATTTTTTAATTTATCTGAAACAAATGCCAGGGCGTTTGAATATTTGTCGTCCTCCAAGTGGAATTCGTAGGTGAGCTTGCCAATATCCAAACGGGCGGGCGGTAAATCCAAGGTTTTGATGGCTTGGGCAATCTCAACGGAGTCGAAGATAGAAATAGGTTTTTCAACAAATTCACCCGCATATTCGTGCAGGTTGAGGATTTCGCTCACATTGCGATCGATGAGCTGGTTGCGGAAGAGTACTAGTTCTATGGATTTGTCGTACCAAAGATCACTGATGATCTTGATAAATTCTACAGCGGCTTTTCGGCGGTCGGTTTGAAAAGACAGTTCTTTTTCATAAACGTCATCAAAACTCATAATGGTAGATTTTTTATGGGCTTCCTGCCATGGCGGGAGCGTGTTTAAAATTGGTGCAAAAGTAATTATTTTCCGCGGCCTGGGGAAATATATTTGGAGGAATGAGTTTGATTCACACTTGTGTTCCCACAAAAGGCTCCTCGCCCAAAATTTTGTTGTTTCTGCTATATACTCTTTTTTGCATATTCCCTTGTTTCCAACAAAAGACCCGGCAAAATGCCGGGCCTAATTTCTGTTATTTTATCGTTTATGCCGATTAACGGAAAATGAAGGTATTCATGTTTCCGGCCGTATCCATAAATGTCATTTTAATGGGTGTGCGCGAATCGCGTTGGGCCATAATTTGATTTACGTCACTGATGTCGCGAACCACTTGGTCATTTATTTGGGTAATGACGATGCCTTCCAGTTTATAGCGGGCTATTTCTGGAGTAAGCGCTCGGGTTACCATTACTCCATTTTTCAGATTTCGCTCCTCCAGTTCGGCCCGGTTCATGTTTTTTACCTCCAAGCCCAAATCTTCTATGGAGGTGGTTTCCAGTTTTACCAACTTCACCGGAAGTGTTCTTTCGCGGCCATCTCTCAATACCGTGACCTGCACCACATCATCCGGCCTTTTTGAACCGATGTAACCCACCAAATCGGCAAACTTGGTAATCTTAATTCCATCGAGCTGCTTGATGACGTCTCCTTCCTTAAGTCCCGCTTTGTCTGCACCGCTTCCTTTTTCAATTCCGCCGATAAAGACCCCCTGGCTGGCGTCTATTCCATACTTTTCCGTAATCTGTGGATTGAGGTTTCCTACCTGGATTCCAAGAATTCCGCGTTGTACGTTTCCGTATTCCAGGATATCCTCAATTACTTTTCGGGCGTTGTTGGAGGGTACGGCAAAGGAATAGCCTACGTAACTGCCCGTTTCCGAAGTAATGGCCGTGTTGATTCCTATTAGCTCGCCTCTCGTGTTTACCAAGGCACCGCCGCTATTGCCTCTGTTTACGGCAGCATCGGTTTGGAGAAAGGATTGTGGACTTCCTTCAAATTGGTTCAGGTTCCGAGCTTTGGCACTGATAATCCCCGCCGTTACGGTAGAGGTAAGATTAAACGGATTGCCCACTGCCAGCACCCATTCGCCAATCTTTACATTGTTGGAATCTCCAAAAGGGATAAAGGGAAAATTGCCATCGCCATCTATCTTGATCAAGGCGATATCCGTAGCCGGGTCGGTGCCAATCAACTTGGCCGTATAACTTCTGTTGTTGTTTAAGGTAACTTCTAAGTTTGATGCATTGGCAATTACGTGGTTGTTGGTGACAATATAACCATCGGGCGAAATGATCACGCCACTACCACTCCCTATCATGGCCCGTGGCTGGCCGCCTCCTTGGAAATATTCAAAAATATTGGTCGGTTGCCGGCTTACGGTAATGTTTTTCACGTGTACTACCGCATGTACGGTTTTTTCCGCGGCTTCTGTAAAATCGGTGTTCATCTCGGCGGCAGCGGCAGCCAGGCTTGTAGGAATGTAATTGGCCGTGGTGGGAGGGGCGAAGGAAATGGGAGTTTCTTCTTCAATCAATTTGTAGCCTCCTAAGGTGACAGCACCTGCAAACAGTGCTACCAAAAATAATCGGACTGTTTGTTTCATCGTATTCTGGATTTAAAAATTATAATTGTTCTGGGTTTCAATAAGGACGGCAATTTTCTTATCCTGAGAATTTCAAAAAAGAAAACCAATAAAATTTTGCCTCACAAATTTAACTATGCTCTGTTGAAAATAGTGTGCCAAAAAGGAGGCTTTAACGTGTATTTAACGCCAAACACTCCACGTCTGCCAGTTGGCGTTTTTATATCTTTGTCCGGTTATGGCAATTACCTTTTTCAAATATCACGGTACCGGCAACGATTTTGTCCTTATTGACAATAGGGACGGACAGTTTCCCAAGGACGATCGGCAATTGGTAGCGCGTATGTGCGCCAGGCGGTTTGGGATAGGGGCCGATGGGCTTATACTGTTGGAAAACCATCCCACCCTGGATTTTAAAATGATCTACTATAACAGCGACGGAAATATTGGCAGTATGTGTGGAAATGGCGGAAGGTGCGTTGTCCATTTCGCCCGTTATATCGGGCTTATTGAATCTGAAGCTTTTTTTGAAGCGGCAGACGGCCACCACCAAGCAACTCTTTCCGACGAAATGATTTCCTTAAAAATGGGAAATGTGCAGACCGCGACAATGAAGAAGGATTCCGCATTTATAAACACCGGCTCGCCACATCATGTGGAAATGGTAGAGAATCTTGGGGAATACGATGTTTTTAAAAAGGGGAAGTCCATCCGGGACCAGTTGTACGGAGCCGATGGGGCCAACATAAATTTTGTGGAACAAGTGGAAGGGAATACTTTTGCCATGCGCACCTACGAGCGGGGCGTGGAGGCGGAGACCTATTCCTGTGGAACGGGGGCCACGGCCGTAGCACTTGCCATGTTTTCCCAAGGGAAAACGCAGGACGAAACCGTTACCCTCAATACTTTGGGCGGTCCGTTACGGGTTCGTTTTAAAAAGACCGGGACCGGATTTTCCGATATCTATCTGGAAGGTCCTGCAACTATGGTATATAAAGGTGTTTGGAAATGAGTGAATTAATCGGGAAAAAAATATTTCTACGGGCACTGGAGCCAGAAGACCTGGAATTTTTGTTTGCATTGGAAAACGATTCGTCCCTGTGGGAAGTAAGCAATACGTCGACTCCCTTTTCCAAGCATATCCTACGGCAATATCTGGACAACAGCCATCGGGATATTTATGACGTAAAGCAGTTGCGATTGGTGATTTGCAGTAGAGAAGACGAGCGGCAACTGGGGTTTATCGATCTATACGATTTTGATCCCAAACACAAGCGGGCAGGCGTAGGGATCGCCATTTTGTCCGCGGGCGACGAGCGGAAGGGCTTTGCTTCGGAAGCATTGGCAGTGTTGGCCAAATACGTCTTCAAACATTTGGATCTCCACCAAATATTCGCAACGATAACCGAAGACAACAAAGGCAGCCTTTTACTTTTTGAAGGTGCCGGTTTTCAAAGGAGCGGAGTTAAAAAGGATTGGGTTTATTCCGAAGGAAAATTTAAAGACGAATTGTTTTATCAGTTATTTCGCCCTGCCTAACCAAGACATTTACAGGAACAGACTATTATGTACATAAGAAAAATATTGGTGGTGATCGTAATTTTAGGGGCCGTGGGAATGGGCCTCTTTGCGTGGTACGTTTACCAAACCGCATTCTCTGGAAATACCGCCTTTTTAAACAAGGAAGCGCATGTTTATATTCCCACGGGAGCGTCTTTGGGGGAGGTGGTAGAGGAATTGAGCCCTTTGTTGAAGGATGAAGATTCATTTCGCACAGTGGCTATTCAAAAGAAATATGATTCCAATATCAAGCCCGGGCACTTTATAATCCGCAGGGGCATGTCAAACAATGATATCATCAATGCCTTGCGCAGCAGAAATATTCCCATTAACGTAAAATTCAACAATCAGGAGCGGCTGGAAGACCTTGCCGGAAATGTTTCCAGGCAGATAGAGGCCGACAGCTTGTCGTTGCTGCAATCGTTTCGCGATCCGGAGTTTTTGGAAGAAGTGGGGTTAAACCAGCAAACCGTCTTGAGCATGTATATTCCCAATACCTACGAATTTTATTGGAACAGTTCGGCAAAGACCTTTCGGGACAGAATGCTAAAGGAGAACCGTAGGTTTTGGAATGAGGAGCGCCTCCAGAAGGCGAAGGAACTGAATCTCACCAAGGAAGAAGTGGTTTCCCTGGCCGCCATCGTACAAAAGGAAACGGCCAAGGTGGACGAACGGCCAAGGGTAGCAGGAGTGTATATCAACAGGCTCAAAAAAGGAATGTTGCTGCAGGCAGATCCCACTGTTATTTATGCCCAAAAGCGCGAGAGTGGCAATTTTGACCAGGTGCTCAAACGGGTTCTGTATTCGCATTTGGAAATTGACTCGCCTTACAACACCTATAAATTTGCCGGAATTCCTCCGGGCCCCATTACCATGCCCGACATTTCTTCCATAGATGCCGTGTTAAATCCGGAAAAACACGATTACTATTATTTTGTGGCCGACGTGACCAATTTTGGATACCATAAATTTTCCAAGACCCTCGCCCAGCACAACATCAACAAGGCGGAGTACGTGCGCTGGATCACCAAACAGGGATATAAATAGCAGATTTCCACCACTTTTTTTGTTAAATTTCTTTAAGAAGTACGGGTTAAATTCTGTTAAGCATTTTGCCTTAGCCCCACTATACCTTACTTTTATTCATCATTAAGCAATTGAGCCCCAGGGGTTGGGGTTTTTATTGCACGATCTTTGGCACAATAATTTCATTAAAACGCGGCGAACATATATTGCCGGGAAATGTGTGTTTGCTTCTTTAAAGTTTATTTCGCCCCGGCACGAAGCCGGGGCGCAATAATTATAATTTAAAACTAAGTAAAACATGACAAAACGTTTTATGAAATTGTCTGCGCTGCTGTCCATTACGGTTTTTACCGCAATGGCTTTCTCCAATAAAAAGGAGGATTACAGCAGTTCTATATTCGCTACAGATGTCATTGGCAACGTGGCCCATGTTCCTTATGACTATGAAGTGGATATGAATTCCCAGGAAGGTGTTCCCTTTCTTGGGAAGTCGTTCTTAGGCTTCTGTTATGACCTCGGCTTTAGTGAAAGCAGTGGCAATTACAGAGCCGTGAACAGATTGGGATATCTGGGCAAATACCAGTTTGGCCGTTCCACCCTTCGCTGGGTGGGAATCAACAATACGTCCCGTTTTTTGAACTCCCCTTTGTTACAGGAAAAGGCGTTTGAGGCACTTATTTCCAAAAACAAATGGGTATTGCGGGATTATATTGAGAAATTCAACGGCAAGACAATCAATGGTGTAAAGATATCCGAATCGGGCCTTTTGGCCGCGGCACATCTGGGAGGAGCCGGAAATGTGATGAAATTTCTGGACAGCAATGGTGCTATTGTTTTTGAGGATGCCAATCATGTGCCCATAACCAGGTATATGAAACGCTTCGTCAATTACGATATCTCTGCCATTGTTCCCGATAACAACGCCAGAGCGACATTATAATTATTGAGAAAGCCAGGTAGACAAGCCTGGCTTTTTCTTTTCACATTTGTTTAACACCCTGCCAATCAGATTATTAAAAATTTCCGTATCTTTGCGCGCTGAAACGAAGTGTGGCGCTGCCGCTCCGAATTTTAATGCTTGATGAAAAAAAGATTCTATCTTGTTCCAATCGTACTCGTTGTTATCTCAGTGATAGGGACGGGTTTTAGTTCAAAGGAAGACTTCGATGTTTCGGCTTTTAGCACCGCCGGAATGGAGTTGAACTTTAACGTACCTACCGAGGCGGAAGCCTCTTTGCTTTCATTGCCCCCCACGCCCAAATACTTTTTGTTTTTGGGGAAATCTTATCTCGGATTTAAAGAAGCCTTAGGCTTTAAGGAATCCAGGGGCGATTACCATATTGTCAATGACTATGGATATATGGGGAAATATCAGTTTTCCCGCGCTACCCTTCAAATGTTGGGGTTTCGCAATACCGAAAATTTTCTTTTCGATACCCGTCAACAAGAAGCTGCCTTCCTGGCCTATACCTCCTTGAATAAATGGGTGCTGCGCCGCGATATCGAGCGCTATGCAGGCAAGACCATTGGAGGCGTTAAGGTTACCGAATCCGGAATCTTGGCCGCCGCTCATTTGGCCGGAGCGGGAAATGTAAAGAAATTCTTGAGAAGCGGGGGGGAGAACGGTTTTTCCGATGCCAACGGCACTTCCATTCGCTATTATTTGAAAAAGTTTTCCGGCTACGATACCTCGCATATCGTCGCCAAAAGGAAACCCCGGGTAATTTAAAATTTAAACTATCCTTGCAAGATGAAAATGGTGGGCCTTTTATGAAGGTCCACCTTTGTTTTTTTCCACTCCTTGGCCGTCAAGGTGCGAATGTATTCGGTAGACAAGGTGAGATCGCTCGCCACGCAGATCCGGGTCTCTGGATGCACACTCTCCAATAGGCCCTGTAACATCTGGGTGTTGCGATAAGGTGTTTCTATAAACAGTTGCGATTGCCCAAAATCCTGCGACAGTTTTTCGAGGCGCTTAATTTCCTGGCGCCTATTGGCTTTGTCTATGGGCAGGTATCCGTTAAAGGCAAAATTCTGTCCGTTAAATCCACTGGCCATCATGGCGAGCAGAATGGAGGAAGGACCTACCAATGGTATCACCCTGATATCTCTTTCGTGGGCATAACCCACCGCCCTTGCTCCGGGATCCGCTATCCCTGGACAGCCCGCATCGCTGATTACCCCTACATCAAAACCTTGCAGGCACGGATCCAGCATGGGAGGGATTTCTTCCGGAAAGGTAAACTTGTTGATCTGTTGGATTTTTAATGTTTGCTGCTTTTTGTCCGGTACAATGCTCTTTATAAACCTTCGTGCATCTTTTTCGTGTTCCACGATGTAATGGTCTATGCGTTCAATAGCTCCTTTAACCGAAATGGGAAGAACTGCCAACGGCTGCACTTCACCAAGAGGGGAGGGGATGAGATAGAGACTTCCTTTTTCTTTTTCCATTGAATGATTTATTGAACAACAACTTTCCTTACCGCCGTACGGCCAGAAGTATCCGTTATTTTCACAGTGTACAGTCCCCGACTCCACTGCGAAACGGCTATTTCCATCTTCATTTGCTTCACATTAAATTCTTGGAACACGCTTCGTCCTAGCACATCAAAGATTTCCACTTGCTGCAGATCGAGGTTTTTATGCGAAATAAATATCTTTTCCTTCACAGGATTTGGCCATAGGGAAATATTCTTTTGGAAGGCTTCATCTGCAATTCCGGCCACTTGTCCACCTTTAATGGAAAATATATTGCCCCCGTTCATGTCGATTATATAAAGTTCCTTGTTAACGTCCTGGCCAAAACCCGTCCACATCCCCGAAAAATTTCCGTGGAGGATTACGGAGTCGTTTTCATCAACGGTGCCAATAAGGCCGCTACAAAAATCGGCAAAGAAGTAAAGACCTTCAATATCGGAATAGGTGGAACCGCGATAGACATATCCACCGCTGATGGAACAGTTGCCATTATCATGGGTGTAATGCGCCACGGGAAAAGTGAGTTCAGATTGGGCAGGGCAGCCTTGTGTGTTGAACGGCTGTGAACCTTCATAGCACCGCCAGCCATAATTAACCCCTCCCAGGTTGGCCGGTTGCCTGTTAATCTCTTCTATATCGGCCTGCCCCACATCGGCGATCCAGAGGTTGTCGGTTACAGGGTCAAAGGAAAATCGCCAAGGGTTTCTCAGGCCATAAGCCCAAATTTCTTCTCTTGCATTTTGTTGTCCCACAAAGGGATTATCTGAAGGAATGCCGTAATTTTTTCCGCCGGAGGGATTATCTACATCCAGACGTAAAATTTTCCCCAGGAGAGTATTGATGTTTTGACCCCTATTGTCGGGATCGCCACTTCCACCCCCGTCGCCCGAAGCGATAAAGAGATTTCCATCCCCACCAAAGGCCAGGCACCCCCCATTGTGATTGACATAAGGCTGCTGATATTCAATTATTGTGGTTTCGGAGAGGGGGTCGGCGATATCGGGATTGGTGCTGTCCACGCTAAACCTTGAAACACGGGTGTCGCCGTTAGTCGTGGTGTAATTGATAAAAAAATACCCATTGGCAGTGTAATCGGGATGAAAGGCAAGCCCTAAAAGTCCCTGCTCATTTCCGGTGGAAATCTGTGACGAAATATTCAAAAAGGGAATAGGATTAACAGTGCCATCTGCCTGAATTATTTTTATTTTCCCTCCCTTTTCCACTACAAATAGGCGCTGGTCACCGGCATTTTGAAGGTCTAAAGGTTGGGAAAAGCCACCTTTGAAAAGTTCCACATCCACATCCTGTGCGGTTAGGGTGGTTGTGGTGAAAAGCAGGAACAGGGAGAAGAGAAGATATTTCATGGCCGGAAATTTAAATGCAATTTCCTAAAGTTAAGGCTTTCGACCCGATTAAAATGTTAAAGTCTTTCCGCAATTCTATCGCAGGCCTCCTCGAGCATCTTATAGACATTTGTAAACCCACTGGTCCCTCCAAAATAGGGATCGGGCACATCGACATTCTCCCCCGGGAATACTTCATCCAAAATCAATTTCACCTTTTTTCTTTGGGAATCGTCTTGTGCCAGGGCCAAGACGTTTTCCTTGTTTGAATTGTCCATCACATAGATTTCATCGTATTCCTCAAAGTCCTTGGCTTCAAATTGGCGTCCTCTTTGGTCGGAAATGTCGATTTTGTTTTTACGGCCAATGTCAATGCTGCGCTGGTCTGGCGGATCCCCCACATGCCAATGGCCCGTGCCTGCCGATTCTACCAAAACTGTATCCGGATCGACCTTCGATTTTAAAATTCCTTCGGCCAAGGGGGAGCGACAAATATTGCCGAGGCAGACCATCAAGATTTTATGTTTTTTCACGATTGCTGAATGCTTAAGATGTTGATTGAAAAATTGCTTCGCAACAAAGTTACATATTTTAATTCTCCACCGCCGGTATGCTTACAATGCGGGGAGGAAAGAAAGGTTTCTCCTAAGGGATTCCGTTTTTACAATGACACAAGGGGTGATGGCTAGAGCGTAAGCTTCTTGTGCAGGTCATCCACATATTTACGGAATTGCTTGTCGGTAGAAGACAGGTTGTCCACTGTCTTACACGCGTGGAGCACCGTGGCGTGATCTCTCTGCCCTATTTGCGAACCGATGGAGGCCAGGGAAGCCTTGGTAAACTTTTTGGCAAAGAACATGGCCAATTGCCGGGCCTGTACAATATGGCGTTTCCGCGTTTTGGATTGCATGGTGTCTACATCCATTTGGAAATAATCGCTAACCACCTTTTGTATGTAGTCAATGGAAACTTCACGTTTGGTGTGTTTTACATAGTTGTCCACTATTTTTCGGGCCAGGTCAATGGTTATTTCCTTTTTGTTGAAAGAGGAATGGGCAATGAGCGAGATAATGGCGCCTTCCAATTCGCGGATGTTGGTCTTGATATTGTTGGCCAAGAATTCCACAATATCTTCGGGCATTTCCACGCCGTCGCGGTAAAGCTTGTTTTTGATAATGGCCACGCGGGTATCGTAATCGGGATGGTTTAGCTCTGCGGAAAGACCCCATTTGAATCGCGAAAGGAGCCGCTGTTCAATATCGATCATATCCACAGGGGCCTTATCGCTTGTAAGGATTACCTGTTTGCCATTTTGGTGCAGGTGGTTGAAAATGTGAAAGAAAACATCCTGGGTGCCTGCCTTGCCCGAAAATAACTGAATGTCGTCCACGATCAGCACATCGATAATCTGATAGAAATGGATAAAATCGTTTCTGTTGTTTTTCCGCACCGATTCTATATACTGCTGGGTGAATTTCTCGGCAGAGATATACAGCACTGTTTTTTCGGGATATTTATCTTTTATGTCTACCCCGATGGCATGGGCCAAATGGGTTTTTCCCAAACCCACACCTCCAAAGATAAGAAGCGGGTTAAATGAAGTTCCCCCGGGTTTGTTTGCTACGGCAAGACCGGCAGAACGGGCAAGCCTATTGGATTCGCCCTCTAGAAAGTTTTCGAAATTGTAATTGGGGTTGAGCTGCGATTCAATCTTCACATTGCGTATCCCCGGAATAACAAAGGGATTCTTCAGCTCGGGACTTTTGTTCTTCAGCGGGACATCCACCTCTTGAGACTGGAGATTGCTCCGGTTTGAACTGGGGATTTTTTCAGTAAAGGGCTGTTTGTTACCATAAGTGTTTTCCATCCTGATGATGTACACCAATTTGGCAGTAGCGCCCAATTCCTTGGTGAGGGCCACCTTTAATATTTTTACGTAATGCTCCTCCAGCCATTCATAAAAAAATTTACTCGGAACTTGAATGCTGAGGGCGTTGTCTGAAAGTTTAACCGCTTTTATGGGTTCGAACCACGTTTTGAAAGCCTGCGAAGTGATATTGTCCTCAATAAAAGCCAAACAATTATTCCAAACCGATTCCGCAGTTTTGCCCATAGTGAAAATTTGTGATCTGTTTTTAAAAAAGTTAGCGTCCAAAAACGTGGATGGAGTATTTCCTAGCTGTCTCTGAACTGTGCAAATATGTGAACAAAAAAGTTATAAAAAAAACCCATTACAGGTTGAAATATTCGTTTTTTTTCCCCATACTTCACTTGCGATAAAACTACAAAAAAACTTTTGTTTAAACCCGAGAAAACTTGAAGAAAACCCTTACACAATTAAGAGTGCGATATGGAGAGACAGACCAGATGGGCGTGGTATATTACGGCAATTACGCCCAATACCTGGAGCAGGGCCGAACCGAGTGGCTGCGGGCCTTGGGCTTTTCTTACAAATGGATGGAAGCGCACAATGTACAGCTGCCAGTAGTGCATTTCAGCATTGATTATAAGCATCCGGCCCATTATGACGACCTCTTGACTATCGAGACCCGGTTGACCAAAATTCCCAGTGTTAAAATCGAATTTTACTACGAAATTTATAATGAATCCAAACAACTTTTGGCCACCGCAAAAACGGTACTGGTTTTTGTAAATACAACTACCAAAAAATTGATGAAAGCACCCGATTACCTATTGGAAAAAATAAATGAACCCGATCCCCATCAATAGCTAACAAGAATCTGCAGCGGAGGGTCTGGCCAAAGGTTTAAATTTTTTTTATCTGTACTTTGTAAGTCTGTTCAAAAAGAGAAAAAATCCTCGGCGCATCGCCCTGACGTACGGAAAGCACAAATTCGCATTGCAAGTGCATTTTTTGTTCCACTACCCTTAGGTCTTCTTCCTTAATAATGCGCATTACCGTATTCATTTCGGGGTATTCAAATTTCAAAACAAAAAGGTCGTCGATGGTCTTTGTGAAAATCTCTGCCTGTTCAAGGGCCATTTGGGCTGTTGTTTTGTACGCCTGCACCAAACCGCCCACACCCAATTTTGTGCCGCCAAAATAGCGCACCACCACCACCAATACATTGGTAACATCAAAAGCCTGTAACTGTCCATAAATGGGCATTCCCGCACTGTTGGAAGGCTCGCCGTCGTCATTGGCGCGAAAAGTGTCGTAGTTTTTGCCCATCTGCCAGGCGTAGCACCAATGCCTCGCCTTGTGATGTTGTTTTTTGAGCCGCTCCAGATGTTCGTTTATTTCCTCTTCAGACTTTACGGGAAAGGCATAGCCAAAGAATTTGCTTCCCTTCTCCTTGAACAAAACTTCGGAAGAAGGTTTTTCAATGGTCCTATAGGTGTCTTTGACGTTTTCCTCTGACATGGATTTTTGTTGCCTTATGTAAAAATTGTCTTATTCTTTGCCCAAAGTTATCAATAAAATGGCGAGAATGGCCAAGACTAAACCTATCCAATTTTTGGGAACCATCTTTTCCTTGAACAAAAAAATGCCTATCAAGGTGGAGGAAAGTACGATGGCGACATTGTTTACGGTAAAGATCCCCGAACTTTCAAAGATATTGCTGCGCAAGGCTTCAATAAGAAAGAAGACGGAAAAGAAATTGGGGATTCCCAAGGCTACGCCCCCGAAAATATTTTTTATCTGAAAACTGAAGTCGTTCTTTTTCAATTGCATCGCTACCATTGCCAGACCCAAAACGGCCGCCATGGCAAAGATTGAAGCGGAAAAAAGAGGTGTTTCCGCTTCCGAGACATAGGCATCCTGCATAAACTTCACCAGAGTATCGATGAGTCCGCTGCCCAAGAAAACAAGAAATGGCAGTAGCAGATCGGAAGGTTTTCTGGGGACCTTTCCCTTAGATTTTATTGAAACCAAAACAACCGCAACCAAGGCGGCAAGAATGCCAATGGCTTTAGTCAATCCCAGATGTTCCTTATAATAAACCAGACCAAAAACTATGGGAACCACCACACTCATCTTGGCCGCTACCGAAACCACAGAGAGCCCGCCTCTTTGCGTGGTCCACGCCATGAGGTAAAAAACCAGAATAAACATAACGCCCAAAAAAAGGGCATAAGGAAACCAAGAGGCGGCAAGGATATTAGAGAGACTCCATTCTTTTTTGTAGAGAAGTATTCCGCAGAGAAACCCTGTAACATAATTCACCGTAATAGCCTGTAGCGTATTGATATGATATTTCTCCAAAAGCTTGAACACCACATAAATGAGCGTAGAGGAGGTGATGCTGAGCAGAAGGGGAATCAAGGAGAAGTGTTTTTGAAAATTGACAGACGGTCTGAACCAATATTTTCTTCGGAAATGAGATTTCCCCTAAATTTTGGGGATTCCACTCCATTTAAAAAGGTCTTTTTTCCGGTGAAAACCAGCGCCTCGTCCCAAAGACCGCTATCGATAAATCCCTGAAGAGTACGGGAGCCGCCTTCCACAATCAACGACTGTATACCTTTTTTATACAGGGCCTCGCATATTTTAGGTACAACGTTTTTGGAAAAGTCCAAGCTTATGTAGGATAGGTTTTCTTTGTCTAGCATCTTTTTTTCAGAAAAAATAATCGTGGGAAATTCACCGTTCAAAAGTCGCAAATTGCTGGGGAAGACGCCGTTTTTATCCATGGCAACCCTTAGGGGGGTATTGCCTGCCCATTCCCGGGCATTGAGGCCGGGATTATCGGCCAAAGCGGTCTGGGTCCCCACCAGTATCGCCATTTCCTGGCTTCTCAGCTTGTGGGCCAATTGCCTGCTAAACACGTTTGTTATCCACACCGGTGCCCTCTCTGAACGTCGTTGGGGAAGAGGAGCCATAAATCTGTCAACGGTTTCTGCCCATTTCAGAAAAATATACGGTCTTTTTTGGTTATGGTAGGTAAAAAATCGTTTGTTGAGCCTAAGACATTCTTTCTCTAAAACCCCTTCCATGACCTGGATACCGGCCTTCCTCAGTTTTTCTATTCCCTTCCCCGCTACGAGTGGGTTGGGATCGTTGCTGCCAATGACCACTCTGGGGATTCGCTTCTCCACTATCAGATTGGCACAAGGTGGGGTTTTGCCAAAATGGCTGCACGGCTCCAAGCTTACGTAAAGAGTGGAATCTGCCAAAAGACCGTGATTTTCCACACTTTTGATAGCGTTTACCTCCGCATGCGGCAAGCCCGCCTTGTAGTGCCAGCCTTCGCCAATTATCTTGTCGTCGTGCACCACCACACAGCCTACCAACGGATTTGGATAGGTAGTGCCCAGTCCATTTTTTGCCAATTGGATGCACCGATACATATATTTTTCCTGTAATTTCACCGCGTAAAAATACAAAGGAATAAATTAGATGAATATTCCCATCATCCGCTTAATTGAAAAAAAGGACAATCCCTACATCGCGGCCCTTATCAGAAAGGTTTTGGAAGAAATGGAGGCTCCCAAAATAGGCACGGCCTATGCAGACCCTAATCTCGATTCCTTGTTTGAAACTTATCAAAATGAACGCTCGGCCTACTTTGTGCTCGAATTTGAAGGAAAATTATGGGGAGGGGCAGGCATAGCGGCCCTGTCCGATTTTCCCGGGAATGTATGTGAGCTTCAAAAAATGTATTTTCTCCCCCAGGCAAGAGGCAAAGGCCATGGAATGCAGATGATGGAGTTTTGCATTGCCAAGGCGCGGGAATTTGCTTACGACTCCATTTACTTGGAAACCATGACCAATATGCTCCTGGCACAAACGCTCTACAAAAAAGCAGGTTTTCGCCTCCTGGATGGACCCTTGGGCAATACCGGACATTACTCTTGTCCCGTGCACAAGCTCAAAACCTTATAAATTTTTAGGGTTCGCAAAGGCTGAAAAAGATCAAAAAAAATAAAAAATATTCCATCGTGAAATTGCCGCAGCTCAAATCGCATTTTTTCAATTCCCTTTCGGAGTTATATGCCAAGGAGGAGTTGCAGTCTTTTTTTTATCTCCTAATGGAACAATACGGAAAAATGTCGCGTTTGGAACTGGCATTGCATCCTGAGAAAACCATTTCCCGAGAGCTGGCGGAAAAATATGATGCTGCCGTTCAGCGGCTTCGGGAATTTGAGCCTATACAGTATATTTTGGGGGAAACGGAGTTTTTCGGAATCACCCTGGCCGTAAATTCACACACCCTCATTCCCCGTCCGGAGACAGAGGAACTGGTAGACTGGGTGCTTCAGCAGACAGAGGAGGCTTTATCTGTGGACATTCTGGATATTGGCACCGGTAGCGGGTGTATTGCCATTGCCCTGGCTAAAAATTTACCCCATGCACAGGTTTCCGCCCTGGATTATTCAGAAAAGACCTTAAAAACAGCCAAGCAAAACGCCGAAAGGAATTCAGTAGCCATCGAATTCTTCAAAACGGATATTTTAAAGACGAAAACCCTGCCACAACAATACGATATCATAATCTCGAACCCGCCATACGTGAGGAACATGGAAAAAGTTGCCATGAACCCAAATGTCCTCTATCACGAACCGGAGGCTGCGCTGTTTGTAAGCGATTCCGATCCGCTGTTGTTTTATCGCAAGATTTTAGACCTGGCCAAGCGGTATCTTAAGCCCGGGGGGAAAATATTTTTCGAGATTAATGAGTACCTTGCGCCGCAAACGGAGGCCTTGCTCAATGACAGTGAATTTTATAACGTAGTTGTCAAACAAGATATCTTCGGAAAAAATAGAATGATAAGCGGTACTATCACCAAATAATTCCACATTTTTTCTACAACTGAAATAATTTATATGAACAAACTGAAATCCATCTGCGTCTTTTGCGGCAGCAATAACGGAAACGATCCTGCTGTTGCCAAAGCGGCATCAGAATTAGGGATGCTCTTTGCCAGGCGGGGCATTACAATGATTTATGGTGCCGGCAAGATTGGAGTAATGGGAAGTATAGCCGAAAGTGCCCTGGAAAACGGAGGAAAAGTAGTGGGGGTAATCCCGGAATTTCTCAAGTTGAAAGAAGTGGTGCATCTGGGATTGACAGAGCTTGTCACTACTGAAAATATGCACCAACGCAAGATGAAAATGCAGGAGGTAAGCGATGGTTTTATCGCCCTCCCCGGGGGAATGGGCACCTTGGAGGAACTGTTTGAAATAGTTACTTGGCTGCAGCTCGGGCTCCACCAAAAACCGATAGGAGTGCTCAACGTAAACGGATTTTACGATCCGTTGATTGTGCTGCTGGAAAACATGGTGGAAAAAGGCTTTATTTCGTCAAACAACTATAACCTGCTGTTGATAGACGACAATCTCGATGGGCTTTTGCAAAAAATGGAAAACTTCAAAAGGCCGAGTGTGACCAAATGGTTGAACAAACAACGTACATAGAGTAGGCACCGAGGAATATAATTTTTATTTTTGTCTCCCCACCACATTCCGAAAGTTTTGAAAATGGATGTAAAATACCGGAAATCTTTTTGGATGTGACGGTATTGTTTAATTGGTCCTTATGAATATCGAACAGCAGATTGCCACCCTTCGGGAGGAGCTCCATCAACACAACTACAATTATTATGTTCTGGACAAGCCGGAGATTTCAGATTTTGATTTTGATCAAAAACTAAAGAAACTACAGGCCCTGGAGGCAGAACATCCCGAGTTTTACGACCCCACCTCCCCAACCTTGAGGGTAGGGGGAGAGGTGACCAAAAACTTTCAGACCGTGGTCCATCGCTATAGGATGTATTCCCTGGAAAACTCCTATTCAAAAGAAGATCTGGAAGATTGGGAAAAACGGATAGAACGCACGGTGGACGGAAAGGTAGAATTTGTCTGCGAACTAAAATATGACGGTGCCTCTATTAGCCTTACCTATGAAAACGGAAGTTTAAAACAGGCCCTTACCCGGGGAGATGGTTTTCAGGGAGACGATGTAACGGCCAATGTGAAGACCATCCGCTCCATTCCTTTAACCCTAAAAGGCGATTACCCACCGCTCTTTGATATCAGGGGAGAAATAGTTCTGCCTTTTGAGGGTTTTTCAAAAATGAATGCCGAAAGGGTGGAAGCAGGGGAAGAACCATACCGAAACCCTAGAAATACAGCCTCGGGAAGCTTAAAGCTTCAAGATAGTGCCGAAGTGGCCAAAAGGCCTCTTGATTGCCTGTTGTATAGCCTGCAGGGAGAGAACCTGCCTATTTCCACGCAATGGGAAAGCTTGCAAAAAGCGCGTGATTGGGGGTTTAAAGTGCCTCAGGAGGCCCAATTGGCAACCAGCATGCAACAGGTAATGGATTTTGTGAATTACTGGGATATCCATCGCCACGAATTGCCTTACGAAACCGATGGCGTAGTGGTAAAGGTAAACAGCCTTCAACAACAGGAAGAACTGGGGTTCACCGCAAAATCTCCGCGATGGGCCATGGCCTATAAATTTAAGGCGGAACAGGTTTCCACTCTTTTAAAGGAAATAACCTACCAAGTAGGCAGAACGGGAGCAATAACCCCTGTGGCCAATCTCGAGCCGGTGGAACTCGCGGGAACAATCGTAAAGCGGGCTTCCCTTCACAATGCAGACCAGATAGCCCGTCTGGATATTCGCGAAGGCGACACGGTATTTGTTGAAAAAGGAGGGGAGATCATTCCCAAGATAATTGGAGTGGATTTTGAACATAGAGATCCTTCCTCTTCCCCCACCCAATACATCGGCAAGTGCCCCGAATGCCAAACTCCCTTGGTGCGCAATGAGGGGGAGGCACAGCACTATTGCCCCAATTCCGAAGGTTGTCCGCCACAGATAATTGGCAGAATCCAGCATTTTATCTCTCGTAAGGCAATGGACATCGAGGGATTGGGAGGCGAAACCATTGCCCTATTGGTAAACAACGGATTGATAAACAATTATGCCGATCTGTACCGGTTGACCAAAGACCAAATCATTCCCCTGGAGCGGATGGCCCAAAAAAGCGCAACCAATATTGTCAAGGGGATTGAAGCATCCAAGAAAATTCCCTTTGAAAGGGTGCTGTTCGCATTGGGAATACGTTATGTGGGAGAGACCGTGGCCAAAAAATTGGCAAAACACTACAAAAGCATCGAGGCCCTGCGAAATGCAACGGAGGAAGAGCTTACCACGGTCGACGAAATTGGAGAGCGCATTGCCCAGAGCGTGGTTTCCTTTTTTGCTTCGGAAGAAAATGTGGCCGTGGTGGAGCGGTTGAAATCTTACGGGGTGCAGATGCAGATATCGGCAGAAAAACTCGCCAATCAAACCGATGTATTGGCCGGGAAAACCTTTGTGGTCTCCGGGGTTTTCAGCAAGGTTTCGCGCGATGATCTCAAAAGATTGATCGAGGACAATGGCGGAAAACTTTCCAGCTCCATTTCGTCAAAGACAGATTATGTGGTGGCAGGGGACAAAATGGGGCCAAGCAAGAAAACCAAGGCCGAAAGCCTGGGCGTGGCCATTATTTCCGAAGATGAATTTTTGGGAATGATTTAATATGGGCCTTGTCAATATAAAACAATTTGTCTCAACCGAGATTTATTTATGTGGAAGAAGATAAAACAGCGTTCGTTGCAAAAACAGACCGAAAGGTCATTGCTCGCCAGGGATGTTACACAGCGCAATTCACCCATGCGAAGTTTGGGATTCCTTGTCGATAAGGTTTATGTAGAAGATCGTGAAAAACTCCAACTCTTTGCCCGAGAACTCGGTTTGCCAGAAAAGAACGTAAAGATAATGTCTTTTGCCTCTGCTGCGAAAAATGGTTCCCTTATAGGGCAAAACCAGGTAACGGAGAGCGACTTTTCAATCAGAGGGCAATTAAACAACGCCGATGCACGGGAATTTATCGATTTTCCCTTCGATGTTTTGGTGGGGTATTTCCACGGAAAAAACAAATATTTAAATTCCCTCATTTCGCGAAGTGCGGCGAAATTCAAAATAGGTTTTTACGAATCGGATGTCCGCCTTTTCGATCTTGTGCTGGGAACATCTTTGGAAGATTTTGCCAATTCAAAAAAGGAAATGGAAAAATATTTACGGATATTGAAAAAAATGTAGAATTTTGGAATGCATTGAATTGAACTATAAACGTAAAACGGCCTAGATGGCTTCTGCAACCATGAAAGAATTAATTGGAACCGGGGTGGCCTTGGTCACTCCTTTTAAAAGCGATTTCTCCATCGATAAAAAGGGTTTGGAAAATGTGGTGGAGCACAATATTGCCAATGGCATAGATTATCTCGTGGTTCTGGGAACCACCGGAGAAAGTGCCACCCTCACCAAAGAGGAAAAGCAAACGGTTATCGATACCGTAGTGGCGACCAACAAGGGCCGGCTGCCGTTGGTATTGGGAATAGGAGGCAACGACACCCGCCGGGTAATTGCCGAAATAAAGGCTGCCGAGCTTTCCGAGTTTTGTGCAATCCTGTCGGTTTCTCCGTATTACAACAAACCCACCCAGGAGGGAATCTACCAACATTTTGCCGCCATAGCCAAAGAATCGCCATTGCCCATAATCCTTTACAATGTTCCCGGAAGAACGGCCTCCAATATTCTTCCCGAAACCGTTGTTAGACTGGCCAACGATTTTAAAAACATAGTAGCCATAAAAGAAGCCGCTGGCGATATTGTTCAGGCTATGCGCCTTATTTCAGGAACTCCGAACGATTTTTTGGTCATCTCAGGAGACGACATGATTACCCTTCCCATGGTCCTGGCCGGCGGGGCAGGGGTTATCTCGGTAATTGGGGAAGGTTTCCCACGCCAATTTTCAAAAATGGTCCGGTTGGGTTTGGAAAAAAAAGCAGAAGAAGCGTACCAAATCCACTACCAATTGGCCCCGGCCATCGATTACATTTTTGCCGAAGGCAATCCTGCCGGCATCAAATCGGTTTTCCGCAAGTTGGGCCTTTGTGGGGACACTGTCCGTCTTCCCTTGGTAAGTGTTAGTGAAGGATTGGCCAAGAAAATAGATGCGTTTGTCGAAACCCTAAAATCGAGCGACACCTAGCGGAAGCCCGTCGTGCTTAAGGCTTTTGCTCCACACAATTACCTGCGTTTTCCTTGAATAATAAGTTTGCCCATCTTTAAGTATTTAACTAATTTTGCACGATGTTTTTAAAACCCATGCGTACAACTCTTTTTTGCCTGCTTTGTCTTACAGTGCTTTTCTCATCCTGCAGCCAATACCAAAAGGTCTTGCAGAAGGATGACATGGCCAAAAAATACGCCTTTGCAGATTCACTTTATCAAATGGGAAAATATAAGAAATCCCTGAAATTGATGGAACAGCTTGTTCCTGCTTACCGAGGCAAACCCCAGGCAGAGAAATTGACCTTTATGTATGCCAATACCTTCTATCAACTGGAGGACTATTATTCCAGTGGATATCAGTTTGAGCGTTTTGTTCAGGCTTATCCTCAAAGCGATAGCGCCGAGGTAGCGTTTTTCCGTTCGGCCAAGAGTTTTTATCAATTGTCTGAGCCGTATTCCCTCGATCAGCAACAGACTTACAGAGGATTGGAAAAACTCCAGGACTTTATCAATGCCTACCCTAATTCCGAAAGGCGGGAGGAGGCAAACAAATTGGTTTTTGAATTGCGCACCAAACTTGAAAAAAAGCAATTTGAAGTAGCCAAACAATATTACCGCATTGAGGATTATAAAGCCTCCATTGAGGCATTTGACAATTTTATTGCCGACAATCCCGGAACCGTTTTCCGCGAACAGGCTTTTTTATATCGTTTAAAAGCGGCGTATGCCCTGGCCATAAACAGTATTCCCAGCCTTATTCAGGACAGGCTGTTGACTGCTAAGGGGTATTATAAAAACTTCATGAAATATTACAAGGACACCCAATCGGCCCCTGAAGCAGAAGAAATCAATCAGGAAATTGACAGGAGGTTGATGTCTAAAGAAACAAAACCCAATACTTAACAAGAAAACCATGGATATTAAAAATTCGGAAGCCCCCATTAACACCATAACCTACAACCGCGATCTAATAGATGCGCCCACTGGCAATATCTATGAAGCCATTTCCATTATCGCCAAACGAGCTGCCCAGATCAATGGCGATATCAAAAAAGAATTACTGGAAAAACTCGATGAGTTTGCCACCTATAACGACAGTTTGGAAGAGATTTTCGAGAACAAGGAACAAATAGAGGTTTCCAAATTTTACGAGCGTCTTCCCAAACCCCATGCCCTTGCAGTGGAAGAGTGGTTGAACGACAAAATTTACTATCGCAATACTAAGGATGAAATAGTAGAGGAATAATCCTCTCTGTTCTCTCGCAAATAAATTTTATACAAAGAAACCGAAAATGGCTGTTTTGAACGGTAAAAATATCTTGCTTGGCATCACGGGCGGGATTGCTGCCTACAAAACCGCTTTTTTGGTTAGGCTCCTTGTAAAAAAAGGTGCCAATGTAAAAGTGGTGATGACCCAGGCGGCAAAGGATTTTGTTACGCCGCTTACCCTTTCCACTCTTTCCAACAATCCGGTTTTTTCCTCATTTACTTCCGAGGAAACTTCCAATAGCAATCAAGAACCGGAATGGAACAACCACGTGGAACTGGCTTTATGGGCAGATTTTTTGCTCATTGCACCCGCCACGGCAAACACCTTGTCCAAAATGGCTCATGGCTCGTGTAACAACCTGCTTCTGGCCACCTACCTTTCCGCCAAATGTCCTGTATATTACGCCCCGGCCATGGATTTGGATATGTATAAGCACCCTACGACAACCGAGGTTTTCAACAAGTTGGAATCCTTTGGAAATATTCAGATCCCTGCTGCGGAAGGCGAATTGGCCAGCGGACTCTACGGAAAGGGACGCATGGCAGAGCCAGAAGAAATTGTCGCTTTTTTGGAAAATGATATTTCGGCAAAGCTTCCCCTAAAGGGAAAGAAAATCCTCATTACCGCAGGCCCCACGTACGAAGCCATTGACCCCGTTCGCTTTATCGGAAACCATTCCAGCGGAAAAATGGGATATGCCCTTGCCCAAAAAGCGGCAGAATTAGGTGCCGAAGTTATCTTGGTTTCCGGGCCGGTGCATCTTGAGCTTTCCCATCCGTGGATCACCATTGTCAAGGTTACCTCTGCCGAAGAAATGTACCATGCCGTACATGCGCATTTTGCCCGTATGGATATGGCCATTCTCAGCGCTGCAGTTGCCGATTTCAGGCCCGCCGAAATTGCCGGACAGAAAATAAAAAAGAAATCGGAGACCTTAGATGTCCATTTGGTTAAGACCAGGGATATTCTCGCCTCTTTGGGCAAAATAAAGAAGGACCAAATCTTGGTAGGATTTGCCCTGGAAACCGAAAATGAAGTGGAAAATGCAAAATTGAAACTGAAAAAAAAGAATTTAGATTTAATTGTTTTAAATTCGCTCCAAGACGAGAAGGCAGGCTTTGGAAAAGACACCAATAAAATTTCCATTATAACCCCGGACAATAAAGTAGTGTCCTTTCCTGTTAAAACCAAGGCAGAAGTTGCCACAGATATTTTGCAGTTTATTTTAAAAAAGAATTATGCGTAAAATTATACTGATTTTCGTGTGCGCACTGGCGGCAAACCTCACGGTGGCACAGGAACTCAATTGCACCATAAGTATAGATGCCCAGCAGACCGGGCAGCCAAACCTACAGCTTTTCCGCACTTTGGAAACCCAACTTAAGGAGTTTATCAACAATACCAAATGGACAGACAAGACGTATAAAAACCAAGAGCGCATAGATTGCAACATGACGTTGGTGATTTCCGATATGAACGGAGAAGACTTTACCGCCACCCTTCAAGTACAATCCTCCAGACCTGTTTTTCAGTCCACTTACAACACTCCTGTTTATAACTATTTTGACCGGCAGGCCAATTTTAAGTACAAAGAATTTGCTCCTCTCAATTTCAATATAAACACTTTTGAGTCCAATCTGGTATCGCTGGTGGCCTACCATGTTTATACCATTATCGGGCTGGATGCCGACACCTTTACCCCCAATGGAGGAGAGGCCTATTTCCAGATTGCAAAGCAAATAGTTAATACCGCCGCCGGAAGTAATTACAGTGGCTGGAAAGCGTCAGACGGAAACCAATCGCGCTACCAGTACAACGATGCCATGCTATCTTCTGTCTATAGGGAGTTCCATCAGGCGCTTTACGACTATCACAGAAAAGGTTTGGACCTTATGGCAGACAATCAAAAGGAGGCCAAAGCAAACATTGTCGATGCTATTGCCCTACTGAAGGGAATAAATGACAGAAGGCCCAATTCATTTTTGTTGCGTACTTTTTTTGATGCCAAGAGTGACGAGATACAAGCTGTTTTCAGCGGAGGGCCCCAGGTGAACATTGCCCAGCTCGTGGAAAACCTAAACCGAATGGCCCCCACCAAGCGGAGCAATTGGGCCGAAATCCAATTTTAATCGCGCATTGGGGCCTCTTTGATATTTAAGCGAAGTTTCTTATTTTCCAAGAAACAACATTTCTTACTACAACTTTGATTTTATATGCTCACCTCCCTTGTCATAAAGAATTATGCCCTTATTGAGGATATTCGTGTGGATTTTGACCGAGGGCTTTCCATCATAACAGGGGAAACAGGAGCCGGAAAGTCCATTCTTCTGGGGGCACTGGCCCTTTTGTTGGGAAAACGCGCTGATATTGGAAGTGTAAAGGATGCTTCCAAAAAATGTGTGGTGGAAGGACATTTTCAAGTAGGAAAATACGGATTGGAAATATTGTTTGCAGAGAATGATCTCGATTTTGATCCTTTGACCATCATACGCCGGGAAATTCTGCCCAGTGGGAAATCCCGTGCCTTTGTCAATGACACGCCCGTGGCTCTGTCGCAACTGCAGGCACTGGCCCCGTTTCTGGTGGATGTACACAGCCAGCATGAAACATTGGAAATTGCATCGCACGACTTTCAGATGGATGTTATCGATGCCTTGGCGGGCAACGGCGAAGAACTGAAAAACTACCGAAACCACCTTCGCAATTTCAAAATAAATCAAGAAAAATTGCTTGTCCTCCACGAAGAAAGACAGGCATTGAACAAAGAATTGGATTACAACAGTTTTCTGGTCAACGAGTTGCAACAGGCGCAGTTGGGCGCGATAAACCAGGAAGAATTGGAGGAGACTTATGAGACCCTGAACAATGCCGAAGCCATACAGGAAGCTTTTTCACGGGTGCTGCAACTGCTTGGGGCCGAGACAATAGGAGTGGTGGAAGCGGCAAAAGAGGCCCGGCTGGTCTTGGGAAAGATCAAATCGTTTTCCAGCGTGTATGAAAGTTATTGGCAAAGGCTAAACAGTACGATCATCGAGCTGGAAGATATTCAGGAGGAAATGGGAAACACTTCTGAAAACATTGCCGCCGATCCGCAATTGCTCGCCGAGGTAAATGATAAGTTGCAGAACCTCTACAAACTGCAACACAAGCATGGATTGCAGTCGGTAAGCGAATTGTTGCAACTGCAGAACGAACTTCAGGAAAAAGTGGACACCACCTTGGGCTTGGACGAAAAAATCGTCGAATTGGAGAAAATTGGGGAACAACTGAAACAACAAGCAACAGATTCGGCCCGAAAACTTCGGCGGAATAGGGAAAAAGCTATTCCAAAATTGAAATCACAATTGGAGGAAACTCTAAAACCTCTGGGACTTCCCAATGCGCAGTTTGCATTTCACATGAATCATTCCCCCGATTTCAGAAGCAATGGAATGGATGTTTTGGAACTCTCCTTTAGCGCCAACAAAGGAATGCCGCCGGGGCCTTTAAAGAAAGTTGCATCGGGGGGTGAAATGAGCAGGATTATGCTTGCCATCAAATCGGTTTTGGCCCAATACAAAAACTTGCCCACCATTGTCTTTGATGAAATAGACACTGGTGTTTCGGGAGAAATTGCCAAAAAAATGGCAGAAATAATGTTTGCCATGAGTGAGAATATGCAGGTGCTCACCATTACCCATCTTCCGCAGATTGCCGCTAGGGGAGAGCACCATTATAAAGTTTATAAGGAAGATGTTGACCAGGTTACGGTTACGCACTTAAAAAGGCTTACCGAGGAGGAGCGGATTATGGAGATTGCCCAGATGTTGGGCGGGAAGAACATTTCTGAGGCGGCCATTGCAAATGCACGCGAATTATTGAATTAAAATGTATCTTTACTCTCCTATTTTTATAACCAAACGAATTCAGAAGTCATACAGAATCACTAACACCTAGAATATGTCATATAACTTACTTAAAGGAAAACGCGGAATTATCTTTGGTGCCCTTGATGAAAATTCCATCGCCTGGAAGGTTGCCGAAAGGGTTCACGAAGAAGGGGGAAAGTTTGTGCTTACCAACGCTCCCGTTGCCATGAGAATGGGCCAGATAAACGATTTGGCAGCCAAAACCAATTCAGAAATTATTCCGGCCGATGCCACCAACCTTGAAGATTTGGAAAAGTTGGTCGACCAAGCGGTGGAAAAGCTGGGAGGAAAATTGGATTTTGTTCTTCATTCCATCGGAATGTCCATCAATGTGAGGAAGGGAAACCACTATACCGATCAGAATTACGACTGGACACATAAAGGCTGGGACGTTTCGGCTGGTTCCTTTCACAAGACCATGCAGGTGCTTTACAAGAAAGACGCCATGAACGAATGGGGAAGCATCATAGCCCTTACCTATATGGCCGCACAGCGGGTTTTTCCCGATTATAACGACATGGCCGATAACAAAGCCTATTTGGAAAGCATTGCCCGAAGCTTTGGCTATTTTTTTGGCAGGGACAAAAAGGTTAGGGTAAACACCATTTCCCAATCTCCCACCCCCACCACCGCGGGGCAGGGCGTAAAAGGTTTCGACGGCTTTATAAGCTATGCCGATAAAATGTCTCCCCTGGGAAATGCCACCGCCCTTGATTGTGCCAACTATACAGTGGCCATGTTCAGCGATCTCACCAAAAAAGTGACACTCCAAAACCTATTTCACGACGGAGGATTTTCAAATATGGGAGTGAGTGATGGGGTTATGGAAGCTTTTGTCAAAGGCGTAAAAGACGCAGAATAGTCTCATACACTATAGTCTTTTAGTCCTGATTCTCGGTTCCTAAAGTGCCGGCGGGCTGGTTTCTTTCCTCGGCCCATACTGATCATTAAACGGAAAAGTCGTCCTCCAGGGACGACTTTTCTGTTGTGGAAAGGTACATTCTTATACTTGGATTACCCCCAGATTAAAGGGTTTTTCAATAGGGGCGTGGTTTGCGGCCTCAATGCCCATGGAAATCCATTTACGGGTTTCCAGCGGATCGATCACCGCATCGGTCCAGAGACGGGAAGCGGCATAGTAGGGCGAAATTTGTTCATCATAACGCGCCTTTATCTTATCATAAAGCTCTTTTTCCTCTTCTTCTGAAATTTTTTTGCCTTGTTTTTTTAAGGAAGCCGTTTCTATTTGAAGAAGCACTTTTGCCGCACTGTTTCCGCTCATCACGGCCAATTCGGCACTGGGCCACGCTACTATCAGCCGTGGATCGTAAGCTTTGCCACACATGGCATAATTGCCCGCACCATAACTATTGCCTACTACAATAGTAAATTTGGGCACCACGCTATTGCTCACGGCATTGACCATTTTTGCGCCGTCTTTTATTATTCCCCCGTGCTCACTTTTACTGCCCACCATAAATCCGGTTACGTCCTGCAGGAAGACCAACGGTATTTTTTTCTGGTTGCAATTGGCGATAAATCGGGTAGCCTTGTCAGCGCTGTCGCTGTAGATAACTCCCCCAAACTGCATTTCGCCTTTTTTGGTTTTTACCAATTTTCTTTGGTTGGCGACAATTCCCACGGCCCAACCATCAATGCGGGCGTAACCGGTGAGAATGGTCTGGCCATAGCCTTCCTTGTACTGCTCAAAATCGCTATCGTCCACCAACCGCGCTATTATCTGGCGCATGTCGTATTGCTCCGTACGCGACTTTGGAATGATTCCGTAGATATCCTCCGGGTTTTCCTTAGGCTTTGCGGGAGCAGCCCTGTTATAGCCGGCCTTGTCAAAATCGCCAATCTTGGAAATGATATTTTTTATGGTATTGAGTGCCTGTTGGTCGTTTTTAGATTTGTAATCGGTAACGCCGCTTATTTCGCAATGGGTGGTGGCTCCCCCCAGCGTTTCATTGTCTATGGACTCGCCAATGGCCGCTTTTACCAAATAGCTTCCGGCGAGAAAAATGCTTCCCGTCTTGTCCACAATCAGCGCCTCGTCACTCATAATAGGCAGATACGCCCCTCCCGCCACACAACTGCCCATAACGGCGGCAATCTGGGTTATTCCCATGCTGCTCATAACGGCGTTGTTTCTGAAAATTCTTCCGAAGTGCTCCTTATCTGGAAAGATTTCATCCTGCATGGGGAGATAAACCCCTGCGCTGTCTACCAAATAAATAATCGGCAATCTGTTTTCTATCGAGATCTCCTGGGCGCGTAGATTTTTCTTTGCCGTGATGGGAAACCAAGCACCGGCCTTTACCGTAGCATCATTGGCAACAACAATACACTGCTTTCCCTTTACGTAACCTATTTTAACCACCACACCGCCGCCGGGAGCACCTCCGTGTTCGGCATACATCCCTTCACCGGCAAAAGCGCCGATCTCTATATTGGGCATATCGCTATCGAGAAGATAATCGATGCGTTCGCGGGCCGTGAGCTTTCCTTGGGCATGTTGCTTGTCTATGCGTTTTTGCCCTCCGCCCTGTTTTACCTTTGCCAGTTTCCTTTTAAGTTCGGAAACGAGCAATTTGTTGTGGTCTTCGTTTTTGTTGAAATCTAAATCCATGAAAAGAAAATGTTTCGGCTAAAATACGAAATGCAGGGAACCCGCTTCAAGATTGATTGAAAATTATGGGCAATGCCAAAGCCGGCTGCGGAAATCCTTAATGGAGATTGGATTCTGTCCTTTCCTTTCTTAAAACAATGACATTTTGTTAACGAAAATCTGTTTTATATTACCGATATTTGTTTTAACACCTACCTTTGTAGGTTGAAGAAAAAACAGACATCAACAACACTATTTAAACTATGGGAATGAACAAAAATACGGTACTGGCGTGGGCCACATTTATCATGATCTTTGTTGGCTGCGCCCTTATAGCTCTAGGAGCCTTTCGATATGATGATGTTGCAGGATGGGGTTTTGCCTCGGTTGGTTTCGGTTTTTTTGCCATCGCGTGGGTGTTTAACGCATTGAAAGGAAGGGTCTGACCTTTCTAGCAAATTTTATACAGTTGTAAATGGAAGCAGTAGATAACTTGATGCGCGAACGTTTGGCCAAACACTTGGATGGGGGCGAGGCCTATATGACGCTGGCGGAAATGCTGAAAAAAATTCCCTATGAGGAAATCAACATTCGCCCCCACAATCTTCCTTATTCCATCTATGAAATGTTTTATCACATTGTCTTTACGCAGAAGGATATCGTAAAATTTACCTGTTCCAACGATTATACCGAACCCAAATGGCCCGATTATTATTGGCCCAAGGAAAAAACCTGTCAGACAAAAAAGGAATGGGAAAACTTGCAGGCCGATTTTTTTACCGATAGGGAGAGGATGAAAAACTATATTACAGAAAGCGAATATCCCCTGATGAAACCGGTTAAAAACGGAAAGGATCCACAAACCCTGCTTCGGGAAACGTTGCTCTTGATTGAGCATACCTCCTATCACACCGGCCAATTGTTGATACTCCTTAGACTGTTGAATTTGCATTGATAGTGGGCAAACGAGGAGTTTTTCCAATTTGAAACAAGCCCTTTTGATTAATAACCGATTGGTTTTTCCTTTTAACAAAACCGGCCTCCACGGTTAAACTACGGCAAACCCTGCCCCGATGGATGCCAACCAAACTACAGAAACACAAAAACTTTTCAAAATACAAACAATACCAATAACCATGAGCGACGATAAAAAAGTAATTTTCTCAATGTCTGGAGTTACCAAGACCTATCAAAATGCCCAGACACCTGTTCTTAAAAATATTTATCTAAGTTTTTTCTACGGTGCCAAAATCGGGATCTTGGGATTAAACGGGAGTGGAAAATCTACCCTTTTAAGAATAATCGCGGGGGAAGACAAAAATTACCAAGGCGATGTGGTTTTTTCGCCAGGCTATTCTGTGGGATATTTGGAGCAGGAGCCAAAATTGGACGAATCAAAAACCGTACTTGAGGTAGTAAAGGAAGGGGTGCAGGAAGTTGTTGATATTCTGGATGAATACAACAAGATAAACGATATGTTCGGAATGCCCGAGGTCTACGAGAATCCGGCAAAAATGGATGCTCTGATGGACAAACAGGCAAAGCTTCAGGACAAAATAGACGCCTCCAATGCCTGGGAACTGGATACCAAATTGGAGATTGCCATGGATGCCCTACGTACTCCAGAGCCAGATAAACCCATTAGCGTACTTTCGGGTGGCGAAAAAAGACGGGTGGCCCTTTGCCGATTGCTGCTTAAGGAGCCCGATATCTTATTGCTCGATGAGCCTACCAATCACTTAGATGCAGAAAGCGTTCACTGGCTGGAGCATTATCTCTCTCAATATAAAGGTACGGTGATAGCCGTAACCCACGACCGGTACTTTCTGGACAACGTGGCGGGCTGGATATTGGAATTGGACAGGGGAGAGGGAATTCCGTGGAAAGGCAATTATTCCTCTTGGTTGGAACAGAAATCAAAACGACTTGCCCTCGAACAAAAGCAGGCCGGAAAAAGACAGAAAACCCTGGAGCGGGAGCTGGAGTGGGTGCGCATGGGAGCCAAAGGCCGCCACGCAAAGCAAAAAGCGAGATTGAACAATTACGACAAACTGTTGAGCCAAGACCAAAAACAATTGGATGAAAAACTGGAGATTTATATTCCCAACGGGCCGAGGTTAGGGACCAATGTAATAGAAGCTACCGGGGTCGCCAAAGCGTATGGCGACAAAGTGTTGTACGACGACCTAAACTTTAAATTGCCACAGGCAGGAATAGTGGGCATTATCGGCCCCAATGGCGCGGGAAAAACTACCATTTTTAAGATGATAATGGGAGAGGAAACCCCGGACAAAGGTACATTTACCGTAGGGGAAACCGCCAAGATTGCCTATGTGGACCAAGCGCATAGCAATATCGATCCGCAAAAAACCATTTGGGAAAACTTTAGCGATGGCCAGGAATTGGTGATGATGGGGGGAAGACAAGTCAATTCGCGCGCTTACCTTAGCCGGTTTAATTTCAGTGGAAGTGAACAAAACAAAAAAGTGGAGTTGTTGTCGGGGGGAGAGCGCAACAGATTGCATCTGGCAATGACCTTAAAAGAAGAAGGAAACGTATTGCTCCTGGATGAGCCCACAAACGATTTGGATGTAAATACCCTTCGCGCATTGGAGGAAGGTTTGGAAAACTTTGCCGGATGTGCGGTAATTATCAGTCACGACCGATGGTTTTTAGATAGAATCTGCACGCATATTCTCGCTTTTGAGGGCAACAGTGAGGTCTATTTCTTTGAAGGCGGCTTTAGCGATTATGAAGAAAACAAGAAAAAACGCCTGGGAGGCGATAGTATGCCCAAGCGAATTAAGTATAAAAAATTAATCCGGTAGATTATGTGGAAATATATTGCGTTAATGTTGGTTTTGGTAGGTCTTTCCTCTTGTGGAAGCAAGAAGAAGACAGTAAATAACCCTAGGGAAGCCAGGGAAATTGTCCTTGGCAAACAGACCACCGCTTACAAGAGTTTGGGAAACGGCGTTGCCGCCATCTCCTTGCATTTGTATGATAACAACACTTTTAAATTTGATTTCAGAAGCATTCCCCAGCCCGAAACGGAAGAGGAATCGGTGGTGATTTCGGAAAAAGGAACCTTTGTTTCCGAAGATAACTGGAAAACCCTGAATTTCACCAATCCCGAATTTTCACTTGCCGCCATCTTTGATCCGCAATTTGGAGATGAAACCTATTATCAGGTGTTGGACAGGGAGAATGTAAAAATCAATACTTCCCAAGAAATGCTTCCCATTTGGGGAGTGGTGTGCGAGAAGGAGTGAGTTTTTTGCCTTATCCCGCCAGGGCGTCGCTTATCAAATAAGCCAGCGCCTTACCTACCTGGTTGCCATAGACCCCTGCTTCTGGCGAGCCTTCGCAAAGGTGAAGGTACTGGGCATTCAAATGTTGCGAAAAGTGAGAAACAAATTTTCTCGCCTCGAGCATGGTGAATCCCGAAGGGGTCTGGGCGCTACTTCCCATTGACTCAATGGCGTCCAAATCCAGCTCAATTCCAAATTCTTTTTCGCAACAGAATTCCTCGGCCTCCTTTAGTGCTTGTGAAAACGAAACTTTTTCGGCTATCGCAATATCCTCTAAAAGACTATAGCCAATCCTTCCCGACTTTTCCTTTATTGAAGTAAAAATAGATTGGGAGGTGTAATTTTTATGAAGTCCGAAAATAAAATACCTGCCCAAAAAGCCGTCTTCAAAAGCATAGGAAAACCCGTTACCGCTGTGGCGGTGCTCCAACGAGCGAAAGTCGCTATGGGCATCGAAGTTTATGCAGTTCACAGGTTTTTCAAGTGCCTGGGAGGTTCCCTTTAGGTTTCCGTAACTGTTGTTATGCCCCCCTCCCACGATTATGGGAAATTTTCCGGCAGCTATGACCATTTTAATCACTTCGGTTACTTTATGGTCTATTTGAATCACCAATTCTCCCAATTCTTCCAATGCGTGCGCGTCATTAATAGATAGGTTTTCTGCCTGTTGCATTTGCCTGTCGCAGTCTATTTCCCCTAATAAAACGCAATTTTCCGGATGGGTGTAGGCATTAGACTGAATATTAAGAAAACTTTCCAAAGCCGCATCCCAGGCCTTGGCCGTTCCTCTTTTCCCCAGGTTGGCGCGGACTCCTATATCTTCCGGAATACCTATCAACACATATTTTTGGGACATATTCGAAAGCTCCTCCACGCTTTTGGCAAAGGCCATTCTCTCCCCGAATTTAATTTCGCCCGGACGTTTTTTTAGGAAAGGCCCAATCGATTTTTCGGAATATATTTTAAGAAATCCCATCACACTTCACTTCCATTGATTATCACCGTATCTATCAAATTGCTCCCGAAGGCATAAGGCAGATAGCCGTAGCTGGGAATTTCCTTGGTAATGATAAGATTGGCCACCTTTCCGCGGGTAATACTGCCGTGGCTGTGGCCAAGACCCATGGCATACGCGCCATTCTGCGTAGCGGCGTTTATGGCTTCTTCCGGCGTAAGTTTCATTTTAATACAGGCAGCGGAAACCACAAAATTCATGTTTCCACTGGGAGTGGAGCCGGGGTTGTAATCGGTGGCCACGGCCAAGGGAAGGCCTGCATCGATCATCTTTCGACCGGGGGCATAGGGGATGCCGAGGAAAAAGGAGCAGGAGGGAAGTGCCACGGGAATGGTTTCCATATTTTGAAGGGCGTCTATGTCGGCATCGGTCATTACTTCCAGATGGTCCACGCTCAGGGCATTGTGTTTTACCGCCGAAGCAATCCCACCCAAGCTGTTAAATTGGTTTACATGCACCTTCGGAATCAGGTTGAATTTTGATGCTGCCTCCAAGAGTCTTTCCATATCGGAAACGGAGAAATATCCTTCCTCGCAAAAGATATCCACATAATCGGCCAGTGCCTCTTTGTGTACTTGCGGCAACATTTCGTTGCAGAGCAAATCCATGTAGCCGTCTTTGTTTCCCTTAAATTCAGGAGGGATGGCATGGGCCCCGAGAAATGTGGTTTTTATGGTAAGGGGATATTCTTTTTGCAGTCTTTTTGCCACGCGGAGCATTTTGAGCTCGGCTTGGGTAGTTAGCCCGTAGCCGCTCTTTATTTCCAGGGCTCCGGTTCCCAATTTCATCACTTCCTCCACGCGAAGGGCCGATTGTTCAAAGAGGTCTTCCTCAGAGGTCTGCTGCAATTTTTTGGCGCTATTGACAATTCCCCCTCCTCTTTCGGCAATTTCCTGATAGCTGAGGCCGCGGATTCTATCGACAAATTCCTGCTCCCTATTTCCGGCATAGACTATATGGCTATGGCTGTCGCACCAAGCGGGCAGCACCGTTTTTCCGGAGCAATCAATGGTTTTGAACCCCGTGTGGGGCGGCATATTGGCCATGGTACCATAGTCCTTGATAATGCCGTGTTCTATGTAAATCCAGGCATCTTTCAGCGTGGGCAAGGTCTTCATTTCGGCACCGCTTAGTTTTTGTGGTGCGTTTTCCCTTACCTGAAGCAATTCCTTAATATGGGTGAGCAGTAATTTCAAAATACAATTTCTTTGGAATAAATTAGATACTATTGTTTAATGTGAAGCGGAGAGATACTCAATCTTTTTTTTTGAAATACAACCACTTCTACTTTTTTCGGTTCCCTAGGCCATCTGAAAGGTCATGATGGGAAACTTTGCGTGGTTGGCCAAATCTTCAGAAATACTTCCCTCAAAAAAGCGAGCCAGTCCGGTGCGGCCATGGGTAGTGAGGGCAACCAGATCGGCATCGATTTTGGTAGCGTACTTAAGAATTCCCTTTTCTGCAGATTTATCGGCTATGTAGTGCACGTCTTTCAGTCTATCCAAATTTCCTTCGGCCTGCTGAAGGAAGTTTTCCACGGCCGCTTCCATTTCATCGGTACTTCGGAAACCTTCTCCGGGCACGTTTACGTATAGCAAGTGCATTTCGGCTTCCAGTGAATCAAGCAACTTTGCCGCTGCGCGGAAGGAAGGGGTGGCATCTTCGGAGAAATCTGTGGCAAAGACAATCTTTCTCACATCCCAATTTATCGGCTTGTCTTTTATTACCAATACGGGAATGCTTGAATTGCGCACCACTTTTTCCGTGTTGGATCCAATAAAAAATTCGCTCAGCCCGCTGGAGCCTTTCGAACCCATGACGATAAGATCGGCATTGTTTTCTTCGGCCACTTCACCCAATTCACTGAACACCTTGAAATGGCGAACAATAGGAGTTACCGATATCCCTTGCAGATAATCCCTTTGCAAAAATTCATCAAATTTCTTTTCTGCCAATTTTATATAATACACCGCCTTTGCCATGTGGTCGCTCTGGGTTTCTTTGCCATAGGCATGCACCGTTGACAGCTCCAGCATGTGGATGGCGAGGATCTTTGCGTTGAATTTTTTGGCCAAAATGGCAGCCGCATTTAAGGCAAATTCAGAATACTCGGAAAAATCTACAGGAACAATGATGGTTTTCATGGGTTTTGGGTTTTAGGATTGTGCATAAAATTTGTCTGCCGGCATTTTAGGGCCAGCTAGACCCTAAAATTACTATTCTTTTAACGGAATACCATTTTAAACGCCGAGTTTTCTCCATAATTGGGACGAATTTAAAAGAACCAAGGCCCGAAGTGATTTGTGGATAGCGAAGAAATCCTTTCATATTTAATTGGCCATACAGAAACGATTAGAAATTAATACCTTTAAATTTGCTAAAAAACACCCATGGAAGAAAGAAAGTTAGGATTGAACACCATTTGCACGCACACCGGCGAGGTGGAGGACAAACAGTTTAAGGGAGCCATTTCTCCTTTGTATATGAGCAGCAGTTACGCCTATGAGGATGTGGAGGTAAAGCGGTATCCGCGCTATTTCAACACGCCCAACCAGGAAGCCTTGGGCAAAAAAATTGCCCTGCTCGAAAAAAGCGAGGCTGCCCTTATCTTTGGCAGTGGAATGGCCGCAGTGAGCACGGCGCTTCTCGCCTTTTTGCACAAGGGCGATCACGTGGTCCTTCCGCAGACGTTATACGGGGGCACATACAATTTTGTGGTTGAGGAATTTCCCAAGTATGGAATAGAATTTTCCTTTGCACCGGGTTTTTCCGAAGAAGATTTTTCGAGCCAAATGAGGGAAAACACCAAAGTACTCTTTGTGGAAACGCCCTCCAACCCCCTGATGAGGATAACCGACCTGAAAATGATTTCACGACTGGCAAAAGCCCGGGGCATTGTTTCCATGATAGATAACACCTTTGCCACGCCCCTGAATCAAACCCCCGCCGATTACGGAATAGATATTATGCTGCACAGCGCCACCAAGTACATGGGCGGCCATAGCGATATATGTGCGGGCGCAGTAGCGGCAAGCGAAGACCACATTAAAAAAATATGGAACCTGGCAAAGAATTTGGGAGGATCGTTGAGCGATTATACCGTTTGGCTCTTGGAGCGCAGCATGAAAACCATGGGATTGCGGGTAAAGGCGCAAAATGCCAATGCCCTGGAAGTGGCAAAATGGCTGGAAAGCAACTCCGCGGTTGCTAAAGTGTATTATCCCGGTTTGGCAAGCCATCCAGATCATCAGTTGGCCTCGCGGCAAATGCGCGGCTTTTCTGGAATGCTGTCTTTTGAAATGGACAACGGTTGCGATGCCGACAAATTTCTCAAGTGCTTAAAGCTCATCAAACCGTCCATGAGCTTGGCAGGGGTGGAATCCACAATCTTGGCACCGTCAAAAACATCTCATGGGCTGCTGTCGCCAGAGGAGCGAAAAAAACAAAATATCAGCGACAATCTGCTGCGGTTTTCCACAGGTATTGAGGAGGTGGAGGACATAATAGCCGATTTGGATCAAGCCTTTGGCCAAGCGACTCAATAAACTTCGGCAGTGGAGAAAGATTAACAACAAATAAATTATAACATGAAAATTGATATACTGGCAATTGGTGCCCATCCCGATGATGTAGAACTCAGTTGTGCTGCCACCTTGGCCAAGGAGATTCACCGGGGGAAAAAAGTAGGGATTTTAGACCTTACCCAAGGGGAATTGGGTACGCGGGGTTCTGCGGAAATACGCAAGGAAGAAGCCACTGCCGCCGCAAAAATCTTGGGAGCAAAGTTTAGGCTGAACCTGGAATTTTCCGACGGGTTTTTGGTGAACAATGCCGCATCACAACTGGAGATAATCAAGGTATTAAGAAAATACCAGCCCGATATTGTCTTGTGCAATGCCATAGACGATAGGCATATAGACCATGGAAAAGCGAGCAAACTGGCCAGCGACGCCTGTTTTTTAAGTGGTCTTCGCAAAATTGAGACCATTTATGAAGGCAATCATCAATCGGCTTGGCGGCCCAAACATGTTTTCCACTATATACAATGGAAAAACATAGAACCCGATTTTGTGGTGGATGTCACCGGATTTCTCGAGAAAAAACTGGAAGCGGTTTTTGCCTATAAAAGCCAATTTCACCAACAGAAATCAGATGAGCCGGAGACTCCCATCTCCTCGACCAATTTCCGCGACAGCATTACGTATCGGGCACGCGACTTGGGCCGATTGATTGGCACGGAACACGCCGAAGGATTTACGGTGGAAAGAAATGTAGCCGTGAATTCGCTATTTGATTTAATTTAATTTTTTTGGCCCTCTATTGTCAAACCCCAATAATTGAATTATATTTGCGGCTGTCTAACCGCAGGGATGTGGGGGCTTTCTCCCGCGACATCCCAGACGTTTGCAAATGGTGGTTGTAGCTCAGCTGGTTAGAGCGCCTGATTGTGGTTCAGGAGGTCGCCGGTTCGAACCCGGTCTTCCACCCAAAAATAAAGCCTTCCGAAATGGAGGGCTTTTTTTGTGGATTTAAGTATAAAGTCTGCAACTGGCAGGGGCTTTGGCGGCCACGGACTATGTGCCCTTTTGAAAATATCGGTAAATGGCCAGTTGGGATTGCACTTTTGGTTTGGAATTTACCACATATTCGTTTTTTTGTTCCGCGTCTATTATTCGCGCCTTCACATTTTCTGCCAGTTCTATTTCCAGCACATCGCGTACTATTTTTTTATGGTCTGGATCCAAGATTGGAGTTACCACTTCAATGCGATGGGTGAGATTGCGGGTCATCCAATCGGCAGAGCCCACAAATATCTTTTCATCGCCCCCATTTCCGAAGAGATAAACCCTACCGTGCTCCAAAAACCGATCGACGATGCTGGTAATGAATATGTTTTCGCTTTGTCCGGCAATTCCGGGAACCAAGCAACAAATTCCGCGAATCAACAATCTGATTTCCACCCCCGCATTGCTGGCCTTGTACAATTCCTTGATCATGCGCGGATCCTCGAGGCTGTTCATTTTCAGGATTATAAGCCCCTTCTTGCCACTATGGGCAAGGGCAATTTCATGTTCCACCATTTCTGTAAATTTAAGGCGGGCATTAAAGGGGGAGATCAGCAGTTGTTTGGTTTTGGGCACGATCATTTCGCGCTCCAAAATCATAAAGGTTTTCTTTAGGTCCTTGGTTATTTTTTTGTGTGCGGTCATCAGTCCAAAGTCGGTGTAAAGCCGTGCGGTATTCTCGTTAAAATTTCCCGTTCCTATGTAGGCATAGCGTTTTGATTTTCCATTGACTTCTCTCTCGATGTACAGAATTTTTGAATGCACTTTTATATCGGGATAGCTGTATATAACCCGGGCCCCATTTTTTCTGAAAATAGCGCCCCACTTTAAGTTGTTTTGTTCATCAAAACGGGCCTTTACCTCGATAAAGACAGTGACATCCTTCCCATTTTTGGCGGCCAGGGCAATGGCGTCGTTTAATGGAGATTCGTCTGCGGTGCGGTAAATAGTGAGTTTGATGGTCGTGGTCGTGGGATCTGAGGCGGCCTCCTGCATAAGCTTTATCACCGGTGAAAAACTTTGGTAGGGAAAGTGCAACAACTGGTCCTTCTTATCTATTTCCGAAAAAAGAGAGGAGCAGTTATCGAGAATGGGATGGGGAAGCGGTGGCAATTTTTTGTTCGTCAGTTTCTTCGAGGTGGGATTGGGGAACTCCATAAAGTCTTTGAAGTTGTGGTATCGCCCGCCCAAGACCAAATCTACATGGGCCACATCCAGTGCCTTTTTTAAACGTTCGCGAAAGGGTTTTGGCATCTCCGGGTCTATCAGCATCCGGGTGGCCTGCCCGGTATCGCGTTTGGGAAGGGCAGCCTTTATTTTCTCCATCAGGTTTCCGGAAAATTCGTCTTCAATATACAATTCGGCATCCCGGGAAATCTTTAGCGAATAAAAGGAAGTGGGATGCTGGGCAGCGTATTTCCGTTGCAAGTTGAATTTGAGAATATCATCTATAAAGGTTATATGGTGCTGGCCATTATCGCGGGAAGGAAAGACAAAAAAGCGGGATTCGGTATCGGGGATTTCCACCATCACAAATTTGTGGTCATCGATTTCTGCGGCTAGGTAGAGCCGTTCGTTCTTTACAAAAACAGATTGATCTGCCGTACAGGGATCGCAGTTTATTTCAATAAGCTGCTGAAGTTTTTCCTCAAAGAATGTGGTGGCGGTTTTTTTTTGCTCTTCGGAAAAGTCTTCGTATTTGATAAGATGGATTCCTTCTTGGGAAAGTTGGGGGATAATCTGTTTCTGAAAGATTTGGCCAAACTCCTGCTGTTGAAGGTCAACCTGTTTTTTTATTTCCCTTAAGACCTTGTTGGGTTTGGTGATCAGTTTTTTCCGAAGCGGTTTTTTAATGTGTTTTATCTGTCTGATATCCGATACCCGTACCCGGAAAAATTCGTCGAGGTTTGAGGAGAAGATGGCCAGAAACTTGATGCGCTCGTAAAGCGGATTCCGCCCGTCTGCTGCCTCCTGAAGTACCCGATGATTAAACCGAAGCCAGGAGAGGTCGCGGTGATAGAATTTATTGTTGTAGAGAGATGCCATAGATCTGTGGCAAAGTAACAGATTTGCCGAGAAGAAATTCTAAGGGAAACGTTAAGGTTTATTTGATAAATAAATATCGGTATTGTTTGATAAAAGAGAGAAGACCGCTGGCGACAGGAATCAAGAGCCCTTCCTGCGTTCCTCGGAAGGCAGGCAAGATTAAGGCGTAAACCACTGAAAATTTACTTTTTGAATTTCAACACTAGACGATCTTGTGATTTTCGGTTTGGTTATCGAACAAAGTGAAAATGCCATATTTAAGAAACTATCCAAAAAAGTTATTATGGGCTTTAGAGCCGCCGTCTCTAGTCTAACCTCTCAGATATCACCGCTCCTTTTAAAACAACCCGTGCAATTCCGCGTCAATTCTGTTTATTACTTCCCCCAGATGTTCGGGATCGTCCACAAAATTGATGTTGTCCACGTCAAAAATAATCAGGTTCCCTTTGTCATAGCCGTGGATCCAAGCTTCATAGCGTTCGTTCAATCGGCTGAGGTAATCTATGCTGATGCTGGTCTCGTACTCGCGGCCGCGGTTGTGGATTTGCTTTACCAGATTGGGAATGCTGCTGCGCAGGTAGATCAACAGATCGGGACCCTCGGTCACGCTTTCCATCAATTCAAATAACGAACGGTAATTTTCAAAATCGCGGTTGGTCATCAGCCCCATGGCGTGCAGGTTTGGAGCAAAAATATAGGCATCCTCATAAATGGTGCGATCCTGGATCACATCCTTTCCTTTTTCCCGAATCTCAAGAATCTGCCGAAAGCGGCTGTTCAAAAAGTATATCTGAAGGTTAAAGGACCAGCGTTCCATTTGGTTGTAAAAGTCGTCGAGATACGGATTGTCCTCCACATCTTCATAATGGGGCTGCCATTTGTAATGTTTTGCCAATAAACCGGTAAGCGTGGTCTTTCCAGACCCAATGTTTCCTGCAATTGCAACGTGCATGATTATTCTTTCTTAGGAAGGGTTAGTGTAAAGGTGTGCAAAGTTTTGCCGTCATAAATATAGAGTAAATCTTTGCTAAGCTCCAAGTCTTGTATGTTCATTTGTGGGAGCTCCAGCAGTACGGGTTCTTGTAAAGTCTTTTTATTGATTCCGGCAAAGTCCCCTATATAAAAAAGTTGGTTGCCTTTTTTGGCAATCACATTTTCATTCTGTTGTACGATTCTTTCAAAACCTTCCAGATCCAATTCATTTAAAAAACTGCCATACACATTATAGGCGCGCAATTTTTTTTGGGTAAGGATAAAGCAGTAGTTAAAGTTACTGGCCTGGGAAACTACTTTTCCCGGAAACGGCTGCGATACCACAGTCTGCAATCGGCTCTGGTAATTGTAGAGCTCCAATTGCTGGGTGTCCATATTAAAAACCCACAGGCTGTTGCTACCTGCCGTAGTCGCCGTTCCCGCATTGAAAAATTGCGGCAGGTTGTTAAAGTTCAACCGTTCAATTTCGTTTAATTTATTGTCCAACAGAACGACCGTGTTGGTATCCTGAAAAAACACGACCACTTTTAAGGGATTGATAATATCCACAGAGAAAATCCTGCCCAATTGTAGGGCACTGTATTTATAATCGCCTTCCTCTCCTTGTTTAAGAAGTACCCTATCTTTGATGAAATAGAGATTTTTGTAATTATCCACACCAATAAATCGGTCGGCGATCAAAGGCGTCGTACTTTTTAATGAAACCGTCTGTGCGAAGGCGGATTGGAGGGTAAGGAGGAAAAATAAAAGATAAATGGTTCTCATAACTTCGAGAAAAGAATCCAGTGCGAATATAACTTAAACGGAGTAGTTATGGGAATGTTTTGATTGATTTAAAAAATGTATCGTCTATTTAAATTACATCAATAGCGATTCATATTATAATTTATTTTTAACAATTTATTAGGATAATTCATTTTTTTTTGATTTGTGCTTTTAATCCTTTAAAATTTCAATATTATGAGAAAATTTATTTTTACATTATTTATTTATGGTGCTTGTTTCTGGTTTGTCTATGGCTACCACCCATGAAGCAAGAGTAGTAGTAGCAGAAGATAACGAAATATCCACTGATGTTCTGCCAAATGTGGAAGATGGTTGGTGGAATTGTATACCTTTGTCCTCAGAGACTTCCACCGATCCCTTTACTCATCAAACTACCACTACAACCACGTATATATGTTATTGGATGGAGTTTTAAGTAAAAATCAATAATACTAATAAAATCATTCTGCTCTGATTGTAAGAACAGAATGATTTTCATTAAGAATCAAAAATTATGCTCAAACCACTTCTACTTTTTTTATTGATATGCACCACTAGTTGGTCCCAGACTATAAAGGGGATATATACTACGAGTCCTCTCAAGGGCATTGGTGATGATACTGAGCTTTCTGACTTGGCAAAAAACCAACTTATTTTACCTACATCTATAGCAATAAAACTTCATTTCAAAAAATTGAGATGAAAGATAAGATTGAAGTAGACACAACCAATTTTGAGTCTTATGGAAAAACCTTTCAGCGAATTGATACGCTTATCAACGCCACCAATTTGTTTTATTATAAAAATTATGGGAAGGATATTTTTCGGTTAGATTATACTCAAAAAAACAAAGATTTTAGTATCCGCGATCATATTCCAGAATATCAATGGAAATTGACTGACGAAACAAAAACAATTGCTGGATATTCCTGTAAAAAGGCCACATCATCAACCACGAAAATGGGGAGGAAGCAAAATCTCACGGCGTGGTTTTGCGAAGATATACCTATTGACGATGGACCAGGAGATTTCAATGGACTCCCCGGCCTTATATTGGAAGTGGAAATAAATGATGAAACTAGGCTCACTTTTGAAAAAGTGGTTATTGATCCGAAAGAAAACATAGACATTGCTGAACCCCCGAGATCGCAAAATTCTAAAAGCATAGAAGAGTACGAAAGAATGATGTTGGGCCCCCGTTAGAATAGCTGTTATTTTGACTTTCTCTTTTAAATTTCTATCTGTTTTTGTCATTCTCTTGTTTCCTGCATTTGTTTTTGCGCAAACTGCAATTACTGGTAGGGTGGTTGGACAAGACGGTGGACCAATAGATGGTGCAAATGTGTTGTTGAAAGATTCCAAGAACAAGACGGTGTCATTTTCCTCCACAGCATTCGATGGAACTTTTACCCTGAAGGCCATGCCTGGCTCTTACCACCTTAGAGTAACATATTTAGGATTTAAGACGGTTAATCAAGACATTTCCGTAGCGCCTGAAAAGCTGTATTTAGAACCGATAGTGATCCAGGAGGATTCTTCAGAATTGGAAGAGGTTTTTTTAAAAGCAGAGGCCAAGATCGAGGAAAGAGGCGATACAACGATCTTTAAAACCGCCAAGTTTCTGTTAGGGACAGAACAGAGCTTGAATGACATTCTACAAACCTTGCCAGGAATGGGCGTAAACGACGTGTGAAAAGTGACCGTAGGTGGAAAAGAAGTCGATCGCTTGCTCATTGACGGTGAAGATCTCTATAAAAAGCAGCATCAATTTGCCACAGAGAATTTTTCTTCACAAATGGTGGGTAATATAGAGTTAATCAGAAATTACACGGATTTTGGAACACTAAAATCTGAAAACAAGACTGGTCTAACGGCACTCAATGTTAATATTAAGGAAGAATATAAAAACAAGATGACAGGCAGTGCCGAAGTTGCAGCGGGAATTGAAAATAAATATAAACTTAAGCCATCAATTTTCAGTTTTGGGAAAAAGAACAAAACTTCTTTGATTACAAATTTCAACAATACTGGCGCTTCTCCCATAAGCATCCGAGATTACCTGGAGCTCACTAATCCAGTGGACAATGAAAAGGGCAGTAGCAGTGTCAATTTTTCAAAAAGTGAGAAAATGCCACAATTTTTGACTTCGGAAAATAAGGCAAAGTCGCGCAAAACAAATTTTGCTACACTTAGCTCCATCTTCAACCCGAGTAAGAGTTGGAAAATAGATTTTTATGGTATCATCAATCATTCAAAACAAGAACGGTTGTTTTCCAGAGAGCAAATATTGAGCACGAATACGGTGCCGATATCAATATTTGAAGAAAATCGAATTGCGGAGAAAAGCTTTTTTGGCGTTGCCCATTTAAAGTCAATTTACAAGCGCAATGAAAATTCGGTTCTTATCTTGAATTCCAACTTCGATGCCGATTTGTTAAACATAAGCACGAATATCGAGAAGGAGAATGGTCAAAATACAGACTTGATTGTTGAGAAATACCAGCCGAAAAAAATAATCTCAAATACAGATATTTCCTATAGTGAAAAATTTAATAATGCTGTCTTTACAACCATGGCCTTTTTCAATTACAACAATACAAAGGATTTTCTGGATATATCTTCCAACCAATCATTTTTAAATCTCAATTTTGAAGAAGATCAATATCAATTATTGCAAAAAGTCAGAAAAGAAGAGCTATTCTCTGGTGTGGATTTAAGATACTCCTTTAGCAGACGAAAAATCGCTTTTTCGCTCCGGTCAAACACTTCCTTAACCAACGAGAAACTTTATTCCTCCCTAAACAATCCTTCTTTAGATGACAATCATTTAAAATTAAATACCTTTAAAAGTATCTTAGCCGTAGATTTCACTTATAGATTCGATCCTATTTATAGTTTTGGCTTAGGGCTCTCCTACAACTTTAATGCGCGTAAGTTCAATGCAGAAACAGATCAGATATGTTTCACAGATTTTAAGTCCAACTTAAAAGCTCAATTTAACAAAAACAATATTGGCGAGTTAAGCTATGCGTTCTCCCATCAGACTCCAACGATAGAGAACCTGTTACAAAACCCGATAGTAATTAACCATCGAAATACCTTGATTAATGGAGATGTAAGTTTTCTTTCCTATTTTCCTTACCACATATACAATTATCAGCATTTCATCTTTAATCCAAAAAAGAAATTTTCCTTTATTTTCAATGCTTCACATAAGGAATACGAAAAATCGATAAGCAACAATCTTGTCAATAGCGAAGAACTTAGCATCACAAAATACAAACTCACAAACCTTGAGAGAAACACATCGTTTCTAATCTTTTTTGAAAAACAATTCTCATCTCTGCCAATTGCAATCTCAAATAGTACTTCTTTGAACGAAAGTAAATCGGGATATTTTCAGGATGATATTCCAACTTCATTCAAAAGTCGTTCCTTTGGTGGTTTTTTAGAGCTAAGTTCAAAGTTTAAAACCTCTTCCATCAATCCTGTCCTAAATAAATTCTAGACACACCAAATTTAACCATTTTACTGGTTTAGCACGACATTCTGATTGATTTTCAAAAAAGGACCCCCTGTACATATTTATCGGGAGGAGGTTGTTCCCTTGCAAAGGGATTGT
>JACDJA010000380.1_pt1 | contig 52990 bp, 45 predicted proteins | sample 7449241 | NCBI WGS metagenome assembly JACDJA01 (sample SAMN14253289, study PRJNA609438) | sludge metagenome | isolation source: initial anaerobic sludge | collected 2018-12-20 | reverse complement strand
GGGGTTTTAAAAAATAAAAATGGCTCTCCAATTTTTATGCTTACAACCCCCTCACTCCCCCTCCACATCAGGCTGCCGGTCTTTTCGACCGCAGGGAGAAATCTCATCAACATAATGATGTACATCATTATGTTGATTCCTAATCTGTCATTGGTAGTCCACCCAGTTATAAATACAAATTTATTCATTATCAAATAGATTGCAAAACCTTTTGGGGCGAAGTTTACCATCTCATTCTCCTGGAAAATTAGAAGAAGACCTGCCAGTCTATTATTTCTCTTAAAAAGGGCCCGATTTTTGTAAAAAAAGTAGCATCTTTACATCCTTAAAACTAAAAATAGTTTTGATAGTGCGGAATTATGCAGAAATAGGTTGCCTTACTCTAATAGGGGTTACACTAACAGTTTACATTGCAAAGTGTAATAACCCGACAGAGATAAATGCATCTGTACCCGAAAGTGTGCCTGTTGAGCTTCATGTCACATCGGATGCCATAGATGCTGAGGATAACGACAATATTTCATCCCGCGATCGTTTGTTTTTATTTTCATGGGAGCGACACTCAGCTGTTTTGCCATTTGTTTCCCTGGCGGGCTTAAATAATCTGGTGTCTGCCAATTCATTGCCCTTTTGGCATACTTTATATCCCGCGCTGCTTTCTGTGCAACCGGAGCAGATATCTTCGGCTCACCCTACCAAACATCTTCTTTCAGGGATGGCAACAGTTCCCCTTAATGAATCACATCAATTGATCAATCTGGTGTTAAGGCTGTTTATTGGAGTGGATCAGAACTTGTTTTCTTCCAGCATTTATTCTTCTCTTAACATAAGAGCAGGGCCTTCATCGGCTTTCTGAGTACTCAACAAAGGCTTCTATTTAGTTGTTAACCAGGTGATTTGTTTTATCCGGTTGAATTTATTAAATTTTGCAGGCAGCCCTCATCAGCAATCATAATTTTTCATGCAGAAAGTTGAGGAATATTATCTTCTAAACGATATCCGATTGCTGAGGTATTAATTATTTATTTTTCGTGTAGTATAATAGTTTAAGAAATAAGATATGGCAGTTATTGGCAGTGTAATCAGCAAAATATTAGGCAGTAAGTACGATCGCGACATGAAGGTGTTGAGGCCTGTTGTAGAGCAGGTTGGAGCAGTCTATCCTGAGATTGAGCAATTGTCGAACGACGGATTGAGGGAGCGTTCCGATCTTCTCAGGCAAAGAGTTAAAGAGTCGATACAACCTTTGGAATCGCAGATAGAGGAACTGAAGCAGAGAAGCGAAACAGAGGAGATGTCTGTGAATCAGCGCGAGGATATTTACCAGCACATCGATAAGTTGGAAAAGGAAATTACCGACAAGTTGGAAGTTACTCTCAATGATTTGCTTCCCGAGGCCTTCGCAGTGGTGAAAGATACGGCCCGGCGCTTTAAAGAGAATGAAACCATTGAGGTTACAGCCACCGATTTCGACCGTGACCTGGCAACCATCCATGACTTTGTGGAGATTGAGAACGACAAAGCCATCTATTATAACGTTTGGCAGGCTGGTGGTACAGAAATAAAATGGGACATGGTGCACTACGATGTTCAGTTGATTGGAGGAGCGGTGTTGCACCAGGGTAAGATTGCCGAGATGAGCACAGGTGAAGGAAAAACGCTGGTGGCTACGCTGTCCGTTTTTTTGAATGCCCTTACCGGACGTGGCGTCCACATTGTGACCGTGAACGATTATCTGGCAAAGCGTGACTCTGAATGGATGGGGCCCATCTTCATGTTTCATGGGTTAAGCGTCGATTGCATCGACAAGTATCAGCCCAACTCCCCTGAGCGTCGTAAAGCCTATCAGGCCGACATTACCTATGGCACCAACAATGAATTTGGATTCGATTATCTGCGTGATAACATGGCCACTTCACCCGGCGACCTGGTTCAAAGAAAGCACAACTATACAATCGTGGATGAGGTGGACTCGGTATTGATCGACGATGCCCGTACACCGCTCATCATTTCAGGTCCTGTGCCCAAAGGCGACGACCAGCTCTTTTTGGAACTGAGACCTAAAGTGGAACGTTTGTACGAAGCACAGCGCAGTATGGTTTCTAAAATTTTGGCCGAGGCCAAGCATAAGCTGAGTGCCGAGGATTCCAAAGAGCAGGATGAAGGAGCGTTGTTATTGCTTCGGGCTTTTAAAGGATTGCCCAAGAGCAAACCGCTCATCAAGTTTTTAAGTGAGCAGGGAATGAAGGCCCGTATGTTGAAGACGGAAAACTTCTACATGGCGGAGAACAATAAAAACATGCACATTGTAACCGATCCACTCTATTTTGTGATTGATGAAAAAACCAATTCGGTGGATATGACCGATTTGGGAATTGATTTGATTACAGATGCCAGCGATGATGCCCAGTTTTTTGTTCTGCCCGATATTGGCTCCGAACTGGCCGCGCTGGAGATGAGGAGCGACTTGTCTGAAGAAGAAAAAGTGGCTAAAAAGGATGAGTTGCTGCAAAGCTACTCCCTTAAATCAGAGCGGGTGCATACCATCAATCAGTTGTTGAAGGCCTACGCCATGTTCGAGTTGGATGTGGAGTATGTGCTCATGGACAACAAGGTGAAGATTGTGGACGAACAAACCGGTCGTATCATGGAGGGGCGCCGATATTCCGACGGATTGCATCAGGCCATCGAGGCCAAGGAGCGGGTAAAGGTGGAAGCAGCTACACAAACCTATGCTACCATCACCCTTCAAAACTATTTTAGGATGTATCATAAACTGGCCGGTATGACGGGTACTGCCGAAACCGAAGCCGGTGAGCTGTGGGACATTTACAAGCTCGATGTGGTGGTGATTCCTACCAACCGCCCCATCGTTCGCAAAGACCACGAGGATTTGGTTTATAAAACCACACGGGAGAAATACAACGCCGTAATTGAAGAGATTGTCTCTCTGGTAAATAAAAAGCGTCCTGTGCTCGTGGGTACCACCTCTGTGGAGATTTCCGAGTTATTGAGCCGAATGCTTAAAATCCGGGGAATTAAGCACAATGTATTGAATGCCAAGTTGCACCAGCGTGAGGCCGACATTGTGGCCGATGCCGGTAACGAGGGGGTGGTAACCATTGCCACCAACATGGCCGGTAGAGGTACCGACATTAAATTGACACCTGAAGTGAGAAAAGCCGGCGGTCTCGCCATCGTTGGTACCGAGCGGCATGAGTCACGGCGTGTTGACCGCCAGTTGCGTGGTCGTGCCGGTCGTCAGGGAGACCCGGGCTCTTCGCAGTTTTTCGTCTCATTGGAAGATAACCTGATGCGTTTGTTTGGCTCCGACCGTATTGTAAAATATATGGACCGCCTGGGTGTGAAGGATGGTGAGGTGATTCAGCACAGCATGATCACCAAAAGCATCGAAAGAGCTCAGAAAAAGGTGGAGGAGAACAACTTCGGTATTCGTAAGCGACTGCTGGAGTACGATGATGTGATGAACTCCCAGCGTGAAGTGATCTACACCAAACGGCGCCATGCCCTCTATGGAGAACGTATTCAGGTGGATATCTCAAATATGATGTTCGATACCTGTGAAAATATGATTGCCGAACATCAGAGCAATGGCGATTTCCAGGGATTCAAGATGGATTTGATCCGTACCTTCTCCAATGAGGTCCCCTTTTCGGAGGAGGAATTTTTGAAAGGTAAGGCAGATGAGTTAACTGAGACTCTTCATCAAAAGGTGTGGAGCAGCTATCAACGAAAGACGGAGGTGATGGCGCGTCAGGTCTATCCTGTAATTAAGGATGTTTATGAAAACAAAGGTAAGCTTTACGAGAACATCGTAGTTCCTGTTTCCGATGGTCAGCGTGTTTTCCAGATTACCACCAATCTTAAAAAGTCTTACGAGAGCGAGGGGAACGAATTGCCCAAATCATTCTCCAAAGCCATGTTGTTAATCACCATCGATGAGGCCTGGAAAGAGCATCTTCGTGAATTGGACGACCTGAAACAGGCGGTTCAGAATGCTTCCTATGAGCAAAAAGATCCGTTGCTTATCTATAAATTCGAATCGTTTAACCTGTTTAAAAGCATGGTGGAGCGCAACAACCGCACCGTAGTGGCCTCGCTGGCCAAAGCCCATATCCCCATCCGTGATGCCAGTGAGGTACGGCAGGCCGAGGAGCGCCGCCAGCGGCAGGATATGAGCGGGTTACGAATGCAAAAGGATGAGTTGCCCTCTTCGGGATTGCCCGGCAACGGACAGCAGCGTGAGAAAACTCCCCCGAAGCTCCAGCCTGTAAGAGTGGAGAAGAAGGTGGGCCGCAACGACCCCTGTCCCTGTGGAAGCGGCAAGAAATACAAACATTGTCATGGCAAAGGGGGGTGAAAATAGGATTTCAAATGGCGGTTTTTGGATTTCCAATACCGCCAGTCTGTTTCTGGTTTTTGTATTTGTATCGGGAAATTTCATGAATTTTCTCCATATTTGCCGTGTCAGGAATATAAATTTCATGAATTTTATATACGATTGGTAACCCTTAATCCCTAATCCTTAATCTCTAATCCCCACTCATCAACATGCTCATATTCAACTTCATCACCTGGAGCCCCGATCCTGAGATTTTTTCTTTGGGGCCGTTTTCGGTAAGATATTACGGACTGTTCTTTGCCCTTGGCTTTTTGCTGGGTTATTACCTGCTCGAAAAAATGTTTAAGCGGGAAGGGATACCCCAGGCCTGGCTCGATAAGCTTTTTATTTACGTGGTGGTGGCCACTATCGTTGGAGCCCGCTTAGGGCATGTCCTTTTTTATGGATGGGATTACTACTCGAGCCATCCCGGTGAAATACTGGCTGTGTGGCATGGCGGCCTGGCCAGTCACGGTGGCGCCATAGGTATTGTTATTGCCATCATTATTTTCTCAAAACGGGTAAGTAAAAAATCGCCCATCTGGGCACTCGACCGGTTGGTGGTAACCGTGGCTCTGGCAGGTGCCTTTATTCGGCTGGGAAACCTGATGAACTCCGAAATTGTGGGGCAGGTGACCGATTTGCCCTGGGGATTTCGATTTTTAAGAGCCAGTGGGGTTGCCAACCCTGAGCTGCCACGTCATCCAACCCAGCTTTATGAGGCTATTTGTTATCTTATCACCTTCGCGGTGTTGATGCATCTCTATTGGCGAACCGATGCCCGTCAAAAGCAGGGTCTGATCTTTGGTGTTTTTCTCATTGGCATTTTTGCCTCCCGCTTCTTCATCGAATTTATCAAGGAGGATCAGGAGGCATTTGAAGAGGGCATGGTCCTGAATATGGGGCAGCTATTGAGCATTCCCTTTGTTATCTGGGGTATCTGGCTGATAGTTAAGGCAAAGAAGAGGAAAGTCTTGAAATAATTTCCCTTTGTTTACTTTATGATATACTCCGTTGAACCCATGGTATCAATTTTGTACCTTTGGGTAAGGAACTTTATTCTACCCATGCACACCACCTTATTCTACGTCATCATAATCCTTTTGATAGCCGACACCCTGTGGGGCTGGTTTTTGGGTGAGTTGAACCGCCGCAATTGGGCCGATAAGGTGCCTGTGAGACTGTCAGATGTTTACCCGCAGGAAAAATTTGAGAAACAAAAGCGCTATCGGAAAATCAATTATCGATTTGGAAAGATAACCTCTTCAATAAGTTTGTTGGTTTTGTTGGTTTTTTTGTGGTTCAATGGCTTTGCTCTGGTCGATCAATTGGTTGTAACTATTAGCGACCATTGGTTATGGAGGCCGCTTCTGTTTTTTGCAGCCATTGGTTTTGCCTCTTTTCTGTTGAGCCTGCCATTTGGGGTGTATGGAACCTTTGTAATTGAAGAGAGATTTGGATTTAACAAAACAACGCCCAAAACCTTCGTACTCGATCAGTTAAAAGGCCTGTTGCTGGGAGCCGTTATCGGTGGTTTGTTGCTTGCATTAATAGTGTGGTTTTACCGGGTGGCCGGCACGCTGTTCTGGTTGTATGGCTGGATAGCATTGTCACTTTTCATGCTCTTTTTTAGTAAGTTTTACACCACCTTGATTCTTCCACTGTTTAATAAACTCATACCCCTGACCGAAGGACCATTGCGCACTGCCATCGAAAGCATGAGTAAAAGAGCCGGCTTTAAGTTAGATAATATTTTTGTGATGGATGGTTCACGGCGCTCCACCAAGGCCAACGCATTTTTTAGCGGATTTGGTAAAAATAAACGCATCGTATTGTTTGACACATTGATTGAAGATCTCGACAACGATGAAATTGTGGCCGTTCTGGCCCATGAGATTGGTCACTACAGGCTAAAGCACATTTTTAAAACCACGGCTCTTGGCATTTTGCAGAGCGGCTTCACCCTATTTCTGTTGGGTTGGTTTGTGAACTATCCAGCCATTTCGCATGCCCTGGGTATGGAAGAGGTTACTTTTCAAATTGGGTTAATTGGTTTTGGAATTCTCTACAGTCCGGTGAGTGGTCTGTTAGGCATGGGAATGACCATCCTTTCGCGCCGGCATGAATATCAGGCCGATGCCTTTGCCGAAAAATATGCCCATGCTGCTGCTTTACAATCGGCACTTAAAAAAATATCGGCCAACGCACTCAGTAATCCTACGCCCCATCCCTGGTTTGTGTTCTTCAACTATTCACATCCTCCATTGCTTAAAAGACTTGAAGCGCTGGATGGTAAGTGCTGACTAGTTATTGAATATTTTTCCATTTCGTGCGTAAATATCATGTATTAAGCACTTAATTTTACATTGTATTTTAAAATCTCACGATCAACACGATAATATGCAAATAGAAATAGTCACTATTGGCGACGAATTGCTCATTGGTCAGGTTGTGGACACCAATTCGGCATGGATGGGTCAACAGTTGAGTTTAGCAGGGTTTCAGGTGGGGCGTATCACCTCGGTAAGCGACCGGGAAGATGAGATATTGGCCATATTAAAGGAGGCTACACAACGATCACAGGTGGTGCTTCTTACCGGGGGGCTGGGTCCTACCCGCGACGATATCACCAAGCACACCCTTTGCAAATTTTTTGATACCCCTCTGGTATTTAATCCACAGGTTTTTCAGGACATTGAACAGTTTCTTAAAAGCAGGGTGAGCAATATAAACAGTTTGAACCATAATCAGGCTATGGTTCCTGAAGCTTGTTCCGTGATTCGCAACCGCATGGGCACTGCTCCGGTTATGTGGTTCAACCATAACGACGTGGTAGTGGTGTCCATGCCTGGCGTTCCATCCGAGATGAAGCTGACCATGCAAGCAGATATTATTCCCCGCCTGAGGGAGCGTTTTAAACCGGGTGCCATTGTTCATAAAACCCTGTTGGTTTATAACATTCCTGAGGCTGTTTTGGCCGAAATGTTAGAGGATTGGGAAGTCCGGCTTCCATCCTTTATAAAGCTGGCTTATCTGCCCTCGCCGGGTCGCATACGGCTAAGGCTGACCGGAAGTGGCCAGGATGCCACGTCGGTTCGTAGCGATATTGAAAAGGAGGTGGAAGTTCTGCATACTCTGATTGGCGACCACATTTACAGTGAAGAAGACCTGCCTGTGGCCGATATTTTTGCGCGTTACTTCGGTCAAACCGGCAAATCACTGGCGCTTGCCGAAAGCTGTTCAGGTGGATTTTTGGCCCATTTGGTGACTTCTGTTCCCGGAGCTTCTCATTATTTTAAAGGCGGGCTGGTGACCTATTCAAATGAGTTGAAGCAGCAGCTTTTGGGCGTTCAGCTCTCAGATATTGACAGGTATGGCGCAGTAAGCCAAACTGTGGCTGAACAGATGGCCATTGGTGCACTTAAGGTTACCGGTGCCGACTATGCCATTGCTACAACAGGCATCGCCGGCCCGGCAGGGGGGAGCGACCAAAAGCCCGTTGGCACTGTTTGGATGGCCTGGGCAGCAGCCGATAATGTGGTCAGCAGGGTTTTTAACTTTGGTTCTCAACGCGACAGGATCATCATAAGGGCATCGGAGACCGGGCTTATTGAACTGATGCAGATGATGAAAAGAGAACTTATTTGAAGGGAAAACGCGAATTACACGAGATTTTGTTGTCGCTTTATTTGCTTTTTTCAGGTAAAATGCTGTATTTTGCGCTCTGTTTGAAAAACATATCGAAAAACGGTTGAAAAATGTCTAAAATCTGTCAAATAACTGGTAAAAAGCCTCTGGTAGGAAACAATGTATCCCACTCCAAGAGAAGAACCAAAAGGAGATTCGACCCGAATCTTTTCAATAAGAAATTTTATTTGCCCGCTGAGGATCGTTGGGTGAGAATCAAGCTGTCAGCCTCAGGATTACGGTTGATTAACAAAGTAGGTGTTGAATCTGCGCTGGAGAAGGCAAAGAAAAACGGGTATATCTCAAAGTATTAATAATAAAGAGGGCTAATTGTTATGGCTAAAAAAGGTAAAGGTAACCGAATTCAGGTAATTCTGGAATGTACCGAACATAAAGAAAGCGGAATGGCCGGGACTTCCAGGTACATTACTATGAAAAACCGCAAGAATCATCCCGAGCGCATGGAGCTCAAGAAGTATAACCCCATTTTAAAGCGTTATACTGTTCATCGTGAAATTAAGTAAATATTGAATCATGGCAAAGAAATCAGTTGCAGCACTGCAAAAAGGTTCCGGAAAAGGACATACCAAAGTAATAAAAATGGTCAAATCATCCAAAACGGGCTCCTACACATTTCGTGAAGAAATGGTGGTCAACGATATGGTTAAAGATGCTTTGAAGAAATAATCCAACCTTTCTGCGAAAGTGAATAAAGTACAAACCTTCCCGGGTATTTATGTCGGGAAGGTTTTTTTGTGCCTTTTTTATGGTATTTGAGGTCTGCTGGTAGGCAAACACATTTTAAATTCTGGGCTTTTCTACAGCCGAAGGCGCTGCTATGGGCTATTTGGGTTTGGGGATTTCTTTTTTTTTTACTACTATTGTCTGTGTCAGAGATTAAAAAAAAATTAAAACTCTTCTTATGAGTGTATTGGTAAATCAATCGTCAAAGGTTATTGTACAAGGCATTACAGGAACCGAAGGCAGCTTTCATGCAGGTCAGATGATCGAATATGGAACCCACGTGGTAGCGGGTGTAACACCCGGTAAAGGGGGCCGCACACATCTCGACCTGCCTGTGTTTAACACTGTGAGTGAAGCAGTTGAAGCCACCGGGGCCGATACTTCCGTGATTTTTGTGCCGCCCGCTTTTGGCGCCGATGCCATCATGGAAGCTGCTAATGCCGGCATTCATGTTATCGTGGCCATCACCGAAGGCATTCCTACCGCCGATATGATAAGGGTGAAAGATTACATAAAGACGCGTAATTGCGTGCTGATTGGGCCCAACTGTCCCGGCGTTATTTCTCCGGGAAAGGCCAAGATAGGTATCATGCCGGGCTTTATCCACAAAAGTGGCTCCATTGGCGTGGTAAGTCGCTCTGGTACTCTTACCTACGAGGCGGTGGACCAACTTACCAAATTGGGATTGGGGCAAAGCACCTGCATCGGCATTGGGGGCGATCCGGTAATTGGCACCTCCACTCTGGATGCTGTTAAAATGTTGATGGAAGACGATGATACCACCGGTATCGTAATGATTGGCGAGATAGGTGGTAACATGGAGACAGAAGCTGCCTATTGGATTGGCGAGCATGGCACCAAACCTGTGGTGGGATTTATTGCCGGAAAAACTGCCCCTAAGGGCCGGCGTATGGGCCATGCAGGCGCTATTATTGGCGGAAAAGACGATACAGCTTTGGCCAAAATGAAAATAATGGCTGAGATGGGCATTTACGTGGTGGAGTCCCCTGCCGAAATTGGTGCCACTATGCAAAAAGCAATGCAGGAGGCGGAAGGCGGTAAAAGGTAAAAAAAGCTCCCTGCCTGCCGGCAGGCAGGAAAGCTGAAAGAGAAAAAGGCAAAATAAACAGTGAACGCCTGCCTGCCTGCCGCCTGCCTGCTGCCTGCCTGCCGCCTGCCTGCCGGTAGGCAGGGTAGGCAGGGTAGGCAGGGTAGGCAGGGTAAAGGGTAAATTGTAAACGGTTGCACCGACCTTTATCTTTTTACCGTTTACCTTTTTCGCTTACCTTTCAACCCACAACTCAGAACTCACAACTCCCAACTCTGAACTCTGAACTCACAACCCTGTCCCCCTTTTAAATTAACCTCAAATTATGAACGATACCCTTTTTAATAAAGCAGTTAAACTAATTAACGAAGCCCAATATTTAATTGCTTTCACCGGAGCGGGCATATCGGTGGAAAGTGGCATCCCACCATTTCGTGGGGAGGATGGAATTTGGAGCCGTTACGATCCAAAGGTTTTAGACCTGGATTATTTTTTCGCCAATCCTTACGATTCATGGATTGTAATTAAAGAGATATTCTACGACTTTTTTGGAAAGGCCAAACCCAATGACGCACATAAAGTGCTGGGTCGGTGGGAAGCATCCGGAAAACTGAAATGTGTAATAACCCAAAATATTGATAATCTGCATCAGGAGGGCGGGTGTGATATTGTGCACGAATTTCATGGCAACTCTCAGGTTATGGAATGTACGGCGTGCCACCATCATTATCCGGCTTCAGAGGCCAATCTGGAGGTATTGCCGGTTACCTGTCCACTGTGCGGCGGACTGGTAAAACCCGGGTTTATATTTTTTGGGGAAGCCATCCCCAAGGTTGCCTACGAAAATAGTCTGGAGGCTGCCCAAAACGCCGACGTTTGTCTTGTAATAGGCAGCCTGGGTGAAGTAATGCCGGCATCTATGGTTCCACATGAGGCCAAAAGAAATGGCGCCACTATCATTGAGGTCAATCCCAAACCCAGTAATTTCACCGATTCTGTTACCGATATTTACCTGGCCGGTAAAGCCTCTGAAACCATGCTCGCTCTCGAGAAACAACTCTTGTTGATGTAGGGTGATGTAAAGGGTCGATGCATGGCGTTTCTGCATCACGCTTCATTGAGTTTCTACATCGTGTTTCTGCTTTACCTCCTTACATTACATCTCCACATCACCTCTTTTCATCATTCAAATCAACATTTTTTTTACCTTTGTGTTTCACAATATCTATTCATCATTAAATTAAGCATAATGAAATTATTAGAAGGAAAAACAGCCATTGTAACCGGCGCCGCCCGGGGCATTGGCAAGGCCATAGCGCTTCGTTTTGCAGCCGAAGGGTGCAATATTGCTTTTACCGACCTCTTTTATAATGAGGCTGCACAGGCTACGGAGAAGGAAATTGCAGCTTTGGGCGTAAAAGCAAAGGCTTATGCCTCCGATGCAAGCAAGTTTGAAGAGACACAAAATATTGTGGATCAGATAGCAGCTGATTTTGGCCGGATAGATATTCTGGTGAACAATGCCGGAATCACCAAAGATACCCTTTTGATGCGCATGACCGAGGAGCAATGGGATGCAGTAATCACAGTCAATCTTAAATCGGCTTTCAACTTCACCAAAGCTGTTCAAAAATTTATGCTTAAGCAACGCTCCGGCTCCATCATCAACATGAGCTCTGTGGTGGGCGTTAGCGGTAATGCAGGACAAGCCAACTACAGCGCCTCTAAGGCAGGACTTATTGGTTTTACCAAATCGATAGGCAAGGAGCTGGGATCGCGTGGCATCAGAAGCAACGCAGTAGCTCCCGGATTCATCATCACCGAAATGACAGGAGCTCTCTCCGAAGAGGTTAAAAAGGGCTGGGAGAGTCAAATTCCTCTGCGGCGTGGCGGCACTCCCGAAGATGTAGCCAATACCTGTCTGTTTTTGGCATCCGATCTTTCGTCCTACGTTACCGGACAGGTTATCCATGTATGCGGGGGGATGAATATGTAACGGAAGCCCTTTTGAAGCCGCCCATTCAGGGTTTCACTCAGAGTGAAGCCCTGAATATCTCTCAACCCTGTTTTAGTTGTACCAAATGGCACGAAATGTGTAAGTAGTAAATGCAGTTGATGCCCCCTAACCTTTTAGTCAACAATATGGTTTCCATTTTGAACAAAGCATAATAATAATTTCTTTATTCTTATATGAAGTGTATTGCTAAATGGACATTCGCGGGATTAATGATGTTGATGATGTCTCTCCCGGGCTGTATCTCATATTCCACTGTTAGTTTGGATATCATGGAGCCTGCCGGGATTAAATTTCCGGTAGAGATTGCTTCCGTGGTGGTGGTAGATAATGCCTACCCCGTTAAAGATTCGGCGGTACATGTAATAAATGCACCGGGTAGAACCTACCAGATTGACTCGATTTATGTGGATGACTTTGGAAAGCGTGTAGTGGAGGCTATGGGCACTGCACTGGAATCGCAACAGTTTTTCGACTCCGTGCATGTAGCTCAAAATTCACTCAATCCCGCAGGCTCCGGTAAGCCCCTGCAACCGCTCTCATTTTATCAAATCGACAGCTTAAGCCATCTATACAACGCACAGGCTGTGATATCTTTAGACTATTATAAGTACAACACCACTACCAACATGGTAGATTTGTCCGATTATTATTACGTTACATTGGATGCACGAAGCCACACTTATTGGAAAATATACGATGCAACCAGTGGAGAGATTATGGACATTCATCCACAGAGCGATACTATTTTTTGGGAGGGTGAAGGCTCTGAATTAAACCGGGCATTTAATACTTTACCTGAATTCAGGGAAGCTCTTAAAGCAGTGGCTGCCTACTCAGGCAGCAAATATGCAAAATACGTGGCACCTTCGTGGGAGAGGGTCTCCCGAATCTATTTTAAGAAGGGTCATCCTCTCTTTTACGATGCTGACCGTCTTGTTTCGCAAGGTAACTGGGAAGAGGCTATGACCTTTTGGTATAAAGTGTACGAAGAGGCAAATAAGAAGCAGAAAGCAAGAGCTTCATTTAATCTTGCCACAGGACAAGAGGTGATGGGGAACTTCAGGGAGGCGCTGGCCTGGGCTTATCGGTCGGTGCAGCATTATAAAGAGCTGGGTTCACTCTCTGTTTCCCAATGGGAACGTGACCAGGCTCAGGATTATTATGTGAAACTTTCCATACGCTTACGGGAAAAGAAAAAATTAGATGATCAGTTTGGCTTTGATGAATAGGAGTTGGTATGTGCTCCTTTTTTTACTTCCTCTTTTACATGGCGTTAATGCGCAACCATTAACCGATGAACAAATCCCTGAATATGCTTCTGTTTCGGCTTTGGTGATAGACCTGAAGACTGGTAAAGAGCTGTTTAATTACGATGCCGATCGCTTGCTGGTGCCTGCCAGCTTAATGAAACTGGTTTCCACCGCAGTGGCTCTTGAAAAGTTAGGACCGCAGTTTCAATTTACCACCCGCCTCTGGCAAACCGGAAAAGTAACACGTGGAACCCTTAATGGCAATCTTGTCATTGAAGGAGGTGGTGATCCTACTTTTGGAAGCCGATACTTTTCGCAGTCCTCCCCAGGCAGCCTGTGGATTAAGATCCGGCAATGTCTGCAAGACGCCGGAATTGAAAAGCTGAATGGAAAGATATTGATTGATGAGCACCTTTTTGATGCCCCGCAATTTCCCTCCACCCGGTTGTGGGAAGATATGGGCAATTATTACGGAGCGCCGCCTTATGCCCTCTCATTCAGAGATAACTCCTTTGAACTAACTCTGCAATCGCCGCCTGCCGTGGGTAAGTTGTGCAAGGTGACAGGGGTAAAACCACAATGGGCACCTGCAAATTTTACAATTCGCGTGCGTTCGGCCAACCATCAAAAGGACAGTGCTTATATTTATGGCATCCCCGGTTTGGCTCAATGGGAAATCCGCGGTTCTATCCCTGCCGGCCGTTCTGCCTTTACCATCAAGGGCGCTTTACCCTTTCCCGGTCTGGTGTTTGGGCACGAATTGGCTTTTGAGGTATTCAAATCATCGGATATTGTTGTGGAACAAGCTTGTGACAGACAATGGAAAGAGCATGCCCGCCTTTTGGGAGAGATTAAATCGCCGCCACTATCCATGATTGTGCATGAGATAAATAGTGAAAGTAACAACCTGATGGCCGATCATCTTTTACCGGCTCTGGCCGCTCTTACCGGCAGTGAGGACTCCTTTTGGGACGTGGGCCCGAAGATGATAAAAGAGTTTTGGAAAAAACGAAACATCCTTACCCATGCCGAGATATACGATGGCTGTGGTTTATCACCATCCAATGCTGTCTCGGCCCGTTTTCTGGTTCAGGTGCTCCATTATATGTACAAAAGTTCCGCCTCCGAAGAATATCTTAACTCCTTGGCTGTAAGTGGCTCAAGAGGTACTTTGGTAAATATGTGGAACACCCCTCTACTTAAAGGGAAGATACGCGCCAAAAGTGGATCCATGAATAATGTGATGGGCTATGCCGGATACTTTCTCCAGCCACCCACTACACCTAAGATTTTTGCCATTATTGTTAATCATCACGGCCTGTCTAACTCTCAGATGCGACTGATTATCGAAAAAAAGGTGGAAGAGATGTTGCGCTAATATCTTCTTTAACAGTTGAGCCACACTTCGTTACCCGTCCGCGCTTACATTTTAAGAATTCAATTATGCAAACAACAACCAGGCACCTCCTGAAAGCAGCTTTAATCCAGTGCGATTTGCATTGGGAGGATATTGAGCAGAATCTTATTGCTATTGAGGCCATATTAGACGGGCTGGAGCCCGATGTCCGGCTGGTTGTTCTGCCCGAGATGTTTGCTACCGGTTTTACAATGACACCATCTAAATTCAGCCATGAGCAACTTCAAATGGTATTCGCCTGGATGCATCAGCAATCGACAAAACGCAATATAGTTTTAACGGGCAGCTCTATTGCGCCTGTTTCGGGAGGCTATTATAATCAGTTTATGATAGCACAACCCGATGGAACTTCCACCCGGTACAATAAGCGGCATCTCTTTAGAATGGGAGAGGAGCATCAGACCTACTTGCCTGGCAACGATAGAGTTGTGGTGGAGGTGGATGGATGGAGAATTTGCCCTATGATTTGTTATGATTTGCGTTTCCCTGTATGGAGCCGGAATCGCAACGACTACGATATGCTCATATATGTAGCCAACTGGCCGGCTTCGCGCCGGGAAATCTGGCTGACCCTTCTCAGGGCCCGCGCCATCGAAAACCAATGCTTTGTTTTGGGCGTCAACCGTGTAGGTAAAGATCCATATGCTACCTACCTGGGCGATTCGTTGGTGTTCTCGCCAAAAGGGGAGATTGTGAGCATACCTGTTGGAGACAAACCGGGGGTTGCCACTGCTTTGATAAATGGTGTTGAATTGGAACATTTTAGAAAAAAGTTCCCGGCATGGATGGATGCCGATAGCTTTGATATCGATAATGGTATAGTTATTGATACCAAATAGATCGGTTTACAAGGTCTCCGACCGCTTTTATAATCAGGTCTAACATCCATTAAAACTACAACGCTATGACACGCTTAATCCTTTTACTGATAACCATCTTTGGTTGGGGCACCCTCTCTGCTGGCACTCTTATAAACGCCCAATCCCGCGATTCTGTTTATACTGTAGTGGACAGGGCACCCAAATTTAAAGGCAATCCCTCCGATCCGCAGCGATTCTTCGATCGCCACATGGTTTATCCGCAGGAGGCACGTTCCGAAGCATTGCAGGGAGTAGTGAATGTTTCCTTTATCGTAACGCCCGAGGGCCGGGCAGTGGAAGCTTCAATCTCTAAAAGTATTGATCCGCTGTTAGACAGCGAAGCACTTCGTTTGGTGGAGCTTATGGACGACTGGAAGCCTGCTGTTAAAGATGGGAAACCGGTTTACAGCCTGGTAACCTTACCAGTTTCTTTTCAACTTTCCGAAGAGGTACTGGTGCCTCTAAAAATACTTGTAAAGTATGGGCTGCAGGATAAAAAGCCGCTATACATAATTGACGATAAAATTGCTGAGAAGTATATTGAAGTGCCGGGATATAATGTAAAGTCGGTACGGGTTATGAAAGGAGAGAAGGCCGTTGAACGCTACGGGCCCCGTGCAAACGACGGGGTGGTAATTATCACCACCAAGCGTGGCACACCGCCTGTTAGGTAAATTGAAAATGAAAAAGAAAGCCGGAGTTGTTGCTCCGGCTTTTTTAATCAGGTTAATTACTCTTCAAACAAATTTATCTGAAAAAGTCGGCTTTATGAGCAATAATTTCCTTAGATTTGATTCTCTGGTTAATATCACTGAAGTGTCTTTTGATATGACAGTTGGCCGGAAGGGCATATCCTTTTGAGCTGTACCCAATGCATTGGCTATTTATTGTTTATAAACCCTTAAGGAAAGATGAAAATATTATTTTTGTTTATCGGAGCTGTATTTCTTTTTTCATGTCAAACTTCAACCGAACCGGGCGAGTGGCAATCTCTTTTTGATGGAGAAACACTGGATGGATGGAAAAAAGCATCCGAGAATCCTGAAAGCATAACAGTTGAGGATGGCGCCATAAAATGTACCGGCATCCGCGCGCATCTGTTTTATGAGGGCAATTATAAAAATTTTGAGTTCGAGGCGGATATAAAGACTTTGGAACATGCCAACTCGGGGATTTTTATCCATACACAATATCAGAAAGAGGGGTGGCCACGAAAAGGTTACGAGATTCAGGTCAACAACTCATACCGGGGCTCTGAAACAAATCCGGAGCGAAGAAAAACGGGAAGCATCTATAACATCCGAAATGTCTATTACCCTCTGGTCAACGATAATGACTGGTTTAAGATGCGTATAAAGGTGGTTGAGAACCACATCGAGGTTTTTGTAAATGATGTAAAGGTAAACGACTATATTGAACCCGACGATCCCTGGCGACCCGACGGCAGTGAAGGACTGAGATTGAGCAAAGGCACATTTGCACTGCAGGCCCACGATGCAGGCAGTACAGCCTATTATCGAAACATCAGGGTTAAAGAGCTGCCCGGCGCTGAGCGTGTTAATCCTGAGGTTGATAAGAGATGGGACACCATTGTTACAAAACTTATGAATTATGGATTCCCGTTTATCGACTACCACGTTCACTTAAAAGGTGGTTTAACCATCGACCAGGCTGTGGCCAACTCTCAAAAGCTGGGTATTAATTATGGCATAGCTCCTAATTGCGGGCTGCACTTCCCAGTAACCAACGATTTTTCGTTGTATGCCTATCTCAATGAGGTAAAAGACGTCCCGATTTTTAAAGGGATGCAGGCTGAAGGCCGTGAATGGGTGACTCTTTTTTCGCCCGAAGCGATAGCTCAATTCGACTATGTATTTACCGATGCTTTGACCTTTACCGACTACAAAGGGCGCCGCAACCGAATATGGATCCCCGATGAAGTTTGGGTGGACGATAAAGAGCAGTTTATGGATCAGCTGGTTGATAAAATAGAAGCCATCTTTTCCCGCGAACCGGTGGATATTTATGTAAATCCCACGGTTTTGCCCGAAATAATTGCAGATGAATATGATAAACTTTGGACCAGGGAGCGGATGGAGCGAGTGATAAAGGTGCTGGTGGAAAATAACATTGCGCTCGAGATTAATGCCCGGTATAAAGTTCCCAAAGCCAATATGATTAAAATGGCCAAAGAGGCAGGCTTGAAATTTTCCTTTGGCACCAATAATTTGGGTGCTGACCTGGGCCGGCTGGAATATTGCCTCGAAATGATTGATGAGTGCGGTTTAACGCCCAACGACATGTTTGAGATAAAGCCCCACCAGCAGAAACCTGTTATGATAAAAGGTTTGCCAATGAAGCCAACGGGTTAATCCCTGCAATAATTTATGGGTTAGAATGACAAAAGGCAGGCTCTGACTGGATGTTATATCTTAATTTTGTGTCATCTTAAAAAAATAAATATTTTATGCAGTTTATAGAAAAATTAAAAGAACGGGCACGTCAAAATAAAAAGCGTATCGTGCTGCCCGAAGGTACCGAAGAGCGCACTTTGCGTGCTGCTGATACCATATTGGAAGAGAATTTTGCCCATGTAATATTGTTGGGAAATCGTGATGAGATTGAGCAGGAGAGCCGGCGACTGGTTCTCAAAAATATAGGTAAGGCCACCATCATTGATCCTGCTAACCACGATAAAATAGACGAGTATGCCGATCTGCTTTATGAGATCAGAAAAAATAAGGGATTGGAGAGGTCGCAAGCCTTAGAACTGGTGAGAAATCCACTCTATCTGGCGGTACTGATGATAAAAAATGGGGATGCCGACGGAGAGGTGGCTGGTGCCGAAAGTGCTACCGGTGATGTGTTGCGCCCTGCATTTCAGATTGTAAAAACCAGGCCCGGCATAAGTGTGGTTTCCGGTGCTTTTATTATGGTTTTGCCTGATAAGTCGCTGGGAGAAGGGGGGATAATAATATTTGCCGACGGTGCGGTGCACCCCGACCCAACGGCTTCCGAACTGGCCGAAATTGCTGTGGCCACTGCCGATACAGCCCGCAAAATTACAGGCTTTGAGCCGCGTATTGCCATGCTTAGTTTCTCAACCAAGGGAAGCGCCCGCCACGAGATGGTGGACAAAGTGGTTCAGGCTACTGAACTGGCCCGCGAGATGGCGCCCACTCTTAAAATTGATGGTGAACTACAGGTGGATGCCGCTATCATACCTGAGATAGCTAAAAAGAAAGCACCGGGCAGCGAGATTGCCGGTAACGCCAATGTTTTTATTTTCCCTTCGCTTGAGTCGGGTAATATTGGGTATAAGCTGGTACAGAGACTGGCCCATGCGGAAGCCATCGGACCCGTATTGCAGGGTATGGCAGCACCAATCAACGATTTGTCGCGCGGATGTTCGGTGAGCGATATCGTGAATCTGGTGGCTATTACGTCGAATCAGTAACCGGTAAAAAAAGCTCGAAGCTGAAAAGGTAAAAAGGTAAAAAGTAAAAAGTAAACGGTAAACAGTGAACGGTAATTGTCACGGAAATCCTCAGGTTATCAAAACAGGATAAAATCAGGCACCAGTCAGTAGTAGAGAAAATTCATGAATTTTCTCAAAACAGATGCCGGAATATTGTTTAACTATCCGTCAGCAAACAAAGGAATTGCATTTTAAAACAAAAAATATATGGCAGAAATTGTAGTGGAACCTATTGAACGATACGCATTAAGTGCCAAGTTGCGTGTTAGAACACTTTTTTCAAAAATAGGTGTTGTAGGCTGTGGCAAGGAGGGGCAAAGCATTATCCGTATAGCCGCCTGGTACGGCATAGAAGTGGTTTTTATTGAGTTGAGTGATGATAAAATTCAAAGCACGCTGGACAGTATTGGCCACGAGCTGGATGCACGGATTGAAACCTGGGGCTTAACCATTGGTGAAAAGCGGGCCATCATGAACCGAATCAAAGGATCGCATAACTTCCACGACCTGGCAGGTTGCGACTTTGTAATAGAGGCCATCGAGGCCGATGATAAAACGGGGGAGCGCAGTATCGACCAGCGCAAGAAGGTGTTTCGTCAGATAGAGAAGATGGTTGACGATGATGCTATTATAGCTACCAATTCCACTACCATCATCATCACCGAGCTGGCATCGGAACTAAAGCACCCCGAGCGCTGCGTGAGCCTTCACTTTTTTGTAACCTCGCCCGAAGCACGCATCATTGAGGTGGTGAAAGGACTCTATACCTCTCATGATGTTTATAATAAAGTACATACTTTTGTGAAGCTTATAAACCGCGATGTTATTCCGGTGGAGGAGTCGGCAGGTTTGGTAAGTGTACGCCTTTACGTTACGCTTTTAAATGAGGCCTGCCAAACTCTTTTGGAAGGGGTGGCCTCGCTTCAGGACATTGATAAAACAATGATGGTTGGCCTGGGTATGCGCTTTGGTCCCTTTCATACGGCGGATATTGTCGGGCTAAACAAAGTGATCAAGTGGATGGACAATCTCTATGAAGAGTTTGGCTCTTCCAAATATAAGCCTTCGCCTCTAATCAAACGCCTGGTTAGAGCCAAACGTCTGGGCGTTCAAAACGGGTATGGTTTTTTTAGGTACGATGCCAACGGACGCAAAATTATAGAATAGGTCTTTTTCGATTTTTCAGATATTAGAAAATTAAACCAATGAAGATATTAGTACTCAATTGTGGAAGTTCATCCATAAAATACCAGCTTTTTAACATGGAAAACGATTCCTGGGAGGTAATGGCCAAAGGAGGCGTTGAAAAAGTGGGGCTAAAGGGCTCCTTTTTAAAGCATGAAAAGGACAATGGAGAAAAAGTGCTCCTCGAAGGTGAAATATTGGACCATCAAACCGGTATAGACTACATTTTAGGTGTGTTGAGCAGTGAACGGCATGGCTGTATTAGCCAACTGAGCGAAATCGACTCGGTGGGCCACCGTGTGGTACATGGGGGAGAGACCTTTAGCTCCAGTGTGTTCATCACCGATGAAGTGATTGCTAAGATGCAGGACAGCATAGAGCTAGCGCCACTCCACAATCCGCCAAATCTTAAGGGTATTCAGGCCATTTCATCTTTGTTGCCCGATATTCCACAGGTGGGGGTTTTTGATACCGCATTTCATCAAACCATACCTCAATACGCTTACATGTATGGGTTGCCTTATGCTTTGTACAAAAAATACGGAGTGCGTCGCTATGGCTTTCATGGTACCAGTCACAGGTTTGTAAGTCAACGTGCATGCGAGGTTTTGGAGCGGGATTACAATACGCAAAAAATCATCTCGTGCCATCTGGGTAATGGTGCCTCCATAGCGGCTATTAAAAATGGACAATCGATGGATACCTCCATGGGCTTTACACCTCTGGAGGGGTTGATGATGGGAACCAGGTGCGGTGATTTGGATGTTGGTGCTGTGACATTTATAATGGATAAGGAGGTGATAGGAACCCGTTCGGCCTCTACCTTGTTTAACAAACACAGCGGCATGCTGGGGATTACCGGTATTTCGTCGGATATGCGCGAAATTGAAGAGGCTGCCGAAAAAGGGAGTGATTTGGCTCAGCTGGGGTTGGAGATGTACAATTACCGTATAAAGAAATACATTGGTTCCTATGCCGCAGCTATGGGCGGAGTGGATATTTTGATATTTACCGGTGGAATTGGTGAAAACAGCGATACAACCCGCGCAGGAATATGCAACGGACTTGAGTTTTTAGGAATAGAATTGGATGAAGCAAAAAACAAAGAGGTACATGGTACCGAAGCTATATTGAGCCCTGAAAAAAACTCTCTAAAGGTCATGGTTATGCCTACTAATGAGGAACTTGTGATAGCCCGCGATACCAAAGCCATTGTGGAACATCTGGTAAACAGATAACCAATTCTTAATCTTTAATATAAATTGCTGATTGTCTGTATATAAACTATTATAATCCAATCATATGTTTAAGCACTTATCTGAATTACAAGGATTGATCGATTTTTCCAAACCACCCAAAAAGCTGGTGCTTGCTGTTTCACAGGATGTTTTTTCTCTGGGAGCTATCCATCAGGCACTGAAAGCCGGTATTATAGAACCTGTGCTGGTAGGAAACAAGGCCGAAACCCTGGAGATAATTCAGGACAAAGGATACGATTTTGGAGAGACTGTTTTTATCGACGAGCCTTCGCCCGTAAAGTGCATTGAGCTTGCCGTTAAAATGGTTCACAATGGGGAGGCCGATATTCTTATGAAGGGAAGGGTGGGAACACCGATGCTTTTGAGTGGGGTGCTTAATAAAAAGTGGGGACTGCGAATCGGTAGATTATTGTCGCACTTTGCATTTTTTGAGGTACCTGCCTACCATAAGTTGATTGCAGTGACCGATGTGGCATTGAACATAGCTCCTTCGTTGAAGGATAAGATAGTTATTATCGAAAATTCGGTGAGTTATATGAATAAGCTGGGCATACAGATGCCCAAAGTTGCTGTGTTGGGGGCCATCGAAATAGTCAACGAAAGCATGCAGGCCACAACCGATGCGGCGCTGTTGAGTAAAATGAATCAACGGGATCAGATCAAAAATTGCATCATCGACGGCCCTTTGGCTTTCGATAATGCCATTAGTTTTGAGAGTGCCCATCATAAAAACATAAAAAGCAACGTGGCCGGAGATACCGACCTGCTTCTGATGCCCGATATTGAAGTGGGCAATGTGCTGTATAAGAGTCTGGTGTTTTTTGGCAATGCCAAAGTTGCCTCGGTGATTCTGGGTGCTCTGGCTCCCATTGTGCTTACCTCACGAAGCGATACTGAGGAGAGTAAGTTCAACAGTATTTTGCTGGCTGCTCTTTTGTAAATAGAGGAATGTGAAATTAAAAAACGCAAATAAACCTGCCGGCCTGTTTGTTTAATTGAAGCTTTTACCGATTATGGAAAAATATAAGGTTCTGGTCATCAACCCAGGCTCTACCTCTACCAAGATTGCCGTTTATGACAACAATAAGCCCGTGTTTTTAAAAACCTTACGCCATTCGACGGAGCAGTTGGCTGCTTTTGCTGACATTGCCAGTCAGTATGAGTTTCGCAAGGAGGCTATACTCCAGGAGTTGCTTTATGCCGAAATTGATGTTGAAAGTATTCAGGCGGTGATAGGCCGTGGAGGCCTGGTGAAGCCCATCGAGTCGGGTGTTTATGAGGTCAACGAGGCCATGAAAAGAGATCTGGAAGCAGGTGTAATGGGGCAGCATGCCAGCAACCTTGGAGGACTCATTGCCGACGACATTGCAGTCGGGCTGCCCCGGGCTCGCGCTTTTATTGCCGATCCGGTTGTGGTGGACGAATTGCAGGATGTGGCCCGAATCACCGGTCTTCCCGAAATGCCCAGCCAATCCATTTTTCATGCCCTCAACCAGAAGGCCGTGGCCCGCAAGTTCGCTTTCTCCATTGAAAAGGCTTACGAAGAGCTCAATCTGGTCGTAGCCCATCTGGGCGGCGGCATCTCCGTGGGGGCTCACCACAAAGGTAAAGTGATAGATGTGAACAATGCCCTGGACGGGTATGGCCCTTTCTCACCCGAGCGCTCCGGTACTCTTCCGGCCGGTCCTCTGGTCGATCTTTGTTTCAGTGGTAAATATACCCGTGAGGAGATACGAAAAATTATCAACGGAAAGGGAGGATTGGTGGCCCATCTAGGTACCAATCAGGCCCACGAGGCCGAGGCAAAAGCCTTGAAGGGCGACCGGCATGCAGAACTCATTCTCCATGCCATGTCCTACCAGGTAGCCAAAGCCATTGGCGCCTGCGCAGTGGTGCTTAAAGGAAAGGTGGATGGTATTTTACTCGCCGGAGGTATGGCTCATAACAACATGGTGGTGGGCTTTATTCGCCAGTATATCGACTGGATAGGACCTGTAAAGGTTTATCCCGGTGAAGATGAGATGAAAGCATTGGCTGCCAATGCATTGAGCGTACTCAGGGGTGAAGTGCAATGTAAGGAATATTGATTGTTGAAATTAACTTTAAGAGGAAGTGGGTGTTTATCTGATCTATAGGAACACGCAATGGCTTTGACAAAACATTTAGAATTTGAAGAATAACGCCCAAATCCTTGTCATTCCGTTCCGGCAGCTGCCGGAGAGGAATCTAATGTAATATAAAACAGACAAGTTCACATTAAAATTAAGTATTCAAATGGGCATTCAAAAAAAAATATGAAATCTATAAGCCAATTCTTTTGACACATAAATATTTACTCCTTCTTTTAACGCCCTTCATGTGGGGCTTCTCTCTTTCAGCTCAGATAAGCCACGGTGGGCGCCCCCTGATGTTGACTCATGACCGTGCCGGCCTGAAAAGCAGCAGTCAGGTAATGACTTTGCCGGCGCCTGTGGCAGAGCTGAAGGCACTTGCCAACGTGGAAACCCCTAAAGGCCGGCCACTCCGTTTTGCACATCCCATTTTTGTGGAACTCACCCCCGACAATTCTGGTCACACCACCGTTTTGGACGATGGCAGACTGATGTGGCAACTGGTTCTCTCTTCACCCGGCGCTTATTCACTGAACCTTATCTTCGACCGGTTTCATTTGGTGGAGGGCGACTCACTCTTTATTTACAATCCTTCGGGGGAGACGGTGCTTGGAGCTTTTACAGCGCAAAACAACAAACCCTGGGAGGGCCTGGCTACAGCACCTGTGCCGGGGGATACAGTGATTGTGGAGTGGCGGCGACAAGACAGCGGGGCCGACGGCGGCAAGATTATGATAGGCGCTGTGAATCACGATTATCTTAATGTTTTCAACCATTTGAAGGCGGGACGGTTTGGCGACAGCGATGACTGCCACCCCGATTTGACCTGTTTTGATGATGAAGCGTGGCGGACCAATGGCAGATCGGTGTGCAAAATTATGGTGAATGGTACCGAGCTTTGTTCGGGAACTTTGCTCAACAACACCCGCAACGACGGGACCCCCTATTTTTTAACCGCAGGTCACTGCATGGGCAAAACCCCTTCGCCCGAATCTGTTGTGTTTGTTTTTAACTATGAGGTGCCTCAGTGTCAGGGATATATCGAAGGCACATCTTCTCAGACGATCTCGGGTTCTTTGATGCGGGCTTTTGCCGATTCACTGGATTTCGCCCTTCTGGAGATGTCGAACCTGCCACCGGCACATTACCGCCCCTGGTACGCGGGCTGGGACCTCACCTCAACTCCTGCCACAACGGGTTACACCATTCATCACCCGCAGGGAGATGTTAAAAAACTGGCTATTTCCACTACAGTTCCTTCTGCTGCTACTTTTAATACCTCTTCGTTGCTGGGCAACCAATTTGTGATCGATAGCCATTGGTATATCAGCAGATGGGAAGCCGGAACCACCGAGCCCGGCTCTTCAGGTGCCGGCCTCTTTTTGGGAAACAACCGTTTTATTGGTCTTTTGTCGGGTGGATCTGCCACCTGCAGCAATCCAATAGACGACTATTTTGTGCGGCTCAACAAAATTTGGGACCATGTAGCACTCAACGAGGCCAGCGTGAAGTCGTGGCTTAATCCCAATGGCGGGGTGGTGACCTCTTTGCCGGGTTACGACCCCAATGAGGGTGATATATTCAGACTTTCACATTTCCCGGAGGGAGCAACCCCCGGGATTGTTTATCTTAAAAACGGAACCGGCTTCTGGTCGGGCGTTAACAGCCGGCAAACACTTGCCGTAGCCGAGCACTATCCCGAACTCTCTTCCGCCCTTATTTATGGTCTTTATCTGATGCCGGGAATCAGTAAGGTAAGTGGTAGCGGCAAGATCGATATTAAAGTATGGAGTGGGGTGGAGTCACCACAGGTTTTAATTGGAGAAAAAAAGGGAGTAGGCATTACCGGCACAAAAAATAAAGAGATGCTGGTGATGTTCGACGAGCCCCTGGCTGTTACAGGTCCTTTCTTTGTAGGGTATGATGTGGATTATTCGTTGCCGGTGGATAGCTTTGGGGTTTATCAGATGGCACTTTCAGGAAACAAACCCAACTCTCTGTTTGTGGAGGACCCTATGCAGGGATGGCAGCCCTATACAATTTTAGAGCCGGGGTTACTGAATTCGTCGTTGTGGATAGATCTTCTGGTGGGTCATGCTGTACTCTCAGATACCGGAAGCATAAAACCTCCCGACTATGAGCTGCTTGTGTCGCCTAATCCGGCCACATCATGGTTGGATATCTATTGCAATCAAAATGGCGACGGATGGGCCTCTATTGTCGATTTAAGCGGGAAGGTATATGGTTCTGCCTTTGTGCCGGTAATCAATTACAAAGCCCGGCTTGATTTACCCAAATTGCCTTCGGGCCTCTATTTTCTTAGGTTTACCATTAATGGGCGCGAAATGGTACAAAAGTTTGTGGTAATCCGCTAATTAATCTAAAACTTTAAGCTCATCTAAGCAAAACATTTCTGGTGAGAGCATTATTTGCTCGTCGTTGATCATAGAGGTGGTGAGGTTGAATTGCACCTCTGTAACAGCTCCCAGAGCGGTCAGGTCTATGGTTTCCCACCTATCCACAATGTAATCCCGTTTGTTATTGTCGAACCGGTAGTCGGCCAGATAAAATACAATTTCTCCACTAACGGCACCCTGGGTGTCCAGACCTGTGATGGTCACCCTGCACCAGTCGGGATTGGTGCCGGAAGGACCGCCCATCCGCTCAAAGTCGTCGCTGCCAAACTTCATTAAATAATGGCCCAGGGTGGTGTTGGCAATTTTTAGTGATTTTAGGGTATGGTTCTTCTCATCAGAGAATTTCAGTGCCGGTGGGTTGGTACCCACTGATTGACGAATCAGGGCAAACACCTCGTTCTTAACTGCCTCGGCGTAAGCCCCATTGCGTTCAACAGGCTGGGAAGTGGATCGGCTGAAGATGTTACTGTACCCAAATCCCCACCAGGAGTTGTTGTTATCGGGCGTATTGGGAAACCACAATCCCTGGCTGGCAAAACCGTTAATGTCCGCAGCGCCTGTCCAGGCGCTATTTTCGGCCAGCTCAAATTCCTGAAAATCAACCAATACAATCACATCTATGGGAATGTTTATGGAGTCGGAGCCGGCAGGGGTGGTTACTTTGAAGAAATATTCGATTCTTCCCAAATCTTCACCTATCACCTCAAGGGTAAGCTCATTGTTGGGAAGCACTTCCTCATTCTTCCGCCATTCGTAACGGGAGTCGTAATCGTAAGTAATCTTGGGCTCTATCAACACGGTGTCACCCACCTCTATCTCCATCGCAACCTGGGTATCGTTCAGAAAAATTTCAGGTGGCCGCAGCTCTCTCTCCTCCTGACTGCAACCGGCAAACAGGTACAATAATAAAGAGAGTAAAGCCATCCATAGCAGGCCTTTGTCTATGGTATTATCGGGCCGGCTCGCAGCAGTGAATGTCGAATTATTTTGGGCCATAGGTAAGATAATGATCAATGAATCCGGGCAGGTCTTCAACAGCAATGCGTTTGCCAATAATAGTTTTATTTTTGTTGAGTACATACACCACGGGGGTACTTTTTATGTCGTAATAGGTTCGGAAAAAGCTTTGATGGCTAGGATCATAAACGTTTATAAAATCGTAGAGTTGATGTTCATCAATAAATTCCAGCCATTCCTCTTTGTTAAACTGGGTATAAACGGCAAAGACTTTTACACCCTTACCGGCCAATTGTTCTTTTAAAAGCTTGTGTAAGGCAGGCACCTCTTTTTTGCAGTGTCCACATTCGGGCTCCCAAAACAAAAGAACTGTAACGGGAGCGTTTACCTCAAGGAGTCTGAAGTATTCGCCGTGCAAAGAGGGCATCTTAAGGTCGTGTGCCTGTTGTCCGATTAGGGTGGGTTTGAGTTCTTCTACTCTCTCAGCCAGGTTTTTCAAAAACGCTTCATCGGCCCAGGGGGCTTCGCCCGACAGATAATAGCGCTCGGCCAGTCCCACCATAGCCGCATCCATTCCCATAATCTGGCTGCTGTTGGTCATGTTGAAGAGGTATTGCACCATGTAACGAAACATTTCCCCATTGGGTCGGCTCTTTTCAATAATCTTTACCGACTCCCTCAGCACAGTGTCGGGCATTTGAAGTATTACTTTGGTGAAATAGTTCTCCAGCCGGTTGGTAAAGAAGGGCGTTCGCAGGATGCGTGGATCGGTGAGGTCGATGTTGTCGAAGTAATGATTTTTGTAATAGTTGTACTGATTAATCCTGAGTACTGAATCGGGATTGGAGCTGCCTGACGGCGGGTCCATTTGGGGTATGGCAACATCCTGAATGCCCTTAACGAAGAGTGACAACATAGTGCCCGGGTACTTTTGAGTGATATCATCCCAGTAATTTTTTACCTGAAGATTAACAGCCTGAAGCTTTTCGCGAATGTCTGCGTTTTTTCCCGGGTCATTGGCTGCGCTTTGAAGTTCACTTTGAAGAGCGGTGGCTTCCTTTTGGCGGGCCATAATAAAACGCTGGTAGTTATTGAACAAGATGGGTTGCCGGGCACCCTCTATTTGCATGGAGTGAACAAAGTCGGTGGTATCTATGGTGACACTAAAAGTCTGCTCGTCATCAATCAACAGGTCAAAGTAGCGTTTGTCGGGAAGATAAACCACATAGATGCCGCCAGGCAGTGGTTTTTCTCCTTCGAAAACAGCCACTCCGCTGCTGTTTATCTGTACCGTATCGTCAACCAGCATCTGCTTGTTAAAGTAATGTCCTAAAATAAGGGTGGTATCCTTCAGTTGGTTTATCTTTATTTCGATGCGCCGGGGCCTCTCCTGGGCGTTGCCTTGAGGTAAGCCTATAGTAATAAAGATAATGAAGAAAAATAGCAGGGTTTTCATTGAGGTATGCGTGTTTTATTTGTTCTTGGGTAAAGGAGGTCTTCTAAATCTCTTCCGTCTTCTCTCTCAGCCATTCCGATTCCTCTTTATCCAGTGCCGGGGCCAGTTGCGAATATACTTCGCGATGATATTGATTGATCCACTCCTTCTCTTTTTTCGAGAGCAACTCCATTTTAATCAGTGAGGTGTCAATGGGACAGAGCGTGATGGTTTCAAATGCTAAAAATGTGCCAAACTCATTTTCGGACAGAACTTTGGTTACAATCAGATTCTCAATGCGAATGCCATATTGGTCACTTCTGTAAAGTCCCGGCTCATTGGAGGTAACCATGCCGGCTTTGAGTTCCACGCCGTTGTCCTGGGGGCGGATGCTTTGAGGTCCTTCGTGAACATTGAGGAAGTAACCTACGCCGTGACCGGTGCCGTGCCCGTAGTTAAGCCCGTGCTCCCACAGGTATTGCCTGGCCAGAATGTCGAGATGAACGCCACGCGTGCCTTTGGGGAAGATGGCCGAAGCCAGTGCAATGTGACCTTTAAGTACCAGTGTATAGTCGGTTTTAGCCTGTTCGCGAACCGTACCCAGCGCAATGGTGCGGGTAATATCGGTGGTGCCGGTAAGGTATTGGCCCCCCGAATCGACCAGATAGACGCCCTTGTTCCTGAGGGGAATATCCGATTGTGGAGTTGCACTGTAGTGAACAATGGCACCGTGCGCTTCATAGGCTGAAATGGTAGCAAACGACTCACCGGTAAATCCCTCGTTCTCTGCTCTGAAGCTGCTTAACTGTTTTGATGCTGAGAGTTCGGTAACCTTTCCTTCCGGCACGTTTTGTTCGAGCCAGATTAAGAAACGCACCATCGCTACCCCGTCGAGTTGCATGGTGTGTTTTAGATTTTGAATCTCAACTTCGTTTTTCACGCCCTTAAGACGGGTGATAATGCTCATTCCCTCCTTTTTCACAATCTTTTTATGAAGGGCCAAAACTAATGCATAATTTGTTCTTGCAGGGTCTATGTAGGCAATTGTATTTGTCGAAAGGCCGGTGAGGTAATGATAGATATCGTCGTAAGGCTTAATTTTTACACCTTGCGCAGACAAATATTCCTGTATCTTATCTGTCAGTTTTTGGGGATCGATAAAGAGCACTGCTTCCTGTAGTCCGATTATCATGAAAGCATGAAATACAGGATTGTAGGGAATGTCGGAACCTCTGGCATTCAACACCCAGGCAATTTCGTCGAGTGCGTTTACCAGATAATGGGTAGCACCGGCTTTTTTGATTTGTTCGCGCACCAAGCCAATTTTTTTAGGAGAGGCCATACCTGTGAGATTCTCGGGGTGAATCGTAACCAAATCGGGTGGGAGGGCAGGCCGGGTATCCCAGATGTCCTCGGCCAGAGTATGATGGGTTTCCAGGGTTATCAATTTTGGTTCCAGTTTCTGAACCATCTCCTTTATACTTCCGGCAGAAAAGCAGGTGCCATTTAAAGCTATTTTACTGCTGCCGGCCAATTGGGCCGAAAGCCATTTAATGTAATCGGGTACGTTGGGCAACCCTTCCCTGAAGAGCTGAATTCCACTTCCTTTCAGTTGTGCTTCGGCTTGCAGGAAGTAGCGCGAATCGGTCCATAGACCTGCCTGGTCGCGGGTAACTACCAGAGTGCCGGCCGACCCGTTAAATCCGCTTAACCAGTCCCGAACTTTCCAGTGATCGGCCAGATATTCACTCAGGTGAGGATCACTGCCCGGTACGATAAGGGCGTCAACGTCAGCCTTCATCAGTTGGGTACGTACATTTTCTATTCGTTGGGTGTGAGTGTGCATAGTTTAGGGATTAATGTTAACATCTGCATCTGAGTTAAAGAGTACAATGGATGCACTGTTATCCATTGTGCCATTGGTACCGGAAAAAGAGAGGGTGTTGCCATCGCGGATTAGCTTAAAATTTTGAGCCTGGTAATGCCTAAACTGGCCATTCTCCACCTCTCCGTTGAGCTGGTAGTTGAGTGATGGCTGCAGGCTCATACTTATGGGCGCATTATGGTTGGAGATTGTCAATGTTTCCAGTTGATCAGAAACTTGTCGTATAACTACCAGTCCGTTACTGATTTCAATGTTACCTGTTTTGGCAATTTGATCGATGGCGGGATAGAGGTAGTTGCCCTTTATGACAAGATGGTTGACTTTTCCAATATTAAAGCGGCCCGTGGTTGCGTGGATGGTTAACTTATCGGTGTTGCCAAGGGTGATTTGGCAAAAGTCTCCGGAAAATGAGAGATCACCTCCTTCCTGAATATCCATCTGAGCATTTGAAAACGTTATATCGGCAGAAGTGATATTGGACAACGTGGCATCTGCAAAGGTGAGTCTGCTCTTTAACCTTTCCACAGGTTTGATACCCGTTTGTTGCAACAGGCCGTAGTCGAGTGCTACCTCCAATTGTCCGGTGAGAGCCGCCAGTGTAACATCTCCAAAGCGATTTTTAATCTTTACGGATTTGCGGGCAGGGATATAAACCTGATACCGGACGGTAAACGGGTAGTTGAAGAAAAAGTCCTGGCCAATGATGGTTTGGTAAACCACATTTTGCTCCTTTTGAGAAGTGAGAATGGTTATTTGATCCAGTATCTCCTGCGACAGCTCTTCACCAGGGGCCGACACCGAAATTTGAATATCCACGTGAATGGAATCATTATCCCAGGCGGAAACGGTTACCGGTCCATGCTGGTTGATAATTTCAATACCTTTGTATCTGCCGGCCGCATATGAATCATTTTGTGTCTTGTCGAAAGCACTCTCCTCCCTCTTCTGGCCATTCAAAGACAAGGGAAGAGCCATCAGCAAAAATGCCATTGCACTTAAAAAAGTTCTTACCATTCGATTTGTTTTGGTTATCGGTTGGCTAAATTAATGAAAATGGAGATAAGAAGTAAATAAAAAAACAAGTCTTGAAAAAAATGAGCTATTTTTGAACCCGTTATTAATTTTAATAGTTATGATTGTAGATACTTTGGAGAACGCGTCGCGTTATTACATGTTGCATCCGGCATTTGAGATGGCAATGGATTATCTGGAAAATGCAGATGCCGGGGGATTTAAGCCCGGACATGTTGAACTGAGCGGGCAGGACGTGTATGTAAATTCCATGGAGCGACTGACGGTAGCTGAGGAGGAGGCTGTGTGGGAATCACACGATAGTTATATGGATATCCATTTTATGGTGGAAGGCAGTGAGCGGATAAAATATGCCGAACCCGATAAGATGAAAATTTCAGTGCCCTACAATAAGGAAAACGAATGTACTTTGTTTGAGGGGGATGAGGGGCTGGAGGTGAATGTGCCGGTCAATGGATTTGTGGTGTTTTTTCCGGGCGAAATTCACAAAGCTATGATTGCGTGTGGTGAACCCACAGTTGCTAAAAAGATGGTGGCTAAGATAAGGCTGGATTGATTACAAAAATGGCCGCCCTGTGTTAGGACGGCCATTTGAAAGAATTATAACGCGCGTGTGCGCGGTTTAATATTAGTATTCACTGCGGCTTCTGCTGCGACTTCTGTCGCCACCGCCGAAATTCGACCGCCGTTTGTCATCGCCCTTCGGGCGTGCTTTTTTTACCACAATGGCACTGTTGTCAAAAAGACATTCGTTAAGCTCTTTGATGGCGCGTTGTGCAGATTCTTCTTCTTTCATCTCCACAAAGCCAAAAAGCTTTGAAGTGCCGGTGTCCCTGTCCATAATGACTTTAGCCGATACTACATCGCCGTACTCACCAAACAGGTCGTTCAAGTCCTCACTTGTGGTGGCAGGACTCAACTTTGCTACAAAAAGATTCATAAAATAATAATGTGTATAAGTGAAAAATGTGATAAAATAGAAGTGGAGCAGAGCAATCCGATCGAATTCAATTGCGAAGTAAAAAGTACGTTGCTGAAGCGAAATAAGAAGTGCGATACTTGAAAATCTATTGACTGCAAAGGAACAACTTTTTTTGGTCAATTCCTATTGATTTAGGTTAATTATTACCTGTCAGCTGTTTTCAATAAAGGTCGCATTATAACCTGCTTCCTTTAAAAGGCCTGCTATTTTTCCGGGTTGTTCGGTGGTCTCAACTGTCAGTATCCGTTCGGGACTCGTCAAATCTACGCTCCAGTTCTCAATGTATTCCGCCTTGTCCAGGTAGGGCTTAACCGTGCTTATGCAGCCGTTGCATTTGATATTGGTGTTGAATCTTAGTGTTTTCATGGTTTTGTATCTGTTTCAGTTTAATTTAATATTGAACGTCTATGATGAAAAAAGGTGGTTTAGGTTTCATTTTGGATGACGAGGCTACTAAGGTGGAAAAATAAAACAGGGTTTGCCAGGCGGGAGGTTTGTAAGGACGCACGGCCGTGCGTCTCTAACGAGTCTTCCACTCTTTCATCGTCCTGATGCTTTAACCTTTTTGCCTTTTGCCTTTCAGCTTTCCTGCCTGCCTTTTACCTTTCAGTTCTCTACTTTCAGCTCTCTGCTTTCAGCTTTGAGCTTTCAGCTCTCAGCTCTCTGCTCTCAGCTTTCTCATTAATCCTCTTGCCTTGTTTCGCTCCATCACACCTTCCGGCTTTTCAGCCTCAGGCTGTTACTCACTACCGATACTGAGCTGAATGCCATTGCAGCGCCGGCGATCATGGGGTTAAGCAGGAATCCTGAGATGGGAAACAAAATGCCTGCAGCTATCGGGATGCTTATTACATTGTAAAAGAAAGCCCAAAACAGGTTTTGCCGAATGGTGCGCAGGGTGAGGGTGGAAAGTTTCAGGGCCTGAGGAATTTTCATAAGGTCGGACGCAATAATGGTCATCGAAGCCACATCCATGGCTATGTCGGCGCCTTTGCCCATGGCAATGGAGAGGTCTGCCAGAGCCAGTGCTTCGGAGTCGTTGATGCCATCGCCCACCATAGCCACAAACTTTCCCTCCTTTTGCAGCTCTTTCACAAAATCGGCTTTCTCTGAGGGCAGCACCTGAGCCTTATAGTTGGTGATACCGGTGGCTTTGGCAACTGCGGCAGCGGTTTGCTCGTTATCGCCGGTGAGCATATAAACTTCAATATTTTGTCTTTTAAGCTCCTCAACAGCAGCTTTGGAGGTTGGCTTAATCGTGTCGGCGATAGCCACAATGGCAGCTATTTGATGATCCAGGGCCATCCATATCACTGTTTTTGCTTCATCCTCCCACTGGCGTCCAATAGCTAACAATTCGTTGGGGATGTCTATTCCCTGTTTTTTCATCAGCCCCCGGTTTCCGGCTGCTACCGGCTCTCCCTCAATGGTTGCGCTTAGTCCAAATCCCGAATGATTCTCAAACCCTTCGGCCTTGAGAGAGCTTTGAATTTCGTTTGCCAAATGGCTGGCGATGGCGGCGGCCAGCGGATGCCCCGATAATGCTTCGAGCGTATACAAACGTTCTTTGACACGCTGCCCGTCCCTTGCTTCGTTTATTATATGCAGGTTGGTGACTTCTGGTTTTCCTGCAGTAATTGTTCCGGTTTTGTCCAGCACCACTGCGTTGGTACGGTGGGCTTTTTCGAGGCTTTCTGCTTCTTTTATCAAAATGCCCTGTGCAGCGCCATTTCCCACGCCCACCATAATGGCTGTGGGAGTGGCTAAACCAAGAGCGCAGGGACACGCAATAACCAGTACCGAAACGGTAGCCAGCAAAGCCTGTGTGAGGTAGGCCGTTCCGCCGATCAGCATCCACAGCGCAAATGTAATCACAGCGATGGCCAGTACGGTAGGCACAAATATGGAAGCTACTTTATCTACCAGGCGCTGAACCGGAGCTTTGCTGGCCTGCGCCTCCTGAACTGTTTGAATAATGCGGGCCAATACCGTATCGCTTCCCACCTTTGCGGCTTTCATGGTAAAACTGCCCGACTGGTTAATGGTTCCCGTGTAAACGGAGCTGCCCGAACCTTTTTCGGCAGGCATGGATTCCCCCGTTATCATACTTTCATCCACATAGGAGGTGCCGGAGGCCACTTTTCCATCTACAGGGATCTTGCTGCCCGGCTTAACGCGCAGAGTGTCGCCCACCTCCACAAGGTGAATGTCGGTCTCTTCTGCTGTCCCATCTTCCCTGATTCGGGTCACCGTTTGTGGTTGAAGTCCCATCAGCTTGCGAATGGCCGATGAAGTGCCAGCTTTGGCGCGCTCTTCGAGCCATTTGCCCAGCATGATGAATACGATTATAACGGCTGCTGCTTCAAAATAGACATGGGCTTCCAAACCCTGTGAGGTCCATATCTGGGGGAAAAGGGTGTTGAAGGCACTAAACAAATAGGCGATGCCGGTACTGAGAGCCACCAGGGTATCCATGTTGGCGGTTCCATGCTTGGCCTGTTTAAAGGCATTGATAAAAAAGGTTCGTCCAAACACAAAGAGCACTGGTGTGGTAAAAACCCACATGATATAGTTACCATAGGGAACACTGGTGAAGAACATGCCCAATAAAAAGACGGGCAAAGCGAAGATGGATGCCCACATCAGCCGTCTTTTCATAATTTTACCCTTGTTCTGGCGGGCCTGCTCTATGGCTTCATCCGATCGGTCTTTATCGTCTATAAGTAAATCGTAACCAATGGAACGGATGCTTTTCTTCATCTCTGCCAGGCTTGTGTTGCCGGGAATCCATTTTACGGTCACAGTGTTACGGGCCAGGTTTACATTGGCTTTAAGAATGCCGTTACCTGCGTTGAGCATGCTCTCTACGCTCCCCGAACAGGCGGCGCACGACATCCCCTCCACCGGTAGGGTTTGCTCTTCGGTAAGCACTTCGATTCCCATACTCTTCAACGAGTGAATGGCCAGGGCAGCGGTTTCCTGCTTTTGGGTGTCAATTCGGATTCTGTGGTTGTTGGGTTCCCAGTCCCAATCGTCAATGCCTTTCACGCTGTGAAGCGCTTTGCTGAGGGTTGGCTTTTGAAGATTGCCGGTGGTTTGAGAAACCGGCAAATACCATTGGTGGTTATTGTTTGATGGACTCATTTTTGCTCAGTTGTTGTTACATTGCAAAAATAGGGCAGGCGGAGTGAATTCTTTTACATCATTTTCGTAAAGACTTACACCTATTTCACTTTATCAATGGAAGTGCGGATGGGGTTGCGAAGTTTTTTAAAGTGACCGGGCGTCATGCCGGTAATTTTTTTAAACTGGTTGCTCATGTGGGCCGGGCTGCTATAACCCAGTTGGTAGGATATTTCGGACAGGCTGAGCTGGTCGTAAACAATGAGCTCCTTTATTTTCTCAATCTTCTGCCGGATAATGTATTGCTCTATGGTGATGCCTTCGATGGCCGGGAAGAGCTGACTGAGATAGCGGTAGTCGTGATAAACCTTTTGGCTGAGGTGCGAAGACCAGTTAAAGCCCTGTTCCAGCGTCTGATGGTGTATCTTGTCCACAATCAGAGTTTTAATCTGCTCAACCATTTGTCTCTTTTGGTCCTCAATGCGCTCAAATCCCAGCTCAGTGAGACGTTGGTTGATGGCCTGATTTTGCTGATCGGATAAATGCTCTTCTTCAATCTCAGCAACCCCCAGAGTAACATGAACCGGATGCAGTCCCAGTTTCTTAAGCTCGCTGTCAATCACCATGATGCATCGGTCGCAAACCATATTTTTTATGTGTAGTTTCATGGGGTTGTGAGTTGGGGGTTCTAAGTTCCCGCCTGATTAAATCTAAGGAGGTCCCAATGCCTTTTCGGGCTCGTTTCACTCTATCTGAGTTCCGGGTTCTGAGTTCCGGGTTCTGGGTTCCGGGTTTTGAGTTCTGAGTTTTGGGGTTGTAAAAGATTGAGGAAAAAGATTGAAGGAGATTGAAGGAAAAAGATTGAAGTTTTTACTGTTTGCCCTTTGAGCTTTCAGCTTTCTCCGGCAGCTGCCGGATTGAGATTTCCTGCCCGCCGGCAGGCAGGGAGCTCTCTAATCTCTAATCCCAAATCTCTAATCCCTAATCCTCTTCCCCTCTACCAACCCATTTCTCTCCAGCAACGGCTCAATAGAAGGTTCATGGCCTCTAAAATTCACATAAAGGGTCATGGGGTCGTCGGTGCCGCCCTTTTCAAGAATGTTTGTGCGGAACGATTGGGCGGTCTCCCGGTCGAAGATGCCATTTTTCCTGAAAAGATCAAAAGCATCCGCATCTAATACTTCGGCCCACTTATAACCATAATAACCCGCAGCATAACCGCCGTCGAATATGTGACTGAAGGCGGTGCTCATGCAACTGCCCTCTACCTTGGGAAACAGTTCGGTAGGAGCCATTGCTTTCTCTTCAAAGGTGTATACCTCTTCGTTTACCGGACTGGAGATGGTGTGCCAGGCCATGTCGTTGAGGCCAAAGCTGAGCTGCCGGACGGCTGCATAGCCACTCTGGAAGTTGGAGCTGGCAATAATCTTATCCACCAGCTGCGAGGGAATGGGTTCACCGGTTTGATAATGAACGGCCACTTGTTGTAACCACTCTTTTTGGCGGGCCCAGTTTTCCATGATTTGGGAAGGAAGCTCCACAAAATCGCGATACACGCTGGTGCCTGCCATACTCTCGTAGGCTACCTGGCTGAGCATACCGTGTGTAGCATGGCCAAACTCGTGCAAAAAGGTGGTCACCTCGTTGTAGGTCAGCAGCGAGGGGCGGGTAGAGGTGGGTCGGGTAAAGTTGGTCACCACCGATATGTGCGGCCGAATGTCGTTGCCATTCTCCAGGTGCTGCTTCCGGTAAGAGGTCATCCAGGCACCGCCCTGCTTGCCTGGCCGCGGAAAGAAGTCGAGGTAAAGCACTGCCAGAAATGAGCCGTCTTTGTCGAATACGTCGAATGCCTCCACCTCTTCCTGATAGAGGGGAATTTCGGGGTTGGGCTTAAAGGTGATACCCCACAACTGGTTGGTGAGGTCGAAAACACCCTGCTTAACCTTCGCGAGTTGAAAATAGGGTTTAATCATTTCATCGCTCAAATCAAAGCGGCTGGTTTTCAGTTTTTCTGAGTAGTAGGCAAAATCCCAGCGCTGAAGCGGCCCGGAGAACCCAAGTGTTTGCGCAAAGGCTTTCACCTCCTCCAGCTCCTTTTGTGCAAAAGGCAGCGACGACACCAGTAGTTCGTCTAAAAATTCATTCACCTTGCCGGGCGTTTTCGCCATTCGTTCCGATAACACGTAATCGGCGTGATTGGGATAGCCCAACAGTTGCGCTTTTTCGAGCCTTAGAGCCACCGTTTTTTTGATAATCTCATTGTTGTTTCTAATGTTCGGTTGGTTGCCCCTGGTGGAATAGGCGCGGAACACTTTTTCGCGGAGGGCGCGGTTGTCGGCATATTTCATAAAAGGAGTGTAGCTGGGAAAATGAAGGGTGAAAAGCCATCCCTCCATGTCCTTTTCCGTGGCCAGTTGAGCGGCTGCTTCAACTATCGCTTCGGGCAGACCGGCCAAATCTTTTTCATCGTCCAAGTGAAGCGTGAAATCGTTGGTTTCGGCCAGCACATTTTCGCCAAACTGCAGCGACAATTGCGATAATTCCGAGGATATTTCGCGATAACGGGCCTTATTTTCGCCGCTCAGCAGAGCGCCTCTGCGGGTGAATCCTTTGTAGGCATTGTCCAACAACTTAAGTTGTTCCTTATTAAGTTGGCCATTGTTTTTGTTTGCTTCAAATACAGTTTTAACTCTTTCAAAAAGTTGGTCGTTCAACCATATATCATTGGTATATTCTGACAGAAGTGGGGATACCTCGCGTGCAATAGATTGTATCTCTTCGTTGGTCTCTGCTGAGTTGAGGTTAAAAAAGATGGTACTTACCCGGTTCAGTAACCGGCCTGCATGCTCCAGTGCTTCAATGGTATTTGTAAAGTTGGGGGCTTCAGGGTTTTCAATAATGGCGTTAATCTCCGTGCGACCTGTTTCCAGGGCATTTTTGAAGGCCGGCATATAGTGGACTTCCTTTATTTTGTCAAATGGAGCCGTTTGATGCGGCGTGTTAAAGGATTCTAACAAGGGGTTGTTATCAGTCATATTTGTTGCATTTTTGCAGGATGGTAAAATTGTAATGGCGCTTGCAAAGGCCAGAACAAGAATTAAGGATGTTTTTTTCATAATCTTAATATCTCATTAATTAATGCTTGAAGCGTGGGCGTTGGTTATTTCGTATAACACCCGAGTCTCAGGCAGTGTTCAAAATTAGATGTTTAAATTAAAACGTACTATGAGATTTGGCATAAAAAAATAGATATTAACTTTGGCGAGTAGAGGTTTAATTACTTTTTAATTTTGATATGAGTAAATATTTGATCATCAGTATCCTATTAGCTTTATCGAGTTTTGGGTTTGCTCCCATTATTGCACAAAGCCATCATGAAATGGTTGCATCGGACGAGTACTTGCCGGCTAAATATCAAAAAAGGTTGAAACAAGGTGAGTCTTTGTTGCGTAAAGGAGATAAGTATTTCGGGAAAGCCGACGCTGTAAATCGCGAAATAGAGAGTTTGGAAGGAAGCGGGAAGAGCGGACAATTGAAGATCACCCGACTGCAGGAACGCCGGCAGAGGTTACAACGTACCGCAGGTACCTATATCGAAGATGCTCATCGCAAGCAATACCGGACTTTGCGCAAAGCCTTGAAAAACGAGTTCTTAGTCGCCTACCAACAAGTTAAGAATTCTGCAAATGAAAAATTTAAAGAGGCTGCCGTGGTTCGAAGAAAGGCAGAAAACCTCTCTTTCCGCTATAATTCTGCAGAACTGCAGCAGAAGGCGGCGGGTATTGAGATGGAAGCGCTTGAACTGTTGTTAGCGAAGATGCAGGAGATGTCTGTCGTCGTCCGGGAAGATACTTCATCCGATCGGATGGTTGATTCATTTAAATTGCCACCGGATTCATTGCCCGGAGCAAAAGAATTGACGACAGATGAATTAGCGATTGAAACGGATACCGGTATTGCCGATATTGACACTGTTGCTGAGGTACAGGCTGACGCTGAACCATTAAATATTGAAACGATAGAATCTGTAGAAGCTACTGAGGAGCCGGTGAATACCAGGCAGCCGGTAAAAGCAGAGCCGGAGGTATTTTTTTCCATACAGATTTTGGCCAGCCGGGTGCCATTGGCAGAGGAAAAAATAAGAACCGCCTACAACGGTAAGCTGCAAGTATTTGATACTAAAAGTGAGGGATGGTATCGCTATTCTGCCGGAAGATTCCCGACGCTGGAGGCGACAAAAGAGGCCATCAGTCGTGAGGCCATCAGCGGATTTATCGTGGCTTACCGAAAGGATCAACGGATCACCATTAAAGAGGCTCTAAAATATTTTGAAAACAGGAGTGCAACAGATTAGCAGATTTTCAAAATCATGCCTGAACTCTTTTATATTATTTTGCATTTTAAAGCTGGAAGGTACTCCAGTTGATGATATTTTATTATCCACTATTGAAAACAAGAGTTATGAAAATTTTGAAAAAAAGTTTTGCCGTATTATTGGCTTTGATGATTACCTTACCGGTACTTTCGCAGAAGGATGTTATTGATTTTTTAAAGGCCGGCAGGAACGATGCTCATCTGCTTTCAAAAGCCTATCTTCAACCCTATGGCGAGATGTTGGGCACCTCCCTCAATGCCGGATGGTACAATACGGCTAAAGTGCATAAGTTGGGTGGTTTTGATTTAACGGTGAACGTCATGGTTACCAGGACTCCCTCGTCTCGTAAAAGTTTTGATGTGAGCACGCTGGGCCTTGAGGCCTTTGAACTGGCTCCGGGTTCACCACATATAGCACCCAATGTAGCGGGTGAGATAGATGAAAGCAATTTGCCTCAACTCCAGCCTATAGGGTCCGGTGATGATTTTGAACCATTTACTTTGCCCAACGGAACCGGATTCGACATGATGCCGATACCGGTGATACAGGCCGGCATAGGGCTGCCTTTTCACAGTGAGGTGATGATTCGTTTTGTGCCAAAAATGGATCTTGGGGATGTGGGAGAGGTTGACTTGCTGGGCTTTGGTGTAAAGCACAGTCTAAAAGATTATATCCCTTTTATAAAGAGGGTTCCCTTCCTGGAACTTTCCGCCCTGATGGGCTATACCAGATTCAACAGCACTATACCTGTTGAAGGCGGGATGTCCGGTAATAAGTTGGATATTTCTTCCGGTGCCTTTACAAGCCGTTTGCTGGTGGGTACCAACTTCCCTGTAATAGCCTTCTACACGGGGGTGGGTTATGGTTCCACCAACAGCGATTCCGACTTAAAAGGACAGTATAAAATGCCTGGTTCGGACAGCGTGAGCAATCCCCTTTCGCTCAACTACAAAACCTCCGGATTCGATTTCAATGCGGGACTCAGACTGCGGTTAGGATTCCTGGCTCTGCACGGCGACTTTACGTTAGGTGAATATCCTACCCTAACGGCCGGAGTAGGAATTAATATTCGTTAAAGGGTATAACTTCGGAAAGAGACTTACGGTTTTTGAGCAACACTTTATTTTCATCGGGCCAGCCGATGGGCAATAGAACTGCGGGTTTGATATGGCGGGGCAGAGGAAGTGTTCGCGAAGCCTTTTCCGGATCGAAAGAAAACACCATGTAGCAAAAAGCCGGCTCAATTAAAATTGGCCGGCTCTTATAGGGTGCCACATCAGCATCGATTATGTAAACTCCTTTTTACAGGATTTGAGTACATCTGTTAAGCGGGGATCCCCTGTGCCCGAAGACATCCCGAAGGTTGAGGCCCTGCCCTTTTAACAGATAGTTTTACTCGGTATATTTGTAGTGTTGAGTTTAACAATCACATAATACCGACGTGGCGTGTCTCTTTCAATGAACGTAGTACAAATATAGCTCATATTAATGTTGTAAGCAAGAATTGCATGAAGTTTTATTCATTATTTGCAGTTTTGATTGTAACCCTTTGCAAACAAGATCCCTGCCGGATAAATATTTTTTGTAATTTTGGCATCTCATGGCCGAAACATCACGATATGCAGTAATAGATATTGAAACCACGGGGGGTGCAGCCGGCAGAGGGCGAATCACCGAGGTGGCTATCTTTGTGTTGGAGGGTGGTGCAATCGTTGATGAATTTGTGTCACTGATTAACCCCGAACAAACCATCCCTCCCTATATTACCCGTCTTACCGGCATTACCAACGAAATGGTAGCCGGTGCTCCCAGGTTTTACGAGGTGGCACGCAAGATTGTTGAGATCACCTCCAATGCCATTTTTGTGGCACACAATGCCCCCTTCGATTATAATTTTATCCGTAAAGAGTTTGAGAGTCTGGGATATGATTATACCAGGGAAGTATTGTGCACCGTTCGTTTGTCACGCAAAGTTATTCCGGGACATGCTACTTATAGTCTGGGAAGTTTATGCAGGGATTTGGGTATTCCTTTATCGGAGAGGCACCGTGCAGGTGGCGACGCCCGTGCCACTGCTCTTTTGCTTTTGCATCTTTTTGACAAACAGGGCTACGAAATTAAGGCTCAGGATGAGTTGGATATCAAAGGCCTTCATCCGGCACTCAGTCTGGATGCAATAAGAGGGCTTCCCCACAAAAGCGGAGTCTATTACTTTCACAACCCGCAGGGCGATGTAATTTATGTAGGGAAGAGTAAAAACATCTACCAGAGGGTGTTGTCTCATCTCTCTGCCAAAGGGAAACGAAGCGTGAATGTGAAATCTCAGCTTACCGGAATTACCTGCGAAGAAACCGGTAGTGAGCTTCTGGCTCTTTTGAAAGAGCAGGACGAAATAAAACGTTTGAAACCGTTGTTTAACCGGGCCGGGCGTCGAATGCGTTTCAACTGGGGCCTTTACAATTACGCAGACCGTGCAGGATATGAACGCTTTTTTATTCAACGGGTGAATGGATCCGGGCAACCGCTGGATGCTTATGCTTCCAGAGAGGAGGCACGCGCTGCTCTTTACCGACTGGCCGATCAATATGGGCTGTGTCAGAGACTCTCGGGACTCGAAGAGAGGGCGGGCACTTGCTTTAACTATTCAATTAAAAAGTGCAATGGCGCTTGCGGTGGCCTTGAGCCTCCGCTGGAATATAATCTGCGTGCTGCAAAGCTGAAGTCAACACTTACTTTAGGAAGCAGTAACTTTGTTCTGTTTGATGCCGGAAGAGTGCGCAACGAATCTTCGTTTGTATGGGTGGAGAAAAACGGGCTCCGGGGGTATGGATGGATCGACAAGGAAACAGTCATTCAGGATCCGTCTCAATTGGAGAACTATATTGCGGGCGGCAGCGACAACAGCGACACCCGTCGCATTGTGAGAATCTGGGTGAGGACGAAGATGACCTCTAAGATGAAATTGGTTCATTATACCCAGGATTAACCCATCTCATTTCCCTTTTCGGTTTGGAAAGCCATCGCCCACCCGTCTTCTGCCGGATGGTGGGAAAACCCCCTCATTGGCAAATCGTACGTCGTCGATGGTATAAAAAGCATTTGGGTTGTATTGATTCACCAGTTTGGCCACTTCATCGAAAGCGGTTCGCTTGATGACGCAGTGAATAACGTTCACCCTACCCCTGGAGCCATTGGCTTCGGACCAGGTAACGCCATAGTTCTCTTCAATAAGCCGGTCGATGAGTTCTCTCCCGGGTTTCTGGGTTATAATCTTTAAATTGAGGTAGCCAAGTGCAATGCGTTCCTCTATTATTATACCTATGTAATTGCCGGTGGCAAATCCTCCTGCATACGCGAAAAAGTATAACCAGTTATCGAGATTTTCAAAAATCTTGGTCATCGCCAAAAGCCATATCATTATTTCGAAAAAACCCAGCAGAGGCACCAGTATTTTATAGCCTTTTGAAATAAAGACGATTCTTATGGTGCCAATGGTTACGTCGGAGGCACGTGCCGCAAAAATCAGAAAGGGGATTAATACCCATGTGATCCAAAAGCTATCGCTGACCATTGTTGAAAAAATTATGCGTTAATAAATATCCCTCTTCTTCTTATACCCACCTGCCTGCCTTCTCATCCAAATTCACAATACGGCGTTCGTGGGCACCCAATGCAACCTGCTCTTTATTCTGATCGAGCACAGCCACATCGAAGAATAACTTGTTATTATCAATATATTTTAGATGCACGTTACACCGTAATAAGGTCTCTTTTTTTATCGGCTTTAAATGTTTGATATTGATCTCTACGCTTACAGAGGCGAAACCCTGGGGTATTCGGTCCTTCACCAGCTCAAACACTGTCTTTTCCATGAACCGTATAAGCGTTGAAGTGGACATCACCCGGACTTTAGCAGTTCCTAAAGTATCGGCTATATCTGCTTCGGTAACCCGCATACTCAAAGTGTGGGTGAGACCCTCGGTAAGGTTAAAGGATTTGGAGGAGTGTTTGTTCGTGACTGATAACATATTGTCTTAAAATAATCTGTGTCCTATTTTCTTGTAAAGTTAGTAAAGAAACAGGGAAACAGAAATGGACGAGAAGAAGGGTAAACGGTATCCTTCGACAAGCTCAGGAACCAAAAGATAAACAGTAAAAATATCAAGCTTTTTTCCCTTGTCCGGCAGCTGCCGGATTGAGCTCCTTAATCCTTAATCTCTAATCCTTTTCCATCGTCACCCCCTGCCTACCCTGCCTACCGGCAGGTAGGCGGCAGGCAGGCAGACCCCCAAGGGGGCTACCTTACGCGCAGATACTTTGAGCTATTAATACCGTTTATTCTTTTCATTTTCTTTTTTCCTTTGAGCTTTCAGCTCTCTTATCCTTTAATCCTTAATCTCCTAATCCTTTTCTCTCAATCTTTTTTCTAAAACTCCGAAGTAAAATGAAACCGAATGTTCTTAAAATTATCTTCGGCCATTTGCAGCATATAGGCTGAGTCGGCTAAAAATACATCCCGGCCCGATTTATCCAGGGCCATGTATTGCACCTTTCGTTTCTTAAAATCCCTGAGTTCCTCTTCATTGGTCGATTCCAGCCAGCAGGCTTTATAAAGTTGCAGCGGGTCGTACCGGCACGAAGCGCCATATTCATGCAGCAAACGGTATTGAATCACCTCGAATTGCAAAGCGCCTACGGTGCCAATAATCTTGCGTCCGTTAAACTGGCTTACGAACAGCTGAGCCACCCCTTCGTCCATCAACTGATCGATACCTTTGGCCAACTGCTTCGACTTCATGGGATCGGTATTTTCGATGTAGCGGAACAACTCGGGTGAGAAGCTTGGCAGACCCTTGAAATTGAGAGCTTCACCTTCGCTCAGGCTGTCGCCGATTTTAAAGTTACCCGAATCAGGGATGCCTATAATATCCCCTGGAAAGGCTTCATCAACAATGGCCTTTTTTTCAGCCATAAAAGCTGTGGGACTGCTGAACTTCATCTGCTTGCCTAATCGCACGTGGGTATAGTTGGTGTTGCGCTGAAAGTGGCCCGAGCATATCTTAACAAAGGCAATGCGGTTGCGGTGGTTGGGGTCCATGTTGGCATGTATCTTAAACACAAAGCCGCTGAACTTATCTTCATCGGGCTGCACCTCGCGAAGTTCGGTAGCAGAAGGGCGGGGAGAGGGTGCTATTTTAAGAAAACAGTGCAACAGCTCGCGTACCCCAAAGTTGTTGAGGGCGCTGCCAAAAAATACCGGTGCCAATTTTCCGGCCAGATAGGGGGCAGGGTCGAACCCGGGGTAAATCCCGTTGATAAGATCCAGCTCTTCGCGAAGGGTTTTTGCCGAACTTTCACCTACCCGGGCATCCAGGGCTTTGTCGGAGATATCGTCAATGCTGATGCCCTCCCCAAGTGTTTGTTTGCCGGGGGTGAACAAGTAAAGATGGTTTTCAAAGAGATTGTAAACCCCTTTAAAATCAGGGCCATTACCAATGGGCCAACTCAATGGCCGTACGCCGATACTTAGCTCCCGTTCAATCTCATCTAACAATTCGAAGGGATCAAGTGAAGGGCGGTCCATCTTATTTACAAATACGATAACCGGCGTATTGCGCATGCGGCACACCTCCATGAGTTTGCGTGTTTGTATTTCAACGCCTTTAGCAGCATCAATCACAATTATTACGCTGTCAACGGCAGTGAGCGTGCGGTAGGTGTCTTCGGCAAAATCCTGGTGTCCGGGTGTATCCAGTATGTTCACCTTGTAACCGTTATATTCAAAGCCCATTACCGAAGTGGCTACCGAGATGCCACGCTGTTTCTCAATCTCCATAAAGTCGGAGGTAGCTGTTTTTTTAATTTTATTCGATTTTACAGCACCCGCCACGTGAATGGCTCCTCCAAATAGAAGCAGCTTTTCGGTGAGGGTGGTTTTTCCGGCATCGGGGTGGCTGATGATTCCAAATGTTCTACGGCGTTTTATTTCGTCTTTAAATTGCATTTATCAGATTATATTTAAGCTGCAAAATTAAGCAATGATATGAAATCCCAAAGGTTTTTCAATGTTTTGATTGAGGCAATTAATTACTGTAGCAAAAGGTATTGGGCAGGTTATCTATTTGAAAGAGGTGCAATACTAAGGATAAAATCATTCCCGACGGCAATCATATCCTTTGACAAACATAGGATATTTGATGATGAACGTAATGAATAGCTAAATGAACGACCAAAATACTTGACAAAGGTTGAAAGAATTCGTATCTTAGTACATTCGTATGGTTTGCATATTTGAAAAAGAAAAGGAGGCATTATTATGAAAACTATTCGGGATAATGAAATCAGGATGTATATGTTCAGAAGGAAGCAGGAAGAACTGCATGAAAGAGCCAGGGTTTTTAAGCGATTTAGAAATCCTTCCCTCTCTTCTTATCACTTTGTTGTTCCCTGGGATAGACCCGATGAGGTACAGGAAACTACAGAGAGATACCGGCGAGATGCACCCCGGGAAGGCTATTCTGAATCGAACCACTTCTTTTAATATCTCTTTTGTCACTAAAAAATCAATCCACCTCTGAAGCATAAAGCGCCCGACCCACCGGAGAACTTTTCACCCAGGGTAAAAAGTGCTTTCCAAACTCATCGTTGACGCGCAACCATTTTTTGATCATATCGGATAACGATTCCAGGCATGAAGGCAGAGGTATTTCTAACGAAGTCGCAATAGAAGGGAGTACGTATTTTTCGAATTCGTTGTGTAGCTTTATGATTGCATCAAACGCTTTTTGGTGCAAAAGAATCTTAGCACTCAGTTGAAGAAGCCTACACCTTAATTGCTCATTGTCCTTATAAAATTCTCCTATTTGCCGCAGAAGTTCAATATTTAATGGTTTATTGCGAACCCATTTATTTATCAGCATAAACTCAAACACCGCATTCCGACTGAATTTCACATAAATTTGCTGATCGAACACTTCTACCGGCACAGTATATTCGTATATCATCCCTATCGACAAAAGTTCGCGATAGCCTATGCCCAATCCTTTATCGGGCAGCAACTCCTTTTTTACTGAGGTGCTTTCTCTGGCCATATCACACAATTCAAGAAACCGATCGATAATAAGCATCTTTTCATCCCGATAGGGTTGTTTAAACAGCTCTCTGGTTACGTAACTGCTTAATAAATAGTAGTCGGAAACATGTTGATTACGATGATATTCTTCTATAAACAAGGCCAATAAGTTGGGCTGTTGAATGATTTCCAGCACTTCGCTGTGGTTATCTTTTAAATATTTAAAGGAATGTCTGTAATCGGCGTTCATTAAAACTTTCCCGATCTCCTCTTCACTCAGCAGGGGAACATTTATAGATTCTGCCATGCTTCCACTGGAAAAGTTAACTTTGTACCAACAATCTGCCAGTGTCGGATTTTTCTTGATAAATCCCGAGAAGACGTCCAAATTTTCAGGACGACAGGTGAAAATAATCTTCACCCAATTATTATTGCAATGAACCTGGATGATTTGCTTCAGATTTTCAACAAAATAGTGATAACGGGTCTTGTTGGTGAATACCTCATCCACATCATCTATGAGAAGCCACAAACGACCTTTTATCTGCTGTGGGTTATTTTTGAAAAAACTATACAGGCTGGACTCCAGCTTAAACTCTAAAATCTGATTAAGAAGTTCGTCTCGCGTGTCCTGGGAAAACAGGTTGAAGAAAGTGCCTCCGTCGATTAAGCAGACTATGTCGTTTTTGTAATCTTCCTGTGCCCCCCAAAGATAATTTTCAACAATCTGAATCAGTAAACTCGATTTTCCATAACCATCAGGGGCAATGAGCATAGTAGCCGTCTTTGAAGATTCCTGAAAACCGTTGAGTTTTTCACGCACAAATTCCCGGGGCAGGAAAGTTTCGTGATTGTACCCCGTTTTTTGTTTTAGGGTAGCGAGACCATGCTCGGTAACCAGCTGAAATCGCTTTTTGAGCGCGTTCCAGGCATCACCGGTTAAGTTGGGATTTTTGGGCTCTGCAAAATCCTTGATATAGGTGTTCCAGTCTTCGAAGCCAAGATAGGCCACCATGGTATCTAATGTAAATTTTGAAGGCTGGAACGGGGAGTTGACCTTGCCGAAAAAGCGTTTAAGGGTGGAGACACTGATCTGCGCATTGGTCTTGTCGAAAATATCTTTCGATAATTCTACAAAGTCTCTTTCGTAATTTAACTTTTTCCCTACCTTATTCTGAATGTCCTCAATAAGAAGGGTTACTGCTTCATTTTTCATCTTGCCTTCCCCGACTTTCTTTTAGGTGAGTGCCCAATTAAATAAAAATCCACGATCAATGGTCTGGATAAATATATCGATTACTTGTTGTCAATGTTTAAAACAAGGTGAACGCTACTAGCGAATTAAGTTACGATTTTTTAAATCAAAATACAAATAATTTTGTTGCCTTAATAAGGGTAATAAATACTCTTGAAAGGTCACTTTAATTTAGTATAAGCTGGGAATGAACAGAATGAACGACTAAATGAACAGAATATATTGGAGTAAAGCAGAAAATGTTTCAGATTTTTGCAACCCTTTATTATTAAACCAGGCTAAAATAGTTAGTATTATGACCCCTAATGCAGACAGAAGAATCAGAAGTTTTTTGCTCAGAGTTGAGAGAGAAGAGTTGGAGGCACGTGCAAGGATTTTCGGGTACTTGAATCAACGTTTTCAATCGGATTGCCGATTCATTGTGCCCTGGCAGAAACACGATGAAGCTCAGGAAACGGAAGATGTTGACGATTATAAAGTTGCAAGCTTCAATAATCCTGACCTTAGCCCTTTTTTTTGAACACAAATTGTGCTTGTGCAGATTAGTTCTCTAATCTTAATCCTAATCCTCTATCTTTCAGGAAGCAGCTGCCAATCGGGGCTGTTTTTCTGGAAGATTTTTTTATTCGTCGGCAGATATCTCCACCAGCATCTGCCCGTCTTTAACCAGTTCGTCCTCCTGCACACCTATCCGGGTAACTTTTCCATGGAGTGGTGATTTCAGCTCATTCTCCATTTTCATGGCCGATAGGATTACCAGAGTTTGACCTTCAGTTACCACATCACCTACCTCCACTTTAACGGCTACTACTTTGCCGGGCATGGGGGCCTCAAGGTGCTCAACACCGGTGGTGGTTTGTTTTAAACCGCCTGTTTCGGGCATGACCGGGGCTATCTCTATGTCAAACAATTGATAGCGGGTATTTACCGTGTAGTGATTCTTTTTTTCGCTGGCGATAATCTCCATGTTAAGGCTGTTCCCATTGTGGAGTACGGAATAAACGCCATTTTCTACCTTTTCTATATCCAGGGTATATTCTTTTTCTTCGATGGCAATCTTCAACATTGCACCATCTCTTTCAATTACTATAATTTGTTTTTGCAGGGTGCCGGTCTTTGCTATTATCTTCATCTGTAACTAATTTTTATATTTCTGAGTGTCAGCATATCGTTTCTGTTACCATGGGTTGTGGCGGAACAGCCTGCCAAACTCCTTCCATTTGGAGGAGGATGGTCTGATATGGTTAAAGCGCAGTCGTTTGTCTTTTTCTGACTGATGCTCTACGTAGGCCATAATCATGGCAATATCCTTGCAATCGTCGTTACAATTCGAAGCCGACAAAAGTGTGTTGAGATGGTCGTTAATAAAATGGGTGTCGTACTGCCCGTTTACAAAATCAGGGGTTTCCATTACACGCTCCAGAAACTGAATATTGGTTTTAACGCCGGTTATTTTGTATTCATAAAGTGCTCTCTTCATGCGCTTTACTGCTTCGGCACGTGTAGGCGCCCAAACAATCAGTTTCGATATCAGCGGATCGTAATGTATGGGTATTTCATAACCTTCGTACACATAACCATCGGTTCGCACCCCCAGTCCTAGTGGCTCGGTGATGTGCTGCACTCTGCCGGCGCCAGGCATAAAGTTACGTTGCGGGTCTTCGGCGTATATGCGGCACTCTATGGCATGGCCAAACTGCCTGATGTTGGCCTGTGACCAGGGGAGAGCCTCCCCGTTGGCAATGCTTATCTGAGCCTTCACCAAATCGATACCGGTGGTTCGTTCGGTGATGGGGTGCTCCACCTGAAGGCGGGTGTTCATCTCCAGAAAATAGAAGTTGAGATGGGCATCTGCCAGAAATTCTATTGTGCCTGCACCGGTATAGTTTACCGATTTGGCCGCCGCGATGGCTCTGTCGGCCATGGCACTTCGCATTTCAGGGGTGAGAAAGGGGGAGGGGGTTTCTTCAATTACCTTTTGATGACGACGCTGCACTGAGCACTCTCTCTCGAAAAGATGTACTACATTACCATGTTCGTCTCCCAGTATTTGAAATTCGATGTGATGTGGACTGGTCAGATATTTTTCAATATAGACAGCGTCGTTGCCAAAGGCATTCTTAGCCTCCGAACGTGCTCTACGGATGGCCTGTATTAGCTCCTCCTGTTCTGAGACCAGCCTCATACCTTTGCCTCCGCCGCCTGCCGATGCTTTTATCATAAGCGGATAACCAATCCCGGCAGCCAATTCAAGACACTCTTTCTCGTCGTCGGGAAGTTGTCCGGTGCCCGGCACCACTGGAACGCCTGCATCTAACATAAGTTTGCGGGCACGCATCTTATCACCCATAGCCCGGATGGCTGCCGAAGAGGGACCAATAAAGATAAGGCCTGCCTGGCGCACCCGGTCGGCAAATTCAGCATTCTCCGATAAAAAACCATACCCGGGATGAATGGCATCCACCCCACTGGTTTTAGCCACTTCAAGAATGGTGTCCATGTTGAGATAGCTCAAACCCGAGGGACCCGGACCAATGGGATAAGCCTCATCGGCGTACCTAACATGCATAGCCCTTCGATCGGGTTCTGAAAATATGGCCACACTCCTTATGCCCAGTTCATGGCACGACCGGATGATGCGAACAGCAATTTCACCGCGATTGGCCACAAGAATCTTTTGAATCATAATGGTTGAAAATTGTGTTTATTATTAACGCCGACACTTCCTATAACAAAAAGTTGACTAATCGGTTCATATTGTGTTTTAAGTTGGCAATTACAGGAGGCAATTTTAAGTAAAATAAATACAAATAAGCATAAGCCCGACAGAAATTTCAAACTAAAACCCTTCTTTTCACTTATCTTTGTAGGGAGCAATATAGTATTTTACTTTTTAATGTATTCTACAAATTATAAATTTTACAATTATGATGAATAAGAAAGTTGAAAAAAAATTAGTGGAACAGATTGAGAAAGAGGCCTATTCTTCTAATCTCTATCTTGCTATGGCCAGTTGGGCCGAGTGCAATGGATTGGAAGGGACTGCGAATTGGCTATATGCACAATCGGAAGAGGAGCGTATGCACATGCTCAAAATAGTGAGGTACGTGAACGAACGCAGAGGAAAAGCTATTATTAGTGCGTTGGAGCAACCTCCGGTGGATTACCCCAACGTGCAGAAGCTCTTCAATAAGGTGTTTGAGCATGAGCAATATGTTACTGCCTCAATCAATGAGATTGTGGAGGTGTGCCTGAAAGAAAAAGATTTTACTACGCACCACTGGTTGCAATGGTTTGTAAACGAGCAGATTGAAGAAGAAGCATCCGTTTCAGCCATCATTGACAAACTAAATCTGGTTGGAGAACACAACCTTTATATGTTCGATCGCGATATTTTGACTATGCGTGGTGAGCTGCCGGCCAGCCAGGTGTAGGTGATTGCTTCGGACAAGCCCATGCAATGCCGGCGAAACCTTAAATTACCGGATGTATAGAGAAAAAAGGAGGGCTTTGCTGTCCTTTTTTCTCTATCTCTGTCTTCAGCAGCAGCTGTCATGGCGAGGGCTTGCCCGAAGCAATCTTCAGGTACGTACGGTACGAAGCCAGAGCGGTCAATTCGGCCAGCTTAACCAAGTTACCCGATTCGATGCTGTTGCAGGCAACAATGCCGATGATATCGATATCTTATGGTAAATATCTATTAGTTCAAAAAACACACTACAACCAACCTTTTACATCAAACCACCAGGTGAGTAAAAAACTGATTGAGAAAGAGATAACGGGAGCAATTACCCACATTACAAAAAACTTATTGACCTGGGTCTTTCGGAATATATTTTTAGCACCAAGCTTGGCAACCCCTATTCCCAAAATGGCGCCTACATTTAACTGAACCAGCGAAGTGGGGATGCCTTTGGTGAGCGAAGCCGACAGCAGAAGAGTACCAGTAACAAAAGCAATGATGATGGCTTCTATCTTCCCAAACAAGATAATCTCCTTTCCGGTGTTTTTTACCAGTTTATGTCCGAAAATTGAGCTGCCAATGCCGAAATTAGGTGCAACAATAAGGGTAGAGAGGACCATGATAAGCCCAAAATTTTGAAAGTTGTCATCAATTCCCAGCTCATTCATAGTCATTGAGGCAATGGGCCCGGCGGCATTGGCCACATTATTAGCGCCAATACTAAAAGCCACATATAAAGAGGTGATTATAACAAAGGTTTTTAGCAGGGGATGGTTGTTCATTCGGGGATTTAAAAAGTATCCCCTCTTACGTATGGGATTATAGATGTATTTGCCAATTAAATAACAGATAAAAAATGAGATAAGTGGAAGGATAAACCAGGCAGGCACAATTTCGAGGAGCAGTTTATTACTGTTCAGTTCGTTGAAATAGAGTGCCGGTGCTGTTACCGCCAGGATGGCGGATTGACTCGTTGACTGGGGAATGCCACTCAGGTTGGCCACCAGCAGCGAGATGCCCACCGAAAGAAGGATGATGGAAACCAGGTTGTATCCCATGTAGGATTGAGGCAGAATCTCTTTTCCCAGTGTTACAGCAGTGCCTTTTCCGGCCAAAATGGCCCCCAGAAAAACCATCACGCCAAACAAACCGGGGATGAGTGATTTCTTAATAAGGTTGGCACCATAGGCTGCCGAAAAGGCGGGTGCAGTGCCGCTGCCACCCATGTTAATGGCCAAAAACATAGCCGCCAGGTAAGGTATCAGCAGGTGAGAAAAAATGGGAGAAAACATGAAGTCGGGGCGTTTATCGGTGCTAAATTACTCTTTTTCTCATAATTAGTCAATCTGTGGCTTGTATTTATATATTTGCACTTTATTTTACCGGCATTTAATATTATATGGGGTATCTAATCATCTCCCGTAAAGTTTTATCTTTACGAAATGAAATATCCGGCAGACCAAATGGAATTTGAAGAAATGTTTAAATCGGAGCAAGCCTGCATTGATTACTTGGTATCATTGAGATGGCCAAATG
>JACDJA010000377.1_pt1 | contig 53115 bp, 43 predicted proteins | sample 7449241 | NCBI WGS metagenome assembly JACDJA01 (sample SAMN14253289, study PRJNA609438) | sludge metagenome | isolation source: initial anaerobic sludge | collected 2018-12-20 | reverse complement strand
TGCATGGCTTTGAACCCGGCAGCGGCGAACGCCCGGCAACCGACTACGCCACCGGCGCAGACTGCACTAACGGCAACTGCGACCGGCGAGGCGAATACCTCGACGCGGTAACCGATCTGCTGATTTCAGATCTGGAGTGGATGGCCGCCCAGTGGGCACCCGGAGCCTCTGACAACTACCGCAGTCAGTTAATGAACGCCAGCGCCGATGAAGGCGTACAGAAAATGCTGTTTGGCATGGGTTCCCTGTCACTGGGCGAACTGGCGGGCGAGCGCATGAAGGTGGCCCTGGAAGCCAACTCCTATGAAGACGAACACGACTGCTTCAGCGACAACACCCACAACTCCCACTATTACAACGGCCTGGGTATCCAGAACGTTTATACCGGCAGCTACCGCCGGGTGGATGGCAGCCTGGTTTCCGGCCCCTCCCTGTCTGACCTTGTAGAACAGATCAACCCTGAGCTGGATGCCCGCCTGAATGCGCAACTGGATGCCTCCATGAAAGCTCTGGGGACGATGAAAGCCAGGGCCGAATCAAGCCAGAACCCCATGCCATTCGACATGATGATTGCACCAGGCAACACCAAAGGCGCAAGCATTGTGAACGGAGCCATCATGGCTCTGGTTGAGCAGACCGGTTCCATTGAACAGGCTGCACGGGAACTTGGCCTTGAGGCCCTGTCACCGGACGACGCCGGCCACTCTTTCTGATCAACACAACAGAACCGGCATATACCGGGGCCAGAGGGGCCCCGGTATTTATAAGGAACAGGAAGAAGCCATGGAAAGCCACCTTTGCAAAGAGCCGATTTTCCATGGCTTATTCAATTATTTGGTAAGAAACAATGACCAGAAAACGACTTATAAGCGCACTGCTGCTGATAACCTGTAGCAGCCTGCCGGTCCAGGCCGGCACTCACGCAGGTTTTCCGCTGCAGGATACCGCCAATACCGGTGGAGACGGCACGGTGGAGCAGTTCGATACCAATGCTTATTCGCTGCCACAGGGTAACCTTTCCATGACCAAGCGCCTGGATTTCAGCGTTGGTAACAGCTTTTTCCGCAACCCCTGGGTGGAAGCACCGGCGAGCACCACGGCGCGGGATGGTCTGGGCCCTCTGTTCAACACCAACTCCTGCCAGGGCTGTCATATCAAGGATGGCCGCGGTCACCCTCCTGCCGTCAACGAGCCGCCGGTATCACTGTTTCTGCGCCTTGCGGTTCCTGCAGACCCCGAAGCTGATACAGACATTCTGCTTACCCACGGCTTCAAACCGGCACCGGTTTACGGCAGCCAGCTGCAGACCGCAGCCCTGCCCGCAGCAAAACCCGAAGCCGATATGGTGCTCAGTTGGAAGGCCGTCACCAGAACCCTGGCCGATGGCACTGAGGTAGAGCTGCGCGAGCCCATCTATACCATTGAAAACCCGAACTACGGCCCCCTGCCGGATGATCTTCTGATCTCTCCCCGGGTTGCACCCCCGATGATCGGGGTGGGGCTGCTCGAAGCTATCCCGATTGCCGACCTCAAAACGCTGGCCGACCCCGGGGATGAAGACGGCGATGGCCTATCCGGCAAGCTCAATCAGGTGTGGGATCTGGCCACTGAACAGACAGTTCCCGGGCGTTTTGGCTGGAAAGCGGCGGAACCCGATGTGCATCAACAAAGCATGGGCGCCTTTGCCGGCGACATGGGGCTGACATCAAGCCTTAAACCCGCCACCGACTGCACGCCGGAGCAGGAATGTGACCGCTTTCCCGACGGTGGCCAACCGGAAGTCAGCGACAAGATCGCAAACTTTGTTACCTTCTATGCCAAGAGTCTTGCAGTGCCTGCGCGGCGCGACATGGATGACCCCTCTGTGCAGAAAGGCGCGCGGCTGTTTAATGAAACCGGCTGCGCAGGCTGCCATACGCCACGCCACGTCACCGGAACGGACCCGGATCGCCCCGACCTGAGCCAGCAGACGATCTGGCCATATACCGATATGCTGCTGCACGACATGGGCCCGGCCCTGGCGGATGGCCGCGATGAGTTTCTGGCCAATGGCAATGAATGGCGTACGCCGCCACTTTGGGGCATAGGGCTGGCCCAAACCGTTAATCCGCAGGCCGGCTTTCTGCACGATGGCCGGGCACGAACGCTGGAAGAGGCCATTCTCTGGCACGGTGGCGAAGCAGCACCCGCAGTTGCGCGATTCAGCCAGTTCAGCGCGGAGAACCGGCGCGCCCTGCTCGACTTCCTGAACTCACTCTGACGGAGCCGGATATGAAGCCACTAACACCGACGCTTTGCCTCACCCTGGCGCTGGCAGCAACGCCTCTGCTGGCCGCTGACAGCAGCCATATTGACCACCGTACTACGGATTACCGCCAACAGTGGCACACCGATATTCGCGCCGGTTACCAGAAGCTGGCAGCACAGGGCCAGGCTCTGGCACAGCAGTCGGAGACCTACTGCCGGGCACCTTCAGCCAACGGGCTTGAACAGACAAAGCAGGCATGGCTGGAGGCATTTCTGGCCTGGCAAAAGGTTCGATTTGTCGATTTCGGCCCGGTAGAACAGGACAACCGTGCCTGGCAATTCCAGTTCTGGCCGGATCCCAAGAATCTGGTGGCCCGCAAGGCTTCGTACCTGATAAAAGACGAGGCGCCGGTAACAGCGGAAAAAATCAGTGAATCCGGTGTCGCTGCCCAGGGTTTTCCGATGGCCGAATACCTGCTGTACGACCAGGCCTTCAGCGAAAGCGAACAAGCGCTTCCGGCGGATCGCACCTGCAAACTCCTGCTTGCAGTAACCAGCCACATTGCCGACAACAGCAAAACACTGGCCCGCGACTGGGATGACTTCCGGAGCGCCTACGTTGGCAATGAGCAATACACGGATGCAACCATCCGCGCGGCCATGGCCGGGCTGGAAATTCTGGAAGAACGCAGGCTCGCCGCACCGATGGGGTTGCGCGGCAATGGAAAACGCTCGGTATACAGCGCCGATGCATGGCGCAGCGAGTCCAGTCTGATTGCAGCGGACGCTAGCGTTCAGGGCTTGAAGCAGTATTTCCTGCCGGCGTTTTCCGGCCTTCTCAGGGACCGGAATCAGGCCGCCCTGACCGAAGACATTGAACAACAGTTTGACGAAGTACTGGCCAATTTTCCGGATCTCGACACGCCCATGGCGCCCTTGCTGGCCGATGATGATGCGTTCAGATCGTTGCAGAGCCTGTATATAGATGTTACCCGGCTGGCAGCACTGGTAAACGACCGGGCAGCGGTTGCGCTGGGTGTTGTGCGCGGTTTCAATTCCAGCGACGGTGACTGAGGAAAGGCCCATGCCTGAAATGACGCGCAGAAAGCTTATTAAAACAGCTCTCGCCGGCAGCGCGGTAATCACACTGTCCGGTTGCAGCGCACTGCCCGGCAGGGCCGGCAACAATGGTCCGCAACAATATGCCGGCGCGATCGGCCTGCCAGGCGGTCGCTTTGCCGTGGGCGCAGTCTCTCCGGAGGGGAACCTGCTCTGGCAGTCACCGGTCGACACGCGCTGCCACAGTGGCTGTAACCGCCCCGGCACAGCGGAAGTTTTATTTTTCGAGCGCCGCCCTGGCTGGTCGTTTTATGTGTTCAACAGTAAAATCGGCGAGCGCCTGCACCACATCAAGGCGGCGGCAGGCGAGCACTTTGTGGGGCACGGCGTATTCTCGCCCGATGGGCGGTATCTTTACGCAACGGCCAGCCGCTTCGACGCCGGGGAAGGCCTGGTTGCGGTATACGACAGCCAGCACAATTACCAGCGGGTGAACACCCTGGAACTCCACGGCACGGGCCCGCACCAGCTCACGCTGCATCCCGATGGACAAACGCTGGTCGTTGCTGTGGGCGGCATCCTCACCCATCCGGATTATGACCGCATCAAGCTCAATCTGAGCACTATGGAACCCGCACTGGTAATGATGAACAGGCACTCCGGCAAGATCCTGCACCGGTTCCAGCCCTCCCATCACCAGCTCAGCACCCGGCACGTGGATGTAGCCCCGGACGGCGCCCTGTACGCAGCCTATCAGTACCAGGGGCCGGCACACCACCTGCCGCCGCTGGTCGCACGTTACAGCAAGGGGCGCTATGAGGAGATCCACTTTGGTGAGTCGGTTCAGCGGGAACTTGGCAATTATATTGCCAGCATAGTCGCACACCCGGAAAACAACCTGGTTGCCGTCGCCTCTCCGATCGGAGGTACCGCCCTGATTTTCGACGGGCGTACCGGCAAGGTCGTTGAGAAAGCTGCCCTTGCCGACTGCGCCGGAGTGGAAGCCCTGGCCGGCGGAGACTTTCTGGTTTCCTCCGGCCGCGGCAAACTGGTTCGCATGGGCAAAGGCCAGCCCGCCAGGGAGATTGCCAGCATGGCTGTACACTGGGACCATCACCTGGTGTAGCCCTGCGCTGAACTCCGGGGTTCAGGGGTGCCGCCCGGGATGCTATCCTTGGCTGTCAATTTCCCGGAGGGCGGCGGCTTGTCCAAGCAACAGACACCTTTAACAAACAGTACTTCTTCACCCCAAGGCACCGAAGCCACAACCGGCGCACTCGGGCGCTCCGTTGACCGGCTCTACAGCCTGATTGCCAACGAGGAAGATGCGCGGGTCTGCAAGGATATCCCGCCGGAAGCCTGCCATGTGGTGCCGCGCAATTTTTTCCTGATTCTGGCAGCCAATGTGCTGACCAAACTGGGGGATCTTCTGATCAGCCCAAAAACGGTGCTGGCGTGGCTGATGAATGCGGTTGGCGCACCGGCTCTGGTGGCCTGGCTTGTGCCCATCCGGGAGTCCGGCTCCATGGTGCCGCAGATGATGATCGCCGCCTGGGTGCGCCGCAAACCTGTGCGTAAATGGTTCTGGACCCTGGGCAGTTTCGGCCAGGCCGTCAGTGTTATGGGCATGGCAGCCAGCGTCTGGTTTCTTGAAGGCTACACCGCTGGCGGCGGTATCATAGGCGCACTGATTCTGTTTTCCCTGTCTCGCGGTTTCTGTTCCGTGGCCATGAAAGACGTCCAGGGAAAATGCGTCCCGAGAACTCGCCGGGGCAGGCTCTCGGGCCTTGCGACCACCATTGGCGGCACCACCACGGTCATCCTGACCGTGCTGTTGTTCTGGGAGCGGGGCGACCCCACGCTTGCGTTTTACAGCCTCCTGCTTTTGTTGGCGGCTGCACTCTGGATTATTGCCGGGCTCCTGTTTGCCGGCGTGGAGGAGCACGAGGGCGAAACCGGAGGCGGCGGCAACGCCATTACGGAAGCCTTCAAAAGCCTGTCACTGCTGAGGGACGACGCACTTTTTCGCAACTTTGTTATTACCCGCGCACTGCTGCTGTGCTCTGCGCTCGCCTCGCCTTATTTTGTGGTTCTTGCCCAAGAAGAGTCCGACACGGCCCTGATGCTGGGTGTGTTTCTTCTGGCAAGCAGCCTGGCCAGTTCCGTTTCCGCCAGTTTCTGGGGCTGGATGGCAGATTCATCCAGTCGCCGTGTCATGATTCGTGGTGCCGCTATCGCCAGCGCTGTGTGTCTCACCGTCGGCCTTACCGCGATGTTTGCCGGCACCGGCATTGGCAACGGCTGGTATTATCCCCTGGCGTTCTTTGTGCTGAGCATCGCGCACGCAGGCGTCCGGCTGGGGCGCAAAACCTATCTGGTGGATATGGCGGGTGGCAACAAACGCACCGACTACACCGCCGTAAGCAACACCGTAATAGGTTTCCTGTTGCTTGCCACCGGTGGTTTGACGGCGCTGCTGTCCCTGATATCAAACGCGGCCGTAATCGTTGTGCTTGGGCTGATGGGCCTTGCCGGCACCTTCAGCGCCATTCATTTAAAAGAGGTAACCAGCGACTGAGCCCCCAACCGCTGTAACAACATTCAGACAGGTGCCTTGCCATCGTTCAGCGCCAGGGCCCCTTTTACAATCCGGTAGATCAGCCAGATCGAGATACCCAGCAGGATGAACCACCCGACGATCAGAAAGGTGGTCACAACCCCGATAACCGTCCACAACAATCCTATCCAGAAGGTGCGTATCTGCCAGCGGAAGTGCGGCTCCACCCAGGTGTTGCGGACGTCGTCCAGTTTGACGTAATTGATAATCACACCCACCAGCCCGGTAATGCCGCCAAGGAAAAACGACAGTCCCTGAAGAATATAGACAACAACCGCGAGGTTACGTGCCGGGTCAGAACGGCGTGACAGCTCATCCGGTTCCGGGTTGGCGGGAATGTATTCCGGGTCAGCCAAAGCACATCTCCTTTATCAGTATGAACTGAAAGTTTAACACAGGCCCCGGAACCCGTTTCTCACCTGGCCGATCCGTGATTATCCGGACGATACCCGAGCCGGAAGCCACCCCAGTGCCGGCCATTTACATAGATAGGAACCGAGAGGTCGTGCATGACTTCACCTGTGTCACGACGATAGGTTTGCAGCAGCATCTTCTCTTTATGGGTGCCACAACGGATACCTGTTCTGTCGTTGAACAGGCGCTTGCTTCTGCTGCGCACCAGATCAACCTCGGGGTCACCGGTAGGCTGATGGGCGAATTCACGGTTATGGGTTGGTATGTAGCCATCCGGCGCTGAAGCAATCGCAAACACCAGAGCCGGGTGAGCGCTCTTCACCTGCTCCTGAATCGCAGGCAGGGCTTGATCTGTAAAGGCATCGAAACTGCTGGAGTACTTGGTTGGCCGAGTACCGTGAATGGGTGTTCTCGTCTTGTCAAAAAGCTTGCTTTCCGTCAGCTTGCCCTGGCTGATGGCCTGCTCAAACAGCTGGCCAATCTGTTCTGCGCCCGCCCGCGCCTGATCGTAAAAGAACCGGTGGTAACTGGCCCCACTGTGCGTCGCAAACGCTGCGTTAGCCACTTCAGCCAGTTCCATCAAGGTAGCTGCCTGCTCCGCCAGTGATGCAACACTGCTGTCACTTTCGGTGATCTGGTCCTTTACGGTTTCGATTGCCGAGAACACGTGGCTCAGGCTGATTTCGTTATTCTGGTCAATCTCGGCAATGCGTGCCACCTGCTGCTGCACCCGGTCCGACTGCCCGCTTATCTGGTCCAGTCGCTCCCCGACGGTTTCCACCAAGGCCAGCCCTTCCTCCACACTTCGGGCAAGGTTCTCGATACGATTAACGATTAGCGCTGTATCTGAACGCACTGCCTGCAGAGTTTCCGCCACCTCGCCCGTGGCCTGGGCTGTGCGGCCTGCCAGTTGCCGGACTTCATCGGCTACCACGGCGAAGCCACGACCCTGGTCCCCGGCGCGGGCCGCCTCAATGGCCGCATTGAGCGCCAGCAGGTTGGTCTGCTCTGCAATACCCTGAATGGTGGTTGTCACCCCCTGGATCTTGTTGGACTTGTCGTTCAACTCCTGGATCAGGCGCAGGTTTTCACCAGATTGCTGGTGCACCTCCCGAATGCTGTCTATGGCGGTAACGAGCGACTGGCGACCCTCAGTACTGGTCTGCCGGTTCTGCAGGGCCATGGCAGCAGCATCCGTAGCCTGTTCGGAGGACTCACGAACCGTTTCAGTGATTTGCCCGGCATGATCTGCCAACTGCTCCACCTCCTGAACCTGGCGATCCAGGCGCAGCCGGAGCTGATCAACGGCATAGGATACCTGGGCGGCAGAAATTGCGTTTTTATCGGCACTGCCGGCAAGCGTCTCCACCAGCGCCCTGCCCGACCGGGCATCGGAAAGCACACGCTCACACCGGGATTGCAGAGGGTGTTGTTCTTCCAGGGTTCCCGCATTCAACCCGTCCAGCCCCCGGTCGACCGGATCCAGAACCCTCACAATGAGAAATGCCGTGGCAGCCACAAGGCCGATGATCAGCCCGATAAGAAGCGATACCGGATCGAGACCTATCAAAGGCGCCACCATAGCGCCAGTGAGGGAGACGATGAGGGCGATTGCGCCCCCCCAAAAGATCGTTGCACGGTCAAGCAGCCCCATAAAAACCTCGTCGTTGTTATCATTCTTTCTCTTATTTTTTTGTTATTTCATATCGCTGCACGGATACCCGGGCGGCAATACAGACTAAGAAATTGCGCCGGGTTAATAACTCCTACTTTAGTTGATTTGTTTAACGGCCTGGCTGGACGTTTCTTGAACAAAAAAACGGAAACTGTCACTCACACGTTCTCGTATCCGACGGTCATACCGGGCACCCGTTGGCGGGCCATGGACTTTCGAGGACTCCCGGAGTTGACGCAACAATGCAAATCCGATATCAACTGCACTCCAGTCACTTTAATTTCCTGGTGTAGATTCTGATGACAACAACACTGAATCCGGGGCCGATCACGTTTGTTGCCGCCAAAAACCAGAGCCCGCTGCCACCTCCGGCCCTGCTACCCAGAGAAAAGTTCAATGACGTTTTACATGACCTCGAGCCGGTCAGCCTGCTGTTGGTTCATGCGCCCGCCGGGTATGGTAAAACCACCACGATTGCGGAGCGATTCGCTGCGCAGCAAGCGAGAACGGCGTGGATTCACCTGGAGAACAGCGACAACAATCCGGAGCGCTTCGCCGGTTACCTCGCCAATGCCCTCAATGTCGCAACGGCAGGTGCCTGCCAGCAAGTCCTGGACAGGCTCCAGAACGACGGGTATGAGAGTCTGGAAGCTGTTTTGACCGATCTGCTGGCCGGGCTTCCCGAGGATGACGAGCCGCTGTATCTGGTGCTTGATGATTACCACCTGATTAACAACAGTGAAATTCACGAGTCCCTGCGCTTTCTGTTAAAGCATCTGCCGGCCTACCTTACTCTGGTCCTGATCAGTCGCACCATTCCTCCCGTGGGCGTGGCCCGGTTGCGGATGCAAGGACGACTGGCTGAAATCACCAGTCGCGACCTGGGTTTTGAACCGGATGAGGCACAGCAGTATCTTGAGAGCCGGCTGCCATTCGAGATCGCCCGGGAAGATATTGAGCGCGCCGTTCGCCGGGTTGAAGGCTGGATTTCGGCCCTGCAGTTGCTCTCAGCTTCCGCCGCCACCAGTGCCGAGTTCAGCGACTTTGTCGATCAGCTGAAATACGGTAACCAGTACATCTTTGATTATTTCGATGAACTTGTCGGCAACGATCTGAGCGAACAGCAAAAGCGCTTCCTGATGCGGACAAGCATTCTTGAGCGATTCAACGCCGGTATGATAATGCGGGTGATGGGCGACACGGATGGCCAGGCTCTGTTAAACAGCCTCCTTGCAATGGGACTGTTTATCAGTCCTGCGGACAATACAACTCTCTGGTTCCGCTATCATCCGCTGTTCTCGGTCTATTTGAGGCATCTGCTCACCTGTACCACCCACGAAAACCAAAGAGATCTGCACCAGCGAGCCGCTGATGCCTGGCTCGAACTGAACCACGCCGAAGAGGCCGCCAGGCATGCCATTGCGGCAGAAGACCCGGACCGCATCACCCGGGTTCTGAGCCTGCATGGCCAGAAGTTTTTTACCGAGGGACAGTTCAGCCTTCTTCAGCGCTGCCTGGATACCCTGCCCCAGGAGATTATTGCCGAGGACCCGACACTGACACTGCTGCGGGCATGGGTAGCCCAGGGCCAGTACAGATTTGATGAGGTAGAGAGCTGGCTTTCGGCAGCAGAAGCCCGGTTACAGGGTTCCATGAGCGAGGATAATCAACGCGCTGTGCTTGGTGAGTTCAGTGCAATTCGCGCTCAGGTTGCCATGAACTACGGCGACTGCGATCAGGCACTTACTCTCGCCCGCAAAGCAATCGAGCAGGAAGCCCGCTATCTTCCCACCTCCCGGGTTGCCGCCGCCTCGGTCATCGGCGAAGCGCTGTTTGTACGGGGAGAACTCAAGGAAGCCCTGGCACGAATGCAAGACACCGAACACCTTGCCCGCGCCCACCAGGCCCATCAGAACGTTCTCTGGGCCCTGTGCCAGCAGAGTGAAATCAGTGTTGCCATGGGGCTTCTGCAGAAGGCCTACAATATTCAGGAAAGAGCGTTTCAGTACGCAGAAGAGAATCAGTTAAACCATCTGCCAATTCTTGAATTCCTGTTCCGGATTCGCAGCCAGATCATGTGGGAGTGGCACCACCTCGAGAGTACCGAGCGCTGCGCTCTGCAAGGCATCGAGATTCTCGAGGCCCAGGGAGAACGCTGGTACGTACAGAGCTACACCTCCCTGGCCAAGGTTGCCCAGGCACGGGGGCGGCAAAGCCTGTGTGCCGACTATATCGCCAAGATCCAGAAGATGCTGGCCGCCGGCGACTACCATCTGGACTGGGTCGCAAATGCCCACGCAACCATTCTTTCGTACTGGGATGCGGTAAGGGACAACGACTCTATCCAGCGCTGGCTGACTATCGCCCCGCCTTGTGACCCGGCCAGGGCAACCAACCATTTCCTCCAGTGCAACGGCCGCAACCGGGCCGGAGCACTGATCAGCCTGGGCCAGTTCGAACTGGCCCAACCGCTCCTCGAAGAGCTGAAGTCCGTAGCACAGAAATTTGGCCTGAAAACAGACCTGAACCGCAACCACATTGACCTGGCCTACCTCTACTGGCAGATGGATGAACGGGGCCAGGCCCTCACGCACATGAAAACAGCTCTGGAACTTGCCAGCACTACCGGTGCCGTTGGGAGTTTCTTGCGCCTGGGCAAGGAGCTCATTGTCCTGCTCAAGGCTCTGATCAATGAGGAGACTATTGATGACCTGGAGCTTCAGCGGGCTAAACGGTTACTTCAGCTGGCCCAACAACAGCGCAACTTCAGCAGAGCCATTCGCATCTCCCTGGATGAAGCCATTATCCAGGACATCATTGACCGGCCCGACGTGCCGGAGCTGATACGGACGTCCCCCCTTACCCGACGGGAGTGGCAGATCCTGAGCCTCATCCATGCCGGGCTCTCCAATGACCAGATTGCCGAACACCTGAAGGTGGCATCAACTACCGTGAAGACCCACATTCGAAGCCTGTACCAGAAACAGAATATCCGCCATCGTTCAGAAGCCATTGAGCTTGCAAAAGACCTGCTCAGCAAAATCCAGGGGGAGTGATACGCAGGAGTATTAACGCGCATTTGAGATTTTTTTGCCTGTTTCTGCCTCGCACTCTACCTCCCCTTCCACCTCCCCCCTCTCATCCCCCGGACTACGCCAGGAAAAACTGTCACGGGAGGATGAAAGTACCACGCCACCGCCGCAGTATGACTCAAGTCTTTTTCGTGGAATTCAATAACCACAATTTACACGAACAACCTTTCATCGCCAGAATTACAAGCGAGGCTACATGATCAAGAACCCGGACTGGTGGCGTGGCGCCGTTATTTATCAAGTTTATCCCCGCAGTTTTTACGACTCCAACGGCGATGGCATTGGAGATCTGCCCGGGGTTACCGCAAAACTGGACTATATCGCCAGCCTGAACGTGGACGCTATCTGGCTGTCCCCGTTCTTTACCTCACCCATGAAAGATTTCGGCTACGATGTTTCCGATTACCGTAACGTTGACCCCATCTTCGGCACGCTCGAAGACTTCGACGAACTCATCGCCGAGGCCCACAAGCGGAACCTGAAAATCATGATCGATCAGGTACTGAGCCACTCCTCCGACCAGCATCCCTGGTTTGTTGAGAGCCGTAGCAGCCGCAAAAACCCGAAAGCGGACTGGTATGTCTGGGCAGACCCCAAACCCGATGGCACGCCTCCGAACAACTGGCTGGCGGTATTTGGCGGCTCAGCCTGGGCATGGGACAGCCGCCGTAAACAATATTATCTGCACAACTTCCTGACCAGCCAGCCCGATCTGAACTTCCATAATCCAGACGTTCAGGAACAGATTCTGTCGGATGTAAAGTTCTGGCTTGACCGGGGCGTAGACGGGTTTCGACTGGATGCCATCAACTTCTGCTTTCACGACCCGAAACTGCGGAACAACCCTGCGAGCAAGGCCATTGCAGAGGGCTCTATCGGCGTTCGCAAGGAAAACCCCTATGCTTACCAACTCCACAAGTTCGACAAGACCCAACCGGAGAACATCGAATTTCTGAAACGCCTGCGTACCTTACTGGACCAGTATCCGGGCACCACCACCGTAGGAGAGATCGGCGATGACAATTCTCTGCAAACCATGGCTGATTACACCAGCGGCGGTGACAAGCTGCACATGGCCTATTCATTTGACCTGCTCACAGAGCATCATGGTGCAGAATTCTTTTACAAAACCGTGAGCACCATCGAAAGCAAACTGACCGACGGCTGGCCCTGCTGGGCCATTGGTAACCACGATGTGGCCCGGGTTGCTACCCGCTGGAACGCAAGGTCCGAGCAACAGCTCAAAGCCTATATGGCCATGTTGCTCACCCTTCGCGGCAGTGTCTGCATCTATCAGGGTGAAGAACTGGGGCTGACTGAGGCCGAGTTGCATTACGATGACCTTATGGATCCCTATGGCATTAACTTCTGGCCGGAATACAAGGGACGGGACGGCTGCCGCACACCCATGGTCTGGCACCACAAGGAATCCCACGCCGGGTTCTCCGATGCGCGCCCCTGGCTACCGGTTTATGATGACCATTACAACGCCGCAGTCGCGGTTCAGCACGCCGAGGATAATTCCGTGCTCGCGGCTTACCGGGCATTTCTGGGCTGGAGAAAGGACCAACCCATATTGCTCAAGGGCGACATCGAGTTCAGCAAGAGCCCGAAGAACACTCTCGTCTATACCCGTAGCCTCAATGGGCAGACGGTGATGGTAGCGCTGAACCTGAGCAAAAACACTGTCACCATTCCCATGCCAGGTGCCGGCACCCCTGAACCGGAAACCCCGGATTTTGTGGGCGGTCAGTGGCATGGCAAGAATCTGACACTTGGGCCCTGGGGCGTCGATATCGCCCGGCTCTGAACATTCCACGACCCAACAAGAAGACAAGACATATGGCCAGCGTCACTTTACGCAATATCTGCAAGAGCTATGACGAAGTCCAGGTAACTCGCGACGTTAATCTGGACATTCAGGACGGCGAATTCGTCGTCTTCGTCGGGCCCTCCGGCTGCGGCAAATCCACCCTGTTACGCATGATTGCGGGCCTGGAAGATATTACCTCCGGCGACATGTACATTGGTAACAATCGTGTAAACAACCTGCCACCCAAGGAGCGGGAAGTGGGCATGGTATTCCAGTCCTACGCCCTCTACCCCCACATGGACGTGGCGGAAAACATGGCGTTTGGCCTCAAGCTGGCCAGAACCAACAAGGCCGAAATCGACCGTCGGGTTCAGGATGCTGCCAATCTGCTGCAACTGGAAAAACTGCTCGAACGCAAGCCCAAAGACCTCTCCGGCGGCCAGCGCCAGCGGGTAGCCATTGGCCGAACCATTGTGCGGGAACCGGAGGTCTTCCTGTTTGACGAGCCCCTGTCAAACCTCGACGCCTCCCTCCGTGTACAGATGCGCATTGAAATCTCACGCCTGCACAAACGCCTTGGTGCCACCATGGTCTATGTTACCCACGATCAGGTAGAGGCCATGACCATGGCGGACAAGATCGTGGCCCTGGACAACGGCGCCATTGCTCAGGTTGGCAAACCCATGGAGCTTTATCATTACCCGGCCACGCGCTTTGTCGCAGGTTTCATAGGCTCCCCGAAAATGAACTTCATGAACTGCACGGTCGCCGCTGCCAGCAGCCAGTCGGCGACCATTGTCATGCCCGGGGACCACCAGCTGGAGCTGCCGGTGAATGGTGCCGAGCTCGCGCAAGGCGAAACCGTAACCCTCGGCATTCGCCCGGAGCACCTGAGCGAAGATCGGGAAGCGGACATGTACCTGGAAGGTGAAGTGCACGTGGTCGAACGTCTGGGATATCAGACCCTGGTGCACCTGGACGTCAACAACGTCGAAGGCGTGATCACCATGCGCACCGACGGCTCCAACCCGATTCAGGAAGGCGCCCACATGACCCTGGGCATGAACGCAAGGAAATGCCACCTGTTCCGCCAGGATGGCAGCGCCTGCCCCCGCCTCTACCGCGAACCCTGCATCGATTACTGATCCCCACCAGGTTCCTCAGGGGCCAATCCCGGCCCCTTGCCATTTCGATCTGCCGTCACCTTTTGTCAGGTGACTTCTTTGGCCGGTTCCGTCACGTACCGGCCCTTTTTTCTGGACAAAAAAAGCCCGGTCAGCCGGGGGATCAGGCTGACCGGGTCGCGAAAGTTAACGCCGGGAGACACAGGGATCGCGGAAAAGGGAGTTGGCTATCCTTTGACGCCACCGGCGGTCAGCCCGCCAACAATCCATTTCTGGCAGTACAGGAAAATCACCGTAATTGGCAGGCCGGAAAGCACCGCCGCTGCCGCAAAGTCACCCCACAGATAATTCTGTTCATAAAGGTACTGCTGGGCTCCCACCGCCAGCGTCAGCTTGTCGGTATCCACCAGCAGGACCGATGCCATGGGGTACTCCATGATCGTCATGATGAATGCCAGGATGAACACCACCACCAGAATCGGCACCGACAATGGCAACAGGATGTAGCGGAACGCCTGCCAGGTGGTGGCGCCATCCACAATAGCCGCTTCCTCCAGGGAGCGGTCAATGGAGTCGAAATACCCCTTGATGGTCCAGATGTGCAACGCCATGCCACCCAGCGAAGCCACGATCACCGCACCGTGAGTGTTCAGCCCCAGCCAGCTCACATGATTACCGATCTGATCGAACAGGGCGTACAGCGCCACCAGGGAAAGCACCGGCGGGAACATCTGGAAGATCAGCATTGATTTCAGGACAAACCCCTTGCCGGCAAAACGCATACGCGCAAAGGCGTAGGCACTGGTCGTGGAAAGCGCCAGGATCAGAACCGCGGAAACAACGGCAATCTTGATCGAATTCCACAACCACAGAAGCACCGGAAACGGTGGCTGAGTGGTCACGCCATCTTCACCGGTGTAAGGAATACCCAACGCCAGATACCAGTGTTCCAGGGAAGGATTTTCCGGCAGCAGGCTGCCGGCAGCAAAGTTGCCGCTGCGGAACGAAATGGAAATAACCATCAGCAGCGGAAACAGAATGATCACGATGAACGCCAGCATCCCCAGATGGGATGCCAGCACACGGTATTTGGTGGAGCGGGGTTCAACCATGGCCATAATAAGTTCCTTACACCTTGATCTTGGACAGTTTGAGATTGATCAGGGACAGCGCACCCACCACCAGGAAGATTGCGGTGGCAATGGCTGCGGCAAGACCAAAGTTCTGCCCGGAATCCTGGAACGCGATGCGGTAGGTGTAACTCACCAGAAGATCGGTGGTTCCTGCCGGCGTACTCGCACCGATGATGTCCGGAGCCCCCCCGGTCAACAGCGCAATCAGGACAAAGTTATTGAAGTTGAACGCAAAACTGGCGATCAGCAGCGGCATCAACGGTTTGATGATCAGCGGCAGGGTAATGTTGAAGAGATTATTCACCGGCCCTGCTCCGTCCATGGCCGACGCCTCATACAGATCCCGGGGTATTGCCTGCAGCAGTCCCATGCACAGCAGCATCATGTAGGGATAGCCGAGCCAGGTATTCACAATCAGAATCATGGTGCGGGCCAGGGCCGGATCACTGAACCAGTCAGGCCGGAGACCGAACAGCCCCTCAAGAACCAGGTTGATCTCACCGAAGTTCTGGTTAAACAACCCCTTGAACACCAGGATCGAGATAAAAGCCGGCACAGCGTAGGGCAGGATCAGCATGGTACGGTAAAAGGCCTTGCCGCGAATCTGCTCCCACTGCAGCAGGTTGGCCAGCAGCAGGCCCAGAGCCAGGGTGAAAACAACAGTGGCTACAGCGAACGAGAGGGTCCAGACAAAAATCTCGAAGAACGGCCCGCGAATGGAAGGGTCCGTCACCACCTTCAGGTAGTTGTCCCAGCCAATGTTAACCGTCCAGCCGGGCGACAGGGCGTTGCCGTCGCCATCCCGGTAAAAGCCTGTCTCATGATCGGGAAAGTAGGTTACCCCGGTCTGGTTGTTGGTGAGGCTGCCATTCTCGTGCAGCGTGAACTGAGGGTGAATGGCAGCGAAGGAACGCAGGCTCGCCTGGCTCAGCTCACGCCCGTCTTCGGTTATCAGCGTAAGTTCCGAGAGCTCCCCCCGCAGCTGAATGATCTCGCGAATGGACAGAGGCTCGCCCTGGGGCTTACCGGATACCGGCAGGACCGGGGCCGAGCGCTCGCCTTCGTTGAGCTTCACAGGCGCCGAGGTCAGATTCTGGTATTCACCTTCGAGCCAGAATACATAGCCCTCAGCCGTTCGGTAAAGCTGGTAATCATAGCGAATCGCTTCCGACTGGTACGTCCGGCTCAGGAGGTTGTCCTGCACCTGCTCGTAACTCAACAGGTTGCTGGCACTGTAATTGGTGAAGCCGATGCCCACGGTATACATGAGCGGAAAAATCACGAACAGGCCCATGCCGGCGATGGCAGGAAAAATATACCGGTGCGCATACAGCTTTTTGCTGACAAATACCGCGACGGCAGACGCGGTGAGCACCAGAAACAGCATGGCAAACACAAACTCACGCTGGGCGTATAGTGCCAGTATGAGGTAGAGCGCGGCAGCGACAAGTACCGCCAGCGCACCCCACTTGAGAAATACTCGGGTCATGGAGTGTCTGCTTTCAATACCGGGAAAGGACAGGGTTTCCGTTATCATTGTAGTCAGCCCGTTGATATCCGTCGCCCCAAGGCAACGGCGGATGTTCATGCACGTCTCAGTTGCCCGGAGCCGGGCAGCGGCAACACGGCCCGGCTCCGGCTTACCAGCCTGGTTAGCGGGTAATTCGCTGAGCGGCCGCGTTCAGGGCATCTTCAACGGACTGGCGTCCTGATGTGATATTTTGCAGGGCGGGTCCCATGGAAGACCAGAAGGCGCCCATGGCCGGAACATTTGGCATGGGTTCGCCCAGCCGGGCATTCTCGAAGGTCGCCTTGATATTGGGATCGGAAGAGAGTTCGCCCATGAATTCTTTATTGGCGACAGCACCCAGGGGAACGTCATCGTTCACCATCTTCAGACCTTTAACCGAGAGCACGTAGTTCTCCAGGAACTCAACCGCCAGATCCTTGTTCGGACTGGCCGAGTTCAGGGTTGCGGCCATCACGCCCACCATCGGCTTGCTGGGCTGTCCGCCCACAGTCGGAATAGTGGTCACACCAAAATTGATGCCACTTTTCTTGAGGTTACCCCAGGCCCAGGGACCGTTGATCATCATGGCAGTCTCGCCCTTGTTAAAGCTGGACTCCATGGCGCTGTAATCCGCTCCCCGCGGCATTACCCCTTCCTCGATCAACCGGGTCAGCGCTTTGGCGCCTTTGATGGCACCATCCGTGTTCACCCCGGTGTCCTTCACATTCACAGAACCATCGGCATTCTCACCGAAAATGTAACCACCGGCTGCAGCCAGCATCGGCCAGGTGAAGTAGGTGTTGTTGTAGTCCCATAGGACGGCGCGCTTACCGTTTTCCGCCAGCTTCTTATGAACCGCGGGAATGTCCTCGAAGGCACTGGGTGGCTCGGGCAGCAGATCCTTGTTATAGATCAGTCCAATGGACTCGACCGCCATCGGGTAGCCATACATTTTGCCATCCACCGTGACCGCATCCCAGGTGAAGTCATAGTTGGCGTCGATCACACTCCGGGACGGTTTGATTTCGGAAATAATGCCGCTCTGGGCCCATTCACCGAAACGGTCGTGCGCCCATATAAAGATATCGGGGCCATTACCCGTGGCAGCGGATTGCTGGAACTTGTCGGTAGCATTGTCAGGGTGCGCGACTTCGACGGCGATGCCGGTTTCTTGTGTAAACCAGTCACCTACTTCCTGCAGGCCATCATAGCCCTTGTCGCCATTGATCCAGACCAGAAGTTTGCCCTCTTCGATCCCGGCATAAGCCGGCATGGCAGCACCGAGCGAGACGGCAACCAAGGACGCGGCGAGTGTACTGCGGATAAAAGTTCGACGATTCATCAGGTGATTCCTCTGTATGTTCTTGCCTTATTCTTGTTTTCCGGCCATGCGCGAGGTTGTGGGACCGGACGTAACGCAAAGCTTTCATTTGCGAGTAGTGGCACTGTGTGGCAATTCCCGGTAATAAGCATCACCCCTTATTTCATTCCCCGAGGCGTAGCAAAGGGGAGTAGACAGGCGTAGAAAATTCCTCCTACCGCCCCCGGGAGAAGTCTGGTTTGATGGCACTCACAAGAATGAAAACCGAAACGGAGCAACTGCCATGAACCCCTGTGCCAGACACCTGAAACTCCATGCCTGCATAGCCTCGGCCCTGATCGCGGCGGGCTGCGCCTCAGGCCCCGGCAAGCCTCCGGTTGTGGCCGGGCCACCTTCGGGAAATGATACCAGCGTTTTTTGCGAGGCCGAATCAACCGAAATGACGATTCAGGTCGGCTCCGTATTCTCGGATGGCACACTGGTAAGAGATTTCTACACTGGCAACACGGCCCGCGTCCGCGAAGGCCAGGTAACCATGGCCCCGGGAGATGGTGCCGAGGGCTTATTGTTACTGGAATCGGTAGACACCGCCAAAGGCCAGTTCACCTGGGCGGGCGCGACGGTCTATTTTGCCGTGACCGATCGTTTTGCCAATGGCACCACACGCAACGACCTTAATTACGGTCGACGGACGGATGGCAAGGATGAAATCGGCACCTTTCATGGCGGTGATTTTGCCGGCCTCACACAAAAGCTGGATTACCTGTCAGAACTTGGTGTGAGTGCCCTCTGGATTACCCCGCCCTTCGAGCAGATGCACGGCTGGGTCGGAGGTGGTGACCGGGGCGATTTCCAGCATTACGGCTACCATGGCTACTACGCCCTGGACTTCACCGTACCGGACGCCAACTTCGGCACCCGGGAGGAGTTTCGCACCCTGGTTCAGGAAGCCCACGAGCGGGGCATCCGGGTAGTTATGGATGTGGTTATGAACCATCCGGGGTACAGCACACTTCAGGATATGCAGACCTTTGGTTTCGGTTCGCTGTTCGAAGGGTTCGAAAAGCATCTGCCCGCGCAGTGGGGTGATTGGCAACCGGAATCCTGGGAAAACTTCCACGCCTACCACGCCCTCATTGATTACAACCATCCGGACTGGCGCAACTGGTGGGGAAAGGACTGGGTCAGGGCCGGTATCGCCGACTACGACACGCCAGCAAACGCCTCCGTCGATCCTCAGCGCGGTTCTCTTGCCTTCCTGCCGGATTTCAAGACGGAAGCCGAACAGGCCGTTGATCTTCCTGTCTTCCTCCGGAACAAGGAAACCTCCCGGAGCCGGCAACTGGACAATGCCACGGTGCGGGATTACCTGATCACCTGGCTCACCGACTGGGTCCGGGAGTTCGGGGTGGACGGTTTCCGGGTGGATACCGCCAAGCATGTGGAGCCGGAAGCCTGGCTGGCGCTCAAGCAGGAGGCCCAGGCCGCCCTGGATGATTACCGCAGCCGCAACCCCGACACTGAACTACCGGCAGACGAGTTCTGGATGGTTGCCGAGGTTTTCCCCCACTCCGTCCGCAAGACCGCCTATTTTGATGCCGGCTTCGACGCGGTGATCAACTTCGACTTCCAGGAAGAGGCCCGGGCCGGTGCCCAGTGCCTGCCCGCCATGGAGTCCGTCTACAGTGATTACGCCGGCAAACTGCACGGTGCCGACAACTTCAACGTACTGAGCTATATCTCTTCCCACGACACCAGACTTTTCAGCCAGCTTGCAGGCAATGACCCGGCCCTACAGAAGCGGGCTGCGGCTGCACTTATGCTGACCCCCGGTGCAGTTCAGGTGTTCTATGGCGATGAGTCCGGTCGCGCGTTCGGGCCAACCGGGTCCGATCCCCATCAGGGCACCCGGTCCGACATGAACTGGCGCGCCATTGAGAATGGCGAGGTGTCCGCCATCCTCGAGCACTGGCAGAAACTGGGCAAGTTCCGCGAGCGCCACCCTGCCATCGGCGCAGGCGAGCACCGGTTGATCAGCCAGCGACCCTATGCATTCTCAAGAACCAACGGCGATGACCGGGTGGTGATTGCGTTCGGGAGAAAGTGAGCTGACCATGAGTTATTCGAGATTTCTGGAAGAAACCCCTCTTATTCCTGGCATGATGCGCCTGCTGGACCATGCCGAACTTTGCAAACCGGCACGGCTGGCAGCCTGGATACAAAAAAGGCTGGACGAAGGCCTTAATACCTTTGACCACGTTGATATTTATGGGGATGGCGAATGCGAGCGTGTTTTCGGCGAGGCACTGAGCCGGCTTCGGGTCGGGCAGATCCATACATTCCTTATTCACCGGCCAGATCCGCTGCTGGATGCGGAATCACTGGCGACTACTCTGGTTCGCCCTGCTGGAGGCAATGCGGCAAACTGCGGTGCCCTGAAGGGCATCGCAAATTTGACATAAGTCACCAACCTACAATTTTTTACCCAAAATTCCACTTTAGTCCCATTGTTGGCTTCCGGTTCAATGCCACACTATTCCGGTTAAGAAATAACCAGAAAAACGCAGTCCGCCTCCTCTGTGGCGCTGCAATTCCGGAGGCCAGCCCGAATGAATGTCACAAAAGTGCTCTTTTCTGCTTGCCTGCTACTGGTGGCGAGTACCACTGCTTATGCCGAAACTCTTAAAATCGGACTGAACTACCCCCAGACCGGTCGCTACAAGGACCAGGGGCTGCAGCAGCGTCTGGGCGCCTTTCTGGCGGTTGACGAAATCAACAAGGCCGGCGGTGTCATGGGTCGCCAACTGGAACTGGTGATCAGAAATACCCGTGGTGAACCGGCCCAGGGTGCGAAAAACACAGCCGAACTGATCGACCTTGAAGGTGTCCAGATGGTGTTCGGCGGTGTGTCGAGTGCGGTTGCCATTGCTTCCGGCAAAGCCGCGCGCGAACGGGACAGGATCTACTTTGGCACCCTCACTTACTCGAACGCGACCACGGGCGCCGAAGGGCATTCTCATATGTTCCGGGAACCCTACAACGCCTGGATGGCCGCAAAAGCCCTCAGCCAGTACCTGACCAGCAATCACGCCGACGATGATTACTTCTACATCACGGCTGACTACACCTGGGGTTGGTCCGTGGAGGAGTCGGTACGCAAATTCTCGGGAACCGAAGACACTCAGCGCCATCAGGGCGTGAAGACCCCGTTCCCCAGAGCCCTGATCACCGACTTCCGGCACGCACTTGAACAAGCGGATGCCAGCAATGCCAAGGTTCTGATGATGGTCCTGTTTGGCGACGACATGGTACGCGCCCTTAACGTGGCTTACGAAATGGGGCTCACCAGCAAGATGCAGGTCGTAGTGCCCAACCTGACCCTGGGCATGGCACGTCAGGTGGGCCCCACCATTATGGAAGGCGTTATCGGCGGCTCGCCCTGGGTATGGAACGTGCCCTACGAGCTTAACTACCCCAGAGGAAAAGAATTTGTAGAGGCCTTCTCAAAGCGGTATGAAATGCGGCCCTCAACCGCTGCGGCTTCTGCCTACAGCATTGTTTATCAATACAAGGATGCGGTCGAGCGAACCGGTACCACCAATACCACCAGCCTCATTCGGGCCCTGGAGGGGCACAGATACACTTTTCTGAAGGACGAGCAGTACTGGCGAGAATTCGATCACCAGAATATCCAGACGGTGTATGTGGTCAAGGTCAAACCACGCAACACAATCATCGCTGATGAATACGGTTCCGATTATTTCAGCATCATCGATTCCATGCCCGGCGATCAGGCGGCCCAGACCCGGGAAGAATGGGAAGAGCGGCGCCGGGAGGCGGGCAAGCCTCTGCGGCTCTAGATTCGCCGGCAGGCCCACTGGAAAGTCCGCCCCTGAATGGGCGCGGGCTTGGCGGGCTTACACCTCCGGATTACCCAGTGCCTCGGCGGCTCCCAACAGCCCCGTGTATGGTTCCATGACCACGTAAACCGGCGTAAACTCCAGCAGCGGGCGCATTCTGCCCTTGTCTTCAAAACCACTGCTGAACGGGCTTTCCAGGAAAAAATCCAGAATGCGGGGCAGAATGCCGCCACACAGGTAAACCCCTCCGGTACTTCCAAGCGTCAGCACACCATTACCGGCAACGCGACCCAGCAACTCGCAGAAATGCCGCAGGGTATGTCGGGCCAGGGTATCCGTGTTATCCAGAGCCGCTGACGTGATTTTCTCCGGGCCATCCAGCGGGGCAGCGACACCCTGGATTTCCGCATGGGCCTGGTAGAGGTTCAACAGACCCTGGCCGCACAGAATCCGCTCCACCGAAACCCGGCCGAAGCGGGCCTTGAGGATACGCAACACCGCCATTTCAGTGTCGTCCGTCGGCGCAAAATCCACGTGCCCGCCTTCGGTCATCAAGGGCACCCAACCCTGTTGAATCGGCACCAGCCCGGAAACCCCGAGCCCGGTTCCAGGCCCCATAACAAGCCTGGGACGCCGACTGTCACCCGGCCCCCCGCAAACATGAACCAGTTGGTCATCCGCAACATGGGGAACACCAAGTGCCATAGCGGTAAAATCGTTGATCACCTTGAATGCCGCCCAGCCAAACTCTTTTCGGATTTCTTCGGTATCAAAGCGCCAGTGGTTGTTGGTCATCCGCACCTGGGTTCCGCGTACGGGCGAGGCAACCGCCAGGCAGGCCCCATCCACTTCCGAAACCCCGACCCGTGTCAGGTAATCCCGAACGGCATTCTCGAGATTGTTGTATTCCCCGCAGGGCAGGATCTCTATGGCCCGGGGCTGCACGCTGCCCCGCTCTACCAGCGCAAAGCGCGCATTGGTGCCACCGATATCACCGACCAGTGAATAGTGTGCTGCTGTCATGCCTCATGATTCCAGAAAAAGCTGGCCCCTTTCTCGGGATTACTGGTGGCGCGACGCATCCAGCCAAACAGTTCCCGTCCATAGCCGTGATGATAACCCGTAAGGTCCGCTTTTTCAGATTCCCGCCCGGCTAACTCCTGCTCGTCGACCCGGATGGCAAGAATGCCTTTTTCGGCATCCAGGCAGACCGGATCACCATTTTTGACTTTCGCCAGAGGCCCGCCATCCAGCGCTTCCGGGTAAACATGGATCGCTGCGGGCACCTTGCCGGACGCACCGGACATGCGGCCATCCGTCACCAGGCCAACCCTGAATCCGCGGTCCTGCAATACTCCCAGGTAGGGGGTGAGTTTGTGCAGTTCCGGCATACCATTACTTTTCGGGCCCTGGAAACGCACAATCACAATGCAATCCCTGTCCAGATCGCCGGCTTCAAATGAGGCCTTGAGTTCGTTCTGGTCATTAAACACCACGGCGGGAGCTTCCACCTTACGGTGCTCGGGGGCAACGGCAGACACCTTGATCACACCCCGGCCAAGATTGCCATTGAGCACTTTCAGCCCGCCATCCGGTGCAAACGGTTCCGCCACCGGGCTGAGAACATCCGGTCGCAGACTTTTTTCCGACGCGGGCTTCCAGACCAGATTTTTATCCTCCAACTCCGGCATCCGGGTGTAACGCTCCAGGCCATAGCCCACTACCGTGTTCACGTCATTGTGCAGGTAGCCACCACTCAGTAGCTCCCGGATCAGGAACGGCGTACCGCCCGCTTCGTGAAACGCATTCACGTCTTCCTCGCCGTTAGGGTATACCCGGGTCAAGGACGGCACCACTGAGGAAAGCTCGGCATAGTCGTTCCAGTCGATAATGATACCCGCCGCCCGGGCAATGGCGATCCAGTGGATGGTGTGATTGGTGGAACCACCGGTGACCAGAAGCGCCACCAGGCCATTAACGATGCTCTTTTCATCCACCATGTCGCACAGACCGAGTTCGCCACCGTGAGGCTTCGAGAGTTTGATCACCTGTTCGGTTGCTGCCCGCGTGAGTTCATCACGCAGCGGCGTATTGGGATTTACAAATGCCGCCCCGGGCAAGTGCAGCCCCATGACCTCCACTAATAGCTGATTGCTGTTGGCAGTGCCATAAAACGTGCAGGTGCCCGGGCTGTGATACGACTTGCTCTCGGCCTCAAGCAGTTCTTCCCTGCCAACCTTGCCTTCGGCGTAGAGCTGACGGATGCGCTGCTTTTCTTTGTTCGGAAGCCCCGAGGGCATCGGGCCCGCCGGAACCAGAATGGTGGGGAGGTAACCGAAGCTGAGGGCACCGATCAGAAGGCCGGGAACAATTTTGTCGCAGATCCCCAGCAGCAGAGTGGCATCGAACATGTTGTGACTCAGGGCCACCGCGGTACTCATGGCGATGGTGTCCCGGGAAAACAGGCTCAGCTCCATACCCGGCTGACCCTGGGTTACCCCATCACACATGGCGGGGGTGCCACCGGCAACCTGCGCAACAGACCCCATTCCCCTCGCTGCCTCCCGGATCAGTTCCGGAAATCTCTCATAGGGCTGGTGGGCGGAAAGCATATCGTTGTAGGCCGTAACCACGGCTACGTTGGCCTTGTTCATGAACTTCAGGGTGTCTTTGTCGCCCTGACTGCAGGCCGCAAAACCGTGGGCCAGATTGCCACAGGAAAGAGCACTCCGGTGCGGGGACCGGGCTTTCAGAACATTCATGCGGTCCAGGTAATCCTGCCGCGTTGACTCACTGCGCTTGATAATTCTCTGGGTAACCTTGGCGACGGTCGGGTGCATGATGGGCTCCGTTGTGTAAATTACTAGAGTGATCTTTTATTCGTAACTTTACTTTCTTTTTTTGGATATTTCACCTTCAGATCGTTCATTTGTTGTTTTTTTGTTGTTATATTTACTACATCAAAGAAAATCAACGAACAAAAAACGACCAACAAGGAGTCAAATGATGACGATCCGCATCGCAATTAACGGTTTTGGCCGTATCGGTCGCAACGTGCTCAGGGCATTGTATGAAAATAACTACCGGAGCCAACTGCAGGTTGTTGCCATTAACGACCTCGGAAACGCGGAAACCAACGCCCATCTGCTCAAGTATGACAGTGTTCATGGCCGGTTTAACGCCGATATTAACCACGACGCTGAATCCCTGACCGTGAACGGCGACCGGATCGCCATCACAGCAATCCGAAACCCGGAAGAACTTCCCTGGAAAGACTACCGTGTTGATGTGGTCTTTGAATGCACCGGCCTGTTCACCGAACGGGACAAGGCCGCAGCACACCTGAGCGCCGGCGCCCGCAAAGTCATCATTTCCGCCCCCAGCCCCGATGCGGATGCCACGGTGGTATACGGAGTGAACCATGAAATCCTGACCTCCGGGCACGACATCATATCCAACGCATCCTGCACCACGAACTGCCTGGCGCCTGTTGCCGAAGCCTTGCACAACAGCATTGGCATTGAGAGTGGCCTGATGACCACCATCCACTCTTACACCAACGACCAGAAACTGAGCGACGTTTACCATTCCGACCTGTACCGGGCACGATCCGCCACCCAATCCATGATCCCCACTAAAACCGGCGCTGCGGCCGCTATTGGCAAGGTGATCCCGGCGCTCAACGGCAAGCTGGATGGCCTGGCGGTTCGGGTTCCAACCATCAATGTATCGCTGGTGGATTTCGGCTTCATCGCCGGTCGGGAAACCACAGTGGAAGAAGTGAATAATGCGGTAAAAGCGGCCGCCGGGAACAATCCGGTTCTGGGCTACAACACCGAGAAACTGGTGAGCGTGGATTTCAACCACAATGCGCTCTCAAGCATCTTTGACGCGAACCACACCCGGGTACTGGGTCGTCATGTAAAAGTCATGGCCTGGTACGACAATGAATGGGGTTTCTCGAATCGCATGCTGGATAACGCCATTGCCCTGATCAAGGCCAGCCAGTAACCCTGGCCACCCGGATTCATTCCGCCACTTGTTCGAGACCATTTTGAAGAACCAAAGGACACCAACCATGCTCAGGCGTACCAAGATAGTCGCCACCCTCGGCCCCGCCACCGACTCACCCGAATCCCTGGCCAGCATTATTGCTGCAGGAGTAGACGTCACCCGGCTGAACTTTTCCCATGGCAGCGCCCAGGAACATATCGACCGCGCACGCCGGGTGCGCGAGGCCGCCAGTGCTCAGGGCCGGTTTGTCGCACTACTTGCCGATCTCCAGGGGCCCAAACTGCGTATCGCCCGGTTCACCGACAACAAGGTAACCCTGGTTGCCGGCCAGACGTTTGTTCTCGATGCAAGCATGGACAAGGAGGCAGGTACCGAAGAACGGGTTGGCATCGACTACGAACAACTGATCAACGACGTGCAACCCGGCGATATCCTGGTGCTGGATGACTGGCGCATCGAGATGGAAGTCACGTCACTGGATTCACACAGCATTACGTCCACCGTAATGATTGGCGGCCCCCTGTCCAACAACAAGGGCCTGAACAAGAGAGGCGGTGGCCTCTCCGCCGAGGCCCTGACAGACAAAGACAGGCAGGACATAGTGACCGCGGCGCGCCTGGGAGCAGACTACGTAGCTGTCTCATTTGTGCGCACGGCCGAGGACATGCACACAGCTCGCCGCCTGCTCAGAGAGGCGGGGTCCGATGCCGGGCTGGTGGCAAAGATTGAACGCGCAGAACTGGCCCATGATGCCGCCGCGCTGGATGCTGTTATCGAAGCATCCGATGCGGTCATGGTGGCCCGTGGCGACCTCGCGGTTGAAATCGGTGATGCAGCGCTGGTGGCCGTTCAGAAACACATCATTTCCCGCGCCCGCGTTCTGAACCGCGCCGTGATCACGGCAACCCAGATGATGGAGTCCATGATCACCAACCCGATGCCGACCCGGGCGGAGGTCTCGGATGTGGCCAACGCCGTGATGGATTATACAGATGCGGTGATGCTGTCTGCCGAGACAGCCGTGGGCGATTACCCGAGGGAAGCCGTCGAAGCAATGGTGCGAATCTGCCTGGGGGCGGAAAAGCATCCGTCCATGCATCAGTCCGGACACCGGATTCATGAGCGCATGGCACAGGTGGATGAGGCCATTGCGCTGTCTGCCATGTACGCTGCCAACCACCTTGAAGGTGTTTCTGCGATCATCTGCATGACTGAAACCGGCGCCACGCCCCGGCTGATGTCCCGCATCAAGTCAAGCCTGCCCATTTTCGCGTTTTCCCGCCACCACTCAACCCAGCACCGGGTGGTGCTATTCCGGGGCGTTCAGACCGTGCCGTTTGATTCGGCAAAGATTCCGAATGCCCGAACCAACGCGCTCGCCGTGTCGGAACTGGTCACCCGCAAGGTGGTGAAGGAAGGCGATCTGGTGGTAATTACCAAGGGTGATTATGTGAATGCCCAGGGCGGAACCAACACCATGAAGATTGTCAGGGTGGGTTCGGATATTCACTGAATGGTTACGCGTCAGAGATCAGCCAGGCTCCCCCGCGCAATTTCGGTGATCTGCGACCAGTCTTTCGCAGCCACTGCATCAGCTGGCGTCAGCCAGGTGCCACCAACGGCCTGAACGTTGCCGAGGGCCAGGTAATCTGCCGCGGTGTTGCGGCGAATGCCCCCCGTGGGGCAGAAGGTAACGTCCGGAAAAGGGCCGCCGAAGGCCTTGAGTGCCGGGATGCCGCCGGCGACTTCGGCCGGGAAGAACTTGAATTCGCGGTAGCCCAGATTGTAGCCGATCATCAGTTCGGAGATGGTGGCAATGCCGGGCAACAGTGGCGTTTCCGAGGTTATGCCAAATTCGAGGATGGCCTCGGTCACGCCCGGCGTGATGACGAACTGGGCGCCTGCGGCCTCCACCTGTCGGTATTGCGCAATGCTGGTGACAGTGCCCGCGCCGACCCAGGCTTCCGGGATGGCTTTCCGAACTTTTTCGATAGCCTTTACACCGTGCTCAGTGCGCAGCGTAATTTCCAGTACATTTATACCTCCCTCAACCAAAGCCAGGCACAGAGGCACGGCGTCATCGGGATCGTTAACGGTGATCACCGGTATCAGGGGCGAGGAGTTCAGCACCGCTCTCACGCGCTCGCGATGATGGCTGGATAGTTGTTTCATATGTTCTCCATTACAAAATCGAGGCGCTTTCAGGGGCTCCAGAATACCTGCAGACCGGGTTTGAGGAAGGCCCTGACCGGCATTTCCAGAATTTTTTCCGGTTCTGAAATGGCCCGTTCCAGGGTTGCCAGTTTGTCCTCACCCTTCAGGTGCAATGCAGTAAAACGCGCGTCTCTCAGGGGCGGCCAGGTCAGGGTTATGCGCTTCTGGGGCTGCGACGCCGGTGTTGTGGCGGCAACTATGTCCTGGCATTCAGGGTCCATGGCGTACGCCAGTTCCGGTGCGTCCGGAAACAGGGAGGCGGTGTGGCCGTCATTTCCCATCCCCAGAATCAATACATCCAGTGGCAAAGCCAGATCGGCCAGCTCGGCTTTGACCCGGTCCAGTCCATCTGCCGGCGTAGCGCCGGACTGCTTGAGTGACAGGAATCGCGCCGATGCAGCGCGATTTTGCAGCAGGTTGTCCTTGACCAGACGGGTGTTACTTGCGTCATTGTCCGCGTCCACCCAGCGTTCATCCGCCAGCAGAACGTCTACCCTGCTCCAGTCCAGTTCCCTGGTGGACAGAGCCTTGAAAAAGGGCAGCGGCGTGGACCCACCGGAAACCACCAGACTGGCCCTGGGCGCTTCTTTGAGACGATCCATCAAAAATCCGGCAACCGCATCGGCAAGATTCCGAGCCACTTCGTCCGGGTTTTCACCGGACCGGTCACTGACCCCCTTGGGCAGACCGACATCAGACATCTTCATACCAACTCCTCCCGTCCCGTGTGATCATGGCAATGGAGGCAACCGGCCCCCAGGTTCCAGCGGCGTAACGCTTGGGCGGCTCGCCGCCGTCTTTCCAGTTCCGGATAACCTGATCCACCCAGCGCCAGGCGTATTCCACCTCGTCCCGACGAACGAACAGGTATTGATTACCCTTCATGACCTCCCAAAGCAAACGCTCATAGGCGTCGGGAATGCGGTCGGTGGCAAAGGTCTCGGAAAAAGTCAGCTCCAGCGGGCCCTGACGCAGCCGCATACCCTTATCGAGCCCCTGATCCTTGGTAAGGATCTTCAGGGCCATACCCTCGTCCGGCTGCAGGCGGATAATCAATTTGTTGTTGGCCAGGTGCTTCTGGTCCGGATCAAAGATGTAGTGCGGCGCCGGCTTGAAGTGAATGATGATCTGGGAAAGTTTCTCCGGCAGGCGTTTACCGGTGCGGATGTAAAAAGGAACACCGGACCAGCGCCAGTTATCGATTTCGGCCTTCAGCGCCACAAAGGTTTCGGTGGCACTGCCTTTGTTGGCACCGTCTTCTTCCAGATAGCCGGGAACCGGCTTGCCGTTACTCGTGCCGGCTGTGTACTGACCACGGACAACGTAGCTGTCCATCATGTCGGGCGTAATCTGTTTCAACGCTTTGAGCACTTTTACTTTTTCATCACGAATACTGTCTGCAGAAAGGTCTGACGGCGGGTCCATGGCAATCAGGCACAACAGCTGAAGCAGGTGGTTCTGAACCATGTCGCGAATCTGGCCGGCTTTGTCGAAATACCCCCACCGGCCTTCAATTCCAACACTCTCGGCTACGCTGATCTCGACATGGGAGATATGGTTCTGGTCCCACTGGGAGGCAAACAGGTTATTGGCAAAACGAAGGGCGATCAGGTTCTGAACCGTTTCCTTGCCCAGATAATGATCAATCCGGAACAGCTGGTTCTCATTGAAGACCTCTCCCAATTCGTCGTTGATGACTTTCGAGGATTCCAGGTCGTGACCGATCGGCTTCTCTACAACCACCCGCGTCTTCTCTGAGCTGCAATTCGCCGAGCGCAGGTTTCGGGCAATGACACCGTACATGGAAGGTGGGGTTGCCATGTAAACGATCAGTTCGTTGTTGGCATCATCGCGCCATTCGTTGAGTACTTCAAAGGCGCCCGGTTCATTAAAATCCAGAATCTGGTAATCAACCCGCTGCAGAAAGGACTCAGCCAACCCCGCATCGAACTCTTCCGGCTTCACATACTGCTTCAGCTTCTCAAACAACTGGCGGCGCACGGTTTCCGTATCTGCCTTAGTGCGGGCAATCGCCAGAACCCGGCTGCCATCGGCCAGCAGGCTGGCGCGCTCCAACTGATAAAGGGCCGGGAACAGTTTGCGCTGGGCAAGATCGCCCAGCGCACCGAATAGCATCAGGTCACAACGGGTATTGATCTTGTTGACCATTGGTTCCTTCTCTCTGGTGGGTATCCCGTCACAAAAACTTAACGAGCGGGAAAATGTAGTAATCTTAAACAAATAATGACATCAAAAAATCCATTTTCCAAGGAAATCCTGCCTTAAATGATATTTTTACTACGTCGCCATTCATGACAACGCGGTATAATCAGCCCTTTTTACGATAACAGGCACTCATGATTCAGGGTCATCCTCCTACGCCCCTTCTACCCCTGAAAACTCACCCCCCAAATTCTTTTGGACGGATGATGTACTAACCCCCGGGTTACAACACTATGAAATCCGGTTTCCCAATGTCTGATTGACAGAAGCTGCAATCGCGGGAACCGGAAGCCCGAACCGGCCTGTGCTGACCTGTATTCAGCAACCGGAGATTCCGCTTCCCTGACATTTAAAATGACAAAAAGCACAGGATACAGATGATGCAAAACAAAAAGCGCTTTACTGCAAACAAGCTTCCCCTGGCTGCAGCAATAACCGCCGCAGTTCTGGCAACCCCGGCTGTTGCTGTTGATTTTCATGGCTATGCCCGGGCAGGCCTGAGCACCACCTCCGACGGTGGTGAACAACTGTGTTACGGCAGTGGTGCAAACGCCCATCTGGTCGGACGACTTGGCGATGAGTGCGACACCTACGGTGAACTGAGCCTGGGTGATGAGTTGTTCAATCAGGATGGCCGGGTTTTTCGCTTCGACACGATGCTGGCTTACCAGGCCGAGAATCAGGGCAATGATTACCAGTCACTGAGTGGTCCCAATGAAGTCACCGGAATTGATTTCCCGAATCAGGAGACCTCGACCTCTTCCAGCGAACCCTGGGCGGGTGGTGACATTGCACTTCGCCAGGCATATGGCTCGGCCAAGGGTGTAATTGGCTGGGCACCCGAAGCCACCCTTTGGGCCGGCAAACGCTATTATCAGCGTAAGGATGTCCACATCCTTGACCTGTATTATATAAACAATTCTGGCTACGGCGCGGGCCTTGAAGGCGTTGACGTGGGCGCAGGCAAGCTCTCCTTCGCAGTGACCAACTTCGACACACCGTCCCGGCACAGCGCTAACACCGACGACTTCTATGTCCAGAACAACAAGATCGACCTGCGCTACGCCTTTCCGGTGGCCTCCGGCAATCTGGAACTAATCGGCATCTACGGCTACGCCGATCTGACCGATGATCAGGACGAAGCCAAGGACACATTAGCAAAAGAAGTGGATCGCGACGGTTATTTCCTAACCGCCGAGTACTCCCACGGCCTGATGGGCGGATTCAACAAGTTTGTTGTCCAGTATGCAGAAGGCTCCATGGGCCACGAGGCATATGTTGCACATGGTGGCGGTGAGTCACTGAACAGCACCTGGTGGGACGGGACCATTGAGGAGAGTTGGCGCGTACTGGACTGGGGCGTCATCAAACTCACCGACAAAGTAGAGCTGGGTTATTCGGCTCTGTATCAACAGGGCAAGACCTACGGCAACACCGCCGAGAATGACCCGCATTTGATGAGCTTTGTTTTGCGTCCAGAGTACAACTGGACAAACTTTATGAAAACCACGCTCGAGCTGGGTTACGACTCCGGCTATTATGACGGCTCTGTATGGTCCACGGACAATGACAAGAACCTCAAGAAAATCGTTGTTGCCCAGGAATGGTCAGCAGGCCCCAGCTTCTGGGCTCGCCCAACCATTCGGCTCTACGCAGGCTCTTTCTTCGGTGACCGCGCAGAAGACAGGGATGACGACGGTAATATCCGGGTTGGTGCCCAGGTAGAAGCCTGGTGGTAAGGCTCTGAATCCCACATTTTTGTTGGACCTCCTCTGGGCCGGCTTTTGCCGGCCCCTTTTTTTTACAGCCGGCACCGTTTCCAGCCTGAACCGTTTCTACTACCCCCACTCCATTTCATCTACGCCCCGAAAAATTGCCTGCCGAAGGATGTTCTTTCAGCTTTATCACGCAACTATGAACCTGACCCAAAAGGGTTCAAAGCCAAACAAAAAAAATGGAAAAGGGGATTTCTCATGCCTGAGCAAAGACTGGTTGCAGGTAGCCTGGTGCTGGCATTTTCGCTGGCCCTGGCCGGCTGCAACTCCGGAAGTGACAACCCTGCGGCGGACGACGACGCCATCGGTGGCGGGACCGACACACTGCTGGAGCCGGGCGAGAATGAAGCACTGCTGTATTACAAACGACCGGACGAAAACTACAGCGGCTGGGGTCTGCACCTCTGGAACAACCCCGCCGACGGCTGCGATGGCCTTGCCGAGGGCGTTCCAACCGAGTGGAACAGCCCCCGGTTACCTGATGGTGTCAGCGACACCTACGGTGCCTGGTACCTGATCCCGATGCGCGAGGCCGGTGAGTGCTTGAACTTCATCATGCATAAGGGTGATGAAAAGGACCTTGGTGGCCTTGACCACCGCTGGCATTTCGGTGCCCTTGGCAACCGCATCTTTACCCTCAGTGGCAGCCAGGAATTATCACAAACCCCGATTGAGGCAGCAGCCGTTACCATCGCCGGCGCCAGAGCCCACTGGCTCGATGAAACCACTGTTGTGATCAAGAATGCAGGCAATCTCGCCCGGGTTGAGCTGCGACACGACCCGAATGCTGAAATCCAGGTTACCGAAAGCAAAACCCTGGACGGCGGAGAGTCTCTGGCACTGTCGGCAACCTCCCTTGCCCCTGCCCTCGCGGAAAAATTCCCACATCTGAGTGACTGGCCGGCTTTCGAAGTCCAGGCAGAGACCTCCGAAATCAAAGCGGCCCTGAAAGGACAACTGGTGGCCGCCGGCTTCAACAGCAGCGACGATCTGGTTATGGCGACCGGAGTCCAGGTTCCCGGTGTTCTGGATGACCTGTTTGCTTATGACGGAAAGCTGGGGGCCAGGGTAAACGGTGCTGACGTGGACTTCACCGTCTGGGCACCGACAGCACAGTCTCTGCGCCTCCACGTTTTCGACGATTCGGGCGCTCTGCTCCCGGGCTACCCGGTCAGCATGGCTGAAACTGATGGCGTCTGGACCCATAACGGAAACTTTGCAGATCTGGACCAGCAGTTCTACCAATACGAGGTGAGGGTCTATCACCCACGAACCGGCGCCATCGAAACCACCATGGTTTCAGACCCCTACGCCCTGAGCCTCTCAACCAACGGTCAGTATGCTCAGGTTGTGGATATTCAAACCAACCACAAACCGGCCGGCTGGGACTCACTGACACCCCCGGCCATGCTGGCCCCGGAAGATGTGGTTGTCTATGAGACCCACATCCGCGATTTCAGTGCTACCGATGAAACCCTTGATCCGGCACTGCGAGGCAAGTATCGCGCGTTTACCGCGCCTGCAGACGGCAGCGTCGACAGTATCGCGCACCTGAAATCCCTGGCGGATGCCGGCGTCACCCACCTGCACCTGCTGCCGGCGTTCGACATTGCCACCATCAACGAAGACCCGACCGGGGTAGTAGACATCAACGATGATTTCAGCCGTCTTTGCGATCTGTCCGGGGAGGCTGCCAGCACCTACCAGACTTACTGCACCAGCGGCAAATCCATTCGCCAGGTCCTGGCTGAATTCGACCCGCTCACCGGCGACGCCCAGGCTCTCTACAACACCTTCCGGGACCTGGACAGTTTCAACTGGGGGTATGACCCGGTGCACTTCACGGTTCCCGAAGGCAGTTATGCGTCCGATGCAGACGGCGCCCAGCGCATTCTGGAATTTCGGGAAATGGTGCAGGCGGCAACAGCGCTGGGCCTGAACGTGGTTATGGACGTGGTCTACAACCACACCAACGCCTCCGGGCTTGCTGAAAACTCAGTGCTGGACAAGCTGGTTCCCGGTTACTACCACCGCCAGAATCCGGAAACCGGAGCCGTGGAGCAATCCACCTGCTGCGAGAATACCGCCAGCGAACACGCCATGATGGAAAAGCTGATGGTGGATTCTCTGGTGACCTGGGCAGAACAGTACAAGATCTCAGGCTTCCGTTTTGACCTTATGGGCCACCATATGCTGAGCAACATGGAAAAGGCACTGGCAGCAGTAAAGGCGGTTGATCCGGACACTTATTTTTATGGCGAAGCCTGGAATTTCGGCGAAGTGGCCAATAATGCACGGGGCCGTAATGCCATCCAGTCCAATATGGCAGGCACCGGCATCGGCTCATTCAACGACCGGCTCCGGGATGCGGTCCGCGGCGGCGGTCCCTTTGACGGTGGCGACGCCATCCGCGCCAATCAGGGCTTCGGCAATGGCCTGTTCACCCACCCGAATGATCGCAACAGCGGTAGCGAAGACGAGAAGGCGCGCCTGCTTCAGATCAGCGACTGGATTCGTATCGGTATCGCCGGCAACCTCAAGGATTACACCTTTGAAGCCGCCACAGGCGAGATCACGAGCGGCGCCCAGATCGACTACAACGGACAGAATGCAGGCTATACCGCCGATCCCCAGGAAATCATCAATTACGTGTCGAAGCACGACAACCAGACCCTGTGGGACAACAACCAGTACAAGGCAGACTATTCCGCAACCACAATGGAGCGGGCACAGATGCAGGTGGTCGGCCTGGCAGTTCCCATTCTCAGCCAGGGCATCCCGTTCCTGCATATGGGCTCGGAACTGCTGCGTTCGAAGTCCATGGAGCGGGACAGCTATGATTCCGGCGACTGGTACAACGAAGTGGATTTCAGTTTCCAGGGCTCTGCCTGGAACCGGGGCCTGCCCCGTCAGGACAAGGACGGCTCGAACTGGAATCTGATCAGCGAGGTCATTCAATCGGCAGGAGCCAATGCAGAACCCACACCCGAAGCCATTGCCTATACCAACGAACAGGTCCGGAAACTTCTGTCGGTGCGCAGGGACAGCCCCCTGTTCCGCCTGCAAACCGCCGAAGCTGTCCGGAACCGCCTGAGCTTCCTGAACACCGGCAGCGGGCAGATTCCGGGAGTGATCGGCTACAGCCTGCTGGATGATACCAGTAACGGCCTGGACGATCTGGATGCCGCCAACGACGAGATTGTTGTCGTTATCAACGCAAGCAACACCACACAAACCCTGAGCACGGCACTGACGGGCACCTTTGGGGTCATGGCGGACACATCACCAACCGGCTATGCAGGCGCAGCAGGTGGGGACTTCTCCGTTCCGGCGCTGTCCGTTGCCGTCTTTGCCCGCTAATCAACGACGCCTCAGATCACCTACCGCCACCGGGCCTTCCGGTGGCTTTTAAAAAAAGAAGGAGAACATTGATGAATATGAAACTCAGCGCCCTTAACCTCAACCTTAATCCCGCCCTTGTCTTTGCCTCCGTTCTGGCGGTCACAGGCTGTGCCACAACCGGCGGTGAGCGGGACTATAGCGATTCGCTGTATCTCAGAGGTCAGTTTGCCTGGTGGGATGCTCTGCCCGAGTACAAAGTGAAGAAAGTTGACAGCGGCCTGTATCGCACCCAAGTGGAACTGAAAGCGGATGGCCAGCCTTATGAATTCAAGTTTGGCGATGCCAACTGGAGCAGCGGTACCAATTGCGGCTATCTCTCGGAAAAGGAAGACAAGGTGGTTGAACTCGGCGAGCCGGTCAATGCCAACTGTTCGGCTGTGTTTGAGAATTTCCGTTTTACGCCACCTGAAAGCGCAGTCTACGAGTTTTACTTTGATGCCTCAGGCGAAATCCCGCAGGTCTACGTCAAAAAGGCTACAGCCGAGTAAGCGGAGGAGCGCTCTGGCGCAGATGCAACGCGCCAGAGCCGAGGCATGATTATTTAGTCACTTCGTCATAGCCTTCCTCTATGGAGTCACCGGCTTCGTCCGCGGCGTCGCCCATTTCCTCGCCGGCGTTTTCAGCACCTTCTTTCATTTCACCCATGACGCCTTCATCCTGGCCAGTGGCTTCTTCATAGGTCTCTTCCACTGAGTTTCCTGCGTCGTCCACCATCTCTTCAGCATTGTCCGCGGCCTGCTCAAAATCGGCTCCTTCGTTGTCCTCGGAGCTGCAGGCAGCAAGACCCAAAGTCAAAAACAAAAACAGCGCACTGAGAGTGAACTTATTCATAACATATCCCTCTGTTGGTAAACGTTAGTAACCAAGAACAGGGTAAAGCCATACCCCACACCACACAATTACCTGCCGGTTACCCTTTTTTTAATCGGAGATACCATGAATTTGCTGACCGTCAATTGTCAAAATCCGCTCAAATGGCAGCATGGTTCCGCGACCAAGAAAAATGAAGTCCTGCCCGGCGCGGCTGAAAATGTCCCGTATCACGTCGTGCACAACACACACTTGACCAGCGCTGTCGCGATAGACCACCTCCAGAAGCTGACCGCTGGACAAATATTCACAGAGGGTTGCGCGAAAAGAACCGACCCCTGCAACCAAAGCATCTGACCTTTTCATCTCCAGACCATCCCTGTTTTTTTATCATTTTCGTGCCGAAAGTCTGGTCCAGATTTCCCGTGCCCGCCACTCAAATTGTTTTTTGTCATTTTGAGCCAACGTTGGGAGACGTATTTTTATTTGTTGCATTGCAAGATTGTCGGACATAAGTTTGAGTTACGTGCACCGAACTGGAGAAACACCATGAATGCCAAAATCCGTAACAATCTGGATCCACAGTACATAAAAAAGCCGGCGGACAACCCTGCGGCACCAGGCACCGCTGAAAAATGGAAAGACCCGAAACGCTATCTCTGGCTACTGGGCCCTGCCCTGCCCGGTATAGGCCTGGCGGCCTTGACCGGTTATGCAGTCGCGCCTAAAAAACTGAAAGCACTGGCCTGGACCGGGCCGGCATTGGTTCACGGTATTATTCCGGCTCTGGATCGGGCGATCGGTGAAGACCCCAGCAATCCGCCAGAATCTGCAGTCGGGCCCTTGGAGCAAGACAAGTATTACAGCCGCATCGTCAAGGCCTTTATCCCCACCCAGTACGCAATGACCGTTATGGGTGCCTGGCTGGCAAGCCGCAAGAACACACCGATAGAGGATAAAATCGGCCTGACGCTGACCGTTGGTGCGATTAATGGCGTTGGCATTAACACTGCCCATGAGCTGGGCCATAAATCAAGCAAACTCAATAAACTGATGGCCATGGCTGCACTGGCGCCCACGGGCTACACCCATTTTGTTGTTGAGCATAATTTTGGCCACCACAAGCGCGTCGCAACACCGGAAGATCCTGCAAGCAGTCGCATGGGGGAGAGCTTCTGGAAGTTTTTGCCACGCACAGTGCTCGGTGGTATCAAATCTTCAGTGAAGATCGAGAAGGCGCGACTTGCGCGCAAAGGCAAGAGTTTCTGGAGCCTGGACAATGAACTGCTGCAGGGCTGGGCGATGAGTGCCGGTTTCTTTGGCGCGACCACGCTTGTTTGCGGGCCTCGCGCGGTTCCATTCCTCGCCGCCCAGGCAGTGTATGGTGCCAGTTTACTGGAGAGTGTGAATTACATTGAGCACTATGGCCTCCTGCGCCAGAAGGACAAGAATGGAAAGTACGAGCGCACACAGCCAGAGCATAGCTGGAACAGCAATCATATTGTGACCAATCTGTTCCTGTATCAGTTGCAGCGTCACTCAGATCATCACGCCCATCCACAGCGGAGCTTCCAGGCACTGCGCCACTTCGACAAGGCCCCACAATTACCCGGCGGCTACGCATCGATGCTGTTACCGGCTTACGTGCCCCAGTGGTGGTATGAAACGATGGATAAGCGGGTGATCGATCACTACGAGGGCGATCTGAGCAAGATCAACTGGGATCCGGATCGTAAGGCCGAGCTGATGGCCAAGTATGCGGATTATGCGGCGGAGGTGGCCGCCAAAGCCGCGGCTCGTCGGGAGGAGGCTGGTTCGGCTTCGGAGAAGGCAGCCTGACTGGCACCAGGAGCTCGGAAATTTGAGTTTGTGACGGCTCGCATCGAACTTATGGTGCGGGCCGCCGGTGGGCTCCGACTCCCGGAAATGTCGGTGGCCAAGGATGGCCACCGTCAAGCCCTACAGGGAAGTACTCGTGGGCGTTTCCCGGGAGTCGGAGCCCACCGGCTAAGCAGGCACCTCTAAGCCTAGAACCACTCGGCTTTCATATTCAGGCAAGTGTCATCCATATTCCGCAACAACACCAAGTCCTGTGCAACCGTCGGCAGTTCCCAGTGGAAGAAATACTGGGCAGCCTGTAGCTTGCCCTGGTAGAAGTTGCGCTCATCGTCGGTATTGGCAGAAGCCAGCGCATTCGCCGCAGCATTCGCCTGTCGCAGCCACATCCAGGCTACGATGATATGGCCAAACAGATGCAAATAGCAGGAAGCGTTGGCGAGGGTTTTGTCTACTTCGCCGCTCATCAAGGATTTACCCAGATTTTGGGTCACTTTAACGGCCTGTTGCAAGGTTTCACTCAGCGACAAAGCCCACTGCTGGCAGCGGTCGGTGGTTGCAGCCTGCAAATCCACCTGCATCTCCTGCATCAGCAACTGCAAACCGTGGCTTTGATCCTGCCAGATCTTTCGGCCCAACAGATCCAGACCCTGAATCCCACTGGTGCCCTCGTGGATAGGGTTCAGGCGGTTATCACGCCAGCACTGCTCCACCGGGTACTCGCGGGTATAGCCGGCTCCGCCGTATACCTGAATCGCAAGATCGTTAGCCTTCGGGCCGTGTTCTGAGGGCCAGGTCTTGATTACCGGTGTAAGCAGGTCGAGCAGCTTGCCGGCTTCTGTGCGCTTCTGTTCATCCGGATGGGTGTGCTGGTCGTCCATCAGGCGTGCGCCATACAGGCAAAGTGCCAACCCACCTTCGCTGTAGGCTTTCTGGGCCAGCAGCATTCTGCGCACATCCGCATGTTCAATAATCGGCACTTGCGGGCTTTCCGGGTTCTTCTCGGAAGCCTTGCGGCCCTGCAAACGGTCTTTGGCGTATTCCAGGCTGTGCATGTAGCCGCGATAGCCAATCACCGCTGCGCCGAAGCCCACGCCTACCCTGGCCTCGTTCATCATCTGGAACATGTACTTCAGGCCCTGATGGGGCTCGCCCACCAGATAACCGTGGCAGGGCGCATCGTCGCCAAAACTGAGTGCCGTGGAGGTGGTGCCGCGGTAGCCGAGTTTGTGAATCAGGCCGGCCAGACTCACGCCATTACGGTCAGCGGGGTTGCCGTCGCTGTCGACCCGGAACTTGGGAACAATGAACAGGGAGATGCCCTTCACTCCGGCGGGAGCGCCTTTGATTTTGGCAAGCACCATGTGGACTATGTTCTCGGTGATGCTCTGCTCACCACCGGAGATGTAGATTTTTGCGCCTTTTATCAGGTAGTGGCCATCGTCTGCTGGTGTGGCGGAGGTGCGAATGTCCGCCAGCGACGAGCCGGCATGGGGCTCCGTGAGAGCCATGGTGCCACTGTAGCGACCGCTGAGCATGTTGGGCAGAAAGCTGGCTTTCTGGGATTCATTGCCAAAAACGCGAATAAGGTTGGCGGCTGCCGTAGTCAGGAATGGATAACCCGCAGTGCCCGGGTTAGCGGCAGTAAAGAAGCCGTTGCAGGCGGCCATAACAGTCTCGGGAAGCTGCATACCTCCGAGCTCGTAATCATAGCGCCCTGCGATAAACCCGGCTTTGGCGTAGGCGTCAAAGGCCTCTTTCACTTCCGGTAGCATTTGCACCTGGCCATTGACGAACTTTGGCTCGTCTTTGTCCGCCGCGCTGTTGTGGTTGGCGAACTTCTCTCTGGCCATTTTGTCGGCGGTTTCGATGACGGCATCGAAGGTATCACGGTTGTGCTCGTTAAAACGCTCGCGGCTGAGCAGGCCTTCGGTATCAAGCACTTCGTAAAGCTGGAACGCCAGATCGCGGCGGTCTATCAGGGTATCGGTCATTTATGCAGTTTCCTGGTAATTGACTGGTGCATCTCTTAATTGTGTATCGGCTACGAGGATATCAGCTCGCTCAGCCGTTTGTTTCGCAAACAGACCGGGCCGGCTCCCGGTGTCCAAAGGTCGCAGCCTGGGTGGCAATCCGGCCAACGATGTTTGGCCCGGGTTATGCATCATAATCCCTCAACGGCCACTGGCCGTCTATTTTCGTAAAGTAAACTGACAGGTGTCATCTGGGAGAAACGTGCCATGAACGCACCGGTTCAACAAACCCGGGCTGAAGTTCTCAGCAGGCTATACAGCATGAAGCTGGAACAGCTGGAGCAGGCAGTCAGGCAGGGCAACAGCCTGCACACCCGGGTACTGGAAGCCGAAGCCCAAGCCATTTTCAACGCTCTTAAATCGGCATGCAGTAAACGGGCTGATAGTGCCCCTTAGCGTCACCTCTCCACCACGTCTGTACTTGATCGATCATAAGTTGACTTGACCTGCGAGCCCGGGCACGTATCATCTACTCTCAGGTTTTACTAACGGAGCAACCATGACCGCAAGGCTCGTCGGCGGCATGCAGATTAACCGCCCCCCGGTTACCGCTGACATCGCACGGCATCGTGGGCGTTTACCTTACTTTCCAGACCCGCCAGCCTCCTGCTGACTCAACTCCTGTTAAGCGCCACAATTACCTTGATAGATTTATGCAAGGTGGCCAACCGGAGGCTAGACTCAGGCACACAAACCAATTCCATTCATAAAAAAGAAAACCGCTAACGAGGTTGCGATGTCGCTACCGCTGGTTGTACTACTGCCGTTTCTGGGGGCCATAGCGGCACCCTTGTTTGCCCAGGGCGGGCGAACGGCTATCGCAATAGCATCATCTGTCCCGGCATTGATTGCGCTGGCGGCGCTGTTTCCACACTGGGCTGTTCTTTCGGCCGGTGACACGGTACTTCACACTTACGAGTGGTTGCCTGCACTGGGGCTCTCATTCAGCTTCCGTCTTGATGGCCTGGCGCTTCTGTTTGCGCTGCTGATACTGGTCATCGGCCTTCTGGTCATTATTTATTCCCATTATTACCTCAAGGCCAAGGAGAATGTAGCCAAGTTCTACTCCCTGCTGCTGTGCTTCAAAGGCTCAATGCTGGGCATTGTCCTCTCCGGCAACCTGCTTTTGATGCTCATTTTCTGGGAGCTCACCAGCCTGACCTCCTTCCTGCTGATCAGCTTCTGGACCCATAAACAGGATGCCCGGCGCGGCGCCCGGATGGCACTGGCGATAACCGGCGGCGGTGGCCTCGCCCTGCTGGCCGGCATTCTGCTTATTGGCAATATTGTGGGCAGTTTTGAACTGGACGATGTACTTGCGGCGAGCGAGCAGATCAAAGCGCACACCTTGTACCCGGTAGCACTGACTCTGGTTTTGCTCGGCGCCTTTACCAAATCTGCCCAGTTCCCGTTTCATTTCTGGCTGCCCCATGCCATGCAGGCGCCCACGCCGATTTCCGCTTACCTGCACTCTGCCACTATGGTAAAGGCGGGGATATTCCTGATGGCGCGTCTGTATCCGGCGTTGGCGGGAACCGAGCAATGGTTCTACATGGTCAGTTTTACCGGCATGGCCACACTGCTTCTTGGCGCCTATATCGCCATGTTCAAACACGATCTGAAAGGGCTGCTTGCCTATTCCACCGTAAGTCATCTGGGCCTTATTACCCTGCTGTTGGGCATGGGCACCCAACTGGCTGCCGTTGCCGCGATCTTCCATGTTATCAACCACGCCACCTTCAAGGCTTCACTGTTCATGGCCGCCGGCATTATTGACCATGAAACAGGCACCCGCGATATGCGGCGAATCAACGGGCTCTGGCGCTATATGCCCCACACTGCAACCCTGGCCATGGTTGCCGCTTCATCCATGGCGGGTGTGCCTTTGCTGAACGGTTTTCTCAGCAAGGAAATGTTCTTTGCTGAGTCTCTGCAGCTCAACCTCCCCGGCCTCTGGGCCTGGGTGCCTCCGATTATTGCGACCCTGGCGGGTATTTTTTCGGTTGCCTACTCCGCACGCTTTGTTCACGACGTATTCTTTAATGGTAAGCCCGTGGATCTGCCAATATTTCCGCCCCACGAGCCTCCCCGCTACATGAAGTTTCCGGTGGAGATTCTGGTGTTCGCCTGCATTATGGTTGGTGTATTTCCCGCCGTCTCTGTGGGGCCGCTGCTGTTTTCTGCAGCCTCTGCCACCCTTGGTGGTGATGTGCCCGATTATCAACTGGCAATTCTTCACGGCTTTAACCTGCCGCTGCTGATGAGCTTTCTGGCCTTTTTCGGTGGCCTGCTGATGTACACTCAGCGCCGACGCTTTTTCGACTTCCATGCCCAGCTCCGGGAAGTTGACGGCAAGGCTGTGTTTGAGTTTGCGGTTTCAGAGATCGAGAAGTTGGCTCACCGCTTTACCGAATGGCTGGAAAATGGCTCTTTGCAGCGCTACGCCACGCTGCTGGTGGTAAGCGTTATTGCGGTAGCCGCGATGCCCCTGGCCGAAAACGGTTTCCATATTGGTGAGAACGGGCTGAGCCCTGTGGACTGGCCCACGGGTATTGCTGCCGGCGTGCTGGTTGTGTCCGCACTGGCAACGGCATTCTGGCACCGGGAGCGGTTTTACGCGCTGGTACTGTTGAGTGTTGTTGGCCTGGTAGTGGCTCTGACGTTTGCCCGTTTCTCCGCGCCGGACCTGGCCATGACACAGCTATCGGTGGAAGTCGTTACCATTGTTCTGCTGATGCTCGCACTATATTACATGCCCTCCTGGACACCCATGGAAAGCTCTCAAGGGCGCCGCATTCGCGATGCTCTGATTGCCCTGGCGGCAGGAACCGGCATGACGCTGATTACCCTGGCCATGCTGACCCAGCCTTTCAGCTCCATTTCCGAGTTCTTCCTGGAAAACAGCAAACCCGGTGGTGGCGGTACCAACGTGGTGAACGTGATCCTGGTGGACTTCCGTGGTTTCGATACACTGGGCGAGATAACGGTACTGGCCATCGCGGCGCTTGGCATCTACGCCATGCTGAAAAATACAGCCCTTACCCCCCCGCCAGGAGACGGCCTGGGCCATCCCTGGACCCGGGATCACTACCCGCTGATGCTCAGGCAAATTGCCCGGCCCATGCTACCGCTGGCACTGATGGTGTCTGTCTATATTTTCCTGCGCGGGCATAATCTGCCCGGGGGCGGCTTTATCGCTGGCCTGATTACCTCCGTGGCGCTGATTCTCCAGTACATTGCCAGTGGCATGATATGGACCCAGGATCGTATCCCGTTCCGGTACCACAATGTAATTGGCCTTGGCTTACTGTTTGCCACCATTGCCGGGGCCGGCAGCCTGGCCTTTGGCTACCCCTTCCTGACCACCACATTCGGTTACATCACCTGGCCTGTGGTGGGCAAATTCGAAGTGGCCTCGGCTCTGGTATTCGACCTGGGTGTTTACCTGGCAGTCATTGGCGCAACCCTGCTGGCGCTGGTCAGCATTGGCCGGCTGTCGCCTCATTCGGCTATCAAAAGTAAAAAGGAAAGCGCGTAATGGAACTGCTGTTTGCATTGGTTATTGGTGCTTTGACCGCATCTGGCGTTTACCTGCTTCTGCGGGCCCGCACCTTCCCTGTAATCATGGGGCTGACACTGCTTTCCTATGGAGTAAACCTGTTCCTGTTTGCCACCGGGCGCCTTGCCACAGGCCAGCAGCCGGTCATCGGGACCGCCGCGAGCTATTCCGACCCTTTACCCCAGGCATTGGTGCTCACGGCCATCGTAATCGGTTTTGCCATGACCGCGTTTCTGGTTGTTCTGTCTCTGCGTAATCTGGCAGATAACGATAATGATCATGTGGACGGCCAACGCAGGAAAACACCGCCCTCGAAACAGGAAAAAGAGGCAACCGGTAAATGACCCACTGGCTTATCGCTCCCATTCTGATACCACTGCTCGGCGGCATTCTGCAGGTGTTCATGGGCTACGCCCCAATCAGCCTGCGCCGGACGCTGGCAATCGCTACCACCGTACTGATACTGGTGTCCGCTGCTGTACTGCTGGCAATTGCCAGCGATGGCAACTACCGCATTTATGCGTTTGGCAACTGGCAGCCACCCTTTGGCATCGTGCTGGTGCTCGACCGGCTGGCGGCACTGATGCTGGTGCTGACGGCGGTTCTCGGCCTGTTCTGTCACATTTACGCCAGTGGCGGCGCCGATGAGGGCAACCGGCAATTTCACGGGCTGTTTCTGTTCCAGCTGATGGGGCTGAATATTGCGTTTTTAACCGGCGACCTGTTCAACCTGTTCGTTGCATTTGAAGTTCTGCTTATTGCCTCTTATGGGCTGCTCATGCATGGCGGCGGCACCACCCGCACGGTGCCGGGTCTTCACTATGTTGTTCTCAACCTGGCCGGTTCTGCCCTGTTCCTGATCAGCGTAGGCATGATTTACAGCGTAACCGGTACCCTGAACATGGCGGATCTTGCTGTCAAAATACCCCAGGTGACCGGTAGTAACCTTAATCTGGTGAAGGCCGGCGGCATGATGCTGCTGGTCGTTTTCGGCCTGAAAGCCGCCATTTTGCCCCTGTGTTTCTGGTTACCAAAAGCCTATGCCAGAGCAACGGCTCCGGTTGCTGCGCTGTTTGCGGTTATGACCAAGGTGGGCGTTTACGCCATTATCAGAGTGTACCCGCTGATCTTTGGAGAAGGTGCCGGCGAGCTCGCCAACCTTGGTATGGACTGGCTTTTTCCTCTGGCATTGGTCACCCTGAGCATGGGCGTTATCGGCGCGCTGGGCGCGGGTAACCTGAAAACCCTGGTGGCCTGGCAGGTCATCATTTCCGTGGGCACTCTGCTGGCACCCATTGCACTGGGTTCTGTCGCCGGCTTGTCTGCGGCTCTGTTCTATCTGGTCAGCACCACCTGGACCGTTGCCGCCCTGTTTCTGGTTTCGGAACTGGTGGCAAACCAGAGAGGCACAGCCGCAGACAGCATCGTAACAGCGCCCAAAATGCGCCACAGAACCTTCCTGAGCGTGCTGTTTCTTATTGGCGCTGTAGCCGCTGCCGGTTTACCGCCTTTGAGTGGATTTTTCGGCAAACTGCTGATTCTCCAATCTGTTGAGCCCGGCGCCGAGATGGCCTGGCTCTGGGGTGTTCTGCTGGTTGGCGGCTTTCTGACGCTTATTGCCTATAGTCGCGCCGGCAGCATCGTCTTCTGGTGGAATGTAGATGGCCACCTGGAAACCCCGGAACCCATGAACAACCGGGTAGCGGTGTCCACTGGTATTCTGACCTGCCTGACCATGCTCATCGTGGTTTTCGCGGGGCCTCTGAGCGATTACACCCGGGCCACCGCTGAGCAGTTGTATGACAACCGGGGCTATATCAATATCCTGCAAACGCCGATGCACGTTCCGCCGAACACATTGGTGGGGAGGTAAACCGATGTTCGACCGCCTGAGTTTTCCTCAACCCTGGCTGAGCCTGATTCTGTTCCTCACCTGGCAGATACTCAGCGATGGCGTATCCGGTGGCAGTGTTGTTCTGGGTGTTATCCTGGCCTGGCTGATCCCCCAGATGACTCAAGGGTTCTGGCCGGAACGCCCCGCCTTTGTAAAAACCTGGCGCATGCCTGGCTATATACTGCGGGTGCTGAAGGATATTGTAGCAGCCAGTTTTTCTGTGGCCTGGCTGATCCTGAGCCCGCGCACGCCACGACCGGCGTTCGTCAGCTACCCGCTGCAGCTTGATCATCCGCTGGCAATCTCCATTCTGGCGAGCACCATCTCGCTCACTCCCGGGACCGTCAGTGCAGACGTCAGTGATGATAACAAAACCCTCCTGATCCACGTGCTGGATGCAACCAGTGATCAGGAGGTTATTGAGGCCATTTACAACAGCTATGAAAAGCCGCTGATGGAGATGTTCCGATGATTACCATTGCCCTGTATCTGACCATCGCCATGGTGACCCTGGCCGCACTGCTCAACGTATATCGCCTGATAAAAGGGCCGGATGAGCCAGACCGGGTTCTGGCCATTGATACACTCTATATCAACGCCATTGCCCTGATCATCCTGCTGGGCATCACGCTGAGTACGCGCATGTACCTTGAATCTGCCTTGCTGATTGCAGTTATGGGCTTTGTCAGCACTGTGGCCATGGCCAAGTACCTGAAGCGCGGCAGCGTCATTGAGTAACAACCGGAGATAAATCATGAGCCCGTTTGCAGAATATGCTATTTCGGCCCTGCTGCTGTTCGGTGGTGCTTTTACTCTGATCGGCGCATTTGGCCTGGCCCGGCTGCCGGATTTTTACACCCGGCTGCACGGCCCAACCAAGGCAACCACCGTGGGCGTGGGGGCCATCATGCTCAGCTCGGTTATCTACTTCAGTGCCATCGGCGAGGGCATTGGCATTTCGGAAATTCTGATCACCGTATTTTTGCTGATGACAGCCCCGGTCAGTGCCAACATGCTGGCCAAAGCTGCCATGCACATAGGTGTAAAAGCCATGGAGGGCACAGAAGGCAAGCCCTGGGAGCAGTAGCTTGCGCCCGGGTATTAACAAGGGCGCATTGCAGACTTCCGGTTTTAATTCAATTGTGTCAGATTGAACCGACTTCTCACACAACACGAACAAACGGGAAAGAGGATTCCAGACATGGTACAAACGAAAATTCTACCCGCAGCCGACAATGCATACGAATACCCTCTTCTGATCAAACAATTGCTGCTTTCAGGGCCGAGATATTCTCCCGATCAGGAAATTGTGTATGCCAACCGCAGCCAGTACACCTACACCGATCTTGTGGAACGCATTCACCGCCTTGCTAACGCTCTCACCGATGCAGGCGTGAAACCGGGCGATACCGTGGCCGTTATGGACTGGGACACACCCCGCTACCTGGAATGTTTTTTCGCCATTCCCATGATCGGTGCGATATTGCACACCATCAACGTGCGGCTCTCACCGGAGCAGATTGTCTACACCATAAACCACGCAGAGGACGACGTGGTGCTGGTGCACGACGACTTCATTCCTCTCCTTGAGAGTGTCCGAGGCGACATTAAAACCGTCAAAACCTATATACAGCTCACGGATGAAAAAACCGCGAAGGACACAACGCTCGATACCATCGGAGACTATGAAACCCTTCTGGCGGAAGCATCGACAGAATTCGAGTTCCCGGATTTTGACGAGAACAGTGTGGCGACCACCTTTTACACCACCGGCACCACCGGCAACCCCAAAGGTGTGTTCTTCAGCCATCGCCAACTGGTTTTGCATACGCTGGCAATGACCGGCTCACTCTCTGTTTACGACGAGATGCCGCTGCTGCGCTCGTCATCCGTTTATATGCCAGTGACTCCCATGTTCCACGTGCATGCCTGGGGTGTTCCCTACGCCGCTACCATGATGGGTATAAAACAGGTGTATCCGGGCCGCTATGAGCCAGAGCTGCTGGTTGAGCTGATCAAGGAACACAAGGTGTCTTTCTCACACTGTGTGCCAACCGTCATGCAGATGATGATGGGCACAGAGGCCATCAAAACTGCGGATCTGAGCAACTGGCACGTTCTGATCGGCGGCAGCGCGATGACAAAAGGCCTGTGTGATGCCGGTGCGAAGCTGGGCATCCGTATGTACTCCGGCTATGGCATGTCCGAAACCTGCCCGCTGCTCAGCGCCACCCACCTCAAGCCGGAAGATCTGGAACTGCCGCTGGAACAGCAGACTGCCAAACGCATCAAGACCGGCATTGCGGTGCCCATGGTGGAACTGGAAATTGTTGATACCTCCGGAAACCCGGTAGCCCACGACGGCGAAGCCAAAGGCGAGATTGTTGCACGGGCGCCCTGGCTCACCCAAAGCTACATCAAAGAACCGGAAAAGGGCGAGGAGTTGTGGGAAGGCGGCTGGCTGCACACCGGTGATGTTGCCTCCATGGAACCGGATAACACGCTCACCATCAAGGATCGTATCAAGGATGTGATAAAAACCGGTGGCGAGTGGTTGTCGTCCCTGGATCTGGAAAACCTGATCAGTCAGCATTCTGCGGTCGCAAGTGCTGCCGTTGTGGGTATTCGCGATGAAAAATGGGGCGAGCGGCCGTACGCTCTGGTTACCCTCAAGCCGGGTGAACAGGCGACCCTGGAGGACATCCAGAACCACCTGCAGCAATACGTGGACAACGGTGAAATCAACAAGTGGGCAATTCCGTCACAAATCGATTTCGTCGATGACATTCCAAAAACAAGTGTTGGCAAGATCAACAAAAAGCTGATTCGGGATCAGATCCAGTAACCTGTCCCGAAATCGCACCGAAACACTGGCCCGCAAGGTTTTCCTGTGGGCCAGTGTTGTTTGTCATCGTGCAAATCGCCCAGGCATGACAAGGTTTATTGCGTCAGGAAAAAGCGCTAAATCCCCGAAAACGCAAAATCCACCTCGGGCTTCCTGCCATCAACAATATCGGCCAGCGCGGCAGCGGAGCCACAGGAGTGTGTCCAGCCCAGGGTGCCGTGCCCGGTGTTCAGATACAGGTTGGCGAAATGGCTCTTGCCCACGTAAGGCACGTTGGAAGGGGTTGCGGGGCGTAATCCTGTCCAGAACTCAGCCTGGTCCCAGTAACCCGCCTCAGGCATTATCTCTGCGGTTCTGCGCACAATGGCACGGCAACGGGTGTAGTTCAGGGTGCGGCTGTAGCCGCTCAGTTCGGCGGTTCCGGCCACGCGGATACGATCACCGAGCCGGGAATATACCAGTTTGTATTCGTCATCAGTCAGGCTGACATTGAACGCTGCTTCCTCATTTTTCACCGGCACCGTAATGGAATACCCCTTGGCGGGATAAATATTCAGAAACAGCCCCAGCTGCCGGGCCAGCAATGCGCTGAAGCTTCCAAGGCTGAGCACGTATGCGTCGGCACGCAATGTCTCATGATGGCCGCTCTTGAGCACCTGCACCCCCAGAATACGCTCTCCCGCGCGCTCAAAACCCAGCACCTCTGTGCCGTAACAAAACTCAACGCCGGCCACCCGGCAACGCTCCGCCAGAGCCTGGGTAAACTTGCGGGCGTCTCCGGATTCGTCTTCCGATGTGTAAGTTGCGCCCGCTATTTTGTGCTGAATGGGTTTAAGCGCCGGCTCCAGCTCTACTGCCCGGTTTGCGTCAATAACCTGGCGATCACACCCGAGCTCGCACATGATGCGAGTCGGTTCAAGAGCGGCATCGAATTCTGCCGGGTTGGTGTAAAAATGCAGAATGCCCTTTTCCAGATGATCATACTCAAGCCCGGTTTCCTGGCGTAAAGCCTGCAACTTGCCACGGCTGTAGGTGCCCAGGTTTACCATCTGGCGGATGTTATGGGCCGCTTTTGCGGGGGTGCACTGGGTCAGGAATGATATCGCCCAGCGCCACTGGGCGGGATCGGGCTTCGGGCGGAACAGCAGCGGCGCATCTGCCCGAAACAGCCACTTCAGCACTTTCAGGGGTGCAGAAGGATTAGCCCAGGGCTCCGCATGGGAGACTGAAATCTGCCCCCCGTTCGCATAACTGGTTTCCAGGCCCGCCTGGCTCTGTCGGTCCACTACCGTTACCTGGTGCCCCTGCTTCTGCAAAAACCAGGCGGTGGTTGTCCCTACAACTCCCGCGCCTAAAACCAGTATATGCATGCTTTTCTCCTGTTGATCCAACTTCAGCCACCGGCGCGTTTTACCACCCAGCCTTTCTGTTCAAGCAGGGGGACCAGCAGATCGCGCTGGTCACCCTGGATTTCAACTACACCGTCTTTAACAGTACCACCGGTTCCACACCTGGCTTTAAGCATCTTTGCGTAGGCTTTGAGCTCTTTCTCATCCATGGGGATGCCGGTAATCAGTGTGACGCCTTTGCCTTTGCGCCCTTTGGTTTCCCGACTCACCCGCACAATGCCATCGCTTTCCGGGCGCTGAGCCTGGCGGCAGGTGCAATCTGCAACAGGGTTCCTGCATTCAGGGCACATGCGCCCCTGTTCGGTTGAAAACACCAGCCCACCTGAAGATTGCTTTGCCATTTACCCTCCGTATCCGTACTCCCCGGGCTCCAGTTAACCGGGGGATGTTCATTCGGCTGAACACATGAAAGCTGCCGTTTTTCAGTCCCGACCGGGAGGATACTTGCTGAACATTTCTGCGACCACTTCATTCACCAGTTTTGTACGTTTTTCCGGTGACTGGTCTTCGTTCAGGTAACGGCGGCTGGCAGCGCGCCACACAACTTGTTCCGAGCTTCTGTCTACCAGCTCAACCACCAGTTTTCCTTCTTTCACTTCACGTACCGGTGGCGGCGCAGCCAGTCCCCAGCCGAAGTTGCCCGTGCCGAAGCCCAGTCCAAGCCCGACCCCTGACTGTTCAAGGCGATCTTCTTCCACAATCCGCCAACTCACCAGAAGGTCGGCTTTTTCAGCATCTACCTTGCTCATGGCTTTGCCATTCAACTCCCGCTCAATCGCATTCCGGACCCGGTTTCCATCCAGCGATACGAAGGAGGAATTATCGCTGACGGGCGCAAAAGCCCAGGACGAATAGTTATCGAAAACCGCGGCAGAGTTGTAATCTGTCACCACGTTGCTGGCACAGCCTGCCATGGCCAGAGCCACCAGCGCCACAATCAGAAAACGGGCCATCATATGCTCCTCAATGTCTCAAAGACTTTGTACCAGTATACGCACAAGACACTTACCCGATGTGCATTTGGCGGTTCAGGTTTCAAAACTGTAATCCAGTTTATGGGCTTCGCAAAAGGCCACGAAGGCCCCGGTTTGATCGTCCGGCACAAGTACCCGTGCAGCCACTGAAGCGCCGTAAGTGATTGCTGCCAGCTGGGCTCCGTTAACATCACACCAGTGTCGAAGCGGCTGCTCGTCTGCAAAGCCCATGACAAGGTTCATGGCGCACACAGGCTTGTGGAACGCCCGCCCAACTTCTGAAAGAACGCTCTCTGCCGCCCCGGCATAGGCCCTTACAAGCCCGCCCGCACCGAGTTTGATACCGCCAAAATAGCGAATCACCATAACCAGCACATCCCCCATATCCTTGTGCTGGATCACATTGAGGATTGGCTTGCCTGCAGTTCCGGAGGGCTCTCCATCATCGTTCATGGCGGCTTCCGCTGCGGAGCCCGGGCGCCCGATCTGGTAAGCCCAGCAGATATGGCGCGCATCGGGATGATCCTGATGCGCTTTTTCCAGCCAGTCTTTTACCTCATCCCGGGTAGTCACCGGCGCAACCCGGGCAATGAAGCGGCTTTTTTTCACTTCCGTTTCCCGCTCCAGATAACCGGCCGGGACCGGATAGTCTTTTTTCATATAGGGCCTGCAGTTCTCATTAATCGACAGCAAATACCGGTAACCGAACCAGAATCTGCAACCCACCCCGCTCACTGTTGGCTGCGGTGATTTCGCCATCGTGGGCCAGAATGATGTCCCTGGCAATCGCCAGCCCCAGGCCCCAGCCTTCTCCTCCCCGCGACTGGTCGGCGCGGAAGAACGGCTCAAAAAGGTGTTCAAGAATTTCATCGGCAACGCCCGGCCCTTCGTCTTCAATCGTCAGGCATATCCAACCCTCAGACAGGGTAAGCGCAATATGAATCACCTTGCCCGGCGGAGTGTGGTCCAGGGCGTTTTGAAGAACATTATCAAAAGCCCGCTGCAACAGGCCGGCATCCCCCAGTACAGTCACGCCACTGCTTTCCGGCATGGAGTCCAGCTTGCAGTCCACTCGCCGTTGTTCGGCATAATCCGCCGCATCGCGTAAAACGTGATTCAGCAGACTCACTGGCCGCACAGGCTCCCGCGCAAAATCCCCTCCCAACTCGGTAACCCGGTACAGGGTCAGTATCTGGCCGGTCATGATGTCAAGACGTTCATTCTGGCGCAGTATGCTAGCCATCAACTCATCGTCCACACCACCTTCACTGGCAAGTTCGATGGCAATGCGCTGGCGCGCCAGAGGGGTTCGTAAATCATGGGAAATGTCGCGCAGCAGATGTTTTTGCCGCTCCAAAAGCGCACAAAGCTGGTCCGTCATCGCGTTAAATGCCCTCGCCAGCTGCCCCACTTCGTCCCGTCGGGCCGCTATGCGCTTATCGACCCGCAATTCTGTATTACCGCCGGCGATAGCCTGCGCAGTGGACTCCATATGCCGCATGGGCCGCGATACAAAACGCGCAATCAGCCAGCAAGCCAAAGTGATCAGAACAAATGCCAGCCCCATCTCCATCAACCGGAAAACACGAGGTTCCAGCCAACCTTCTCCGTGCATTCTGGGCCAGGCAATCAGGCGGTATTCTTCACCAACATTCACAATGGCGGGCTTTTGCCGATACCATCCTGATTTGAGCCGGGAACGGATAGCCTCAGGCAAACGTTCGTCATTATCGGAACCAATTATCATCAGGTGCAGCCCCAGCTCGTCGCCCTGTGATCTCAGGAACCTGTGAGCGTCGCGGCGGCCACGGGAATCAAGGATAGAGGCCACCTCAAACCCAAGATCCCGCAACTCAAGCTGGCGCTCAATGCCGGCACGCTCACGATCCAGCAAGAATCCGGATGCCAGGCCGCTTACAATGATTGCCGCCGCCATAGCCAACCAGATCAGCAGGAAAATCCGCCAGAAAAGCGGCACTGTCAGCCGCTGCTTCATACCGGCACCCGATAGCTGTAGCCAAGACCACGCACCGTTTCGATTCGGGGTGGGTCTTCATTGCCCAGCTTCTTGCGAAGATTACTGATGTGCATGTCCAGAGTACGATCAAACGCTTCCAGACGGCGACCCAAAGCCCACTGCATCAGATCCGCCTTTCGCACAACACTGCCCGCATGGGCCAGCAGCACCTGCAGAATCTCGTATTCGGTGGCGGTCAGCTCCAGTGGTTCGTCATTCTGGTAAATGCGACGGTGGTCCAGCTC